>ERZ1048872.521-NODE-521-length-41170-cov-11.589006_pt1 | contig 41170 bp, 37 predicted proteins | sample MGYA00383100_ERZ1048872 | MGnify/ENA primary metagenome ERZ1048872 (study PRJEB29581, sample SAMEA5548370) | metagenome | biome: marine; feature: coastal; material: water | depth 50 m | study: Short-term variability in the microbial, nano- and picoplankton...
TCTCTTGCTTGATATCACCTTGAAAGCGCAGGAGGCGAGCACCCTTGTCATGGGCCAGTGCTTTTTGACCCTGAATTTCCGCCAGCGTGCCGGTAGCGCGTCGGCGCCAAATCTCAAATTGAAATAGTCTGTCTCGTGCAGCATTGAATCCTTGTGCGAAGAATAGATCATGTTGGTTGTTGGCGTAGATGTGAGAAATGCCCCATTGATCTTTGCGAATTTCGACCGGTTCGATAAGACTGTTAAATGATAGTGTTTCGGAGGACGTTTGGGCTGATCGCGCGAGGTCCGCGAAAAGGATGAATGCCGCGGTGCTGCAAAAGAAAACAGCGCTGACAAGTTTTGTTGAAACAGAAACCGTGTTTCGCATCATTGTGTAAATCCCCTAATGCATGGTGGCAAATAAGAGCGAATACCATAACGCGCGATTCGTAATTTGGCTATTGTGGAGATGTATGCTTTTGGTTGTTCGTGCCGGAAAGGTCAAGGGCGACCGCCTCCGCTACCTTGAGGCCGTCGATTCCCGCGGAGAGAATTCCGCCTGCATAGCCCGCACCTTCCCCGCCGGGGTAAAGTCCACGCGTGTTAATGTTTTGTAGGCTGCCGTCACGTTTGATCGATATAGGAGATGAGGTACGTGTCTCGATACCGGTCAGCACGGCATCATTCATGGCATACCCTTTAATTTGTCGGTCGAAGGCGGGGATCGCTTCTCGAATCGCTTCGACTGCGAATTTGGGTAGTGCCTCGGAGAGATCGCCTAAGGTGATGCCAGGTTTGTAGGAAGGCGTGACACTCTTGAGGTTCGAAGAGGCTTTGCCTTTAAGGAAATCACCGACAAGTTGCGCTGGCGCATTGTAGTTGTTGCCGCCCAGTTCGTAAGCCAGTGTTTCCAGCGATTGTTGGAGGTCGATACCCGCAAGTGGATGACCGGGGTAGTCTTTTTCAGGTTCAATGCCAACGACGATCGCTGCATTCGCATTTCGCTCGTTACGTGAGTACTGAGACATGCCGTTCGTTACAACGCGGCCAGGTTCTGAGGTTGCTGCGACAACTGTGCCGCCAGGGCACATGCAGAAGCTGTAAACACTGCGTCCATTTTTGCAATGGTGTACAAGCTTGTAGTCAGCGGCGCCAAGAATTGGATTGCCGGCTTCTTCTCCAAACCTAACTTGATCGATCATAGACTGCGGATGTTCAATACGGAAACCGATCGAGAATGGTTTGGGCTCGATGTATACACCCTCATCTAACAACATGTTGAAGGTTTGTCGGGCACTGTGGCCAACGGCCAAAATCACGTGTCGAGTGTTAATCACATCGCCGCTATCAAGAGTGACACCCGTGACCTGACCGGTGTAGGAGGCGTTTTGTTGTTCGGTGTCATGTAGACTTTCTCTGTTCAGCCGAACAACTTTTTGGCTAAACCGTATCTCGCCACCCAGCCTGATAATTTCGGCGCGCATGGTCTCCACCATTTTGACGAGTTTAAAGGTGCCGATATGAGGTTTGCTGACATACAGGATTTCTTCTGGTGCACCTGCTTTTACAAATTCTGTAAGTACTTTGCGCCCCAAGAATCGCTGATCTTTGACCTGGCTATAAAGTTTGCCGTCGGAAAATGTGCCTGCGCCACCTTCTCCGAATTGTACATTTGATTCCGGGTTCAGCTCTCTTTTACGCCAGAGCCCCCAGGTGTCCTTGGTGCGTTGTCTAACATCTTTGCCCCGTTCCAGCACTAGTGGTTTGAGACCCATTTGCGCCAACGACAAAGCGGCGAGAATGCCGCATGGACCAAAGCCGATAATGACGGGCCGCTGTTGTTCGGCGGAAGGAAAGTTTGCATCTACCTTGACCGGCAGTTTGTATTTAGTATCGGGGCTCAGTCTGACACCGCTGTTTGACGGTGAATTTTTCAGTGTATGAAGTAACTGTTGTTCCGCAGCTTCTGTGAGCGTGACATCCAATTGATAGATCAACAGGATGTTGGATTTTTTCCTCGCGTCATAGCTACGTTTGAAAATGCGCGTTTCTAACAGCGCTTCAGGTACTATTGCCAGTCGCTCCAGAACCGCCTTTGTAAGGTCGGCATCGCTATGGTGCAGTGGCAGTTTAAGTTCGTTGATTCTTAGCATGTTAGAGAGTAATGATCAGGCGCGCACGCATTCTAGCACGATACTGGGTGGTCGAGGCGTCAGCGTCTGATTTCAGTGGTTTGCTTTTTACCTACCATTCTTTCGAGCCGCGCTAGGCAACACTGCCCGCGCTTACACCGGAAGACCAAGCCCATTGAAAATTGAAACCACCTAGGTGGCCGCTTACATCGACAACCTCGCCAATAAAATATAGCCCTTTATGTTTGTTGGCCTCCATCGTTTTAGCGTTGATCTCATGCGTGCAAACACCGCCAAGGGTAACCTCGGCGGTACGATAACCCTCGGTCCCCGAGGGTTTGAGTTGCCACTGATTGACCTTGGTGCCGATATCACGAAGCATTGCGCTGCTAAACTCAGCTAGCGGGCGCTCTGCCATATCTGGCCACCATAACGATTGCAATTCGAGAACCAGCGCGCGCGGTAATACCTGCGCCATCGCCGTGCGCAAAAGACTACTGCCCTTTTTTGACTTTGCATCATCCAACAGACTGGCGGCATCAATACCCGGGAGCAGGTCGATATTGATGCTGCTACCAGGTTGCCAGTAGCTTGATATTTGGAGTACAACGGGGCCACTGATGCCACGGTGCGTGAACAATAAATCCTCAGTGAAGGTGTTCTGCCCGATCGAAATTTCAACCTCGAGGCTAATCCCCGATAGTGCTTCACATACGGTTTTTATTGAATCAGAAAACGTGAGCGGCACTAGGCCGGCTCGCAGCGGTGAGGTCTCCAGTTCAAACTGCTTGGCAATATCATAGCCAAAGCCGCTGCCGCCGAGTGTAGGGATAGACAAAGCGCCCGTTGCAACCACCAATGAAGCACACGTAATACAATCGTTTTCAATTTGTAGTTGGTAGCAGTAGTCATCGGTTGGCTGAGTTTCCTCAGTGTTATCATTCCGGACGCGACTAGAGATTGCTGTGACTTGCGTATTGCAGCGAATTTCAACGCCAGCGCTGGTACATAGATCTAGCAGCATGGAAAGAATATCTTTAGCGGAATCGCGACAAAAGAGCTGACCATGCTTGCGTTCGGCATAGGGAATTGCATGTGCCTCGATGAGAGCGATGAAATCCCATTGGGTGTATCGACTCAATGCTGATTTGCAGAAATGTGGATTATCAGAAATGTAGTTTTCGGGTTCGACAAACAGGTTCGTAAAGTTACAGCGCCCACCACCTGACATTAGAATTTTTTTGCCTGGTTTGTTTGCTTTTTCCAACACCAACACTCGCCTTCCCTTGTTTGCTGCGGTAAGCGCGCACATCAATCCAGCCGCGCCTGCTCCAAGAACGATTACGTCGTAAGATGTTTGTTTGTCTCGGTTCATTTTTCAGATGCGAAAACAGAGGAATAGGTAATGGAAGCGCATCTTAACAATAGCGCTTGCATTGTAGCCATAGAAGAGTCCACTCTTAATCGTCACAACAACAAGGAGTGCACCGATGTATCAACAGATTACCTATGAGGTTGATGGACCCTCAGCTGTGATTACGCTTAATCGCCCTGAAGCATTAAACGCGCTGACCAACAACATGATGGAAGAGCTAAAGCATGCGCTAAGCATTGCGGAAAAAGATCCGTCGATTGTGGGTATTATCCTGACGGGTGCGGGACGTGGGTTCTGCTCTGGCATGGATATGAACGCGCTGGACTCTCAGGCATCCGGTGGAGACTTGCACGATGGGGTGGCGCTACGAAAACTTGATGCTGATCCAGGAGACAAGGCAATGGGGTCTGATTTTGAGATTGCCTTTACCTATATATTGTCGATTCGAAAACCGATCATCGCAGCAGTTAACGGTGCCGCAGCGGGTCTTGGTATGTCAATTTCGCTGCTGTGCGATATGCGCTTTGCGGCACAGAAAGCAAAATTTGTCACGGCGTTCTCCCATCGGGGTTTGGTGGCAGAGCACGGCCAAAGCTGGTTACTGCCACGCCTGATCGGACCTTCAAAGGCGTTGGACCTGTTCTGGTCCTCTAGAAAAGTCGAAGCTGAGGAAGCGCTGGCAATGGGTATGGTCAACAGGGTTTTTGCCGCAGACGAGCTCATCCCGCAGGCAAAAGCCTACATACAAAATTTGGCAGACCATTGCGCACCCGGCTCCATGAAGGTGATGAAACAGCAGGTTTACCGCCACTTAAATATGAGTCTTGGAGAGTCGATGCGGGAAACTACAACATTGATGGACGCGAGCTTAGTCCATGAAGACTTCAATGAGGGTGTAAAATCCTATCTGGAGAAACGGCCACCGAATTTCAGTAAAATCGAGTTTTAGAATTCATACAGTTGTTTGGTGCTTCTGGAGGAAGCTTACTTTATTATTCAAAACCATATTAGTCTGAAACGTAGCGCCGATTACGATCAGCATTTGAGAGAATATAAAGAGGGATAACACGATGGCAGATTTGGAACTTGACCCAACTCCTGAAGGATACGACACCGCAGCAGTAAACAAGTGGGTACTTGAGAATACTGAAAGTCTGGTGCCGCCGTTTAAGTGGTATCGGCTAGAAGGCGGCCACTCAAATCTCACTTATCGCATAGATGATGCTAACGGAAAACAAGCGGTCATCCGACGGCCACCTCAGGGTGTGTTGCTACCCAAGGCGCATGATATGAGTCGCGAATGGGCGTTGATATCTGCTCTGGGTTCAACCAGCGTGCCAGTACCCGAAGCAATTGGTTTTTGTGAAGATCCTGACGTTATTGGCGCATGGTTTTATATTATGGGGATGATTAATGGCAGCCCGTTGTATAAAGGCGAAGATACGCAGGCGATTGTTCCGGAGAACATGCGTACCATAACAGCCAACTCTTTCATTGACGTGCTTGCAGACCTGCACTCTCTTGACCCTGATGAAATTGGTCTAGGAGAACTGGGTAAAAAAGAAAATTATGTCGGCCGGCAGCTGAAAACGTGGTATCGATCCTGGACGTCGTCTGTTGAGCCGGCGCAATTCGATGATCCGAGAGCACACGAGCTGAAAGACTTTTTTCTGGAAAATATGCCGGACCAAGGGATGGCTCGGGTTGTCCACGGCGATTATGGTTTGCACAATGTGCTCATTGGTGCCGACAGTAAGATTGCCGCCGTGGTTGACTGGGAGATTTCGACACTCGGTGATCCGCTTGCGGATTTGGCTTATGCGCTCAATCCTTGGCCTGATCCCAGTGATGCGATCGCACCAGATCCTGAATCAGCGACTGCTCAACCGGGATTTCCCGGACGGCTTGCAATGGCTGAGCGATATGGCGAGCGCACTGGAAGAGATTTGTCGCAACTGGATTATTATGTTGGCTTTAATCGTTGGAAAACAGCGGCCATCGTACACGGTGTTTATGGTCGCTATATGGCAGGCCAGAAGAGCACAGAAGGTGTCGACTTAGAAACATTGCGTACCCGTATCTCACTCTCGCTCGACCTGTCTGAACAAGCGGTGAATAGACTCACCGCGAAGTAGGACGGCGAGCCGGTCACCGGCTCGAATAACGCTACGCATGCTGCCCTGTTGATCTGCAACCGGGCGGTGGTTATTTTTTTTTCTTTCCCGCTGCAATATTAGAACGCAGAGTGCCGATCATTTGCGCGAAGCGCTCTATCACTGTGTGTTCCTTCAAATCTCGGAATTCTCCTGCATCGAAGAATGTGCCAAAACAGTTTGGGCAATACTCGTAATTGATGTGGAACTGGTCCTTGTCAACCATGGGAATCATGCTGTGTTTGCAGTTCGGGCAGTTGATATCTCTGAGCTGGTTGAACTGCTTGCCTACTTGACTGTCGCCAATGTCTATTGATTCGGCGCCTCGCATTTTTGCCAGATCACTTTTCTCAAGCATGTCAAACCACAGACCTCTGCACTGAGAACAACGGTCAACCTCGATGTGGTTGAAAGTTATGTGTTCAAAAATACTTTCGCATTTAGGACAATCCATCTTAAACCTCTTCCGCGTGAGCAGTTTTGCCGAACGAACGCGCTGATCGAGTGACCAGCATCAGGCTGCTGTGCGGCCCTGCGCTTCGTTGTTTTTTTGAGGGTGATTTTTCTTGAAACTGGCTTCTTGTTCGCTATTGTCAAAAACCAGTGTGCCATCTTCGAGTGGACTTTTCCGGATCAGTTTTTTGTCCAGTGCATAATTTTGTGTGTTGCGCCATGGATCTCTGTCACCTTGCTTTGGAAACAAGTGCATCATCCGTTGCATGTACCCTGCTGAAAAATCGTCGACCCAGGGTTTCGCAGGCATGTTGTGATCTTCCTGACGAATTCTTGGCGTCGCCTGTCTGACACCTAACTCGTCCATGCGGTTAAGCAGTCTGCAGACGAACTCTGAATTGATATCTGCGCGAAGCGTCCAAGATGCATTGATGTAACCGAAAGTCTGCACCAAATTAGGCACGTCCGAATACATCATGCCCTTATAAGAAAATTTAGACGGAAAGTCGACTGGTTTGCCGTCAACGGAGAGCGAAGTGCCACCCAGCACCTTCATGTTCAGGCCAGTCGCCGTGACAATGATATCTGCTGGCAGTGTTTCGCCGCTTTCAAGTTTAATGCCGTCACTTGTAATGCAATCAATTTTTTCGGTCACAACGACTGCTTTGCCCGAATTGATTGCTTTGAACAAATCCGAGTCGGGTACAAGACACAGGCGTTGATCCCATGGGTTGTATGACGGCGTGAAATGTTTGTCGACATCGTAGTCGGGTTTCAGTTCTTTTCGCACCATATCCAGAATCATCTTCTTAACTTTTGCTGGCTGTGTTCTGGTTCGGTTGTACATTATTCTGCCCAGTTCAACGTTCTTGAAGCGAGTCAGACCATAGGCCAATTTCTCTGGCAGATACTTTCTGAACGTGTTCGCCATTTTGTCTTCTGCGGGGCGGGAAACGACGTAAGTCGGCGAACGCTGCAGCATGGTGATGGATTCGACTTTGTCTGCCATGGCCGGCACCAAGGTCATCGCTGTTGCGCCGCTACCAATCACAACAACTTTCTTCCCTGAGTAATCAAGATTCTCAGGCCAAAACTGTGGGTGTATTACGGTGCCACTGAAATCATCAATGCCCTCAAATTCTGGCGTGTAAGCCTCATCATAGTTGTAGTAGCCGCTGCACATGTACAAAAAGTTGCAGCTATATTGGACGGTTTCGTTGGTTGCTTTGTCCAGGCTGGTGACTGTCCATGTAGCCTGATCGGTTGACCAGGCGGCGTCTTGGACCAAATGATTGAAGCGAATATTTTCACGAATCTGGTTTTCATCAGCAGTTTCGTTGACGTATTTGCGAATCGAAGGCCCGTCCGCAATTGCCTTCGCCTCAAGCCAAGGTTTGAAACTGTAACCCAAGGTGTGCATATCGCTATCGGATCGAATCCCGGGATACCGAAATAGGTCCCAAGTGCCTCCTATTGCATCTCGGCCTTCAAGGATCGCGTAGCTCTTCCCGGGGCAGCGCTCCTGTAGATGAAATGCCGCGCCTATCCCAGACAAGCCCGCTCCCACAATTACAACATCAAAATGTTCCACAATTTCAGCTCTTCAAGTTTTCTCGAACCGAAGTGTACACAATTTTTAGGCATCCACTAAATCTCTATTTCTGTATACCCGCTAAACAACCACAACCGAACCCGTAACGATATCGCTCAACTCAATGATGATAGTGTCCAGGTACCTCGGATCAATGTCTGTCTCAAAGTGATGCGAAAGTTATACAAGTACCAAATTTTGTTGATTTACGGGTTAAAATGCGCAATCTTGGTGCCAAATTATTCAAATAAAGCGGAGAAAAACATGTCGAAAACAAAAGTAGCCGGTGTCGGAATGATTCCTTTTACCAAGCCAGGCCAAAGTGATGATTATCCTGTCATGGGCGAAACTGCTGCACGCTTGGCCATTGAAGATGCGGGCATTGACTATGCCGATATTGGCCAGGTCTATGTTGGCTATGTCTACGGCGACTCCACTGCAGGGCAGGCTGCCGTTTACGGGCTTGGTATGTCCGGTGTACCAATTATTAACGTAAATAATAACTGCGCAACGGGTTCCTCAGCCTTGTTTTTAGCACGCCAGGCGGTTGAATCTGGCATGGTGGAATGTGCCCTCGCGCTGGGTTTCGAGCAAATGGTGCCCGGAGCACTGGGTGCTGTGTTTAATGATCGACCCAGCCCGATGAAGAGAATGTTCAAAGAAAGGAAGTCGCTTCAGGGCGTGGATCGTAAGGCACCTGATGCTGCACAGTATTTTGGTGGCGCAGGCAAAGAGTATGCAGATGAATATGGCACCCGTGATGAAACCTTTGCGAAAATTTCGGAGAAGGCGAGGAAGCATGCGGTCAATAATCCCTATGCTGTCTTCAAAGAACTGCTAACGGTCGAAGAAATTATGGCTTCGCCGCACATTTACGGTCCATTGACCCGCTATCAATGTTGTCCACCGACTTGTGGTGCTGCCGCCGCCGTGATCTGTAGTGAAGATTTTGCGAGAAAACACGGGCTGAACAACGCCATTTCTATCAAGGGACAAGCGATGACGACTGACTTCGCAAGTACGCTTGAAGATCATTCTCTGCGCAAGCTTGTCGGTTACGATATGGCAAAAGCGGCTGCGGATCGGGTTTATGAAGAAGCAGGTGTAGGGCCGGATGATGTTCAGGTCGTTGAATTGCACGACTGCTTTACTGCGAACGAGCTTTTGACCTACGAGGCTTTGGGGCTGACCGGTCAGGGGACTGCCGAGAAGTTCATTTGGGACGGAGATAACACCTACGGTGGCCGCATTGTGACTAACCCATCGGGCGGCCTGCTCTCAAAAGGTCATCCGCTTGGCGCAACCGGTTTGGCGCAATGTACAGAATTGGTTTGGCAGTTAAGGGGGGACGCTGGCGCGCGGCAGGTCGATGGTGTGACCCATGCGTTGCAGCACAATTTAGGTCTCGGTGGTGCTTGTGTTGTTACCATGTATGCCAACGATTAGGTCCACAATCGACCAGGGTCCGCGGCAAAAACACCGCTAAATCAGTTAACGCTGAATTAGCGGTGATGCACTGAAAAGCGTTATCCCATTCGATGGAGGGCGCAGATCTTGTTGCCCGAGGGGTCACGAAGATAAGCTAGATAAATGTTGCCGTTGGCGTTCTCCCGAACACCGGGAGGGTCCTCGCAGGTTGTGCCGCCGTTTGCCAGACCGGCCGCATGCCATTTATCGGCGGTTTCTGGATCAGCAGCGGCGAAACCTACCGTGCTGCCATTCCCGGGACCAGCAGGTTCACCGTCGATGGGCAAGCTGATTGAAAATATGCCTGTATCGGTGAAATAAAAACAGCGACCTTTGGGGTCAATAGTGCCGGGTTGATGCCCCATGGTTCCAAGAACTGCATCGTAGAATTTTTTGGCTTCATCGATGTCGTTTCCACCAACCATAATGTGACTGAACATACTTACTCTCCTGATATAACAATACTTTAATTCTGTTGGATGTCGGAAGTGACCAACTCGCAACAAATGGTGGTTCTTTTGCAGATCAATACTGTGTGTATCTGTGCAAAGAACGCTGAGTCTATCACACCTTTTGTCGCGCGAAAGCGCCAATCAAAATGGCGAATTATGCAACATAGATATGTCGTTAGAAATAGAATTTATTCGCAAATCTCGATTGCCACACAGAGGGATGCTCGATCAAATCTCCAGCAAAATGACGCTACCATGATCGCTGACGCACAACTAAGGCAGGCCGCTGTGATGTTGGTACTAATGTTCTAAGTGAACTTTCGGTGTTTCGAATACTTCTCGATCTCAGCTTTAACAATCGGTGCCAATATGTACAGACCTATCAGGTTGGGTATGGCAACAATGAATACTAAGGCGTCCGACAGATCAATTAAGGCGTTAAGTTGTATTGCAGAGCCGATGACGATAAAGATGCAAAAAATAAGTTTAAAGGTAAGTTGCGTGATGTTTGCTTCACCGAACAAATAGGTAAAAGCCTTAAGGCCGTAATAGCTCCAAGAAAGCATGGTCGAAAAAGCAAATAGTATTGCTGCAATAGATAGCGGTATGGGTGACCATGATATGGTTGATTGAAAGGCGCGGGTCGTCATTTCAATGCCACTGATGCCCGTGCTAGCGAGTGAAGGGTCATAGACAGTTGTAATGATAACGAGAGCCGTCAGTGTGCAAACTACGACGGTGTCGATGAAGGGTTCAAGCAGTGCCACGTAGCCTTCTGTTGCGGGGTGGTTTGTCTTGACTGCACTGTGGGCAATAGAAGCCGAGCCGAGCCCCGCTTCGTTTGAGAAAACTGCGCGTCTGAAACCAATAACGATGACGCCGATGATGCCGCCAGTGACACCTTCGGGGCTGAAAGCGCCCTGCCAGATTGCACCTAGAGCCCAAAAGATTTTGTCTGCGTTAAAAAGAATGATTATGATCGCCGCGACTGAATAGAGGATGGCCATGAAGGGTACGAGTTTTTCTGTGACCCGAGCGATGCTTTTGATCCCGCCGAAAATTACTACCGCAACAACGATTGCCATGGCGAGTCCGAGTAACCAGGCCCTGCCCATGAAAGGACTATGCTCTGCGCCGGTCACAGTAATAAATATTGCTGCGGCCTGATTCGATTGAAACATGTTGCCAATACCCAAGCAGCCGATCACCATCGCCATTGCATAAAAAAGTCCAAGCGCTTTGCCAACGCTTGGTAACCCAAGATCGATCAAACCCTGTTCAAGATAATACATAGGTCCGCCGGATACTGAACCATCAGGATTGGTTCTGCGATATTTGACTGCCAGTGTGCATTCAGCGAACTTGGTCGACATACCTAAAAGCCCCGCGACGATCAGCCAGAAAGTTGCGCCCGGACCGCCCAGTGAGATGGCGATTGCCACACCGGCGATGTTACCCACGCCGACCGTACCGGAAACGGCCGTCGCCAGCGCCTGAAACTGAGAGACCTCGCCCGGTGCGCTGGGGTTTTGATATTTCCCCATAGCTAATGCCATGCCATGACGAAAGCCGCGGACATTAATAAATCCGAGGTAGCCGGTAAAAAACAGCCCGCCAGCGACCAACCAGACCACGATGAGTGGCAGGTCTGCTTCGCCGATCGGTACCGCATAAAAAATGAAGCTCGAAACAGCGTCGGCGAATGGTCTGATTATCGAGTCTATGAGTACGTCGATGGGCACATTATCGGGCGTGTTCGAGGGTGCAGAGGTCAGGGAATCGATAGTAATATCCTTCCAGCGAGCTGCTTAATGCAGGCTAATGGCAAACATTTATGCATAACAATCGAAATTAAGCCAGTTAAGCCGCTTGTTTGACCCTGTGCACCGGTGACAACTACAATCAGGACCCCCGCTTGCTGCTAAAACGACAGGAGACGCTTAATGGCATATAGCAATCCACAACACCTAATCTCAACCGAGGCGTTATCTGACGCGATGTCTCAAGATGAGGCAAATTTGAGAATCTTCGACGTCACAGTAACGCTGGTGCCCAACCCGCCGGGTTACAAGGCCGTTTCAGGTATTGAAGATTATGGTCACGGTCATATCCCTGGCGCTGCGTTTATGGACCTGGGCAAGGATCTTTCTGATACAACCAGTGGTCTAGGGTTCACATTACCTTCTGCAGAATATTTGCAAGCGGCTTACCGCGCCGCCGGAGTGGACGATCACAGCCAGGTTGTATTTTACAGTTCCGGGCATATGATGTGGGCGACCCGTGCTTGGTGGATGTTATACTCCTGCGGTCACAAAAACGTAGCGGTGTTGGATGGTGGCCTTGAAAAATGGAAAGCCGAGAACCGTGACTTGTCGAATGATGTTGGGCGCTATACAGCGGGTCAGATGAACGTCAATCTTGACCCAGAGCGCTGGGTCAACAAAGAGCAGACCGCAGCCGCGATAGAAGACGGCGGTATTTGCACGATAAATGCATTGGCGCCTGGTGTATATTCCGGTGAAGCTGACATGCACTATGGCAGAAGAGGGCACATCGAGAACAGCAAAAACCTCTACTACGACACGATGATGGAAGAGGGCTGCTTTAAGCCTGCTGAAGATTTACGAAAGAACTTTGAAGAAAATGGCGTGTGGGGTACGCCCCGAGTGATCGCTTATTGCGGTGGTGGCATATCTGCCACAATCGATGCGATGGCACTCACCTTGATCGGTCACAATAACGTAGCGATATACGACGGATCCATGAGTGAATGGGTCAAAGATGAGAGTCTACCGCTGATCACCGGATCATAAAGAAAAGCGGTTATTCCAAATAAAAATTTTGATTTGAAGACGAAAGAAACGATTTTAAAATAGGTTAATTAACTTAAAGGAGTAACACCATGGCAGAAGCCTGGATTATAGATGCATGCAGAACCCCAAGGGGAATTGGCAAAAAAGGTAAAGGCGCGCTCGCGGATGAACATCCGCAACACCTCGGTGCCGCAGTGTTAAAAGCGCTGCATGACAGAGTTGGTTTTGATACAGCCGAAGTCGATGACATTATTTTTGGCACCAGCTCCCAGCGGGGACAGCAGAGTGGCGACCTCGCAAGAATGGCAGCACTAGATGCGGGCTATGACATAAAAGCCAGTGGCGTCACGCTGGACAGATTCTGTGGTTCTGGCATCACGTCAGTTAATATCGCCGCCGCAAACATCATGTCAGGTATGGAAGATTTGTGCATTGGCGGTGGTGCGGAAATGATGTCAACATTTGGTCAGGGAAGTGGTAATAGTTCCCCCTTCCTCGATAACGACAATTTCAGATTGAGAGATGTTCACCCGCAGCCTCACCAAGGTGTTTGTGCTGATGCGATCGCAACAATTGAAGGTATTAGCCGAACAGCGCTTGACGAATTAGCACTGGTTTCTCAACAACGAGCGGACAACGCTATCAAGAACGGCTACTTTGATCGCTCATTGGTACCCGTACACAAACTCGACGGTAGCATTGCACTGGATCACGAGGAGTTTCCTCGCCCACAGACGACCCTTGAAACATTGTCTGGCCTCGAGCCCTCTTTCGCGCGGATGGCTGATATCCCGCTGGACGAATCGGGTACAACTTTCCGTAAGTTGGTGAACCAGCGCTTTCCTGATCTTGATGTGCAGCATTTCCACCACGCGGGTAATTCTTCAGGTGTGGTAGACGGCGCGGGTGCAGTTTTGATGGCCTCGGCAGACTACGCGAAGGCAAATGGATTGAAGCCTCGTGCAAGAATTGTCGCCATGTGTAACATGGGCGATTGTCCAACACTGATGTTGAATGCGCCCGTTCCGGCTGCGAAAAAAGTGCTTGCTAAAGCAGGTATGACACTTGACGACATCGATTTGTTTGAGATCAACGAAGCCTTTTCGGTTGTTGCGGAAAAGTTCATTCGTGACCTGAACCTCGATCGAGACAAAGTCAATGTGAATGGCGGCGCAATGGCGTTGGGTCATCCGATTGGTGCGACCGGTTCCATGTTGATTGGTACCGTCATTGATGAGCTAGAGCGTCGAGGACAGCAGTTTGGTCTTGTCACCATGTGTGCTGCCGGTGGTATGGCCCCTGCCATCATCGTTGAGCGTATCTAGTCGCAATAAAAGTAGATGCGATAATAGCCCGGGTTGCTTATGATCCCATGAGCAACCCGGGTTTGTTGTTTTTACCCTGTCGCAGCGAGTCCGGCGTTAATTTGTCTCACCTTGTGAACCCGGGTTTATGAGTTACTTCCGAATATTCCAATTTCCAACGTTACTGTTGGCCGGTGCTTCGGCGTTTAGTATGTCGACGCTATTTAGTGCGATGAAACCGGTGCTTCTTACACGGTTTGTTGAGCAGGCAGGCTACAGTGAGTCTTTTGCTGGTCTTGTCGTGGCGATGCCCTTTGTTGGTATTGCGCTCTCCTCTTTGGTGCTGAACAAACTCCTTGGCCTCCTGTCGCTGCGGTTGCTGGTCATTGTTTTTGGCGGCCTTTTGACCGTCGCGGAATTCGCAAGTGCGTACGTCTTTGACGTCAAGGCCTTGGTTCTGATGTTGCAGTTTTTTGCCGGCATCTCAGTTGGCACGTTAACCGGTGGTGTTTCGAGAATCATCGCTACGCAATCTCTCGCTGACGAAATGTTTGGATTTGTCGATATGACAGCCGTTTTTCTGATGTCTTTCATGATTGCTGGTGTGGGTGCAGCGATTGGGGCATTCGGGCTTGAAGGTGGCTACCTTTTCGCGGCAGTTGTCTCGCTTGGCTATACGCTGTTGATGTTAGCGCACAGGCCAAATGATACTCAGCATGGTGGCCGGGTGAAGTTCCGCGCGCCTTTATCGATCTCAGTAAGGCCCGTGGCTGTCATTTTAATGGGTATGTTGTTTGTCACTTGCAGCGGTTTAGGATTTGCTTTTCTTTTTACGATTGGCATAAATTTGGGCATGAGTTATTCATCAGCCGGCTCTTTTATTGGCACGCTTGTACTTGTCTCCTCTCTCGCGTGCCAGCTCGGTGGTTGGAGTAGCGGTAAGTTTGGGCCTTATCGCCCGCTCGCAGCGGCATATATTGTCTGTGCTATTGGTTGGTATATTGCTATTCATGCTGACAGTCAGCTCGTATTCATGATGGCGCTTGTACCCGCGATATTTTCTCTTCAGTTCAACTTTCCGATCCTGCTTGCGCTTTCCGGTTCCCTCGACCAAGAGGGTCAATGGGCAGCGATAGCGACTCCGCTGTTAATGAGCGGGTTTGCTTGGGCGGCGATTGCCGCTGGTGCCATTGTGACAGCATGGGGCATTCCGTCTCTTGCAACGGCCACAGGCGTCGGGTTGATGCTTTGCCTAGTGTTGCTGATTCCATCTAAAGAACCCAAGACATGAAGCAAAGGGAAGATGCTTTTGATCTGGACAGGTGGCTCCTTCCGTTATTGATCCTCAATCTGCTGGTTTGGGTTGTTGCGCGCTTTATCTCCGATACCAATCTCGACCCGTATGGAGATATGTTAGAGAACTTTGCTTGGGGTCAGGAGTTCAGCTGGGGTACACATAAGCATCCGCCGCTCATTGGTTGGGTGGTAGGACTCTGGTTTTCTCTGTTGCCTCGCAATGACGCTGCTTATTTTTTGCTATCGTATTTGAATGTGTTGCTCGGTCTGATCGGTGTCTACCGGGTCACCATTCTCCTCGGGTTTGCCCGGGTTGCTGCGCCTGCCGTGCTCTTGTTGGCGATGGCATTACCTTATAGTACGTTAGCGGTAAAATTTAATGCTAACGCGATACTTTTGTCGCTTTGGCCCTGGGTGGTCTTTGGTTGGCTTAAGAGTCAGCAGGAAATTCACACAAATGCTAACACCTGGACCATCTTGTTTGGTGTGCTGAGTGCTCTGGCATTGCTGGGGAAATATTTTAGCGGTGTGTTGATGGTCGGCTTGCTGTTGGCAAGTTTCAGCTCGCAAGAGGGAAGGCAGTGGTTGCGCAGTGTTAAGCCTTGGCTCTCGAGCGTTATATTTGCGTTGATATTATCGCCTCACATACTTTGGTTGTTTGATAATAACTTCATCTCGCTTGCCTATATTACTGCACAATCAGAGACTAAAGCCCCTTATCGGGAGCTACTTAAATTCGCCTTTGCACCAGGGTTGTACTGGTTGATTCCATTGGTGGTCTGCGCCTGGGTAAGCACGGGGCAACAAAAATCGTTGTTTGTACGCATACCGGGTTTGTTTAAGAACCTGATTCAGGCTTGGTCTTGTCGAGGCTGGAACGACACGTTGTTTTGGGTCGCGATGCTCCCTTGGATGGTGACATTGCTGTTTGGTGCTCTGGGCATCGTCGCACTTTCCCTCCCGTGGGCGATACCCTTGGGATTCGGTTTTCCGCTGTTATGGATAAGAAACCTTTGGCAAGCTGAGCATGATAAATCGGCAGATCATTCGCGGCGGGTCCTTCGAGCTTTTTTTATTTGGTTGATCGTTATCCTTGTAGTGAGTCCGCTTTACGCTGTATCTGAGGGTAATAGAAATAGTGCTAATTACTACCGGCCGCGCGCTGAGGCGGCAGAAGCGATCATTAAAATGTGGCAGGAAACGCTGCCGGATAAATCGCTGTATTGGGTGGGCGGCCAGTGGGCAGAGAACGGGTTGGTCGCTTTTTACGGCAATCCCGAGATAAAAATAATACCGGGGATGCCGGATAGTGAAGAAGCTATGGCAGTATCTACACTGAACTGGCGAACGAAACCGGGGCTCATACTTTGCCCGCGTGGGAAAGCCGCAACGCCATCGCCCGTACTTTGTCCTCGTGACACTGAAAAATGGTTACAAGCAAATAAGCTGCCGGTTCAAACGATTCAGGTTCGTGTCAAGAAAAAGGGTTTTAGGTTTCCAGTCGAGTGGGAATTTGAGTACGTTGGTTATATTTATTTGCCGAAACAAGGAAGGTCAATCGATGACAGTTAATTATGGTGTGATTGGAACAGGGATGATGGGTTGCGAGCATATCCGTAATATCGTCCAGATAGAGACTGCGTCGGTAGTCGCTATCGCAGATCCGAGTGAGCGGTCGCTTGGCTGGGGTCAGAAAGCTTGCCAAGGCAGATTTACGCCCGATACCTACGTCGACTATCGGGATCTGCTTGCCAGAGACGATATCGATGCGGTGGTTGTTGCGTCCCCAAATTTCACTCACATCGATGTAATGCGCGATGTTTTTAATACCAGCAAGCATGTGTTGCTGGAGAAGCCCATGTGCACAACGATGGCTGATTCAGCTGAACTGCAAGCAATGGCGAAAAATCATGCAGGTATCGTCTGGATCGGACTCGAATATCGATATATGTCTCCTATTATGAGTTTCCTTGATGAGCTCGAAGGCGATGCGGTAGGAGATATCAAAATGTTCTTTATTCGAGAACATCGGTTCCCGTTTCTGAAGAAAGTGGATAATTGGAATCGATTCAACCGTAACAGCGGCGGCACGCTGGTTGAAAAATGCTGCCATTTTTTCGACATGATGAATCTTGTCGTCAAGTCCAAACCGATCAGAATATTTGCTTCTGGGGCGCAAGATGTTAACCACCTAGATGAACGCTACGACGGTGAAGTCCCCGACATTTTGGATAACGCTTTCGTCATCGTGGATTATGCAAATGGTGCCAGAGCTTGTCTTGATCTATGTATGTTCGCCGAGGGAGGCCGAAATGAGCAGGAGCTGGTGGCAACCGGTTCTGGCGGCAAGCTTGAGGTAACGATACCCGAGGGTGTCATGACAAAAGCGGGGAGGGATTATGGAAAATTTACCACGCGGAAAATTGAAATGGATCCGAGAGTAAATGAAGTAGGGTTGCATCACGGTGCCAGCTATCTCGAACACCTAGATTTTATTCATTGTATAGAGCAGAACCTTGAGCCCCGAGTAACCGTTGAGGATGGCTTGTTGTCAGTGGCGATGGGTATTGCTGCACAGGAATCGATTGCTAGCGGTGTGCCGACACGAATTGAAGAGCTTCTATAGAAAACGGAACACTGCTATTGTGCGCACTCGCTAAACACAGTTAATCAAATGTATCTATTCTCTCGATGTTCTATCCAGTGTCTATTGGCGCTGGCCGTCCTTGTCACGTCGCCCAAAATGCTTGTCGCTGCGGAGGAAGTGCCGTTGCCGCGCACCATGGCCTGGAGCGCCTATAATCTCGGTACCACTGGCTACAACCAAGCGGTGGCTATCGGTAAGGTATTGAAAGACAAACACGGCGTTAATCTCAGGGTTATTCCCGGCAAAAATGATATTTCGCGTTTATTGCCACTGAAAAAAGGTCGGGTCCAGTTCACAGCAACCGGCGTCGCTACCTATTTTGCTCAGGAAGGCATGTTCCAGTTTGCTCATAGAGCTTGGGGACCGCTGCCGATAAGAATCACGATGTTGTCGAAAGGGTTGTCGAACCAGTCTCTAGCGGTGGCAGCTGACACTGGTGTGAGAGAGTTTTCTCAATTACGTGGAAAGCGCATACCTTGGGTACGCGGTGCACCCGCACTCAATGTTTCTACAGAGGCAATGCTCGCCTGCGGCGGGCTTACTTGGGACGATGTTGTTCGGGTTGAGTATCCAGGATACGCAGCGATGTGGAATGGCGTTGTCGAAAACCAGATTGACGCGGCCTATGCCACGACAGTCTCTGGCCCAACGCGCAAACTCGAAGCGAGTCCTCGAGGGATATTCTGGCCACCTTTGCCTCACGACGATTCAGCTTGCTGGGCCCGCTTGAAAAAAGTGGCGCCGTATTTTGTGCAGCATATGGCGGTGAGAGGTGCGGCAATATCAGAGGAAAATCCCCACGAGGGTGGGACTTATCCGTACCCTATTCTCATTTCTCTGGCTGACCAGAAAGACGATATTGTCTATTCACTTGCGAAAGCGATTCATCTTGGTTACGACGATTATAAGGATGCAGACCCTGGGGCTATCGGTTGGGCGATACACTTACAACAGTTTGACTGGGTTGTGCCATTTCACTCTGCCGCTATTCAGTACTATCAAGAGTTAGGCGTTTGGAAGCCTGAGCATAGTCTCCACAATGACCGATTGATTGAACGTCAAAGAATTTTAGGTGATGCATGGAAAGCGTTACAGAGTCTTGACGTTGATAACGACGAAGAGTTCGCGACACTTTGGTTACAGTTACGGGAAAAGAAACTGACTGACGCAGGGTTTGATCCCGTTTGGTAAAAAACGTCCTTGAATAAGCGTTGGGTAATGGTACAAGGTTGATGACAAAACTACGAGCCACAGATGGACCGTTAGGGGTTGTGCTTGCAATAACCGCGGTGATTGTTTCTTTGCTTGCAATGGACAGCCTTCGGGTACTTGGTTCACCATTATTGTCCGGTATTGTTTCGCTTGAAACCCAGTACTTTTATCTTGTGCTGATGTTTCTCATGCCGCTCGGTTTTCTGCTTTATCGATCAAACGAAAAAGCTGATCTCTTGCCCCTCGATCTAGCTCTCGCGCTGATAAATTTCCTAGCATGTGGTTGGTTGTACTGGCATTCGGAACAAATTCTCGATGAGGGTTGGGAATTTGGTGGTCCAGAGGAAGCGGTGTGGGTGTCTTACGTGCTTTGGGTTTGTGCACTGGAGACGGTACGTCGGGTTGCGGGTTGGTCACTTTTTATCTTGGTTTTTCTCTTTTCTCTCTATCCGCTCGCTGCAGAGCAGATGCCTAGTGCAATCTCTGGCATGTCGGTCTCATTGCAGGATACGGCGATATATCATGCAATGAGCAGTGAAAGTGTTCTGGGGCTGCCTTTTCGTGCTTTTGCAAATTTGGTTATTGGTTTTCTCGTGTTCGGTGTTGCGTTGAAATATACGGGTGGAGGGCAGTTCTTTATTGATCTTGCGTTTTCGCTTTTGGGGCGTGTGCGAGGTGGCCCAGCGAAGGTGGCGATTCTTTCTAGTGGTCTAATGGGATCAATGAGTGGGAGCGTCGTAACGAATGTGTTGACGACCGGCCAGCTGACCATCCCTGCAATGAAACGGTCAGGTTTTAATCCATCTGCTGCCGGCGGTATTGAGGCATGTGCGTCAACCGGCGGCGTGTTGTTACCCCCGGTAATGGGTTCTACCGCTTTTGTGATGGCGACTTTCCTTGGAATGCCTTATTACGATGTGGCGCTAGCTGCGGCAATTCCTGCGGTTTTATACTTTGTTGCTCTTTTCCTGCAACTCGATGCTTTTGCCGCGCGAGAAAAACTTCAGGGCGCTGATGAAGATCAGATACCAGATCTTATCGAAACGATTAAAAATGGTTGGTACTATCTTGGTGCGTTTGCCGTTCTCGTCGTATTACTGCTTGTCATGCAAAGAGAAGCGCTTGCCCCATGGCTGTCGACGCTTGTACTCCTGATTCTAAATCAGTTTTCCAAACGGCATAGGTGGGGTGCAAAAGAAGCCTTCGAATTTCTTGTCGCTAGCGGTTCACTGTTCGTCGAATTATTAATTGTACTCAGTGGTGTCGGTCTAATCGTTGGTGCACTGTCGTTAACGGGATTGTCCGGGACGCTTGTGAATGAATTGCTATTTCTTGCAGGTGGTTCGACTCTCGTGTTGTTATTGATGGGGGCTTTGACAAGTTTTGTCTTGGGCATTGGCATGACAGTCACCGCAGCTTATATTTTTCTCGCTATCGTACTTGCACCGGCATTGATTCAAGGCGGTTTAGAACCGCTGAGTGTTCATCTGTTTATTCTTTACTGCGGTATGCTTTCGTTTATTACGCCGCCGGTTGCTTTGGGTGCCTTTGCGGCAGCTTCCATAGCGGGCTCAAATCCGATGTCGACAGGCTTCAAAGCGATGCAGTTCGGTATTGCCACGTACTGTATTCCATTCTTTTTTGTCCTGCAGCCAGCGCTTATTTTGAATGCTGAGCCATTTACTATCGTCCAAGCTGTCGTTGAAACCCTCGTAGGGGTTTGGCTAATTGCCTCAGGGGTGCAAGGTTACTTGCAGTTTGTTGGTGTTATCCGGGGGTATGGGTCGAGAGTTTTGATCGCTATAGGAGGGTTGTTGATCGCGACGCCTGGTCTTGAAAATATAGGCATCGAGCTTTCTAATCTCGAATTTGCACTGGTCGGTATGGTGCTTTGTTGCCTAGGCCTTGTGGCGTCGACCTTGCTGCTAAAAGGGACCTCGGTCGCCGTTGATGCTTGACCCTGTTTATGTGTGACGAGCTTGTATGCCTTTCGAATACATCGAGAAAAGCTTTGCGTCGTCACCCCATGTCGATTGTAACTCAGCTATTTCTGGGTTCTGTGAATCCAGCAGTGCCTGAACAGCCTTGTCCAGCTTCGCAAGGTTATTTAGCGTCCCTTTGTGTGTTTGCAGGATTAAATTCGCTCTCTGGCTTAAATTCGATCTAATAGCAGTGTTGTCCGCTGAGGCGGAGTAGGTGGATAAAGCAGACAAGAGAGCAAGATAGATATAGTAGGACTCACAATCTGCGAAGCGTGAAATGAGACTAAGGTCTTGCAGTTCTGTATATTCAACGCCATCAAATTCCGTCAGCCCCTGACTTAGTTTTGGCAGGAAACGAGAGGGCGCTCGGTGTGTCATATTTACGCCAGTTGCGTTCGTTGAGACGCGAACATATCGAGCTCCATCACCGGATCCAACCTTCACAATCAGTTCACCGACGAGCTTGCTTGCAGCGATCCAGGTCTTAAAGCCATACAAGCGACCATCGCTAATTGTGACAGCGGGTTTCCGGTCGCGCTCGCTTCTATCTTCCGAGGCCGCGTATGCCAGCCAATGATGACTGATAAATTCTGTGAAAGTGGCTCTAATGGCAGCCTGGTATCCAGCAATGAAGATTAAAGCTGGATCCGGGCGCCCAGATAAACGACCCCCGGAAATTGCCAGGTTAGCTGGTTCAATGAGTATCGGCTGATCTTTAAAACGCGCTTGCCAAGCGCTGTAAAACTCTTCTTCTTTCATGGGTCAGTTTCAATTGTCTTTAGGTAATACTAGCAGAATTGTGCCGAGCCCTTTAGTTTGCTCGCGATCGTGTTGATGCGATTCAACTTTAGCAACCCTCGTGTCGGCGATAATCGCGGTCAACCGGCAAAGTTTTGCCCTAGAATCCAAGTGACTGACACGACACCGTGTTCGTTAAAATTTTTCACACAGGGATAGTATTTGAATGTTTAAAACAGCGATGTTGGTGATCTGTCTGGTTGTTTCTGGGGTTGCAGTAGCAAAAGCGAATTTCGAAGAAAATACCGTTGGAGCGAACGGGGCCGTTCAGAATAAAATTATAGAAAATGCACTGGATAGCTTTCAGGCGGCGTCAGTCCTTGCGGCGCCTTATGCAGCTTTTTACAAGATTTCGGGCAAAGCCGGGAACGACAACTTCGACTTCAAGCGAGTTTCCGCAAAGAGTTCATTTCCCGACGCCCGCTGGGCTAAGCTCGCGACAAGTATTGCAAAGCAGGTAACAATTCCCGCGCCTACGACAGGTTCGAGAGTCAAACCGAGCGCTAATGCATTTGTTGCTTTCTACCCAGGCGGTATTGAAGGGCTCGAACCCAAAGGCGTGGTTCAGCTTCAAACTTCTGTCACCGGCGAGCCAAACACATTGGCTGTGCTAATCGTCGACAGAAAGATGCTAAAAGGAACGACCCTGTTTACAGGTTTTCAGTCAGTACCAAGCGTTTATTTTTTCGAGCTTGCGATGTAGCTGCGCGTTATTATTTCTATTGTATGACAGATGTGTGATCTGTTTGCTCATCGCAATTAAGCTAAGGTATGACGGCAACCGACGATGGGTATAGAGCAACAGCACTTGAGGTTGTAGAGAGCGTAAATCTCTCTGGTAAACGTCATGGTCACCGGCGGTGATGGCCTGCCACTGCCCTGGAGTTTTGCGAGTCGAGACCTGAGTTCCCGAAAGGGGTTAATTTAATTCTGCGTTCTTCCAGTACCGGGTGCCTTTTACCATTGCCTGCAGTACCAACCCGCTTTTTGTGATCTGATAAACGGTCACGTTATCTACCACAGCCTCGCCGCTAACGGCAGCCCCGCCCAGATCACTTGCAATGGCTGCGGCATCTGCTTGCCCGCCAAAAGTCCAGCCTTTGTCGATAAAGCGTCTCAGGGCTTTTTTGTTGTGGAAGACGAAAACGGCGCGAAAGTCTTTGATGCCTGCACCAAAACCGAAACCAATTTCTCCCATATTCATATAGGTATCTTTGTCAGATTTATTGTCGTGAACGATGCCTGTGCCACCGCCGAAGCTGGCAAAGAGTAGATTTAGATTAGCATTTGAGAACACAGCGTAACCGGTAGCACTTTCAATTTGTGCTTTAACATCGGGTTTTACATCGTAAAGTTGATCGAGTACGTCCTGGCGCATTTCCTTAATGGCTTGGCGCCGTTCAACGACATCTTCGCTAATGCTTTCGCCACCCACGGTAGTGCATTGGGTGAGTAGCAAGGTCAACGAAAGCAACAAGAGTCGTTGAAGGTAGTACATGTTTTACTCCGGTGTTTTAAAAAGTATCTCTATGACGCTTCACTGCTTACAAAGTTCATAGAAATTGAGTTAACACAGTGCCGCGTGTTCTTAGTGGTCAGGCCTTCACCCTGAAAAACATGGCCAAGGTGTCCATCACAATTGGCACAAAGTATTTCCACCCGCATGCCGTCCGCATCAGGGACGCGTCTCACAGCACCAGCTATTTCATCATCGAAACTGGGCCAGCCACAATGCGACTGAAACTTATCTTCTGATCGGTACAACGGGGCATCGCAGCGCTTGCAAACGTAGCGGCCGCCCTCAAAAAAATTATCATATTTGCCGGTAAAAGGCGCTTCTGTACCCTTGTTGATAATGATGTGAGTCTCCTCGGGAGAAAGCGCATTGTATTCATTTGTCATAGGGTAACCTTTGATATCTTAAACCGTTAAAAATCGCATGATGTCACAGAGTTCAATGATGACATAGCCCGATGATCTGCGTAAGCAGTCATCGGAAAAAAACGGCATAGGGTTTTATTCACCTACTTTTCAAGGGGGAATCGGCAATCCTAGTCTAAGCGTATTGCAAGTGTTTGTTCCGTGGCGATGACTTATGTATGGTGCAGGAATATAGAACCTAACTCGGGGGTAAAATGAAAATCGGCATTAATGGCACGGGTCTTGTCCAACAAGCATCGATAGAAGCCATTCAAAAGCACGCACAGCGAGCAGCAGACGATGGTTTTTCCAGCTATTGGTTAGCGGAACATCCGACCGGTGGGCTAGACGCGATGACCGTATTGACTGTCGTTGGCGCCAGCGTCAAGGACATAGAGCTTGGCACGGCAATTATTCCTACCTTCCCGCGTCATCCGATGGTGTTGGCTGGACAGGTTCATACGCTGCAGGCAGCGATTGGTGCAAGATTTACCTTGGGTATTGGTTTATCTCATGAGGTCATGATGACTGATCTGGGTATTCCCTTCGACCGCCCCATCGGGCACTTGAAAGAGTATCTGTCTGTGCTCGTGCCTTTGATTAATGAAGGTAAGGTTTCATTCAAAGGTGAAATGATATCCTGTGATGCGACGACGTTCTTCAAGCCAGAACAATCGTGCCCAATCGTGGTTGCAGCACTTGGACCGCAGGCACTCGCAGTAACCGGCAAGCTGGCGGACGGCACGACCCTTGCTTGGGTTGGTCCTAAAACGATTAGAGAGCACATAAAACCAAGACTGAGTGAAGCAGCTGCTGCTGCGGGTAGGCCCGATCCAAGAATTATCGCGACCTTGCCTGTGTGTGTGACTAACGATGAAGCGGGTATTCGTGCAAGAATTTCAAAAAATCTCAAAATGTACGGTCAGCTACCTTCCTACAAGGCAATGTTTGACCGTGAAGGCGTTCAGGAGCCGGGCGACCTTGCGCTTGTTGGATCTGAAGCGCAGGTGCAGGAAATGATTGAGGGTCTGAAAGATGCTGGCGTGACCGACTTCGCCGCTTCAGAGTTTGTCACTAATGGTGATGAGGCAGAAGCAACTCGCGGGTTGCTTCGCACTTTTTGTTAGACCAAGCCCATGCTTTCTAGGTGGCTGATCGAGTTCCCGGTGCCGGTGGATTTTCCGGCGGGCCAGCGAAGCACTGGGCAATGGCCATCCACTGTTTTGCAGGTTCGCCAATCACTGTCAAATTGACATCCGCGATATTTCTTCCTTGCGTGACAACGTGGCAAAAGTCTACTGCGTCACCCTCAACCACATTGTCCGAGGAGGGTTCGTTAAACGCCCAGATTTCACCAGAGGGTGAAACAAGTTTTACGTGAGGTGCCGGACCCGGCGGCTCCATCTTTCTGTTTGCGAATGTCCAACCGTATGTTCGTGCTCCGATAACGGCGATGTTTTTCAATCGTTCGGTGTTTGTTCTTTGAATCTTCTTAAGGTCGTAAATATCTTGACCATGCGCCCATGCTTCCATTTGTCTGGCTGTCGTAAACATCATGACGCCCATATCTGGACCAAACCAAGCGAGTCGGCGTTTAGGGTCGCTGGTACCAAGCAGTTCGCACATTTCCTGAAAGTAAGACCACCAGTCCGCGAGTAACGCCTGCCCTGTTTTAGTTGGGTGCATCAATGCGCCGAGTTGCGCCCGATTTTCGACAGCAGCTTGGAACTCCTCTCTGCTTTTCAGCGAAAGCACCGCCATTTTGTCTGAGCCATGCAGGTGTTGGATTACTTGATTAATCGTCCAGTCTTTGAAAGGTGTCGGTGTCTGCCATTCGCTATCTGTAAGGGTGTCCAGTAACACCTTTAATTCAGTACCTTCCTCTAATAGATCTTCCGCTTGTTTTAGCATTTTGAATCTCCTTCATTCAATTTCAGTAGTACGACAGGAATTTTCCTGTTTGTTGTCGCCTGATAGCCAACGTACCGGGGTTGCCTTGCGACGAGCTTTCGCCACCATTGTGTGTGTTCTTCTCCCTGAAGGTCTCGTGCGACTACACGAAACCGTTTAGCACGAATCTGTACATCGGCTGCCGACTCGTGCAATAGATTATAGTACCAGTCTGGGTTGGTGCTTCGCCCCGCGTTTGACGCGATCAACAGATAGCCTTCTGGATGCGTGAAATAGGGCATGGGTGTTTCGCGACGTTTTCCGGACTTATGCCCAAGCGTAATGAGTAAAAGTATATCGAGTCCGTCTACGCGTTTTCCTACCTGTCCGCGACTAGCTTTGAAAATAAATTTGTGCACGCGTGAGATGACGCGTAAAGCAAAAGGGCCGGGTACATAGTCGATGTAACGCTGTGTTGTTTGTTGCTGCATAGGCTAACTTATTTTGATCACCCCGTGTTCGATGAGACTCCTGGCACCAAAAAGAACCGCCTCTTCTATTGGCCTAGGTTGCCAGCCGAGGTCGAATGCCGGCGCGCAATCATATTCCACAATCTTGTTGAGATCGGGCACAATCGTTTCTATGACTGGGTTGAACTTGCCGAGTATACGAAAAATGAAAGAAGGTAGTTCGTAGCGAGGCAGTTTCCGGGCCAGCGTTGGAATTTCTTTACCCAACAGAGTGGCGATGTCTAGCAGTGACATGTGACCGTGACTGCAAAGAAGCCTGCTGCCAGAATTTCCACGCTCAAACGCCAGCCGATGAAGGGTGGCGACATCCCGAACATCAACAATGCCCATTGATAGTTTGGGTAACAGTGGGTAACGACCGCCCATTAACAGTGCTAGCGCTTCCAGAGATGAACCGTAGTCCGGCTCAAGCGCCGGGCCCAGGACCATTGCCGGATTAATGGTGATGAGTTCGATATCGTGAGTTGCAGTGAAGTCCCAGGCAGCCCTCTCTGCGAGCGTTTTACTTAATCCATAGGCGTTAATGGTTGGAAATTGGGGGTCAGACCAGTCCGCTTCAGACTGGACTGTTTCACCTGCGCCAGGGTTCGCTGAAACGGCGGCAACCGAACTCGTAAGTACGACGCGTTTGATATTGGCATCAGCGGCGGCCTTGAGTACGTTAAGCACACCCTCTCTTGCGGGTATAATGAGTTCGTCTGGGTCTTCAGGTTGCTCGATTGGCACCGGCGAAGCCAGATGAAATACGCCATCGCAACCTTCAACTGCTTTTTTCCAACAATCAACATCTGTCAGGTTTGCTTCAACCAGCGTGAGGTTGTCTAGGTGCCCGACTTCTGCTCGAAATAGCTTTTCGAGACCGGCGGCTCTGCTTAGATCGCGAATTGTACCTCGCACCTCATAGCCGTTCTTCAATAGATCTATGACAGTGTGCGAGCCGATAAACCCTGAGGCGCCTGTAACCAGGATTTTTTTTGTCATTTTAGCGTCGCTGATTTCGATGGCTTCATTGTACGTGATTGAGCAGACTCTTTGTGCTTGTTTATCTGCTATTCTCAACAAAAACAGACCACACAACTTACAAGAAAATCTAGGATACATCATATGCAACAGATCGCCTTAGGACCGTTTGAAAATGTCAGCCGCTTATCGCTTGGGGGTGGAGGAATTGGTCAGGTCTGGGGCGAAACTTCCAGAGACGAAGCGATCAAAACTGTTCAGGCGTCCTATGCCGCGGGTATCAATTTATTTGATATGGCGCCAATGTATGGCAACGGAGAAGCCGAGTCTGTGATGGGACTCGCTTTCGAGGGTGGATATCCCGAAGATCTTAAGTTAACAACAAAGTGTCTGGTCGGTGGTGTCGAGGGTAAAACGATCGAGCACAAGCTTCGAGCGTCACTCGATGAAAGCTGTAAACGCATGAAGCGGGATTATGTGGATGTATTCATCCTGCACGGCTACGTGATACCAGATGGCTGGGATGAAAGCTTAAGACCTAAAGCGCTGCCGCATATTGCTGTTGAATGGTCTAATTATGAAAAATACGTGGTGAGTACGTTTGAGGCCCTAAAATCCGAGGGTCGAATTGGTGCTTGGGGCGTCACAGCTGCGAGTCTTCAGGCAGCCAATCGGCACGTGCTTAAGGCTGATCATAAGCCTGAAGTGGTTCAGTGTATTTCAAATCTGCTCGACTCACCGGGCAGCATGGCAATTTGTCGCGAAAAACCTGACCCGAGGGAAATCATCACATTGGCGAGGCAGGAAAATGTTGGTGTGATGGGAATACGAGCTGTTGCGGCGGGTGCGTTGACGGACAATATTGACCGTGACGTAAAATCCGGATCAAGGGAAGCGCTTGATTTTGAAAAGGCGGCTGATTTCCGAAGACTTGCTGCTGAATCAGGCGTATCCTCCGCATTCCTCGCGCACCGGTACGCTTTATCGATGACTGGCGTGGACACAGTTGTATTGGGCGTGAAAGATAGGGCTGAGCTAGAAGAGTGCTTAAAAGCCGAGGCTGCCGGTCCACTGGATCAGGCAATGATGAATGAAATTGCAATTAGCTGTTCCGGTGCTTAAACCGGGGTTTTTATATTTGGGATTTTTGATCGAGGAAATATGACAAATAACGATATTTTGCGTCAACTTCGCTTTGTGTTCGACTTCAAGGACCATGCGATGGTAAAGCTTTTTACGCTCGGTGGTCTAAATGTCACGCTTGATGCGGTAAGTGCCTGGCTGAAAAAAGAAGATCACGATAATTTTGTTGCACTTGATGACCCTGAGCTGGCGAGTTTTTTGAATGGTTTGATCGTGGAACGAAGAGGCAAAAGAGAAGGTGCCGAGCCCGAGGTTGAGCAGCGTCTGAATAACAATATCATCCTCAAGAAACTGAAAATCGCCCTTGATATGAAGGCAGAGGACGTTATCGCGACACTTGAGCTGGCAAATCTACGTATCGGTAAATCGGAACTAAGTGCATTTTTCCGTAAGCCAAAACATAAACATTATCGCGCTTGTAAGGACCAGATTCTTCGGAACTTTATTCATGGTATACAAATGCAATATCGCCCCGAAGTCGGTGAAAGCGCTAGCGCGCAGAGCGAGCAGGGCGCACCAGATGGGAAGAATTCAGTTTGGAAGTAACCGAGGTTGTCATCACCCGTGAACCCGTCGAACTTTACAAGGTACTTAAGTTTGAAGGTCTTGTTGGTAGTGGTGGAGAAGCGAAGCTCGTAGTCAGTAACGGCCTGGTTCGACTAAATGGCGAGGTAGAAACCCGCAAGCGAAAAAAAGTCGTCTCTGGCGATATCATCGAGTTTGACCAGACTACGATGAAGCTGGTGATGGTATAGCGTCAGTTTTGTTCGCGATAAGGCGTGATATCAAAGCCGAACATCCCGTACCTCGCCTCGACAGCTTGCAGCGTTTCTTCGCACCAGTAACTTGATCCAGGTTGTGGAAACCCTAAAACAGCGCGTTGATTCAAGCTAGCACCGGCGATTAAGCGTTCAAGGAATTTGTTATCTCTGTAGGCTTGCCAAGCCCAGCCGATGTGAAGCGTACTTATCCATTCCGAGGCTGCTTTTCTGAATGTAATGTTCTGCACAACTCTGCTCTCTTTGCTGGCTAGAGGGGTGCCCCGATGCCAAGTGTCATGCCGATAAAAAAGCACGTCTCCTTTTCGATAATCAGTCCTTACTTCGCGCGCATAGAGTGACTGACGCCATGCTGCGAGTTCGGGCCTTTGTTCAGCAAAGTAATCCTCAGCGGCTGCTTTGTTGTTGATGTAACGCAAGTCGCCGATGCCGGGTGAGTCGATGATCGGCCAACGATAAGCTGGATCATCTTTACCCTGTCTAGGAACGACTGCCGTACCTCCCATGCCGCTCTCTGCATCACTCAGGTATACAATCATCTCGACGGCTTCTGGGCGATGCCAGGGCGTTGGGTGAGCAATGGTATGGTTCGGATAATCGATATGAATGCGCTGGTCCGCATTGTCCTGAATACTTTTTTGAGTCTCTCGCCCGTATTTCGCCCATACATCGGACTGGGTCAATCGAGTCTCGCAGACCTCGACCCCTAGCAAGTCAGACACCGCGTGTAACAGCGACTCCTCCAGAGTAATTCGGTTGAGAGCCTGTATTTGTGACGGGAAGTTCATTGCACCGGTGCTACCGAAATCTGTGATTGCAGCGGCTTCGTCGGAACCGGGATCTGGATAGTGTTTTCTGGCTGCGTCTGCCATCGCATCGATGGTAGATAGGTCAATGAGCCCATGAACAAATACAAAACCCGCCTCCCGCCAGCTGGATATCTGGCTGGGGTTTAATTTTTTTTCCAAGCCCAGCACTTCTGACTTCAATTGCGAGTTTTGAGTCAAATTCTCAGCCATCGTATTTAGTTCCTCGAAATGATTCGGTCCGAAACCGTTTTCGGTCACAATTCTTACTGATAGATAGCGTTAACTCAAGAAGTGGCTTTTGATACGACCACTGGTGTCATTATAATTACCATGTCAATCATAGCGAACCGGTATAAATAGATGAATCCTGAAACCGCCGAAGGTAAAACACTAGCACTCATCCTGTGGCGCAAGAAGGAAAGCGGAGAAGACGATTTGGCCGTGTTCAACGGTGTATTGACACGGGAGGGTGAGACTTATCATCTCGATCGTGAAGATGGCTTTGATAGAATAATCAATGCGCAGTGGTTGAAACGTATTGACGTCGTACCCCCTGAGCTTAAGCAAGTGCTACTAGACTGCGACTTCCAGCTTTCGCTAAATTTGAGCGAGCTCGACGATGTTGGTGGTCTTGACAGTTTTGGCTTCAGTTGGCCTGAATAAACACGTTAGTTGCTCATACAAGCCTTTTCTTTCCGCCGAAGCAAATGTCCGCGACCTCGTTGTAGTTTTCAGCGAAGTGCATGGTGAGTCCTTTTTTAAGATATTCAGGCATCTCATCATAATCCCGTTCATTGTCCGCCGGGATAATGAGCTCTTTCACGCCAGCTCGCTTGGCCGCGATGACTTTCTCTCTGATGCCACCGACCGGTAGCACTCGGCCAGTCAGCGTGAGTTCTCCGGTCATTGCAATGTCTCTATTTAGTTTTTTGTTTTTAGCAAGAGAGAGTAATGCCGTTGCCATTGTCACACCGGCACTTGGACCATCTTTGGGTGTGGCCCCCTCCGGCACATGTAAATGAACAAATGCATCCTTGAAAAAATCTATTTCGCCATCGAGCGCGTCAAGGTGTGAAGAGACATAGCTGTAGGCGATCTGTGCGGACTCTTGCATCACGTCGCCTAATTGCCCTGTTAATTTAAACCCTTGCCGCTGATCGTGAATATGTGACGCCTCAACGGCGAGTGTTGTTCCGCCCATTGCCGTCCAAGCAAGCCCATTGATAACGCCTAGGCCACGTTGTGGTTTCTGTTTTTTGAATATGGGCGCGCCAAGATAATGTTCAACTTCTTTTATGCCGACGCTGATGCCTTTCTTACCCTGTTCAAGTAGCTCAACGATAGCTTTTCTAACGATTCTTCCCAGTTGCTTTTCAAAAGCACGAACGCCAGCTTCGCGCGCATAACCATCAACCACAGCACGCAGTGCACCGTCGGTAATTTTCAGCTTGGAGGCGGGTAAACCTGCTTTTCTTAATTGGCGTTTCCAAAGGTGATGTTTGCCGATTAGTACTTTTTCTTCCGTTAAATAGCCCGCCAGCCTGATTGTCTCCATGCGGTCGAGTAATGGTCCTGGAATGGTATCAAGTTGGTTCGCCGTGCAGACGAAAAGCACCTTGGATAGGTCGACTCGAAGATCCAAGTAGTGGTCAAGAAATTCACTGTTTTGTTCAGGATCTAGTACTTCTAGCAATGCAGAGGCTGGATCACCCTGATATGAAGCACCAATTTTGTCGACTTCGTCCAGCATGATGACTGGATTGCTAACGTCAACTTCTTTGAGTGCCTGTATCAGCTTACCCGGCATGGCGCCGATGTAGGTCCTTCTGTGTCCCTTAATCTCTGCTTCGTCTCTCATACCTCCTAGGCTGAACCGATAAAACTTCCTGCCGAGTGCCTCGGCGATTGATTTACCGATAGAGGTTTTACCAACCCCCGGCGGACCTACTAACAGGAGTATTGAGCCTGAAATCTCGCCCTTGTAGGCGCCAACCGCAAGAAACTCAATGATGCGTTCCTTCACATCATCCAGGCCATCATGATCCTTGTTGAGTGATTGACGCGCTGACGTGAGTTCGAGCTTGTCCTCGCTCGTCACACCCCAGGGTACAGAGGTAACCCAGTCGAGATAGTTTCTAGTCACACCATATTCAGCTGAAGAAGGATCAAGGATCTGAAGTTTTTCCATCTCCTCATCGATGCGTTCGCTGACATGGTCAGGCACATCTCGTTCAAGTAGTCTTTTACTGAACTTTTCCGCATCGGCCTGGCGATCGTCTTTTGAGATGCCAAGTTCCTGCTGAATGACTTTGAGTTGCTGATGTAGGAAAAACTCTTTTTGTTGATCACTGACCTGTTGTTTTACCTGATCGTTGATCTGTGCTTGAAGTTTCGCTGCATTGAGTTCGGTGTGCAGGAGAATAAGCACTTTCTCCATCCTTTGAATCAACGGTAAGGTCTCGAGTATCTCCTGCATCTCGGCGGGCTTGGCTGAGGTGATCGCGGCAGCAAAGTCTGCCAGCGGCCCTGGTTCGCTTGTATCGAAGTAGTTTAGATACTGTTTGAGCTCCTCGTTATATAGCGGACTCAGTTTCATCAGTTCCTTGATGATATTGATGATGGCCGTGGCATAGGCTCGCACCTTACTTGTATCTTCATTCGTTGGAGATTCCAGGTATTCAACGCGTACAAGAAAAGGAGGCTGTTTTCGAATCCACTCCACAATGCGGAATCGTGTCATGCCTTGGGCAATAAACTGAAGTTTGTCTTTGGCCTCATGCAGATGGTGGATACGCGCAACGCATCCAACTTCGGCAATATCGCCCGACTCTGGCAGGTCTTTCCCCTCGGGAATGGCTGCATAGCTCAAACCCACTATTTTATGTGCGGTTTCCGCTGCCTTTTTGATGCCCGGACCCCAGGGCTGTTGATCGACGACTACCGGTTGAACAAGAACAGGAAAATATGGCCTCGATGCGAGTGGAATCAGTTGGAGTGTTTCAGGTAAAAGTTCCTCAGGTCTCGCGATTGCAGTTGAGGTATTGCCGTCATGGGGTATGAATTCGCTACTCATATTGGTATCTGTCGTTTACTCAGTATTACTCGTAGCAAGTTAATTGGGTCGAAACTGACCTTTTCAAGAGCTACGTTGCGAGGAAGACAACGTTTCGGCATATCTTTGGTCGAGCTTTGCTCGAATATTCGCGTAGGCCTTGCGCGTTATTTTGTAACGGGTGATGAGGTAGATCGGTATGAAATGCAACATCGGTACCACGACCCCGACAGTTATGCCGAGATGAGTAATGGTCGTCGCAGGTATCTCTGAAGGTAAAACATCAGTTGGAAATTTAATCAGCGTAAGCACTAATCCACCCATCATGATGCCTACGCCCGAAATTGCTTTGCCCGAGAAAGATAACGCGGCATTAAACATAGCCTCCTGTCGATAACCTGTTCTCAGTTCGTGGTCGTCCAGGGTGTCGGCAATGAGCGATGCAGAAATAATGCCTTGTACGACCGCAATACCGGCACTAAAAACCCCAACACTGACAAGAATAATTAGAAGCATTGGGTCACCGTTGTCAGGAAGCACATCAAGAAAGCGTAGGCTAACAATGCATACCCCATCCAGCACACTCACTGCAGCAGTCACAATAAGAATGTCTCTTTTGTCCCAATTTTGCTGAAAGTAGGAAACCAGCGGAAACGCTAGCACGGCGCCGATAGCCGAGATGGCGAACCAGCGTAGGTCCTCGGTCTCGAAACCCCAGAAGAAGGTGGTCATGTAAATGCCAAGATTTGTCGTCGTACCAGAAATCGCAGATGAGACTAAAACGATTGTAAACAGTAGCGCGAATTGTCGATTTTTGAGCGCTCGCCACAATTCAGTTGCTGTCGTCGAAAAACTAAACCGAGCGCGGGTGCCTTTATGTTGCCGCAGATAAGGGATTTCTCTCTTGGTGAGCAATGTGGTGACGAGTGCTCCGCCGGTGAGTAACACGCCAGCGCACATGGCCATGACCGGGTATCCCTCGGGATTAAGCTGGCCCACTGGGAAAGCCTCTGTGCCCGGCATGACAAATGTGAAGATAAATAGCGGAAAGCTCACACCGATAAGCCAGCCAATAGCATAGCGATAGGCCATGACAGAGGTTCTGCCTTCGTAGTCGTCGGTCAACTCAGCTGCGATGGCCGCCCAGGGGACGAAGTAGAGAGTCATGAAACCTCTGGTTGCTAGGGTAAACCCCAGCAACCAAGCGAAAAGACTGGTCTCTTGTAGTCCCGCCGGAGGTGAGAATAAAAGAAGTATGCTCAGCCCAAGAGGAACAGATGCAATCAACATTAGCGGGTGGCGACGTCCCCACCTTGTTCTAAGGTTGTCGGAAAATGAGGCGACTAAAGGGTCAGTAATCGCGTCGAAAACGATGGCAATTGCCAGCGCCGAGGAAACAAGAAAAGCATCCAATCCAAGAATTTGACTGTAATAGAGTAATGCAAAGGTATTAAAAACCCAGTTTTTCACTGTGTCTGGAATAGCGCCGATACCTTGGCTAAATTTTGTACGGAAGCCGAGTTTCGACGTTCTTTTTTCCCGATGATAGGTGGGTATCGGTGTCGTCATTGTTTCTCTCAGAGTGTTGTCTTAAAAGTAACGAATTCCCAACGACTATAATCTATCTATCAAAAAGATGTAATAGCTTGTCAGTAGTCTCCTGTGTTCGTGTAGAATGGCGCAGTCCGCGTAGCGCGGCGTTTTGACTGGCTCAACAGTGAACCGGATTGGTAGTAGGAGCAGGAATTAGATAATGGATCATTCGAATTACGCTATTGATGAAATGATATCGGCAAAATCAATTGCCGCGCGGGTTGAGGCATTGGCAAAAGAAATTACAGCGAACTATCACGACGCTGACAAATTAGTGGTTGTTGGTTTGTTAAGAGGGTCTTTTGTTTTCATTGCAGACCTCGTGCGTGAATTGAAGATGCCAGTGGAAGTTGATTTCCTCGAAGTTTCATCCTACGGAGACGCGATGACAAGTTCTAGAGAAGTAAGGATCCTGAAAGATCTGCGTGGCGAGATAAACGGTCTGGATGTGCTCCTTGTCGAAGATATCGTTGATACCGGGCACACGATGCATCACGTACAAGCGCTGCTAAAATCTCGTGAGCCAAGATCGCTAGAGGTTTGTGCTTTGCTTGATAAGCCATCAAGGCGTGAGGTTGAAGTTGACGTGCGCTGGATCGGGTTCGATATCCCTGACGAATTTGTTGTGGGGTATGGCATTGACTACGCCCAACGTAATCGCAATCTTCCTTTTATTGGTAAAGTGAGGCTGCTTGACCCCGCCTAGGCAGGTGAGTAGCGAGTGCTAGTTAATCAAGGTAGTAGTCCATCAACTTAAGGTCTTGCTCGCCGGCCTCGATACGCGCGATGGTCTGCAGATGCACTTCGTCGGGCCCGTCATAAATTCTAAACGCCCGAGCTTTGCCAAACGCTCTCGCCGCAGGTGTGTCGTTGGTCACACCCTTTGCGCCGTATAGCTGCACCGCCCGATCAGCAATCGACTGATAAATTCTTGCTACCGCAACTTTGATCATTGATATCTGTTTTCGCGCTGCTTTATTGCCGATCGTGTCCAGCTGTTGTGCCGCCCTTTGAACGAGCAATCGTGCCTGATCTAGCTCTATTCGCGAGAGACTGATTGCTTCCTGCGTGGAACTGTACTCATCAATACGTTTGCCGAAGGTTGTTCGTTCCTGAGAGCGTTTAACCATCAGGCTAATCAGCACTTCACATTCGCCTATCGCACGCATGCAGTGATGTAGTCTTGCTGGTCCAAGCCTAGCCTGACCGATCGCAAATCCCGCGCCGAGCTCACCGAGCAGGTTTTCTGCTGGAATTCTGACATCTTTCATTTCGAACTCGGGATGCCGACTTGTCGGAGACAGATGATCGAAAACCGGTAGATTTCGCAGGATGTTGATACCCTCCGAATGTCTCGGTACCAGGAAAAGAGACTGGCGTTTTGATTTAGGCGCATCGTTGTCAGTCACACCAACGACCACAATCAGTTCGCAGTTCTCATGCGTTGCATTTGAGGCGAACCATTTTCTGCCATTGATGACATATTCGTCTCCGTCGCGAACAATACTGGTAGCAAGGTTGGTTGGATCGGATGAGGCGACGAGCGGTTCGGTCATGGCAAAAGCAGACCCTATTTCCCCGTTAAGTAGGGGGACTAGCCATTGCTCTTTTTGCTGCTTTGTCGCAAACAGCTGCAGCAGCTCCATGTTGGGCACATCGGGTGCGTGGCAGTTGAATACTCGAGAGGCCCATTCCAATTTGCCAAGGACCTCAGCGACACCGGTAAACTCCAGATTCGAGAGTCGTGTGCCAGGCTCGTCATCGCTTAGTCTGGGAAGCGCCATATTCCAAAGGCCGAGGTCTTTTGCCTCCTGCTGTAGCGTTCGTTGAATAGTGGGTACTGCTTCACCTGCTTCGGCTTGCGCTAGCCAGAGTTTGTGATTCGGTAAGATGCGATCGTTAAAGAATGACTCAACCTGATTTCTTATCTCAGTGGCGCGACGAGGTAGCTCAAACATTGATGCAAGCCTATGTTGATAAAATTAGTATTCGATCTGTGCCAAAGCCAAAGGCCATGGGTTCGACGACATAAATCGCTCGGCATGAGGCGTTTTCGCACCGCGGAGGTGACTAGCTTTGCGATTCCGGGACGACTGTCAGAGCCAGAATTGCGCGATTATTCACGCGACCGTTAAGTTTGGCGATAAAATTGAGAAAGCGCATTTGCCAGCGATATTTGGCATCAAACAAACGGTAAATGTCCTCAATTTTTGCTGTGTCGGTCACGATCGCTGCGGTCCCTGATTCCCATACGTCTTGCTTGAGTTTGCCCCGCATGTCACAGGGCGCTATCGCCATCTTGCCGTTGTTTCTAATCCGCTTTACCTTGCCAGCTTTTGATTCCGAGAAGACGTAGTACTCGCCATCGTCCCCAGCAAGCCACACAGGGGTTCTGACTTCTCGACCGTCTTTGCGGAAAGTTGCGAGATTAACGTAGGTCTCGTTAGCAGGATCAAACTTCATATCTCTAATACTCCGGTTTCGTTAGTTTCAGCTTAAACCTGTCGGTATAAACACCGATGCTTGGTGTCAACGCACCTTTAGTCATGGTGCAAAAAACTAAACTGCATGGCTTCCAGCGAGTGTCGATTTTGTAGCGTAGCCCAAAATAGCCGCTGTTTCTTGGCTTTAGGTCGACTATACCCTCCCACTGTCTGAAACGGAAAGTTTCTGTTTGCTGGCGGTGGGCCGTTTTAGCAACACACGGCGAATGGCATCAATAAATCACATCGAACTCGAGGTGTGACGATGGTGATGTAGTTTTGCTAAAGTGGTGTTGATACAACGGCACATTAGAAAATTAGAGGAAAAATAAGATGGCAATCACAAAAATTGATACGGGAACCGAGCATCTGCTGGCCGAAAATAATGATGGTGTAGCAGTACTCACACTTAATCGTCCTGAAGCGAGAAACGCGATGTCAGGAGAAATGAACGCGGCGCTGCAAAAAACCTTGGCTGACGCAGAGCTTGATAACGAGATTAAGTGCATTGTGCTCACGGGGGCGGGAAAGGGTTTTTGTGCGGGTGGTGATGTGAAAGGCATGGCAAGCTCTGGCGACGGCACCGTAGGTCCGCGGACAATAGATCAGGCAATTCATACTCAGCGGGTGAACCAGCGAGCAACAGCTGGCAAGTTGTTCAAAATGCCTAAACCGACGATCGCCGCGTTGCCCGGTGCCGCTGCGGGTGCAGGTCTATCCCTTGCATTGGCCTGCGACATGCGGGTGATGGCATCTAATGCGATTATGACGACTGCATTCGCGAGAGTGGGTTTCTCCGGTGATTATGGTGGAACCTATTTCATGGCGCAATTGGTGGGTACAGCAAAGGCGAAAGAGTTGTATTACTTGTCGGACCGCGTCAGCGCAGAAGAGGCGCTAAGACTTGGGTTAACAAATTGGGTTTGCGAGGCGGAGGAGCTGCGAGCGAAAGCGCTGGAAATTGGCCATCGCATAGCGGCAGGCCCTACGGTTGCTTACCGGTATATGAAGGAAAATTTAAACCGGGCACTTGCCGGAGATGTAGACGATTGTATGGACCTTGAGGCGACGCACCATGTACATTGTGGCCAGACTCAGGACCACAAGGAAGCCAGTAAAGCATTTGTCGAAAAGCGAGAGCCTGTTTTTATTGGTCAATAGCTATTGGTCAATAGCTGTTGGTCAAAAGCTGCAGGTAAATGATCTCGGGTTAGTAATGACTCAGTCCTTGCCGGCCTGAGTCATTAACCTCCACAAGGTATTGTGAGCCGCAGGTGAATTATCCCTGTGCTGTTAAGCTTTTGCTCGGGTCTTGTTGCTGTCCGCGAATAAGCTTGCCGGGAAGCGCACCAGTCGCCTCGCCTGATTGATAGATAACGGTGCCGGAAACGATGGTTGAAACGATACCGTTAGCATTCTGCAGAAGTCGTTTTCCCCCGGCTGGCAGATCGTGCACGATGTGAGGTGTCTTCAAGCTGAGCGCATCATAGTCAATAAGGTTGATGTCAGCTTTGTACCCAGGTGCAATAAGTCCTCTATCTTTCAGCGAGTATAGCTCTGCGGGCTGTCGGGTAAGCAAGTGAATCGCCTTTTCAAGTTCAAAGCTTTTTCTTTCCTTGACCCATTTAGTGATCACGTAAATATTTGCGCTGGCATCGCATATCGAGCCGACGTGTGCACCACCGTCACCCAGCGCGGATACTGTATTCGGATGAGTCAACAATTCAGGAATATGGTCAGAGAAGTTTGCGGCCGGGATGTAGATAAGATTATTGCCGTTGTTTCCAAGGAAATAGTCGTACAGCCATTCTGCTGGCTCTACGCCCTCGGCCTGTGCGCGTGCTGCAACAGATGTGTCTGGTGCGGGCAGATATTCAATAGGTTCTTCTAACGGGTACATTTTATCGAAGCGACGACTGAACAACTTGACGAATATGTGCGGCTGATCAATTTCTTCCGCAAGAATTTGCGATTTGATCTCAGGGGTTTTCAGTTTGGCTATCCTCTCATCCCAAGGAAGATCCTCAAGTGACCTGGAAGTGGGTCTTGGTGAGAACGGACTCATTGAAGCAGGGTGCCCCATTAGCATACCCACGGGTCGTGAAAGCACCTGGCCGCGGATATCGAGCCCCTCCGACTGTGCATGTTCGATATGGTCTAATTGCTGGCGCCATAAATCAGGCTGGTTATCCAGATGGAGCAGGGTAAAGGTACCTTTTGCCCCGGTTGATTCGCTGGTGCTTCGGAGAATACTAAATTCCTCATCTAAATCTTCCCAATCGGATATCAACTGAAACACGTGTCCTTTTTCACCAGAAAGCGCCAGACCTAGCTGTTTTAATTCGTGTGTCGCGGCTTTGTAGGTGGGTACGGGGCTGCCGGTGCTGGTTCTATGTACGAGTGTGCGAGAAGTAGAAAAGCCGACGCCACCGGCGTCCACACTCTCTGCAATTAATGCCTGCATCTTTGAAATATCTTCGTCGGTTGCCGCTTCTCGATTTACTGCGCGCTCACCCATCACATACACGCGCACAGGGCCGTGTGGTACTAGCGCGGCGATATCGATATCACGAGGTTTAGCATCGAGCATATCGAGATACTCAGGAAAGGTCTCCCAAGTCCATGGCAATCCTTCTGCCATCGCGGTTTCGGGAATCTCCTCTACACCTTCCATCAGCTGGATCAGTACGTCGTGATCTTCCGGTTTACAAGGTGCAAATCCAACGCCACAGTTACCCATGACCACGGTAGTGGTGCCAAGGTTGGATGAAGGGTTCAAGTGAGAGTCCCAGGTCGCTTGACCGTCATAGTGGGTATGCACATCAACGAAACCGGGTGTGACGATGAGCCCAGCGGCATCAATTTCGTCCGTTGCGGTACCTGATAGGGTCTCGCCAACGGCTTGAATCAAGCCATCTTTTACCGCAACATCGACGATGCCAGATGTGCCGCCGCTGCCATCCACAACGTGTCCATTTCGAATGATTAGATCGTACTCAGCCATACCGCTTGTTCCTGTCATTACTTTTTCTTCCGTACTTTTATCATAAACCACTGACGCGCGCTAATCGCCATTAGCCTCCAGATGACAACCAACTAATGGGTTCTCTTCCTTGCTGACAGCTGCCTGTGGAATGGGTTGCTAGGAGGTGCCAATAGAAAGCAAGTTCTGAACCGGTTGGTAAAGCTCTTCAAGATAGGCCTTGTCCTCGGCTGCCAATTCTATTTTTGTGGCCTCGACGAGATCGGCTAGCTGTGCTTCTTTTGAAACACCGACAACTGGAGACGTCACACCCTCAACGGTAAATAGCCAAGCGACTGCTATTTGCGCCGGTTTTTTGCCATATTTTTCTGCCACTTCAACAACTCTATCGGCAATTTGGAAGATGTTCTCGCCGTGGTATAGCGATTCGGTTCGCTTTTTATCTTGTCCCGAAGATCTCGTGGTACTGCCTTTATCGAATCCGCCCTGGTAGGCACCAGCTAAAATTCCTCGTGCAAGGGGTGACCAAGGTGTCACCGCGACGCCGCTATCTACGCAATAAGGAATCATCTCGCGCTCTTCCTCGCGATAGATAAGATTAAGGTGATTCTGCATTGAGATGAATTTGGTCCAGCCATTTCTCTCTGCGGTCATTTGCAGCTCAGCGAATTGCCAGGCAAACATGGAAGATGCACCCAAATAGAGTGCTTTACCGGCTTTCACGACATCATTCAGTGCCTCCAGCGTTTCCTCTATCGGGGTTTGTGCCTGACCCGGAATACCGTGGGGATGACGATGAATGATGAGTTGATCGATGTAGTCGTGACCGAGTCGTTTCAGAGAATTATCGACGCCCTCCATAATGTGCTTACGGGAAAGTCCTCCCTGGTTCGCTGCACGGCCCATTGGCATCGATACCTTCGTCGTCAACACGTACTCATCCCGTGACAAAAGCTCTTTCAATAGTTGGCCCACTACCAATTCAGAAGCGCCAACACCGTAGATATCTGCGCAGTCGAAGTAGTTGATACCTTGCTCAATCGCTGCTTTGAAGATGGGGCGGGCCTGTTCAGTACCTAAGGTCCAGTCGCCCTGATGGCCGCGACCCGGCTCGCCGAAATTCATAGTACCCAGACAGAGTTTTGAAACCCTCAGGCCAGTGTTTTTGCCAAGTTGAATTGAATCCAGCATGTTATTTATCTTTCCTCATCCATCGGCTAGTTGAAGCGACGTCTTCGATCGGTTCTTCAGCCTTTTTCCAACCGCCAAAGCCCGGTTCCAGATGGGCAACATTTGTAAATCCCATGCCCTCAAGCGCTTTGGTTGCGAAGACGCTGCGGCCGCCACCGGCACAAAATACGACAGTGCGAC
>ERZ1048872.525-NODE-525-length-40990-cov-9.191499_pt1 | contig 40990 bp, 38 predicted proteins | sample MGYA00383100_ERZ1048872 | MGnify/ENA primary metagenome ERZ1048872 (study PRJEB29581, sample SAMEA5548370) | metagenome | biome: marine; feature: coastal; material: water | depth 50 m | study: Short-term variability in the microbial, nano- and picoplankton...
ATTCAGATCAGCTAGACTTGTTCTAAAACTCGGTCGCTTGCGGCCGAGATTTTTAACATGGATAAACGAGAAGTAGTGATTTTCAGTGGCGTAAGAACGGCTATTGGTGAGTACGGTGGTAGTTTAAAAGATATTGCTCCTACTGATTTAGCTGGCTTAGTCATTAAAGAAGCGGTACAACGAGCGGGTATTAACAGTGAAGATGTGGGACATTGTGTTATTGGCAGTGTTACCCATTCAGATCGAAAAGATATGTACATGAGCCGCTCAGCCGCGCTTAAAGGGGGATTGCCCGAAACTACGCCAGCAGTTACAGTGAACCGTTTATGTGGCTCAGGCCTACAATCCATTGTTTCAGCAGCACAATTGCTTTTACTGGATGATTGTGATGTTGCGGTTGCTGGTGGCGCAGGATCAATGAGTAGGGCACCTTACTGGGTACCTAAGGCACGTTTTGGTATTCGTATGGGAGATACCAATATGGTTGATCCTATGTTGGGTGCATTAACTTGTCCTGTAGGTGATACTCATATGGGCATTACCGCGGAAAATATTGCTGAAAAATGGGATATTTCTCGCGAAGAGCAAGATGCTTTAGCGCTGGAAAGTCACAGACGCGCGGAGCAGGCAATAAATGATAAACGTTTTGTTGATCAAATATTGCCTGTTGAGCTTAAAACCCTTAAGGGCGTTACTGTTTTCGATCAAGACGAGCATGTGCGTTTTGGTGCTAAGTCGGAAAACTTTTCTAAATTACGTCCAGCATTCAAAAAAGATGGCTTAGTAACTGCGGGTAATGCATCAGGTATTAATGATGCAGCGGCAGCCATTGTGATGATGGATAAATCTGTTGCTGATGCTAAAGGCCTTAAGCCTATGGCTAAATTAGTCAATTATGCCTTTGCTGGTGTTGAGCCCAAATACATGGGTATAGGCCCTGTTCCTGCGATCAAAACCTTATTAGAAAAAGCGAATTTATCTGTTGATGATATTGATGTTTGGGAAGTTAATGAAGCATTTGCCGCCCAAGCTTTAGCTGTCGTAAAGGATTTAAACATTGATCCTAGCAAAGTAAATTCTAACGGCTCAGGCATTTCTTTAGGTCACCCTATTAGCGCTACAGGCTCTGTTATTACCGTTAAAGCGTTATACGAGCTGCAACGAACATCAGGAAAATATGCGGTCGTTTCTATGTGTATTGGTGGTGGTCAAGGTATTGCTGCTTTATTTGAAAGCATCTAGGTAATGCCATCACATTAATGAAGTGATGATTTTCACTTTATCAAAAAGAGAACTTAAAGGTCGATATATCATGTATAGGCCTTCTTTAATGCTCTCTTCTCGGGAAATTATTTCACTTCAACTTGGCTGGCGAAAAAATAATCATAAAAAAGCAATATTAGGTAGGGGACATGTATTTATTGCTGTATAGTGCGACCTTATTATTTTGAGTCTTCTTTTTGTTATTTAGAGCATTTAACAATTTGTCGTTCAAAGCCTTTAGCGCTATTGCGTCGCACACAATTAGGAATACCTTTTTTGATCACTACATCTAACATTACAATGCAATTTGGCGCTGAGCCTTTGTTTGAAAATATCTCGGCTAAATTTGGCAACGGTAACCGTTACGGTTTGATCGGCGCAAATGGCTGTGGCAAGTCTACCTTTATGAAAATACTAAGTGGTGAGCTAGCCCCAAGCTCAGGCAATGTATCAGTAAGTGCCGGTAACAAAGTCAGCACCTTGGGCCAAGATCAGTTTGCTTTTGAAGAGTACAGTGTTATTGATGCCGTGATCATGGGTGATATGGCGCTATGGAAAGTAAAGCAAGAGCGTGACGCTATTTATGCTCAAGCTGAAATGAGTGAAGCTGATGGCATGCGTGTTGGCGACTTAGAAAGTGAATTTGCTGAAATGGATGGTTACACCGCTGAAAGTCGCGCTGGTGAAATTTTATTAGAAGCCGGTATTGAAGAGTCATTACATTTTGGCTCAATGCAGCAAGTTGCGCCTGGTTGGAAGTTACGTGTGCTACTTGCCCAAGCCTTGTTTGCTAATCCTGATATTTTATTACTTGATGAGCCTACCAATAACTTGGATATTCATACCATTAGTTGGTTAGAAGGTGAGCTAAACAAACGTAAATGCACCATGATAATTATTTCTCATGATAGACATTTCCTTAACTCTGTTTGTACTCATATGGCTGATATTGATTACGGTGAATTACGTATTTACCCAGGTAACTATGAGTTTTTCTTAGAGCAATCGGCTTTGCTACGTGAACAGTTATTATCTGGTAATGCCAAAAAAGCTGAAGAAATTGCTGAGCTACAAGACTTTGTAAACCGTTTTGGTGCCAATGCTTCTAAAGCTAAACAAGCGAGCTCTCGCGCTAAAAAAATGGATAAAATTAAACTTGATGAGGTGAAATCATCAAGTCGCATTACTCCTAAAATTGCTTTTGCACCGGGTAAGAAAATGCATAGACAAGCGTTAGAGCTTGAAAACCTTGGGCATGGTTTTGATGGTGAAGTGTTATTTGAACAAGGTGATTTATTACTAAAAGCCGGTACTAAATTAGCCATTATCGGCGAAAACGGTGTTGGTAAAACTACCTTTTTACGCTGTTTAATGAGTGAGTTAACGAACAACGAAGGTGTGATTAAGTGGTCTGAAAATGCCTCAGTGGGTTACTGTCCACAAGATAGCGGTGCGCTTTTTGACAATGACTTAACGTTAATGGATTGGATGTCACAATGGCGTAGGCCGTGTCATAACGATTTAAGTGTTCGTGGCATGTTAGGTCGTTTATTGTTTACTGATGATGATGCCAACAAAAAAGCGCGTAACTGCTCTGGTGGTGAGAAAAACCGCTTGTTATTTGGCAAATTAATGATGGCTGATATTAATGTATTGATCATGGATGAGCCAACAAACCATATGGATATTGAAGCCATTGATGCTCTAAATAATGCGCTTAAGTTATTTGAAGGTACGCTAATCTTTGTTAGCCATGATCGTGAATTTGTCTCAAGCTTAGCAACGCGTATTATCGATATTGAAGATAAAAAATTAGTGAACTTCGAAGGCTCATTAGACGAGTATCTTTCGAGCCAAATAACATCACAAAAAGTGGCTTAACGGCTTTTTGATTAACGACTTAAGAAAATTTACAGGTATTTACCATGATAAATAATGATATTCTTCGCCGTATTAGTACAATTTTTGATTTTAATGATGAAAAAATACAAGCGATATTTGCCTTAAATCAATGTGATATAAACGCCGAACAATTGGTTTGTGTTTTTAAAGAAAAGAACGACCCTGGCTATAAAGAGTTATTGGATGTTGAATTAGCCAGTTTCTTAAACGGCTTGATCATCGATAAAAGGGGCAAACAAGATGGTCCTCAACGTCAACCAGAACAGGTGCTAAGCAATAATGCTATTTTTAATAAAGTTAAAATAGCACTCGCTTTAAAAGCTGATGAGGTTATTTCTATTCTTGAATTATCTGGGCTCAGCCTAGGTAAATATGAATTAAGTGCCTTTTTTAGAAATGTGGACCATAAGCATTATCGTGAATGTTCAGATGAGGTTTTGTCGACATTCTTAAAAGGGTTGAAAGTAAAATTTCAAGGCTAATTGTTTAAGCGCTATTGTTTCAAAGGTATTGTTATGTCATTTTCTTCTCTTGGTTTGTCTGAGTCTATTGCAAACGTGGTCACTGAGCTTGGTTATAGCGAGCCTACGCCTATTCAAGAACAAGCAATACCTGTCGTTTTGTCAGGTAAAGACTTAATCGCCGCTGCGCAAACTGGCACAGGAAAAACTGCCAGTTTTGTCTTGCCTTTACTGGAGCGGTTAGGGCGAGTGAACGATGATCATAAATTACGTGGCAAACGTATTAGTGCGCTGATCCTGACACCAACGCGTGAACTTGCTATGCAAGTTGAAGCAAGCATTGTCAAATACAGTAAAAACCTAAAATTAACCTCCATGGCAATGTATGGTGGTGTAGACTCTACGCCGCAAAAACAGGCCTTGATATGGGGTATTGATATTCTTGTTGCCACACCGGGTAGACTGTTAGATATGGCACATCAGCGGGCGCTGCACTTTGATGAATTAAAAGCACTGGTGTTGGATGAAGCCGATAGAATGCTTGATATGGGCTTTATTGATGATATTAATAAAATAATCGAACGCTTGCCCAAGCAGCGCCAAAATTTATTGTTTTCAGCCACTATTTCCCCTGAAGTGCGCGCTTTAGCGAAAAGAACAATAAATGATGCAGTCGAAATATCGATTTCAGCCGATAATGCTGGTAAACCAAAAATTGATCAGTGGCTAGTCACGGTTGATAAAAGCAATAAATCAGCTTTGCTGAGTCATTTAATTACTGAGCAACAGTGGCAGCAGGCGCTTATTTTTATCGAAACAAAACATGGTGCCGCCAAATTAGTTAGCCAATTAGAAAAACGTGGTATTAATGCTGAGTCAATTCATGGCGGTAGAACCCAAGCGGTGCGTGAACAAATATTAGCAGACTTTAAATCGGGAAAAATTACTATGTTAGTTGCCACGGGCATTGCGGCACGTGGCATTGATATTGGCGATCTTACTCGAGTGGTTAATTATGACTTACCTGCTCAAGCGGATGAATACATCCATCGAATTGGTCGCACAGGTAGAGCAGGGGCAAGTGGCGAAGCAATATCTTTAGTGTCAAAAGATAATTTTAGAGAGCTTTGTGCCATAGAAAGTCGCTTAGGGCATATTATTGCAAGAAAAGAGTTCGAAGGTTTTCCCGTCAAAAAAATAGTGCCCGTTTCAATATTAAATTATGTGCCTAAGCATAAAAAGCGTTAAAGATAGCACGCAAGTAATATTATACCAATCACTACTGGTTAGGTTTTAAGTTACTTTTTTGGTCATACATTCTGACGTCGGCATTTTGAAGCAGTGTTTTTAGATTATCGCCATCATGGGGGTAAATGGAAGTGCCAATACTCGCCCTTAACTCGACAATATTACCTTCTATGTCGATATCCTTATTGAGTGAACGTTGAATCGACTCAATAAGGTTGACTTTTATTTCACCCAAATTGTAATGCTCTAGAATAACCACAAACTCATCACCACCAAGTCGAGCGACAAGATCTGATGAACGGATATTTTTTCTAATGCTATCTGCCACTTCAATTAATACTTTGTCGCCGATATCATGACCAAATTTATCATTGATTTGCTTGAAACCGTTCAAATCAATAACAAGCAAGGCCATTTGATAGCCGTTATCACAGGCCTTGCGTATGGAGGATTTAGCACTATCTTCAAACATATTTTGATTGGCTACTTTGGTTAAGTTATCATATAGCGCCATTTCACTCAGTTTTTGCCTAGTGATAACATGTTCGGCAATTTCTGTTTGAAGTTTCAAATTAACCTTGATGGAGTTTATTTCACTGAGTGAAACCTTCAGTCCTTTATTGGTAAATAATATGATACCTGACAATAACAATAGGATTGTTATGGCACTTATTTCATTAGGTTTACTTAATAAAAAAATAGTTAATGGCAGAAAAATGCTGATGTTAAATAAAATATAGTAGCTAGGAATGACGGAATATTGAAAAATGGCAATGGCTATCGACACTAAATAAATACTTAAAAGAAAAAGAATAGGTTGCTCAATATTTTTTTCGGGTAATAAAGCCACGGCTAACGCATACATAAGGCCAATAGCGCACCCTAAAGCAACACGAAGCTTAAGGAAGTTTGCTAATTTATGTTTTGCTGGCTTATTTTTGATCACGTAGCGAGAAAAAAAATTAACACTATAGCGATGACGGCAGTCAGTAAAAAAAGTAATGCAGTAGATTTTTTTTCAGCGCCATAAGTATATAAAACCAGCGATATTAATCCAGCGCCGTAAATAAGCCCCATCATGTTAGCGATAGAATAACCGAAAAATCGAAAAGCTCTTTGTCTGAATATTTCTTGGTTTTCGGCATCAGTGGGGTAGGCCAAAGAAAATAATTGCGGAAGGGGCATTGTACTTTTATCTCTATAAATCTGTTTCAAAAATTAACTCTTTATTAATTAACTTAAATGGTTTTTGACAGTCCATGTGAGGTAAATAACTAAATATCTAGCACGTTTTCTAAACACAATTCTAAATAACCTGAAGCTTCAGTGATGAATTTGTAAGTGTCCCTTTAAATAGATAATATAACGCATAAAACCGTTTGTTCAGGCTGTTTTCGTTAGTCACACAGACTTTGTAAAGAGGCTGTAATTGTATGCTTGATAACAAAATCTACTGTACATTACTCCCCAGTAGACCTAGTAGATACTAGCTATCTATAAGGTACCTCATAAGCTTATTTGTATTAAAGCGTAAATATCGACTTCAAAATTTTACTCTTTATCTTACTGTTTACCACGTATTCAACATAATTGGGATCTACGCAATGGGATAATTTAATCTCAGTTTTTGTTGAACAAGCGTTATACGGGAAAGAAGAAAAGATTAACGTGCTTAATACTGCAAGTCAGGCATATGAAAAATTGTTTACCTTAATTTTTTTTAGTTGAAATCCTAGTTACATTATCGATTACTTATCTAATAAACCATCAAGTTAACCTCCGTTTAAAAAATTCCAGTAAACGCTTAAGAGCGCTTGCTAGTCTTGATGCTCTAACGGGTTTGTATAATCGTCGATTGTTTATCGAGCAATTAGAGTTTCTTCTCGAATTAATGCAAAGAAACAATTAAAAACTCATTTTATTATTTATAGATTTAGACGGCTTTAAGTTAATAAATGATACCCATGGTCACAATGTTGGTGATGGTGTTTTGAAAAAAGTAGCAAATCGAATCGAAGACAGTGTAAGAATGACTGATATGGTGTATCGACTTGGGGGAGATGAATTTACGGTTATTTTGGAAAACCCAGCCAAAAGAAATTATTACAAAACGGTGGCGGAAAAGTTAATACACTCTATTAGTAACTCATATTATATTGAAGACCATGAACTGTTTCTTTCTGCAAGTATTAGGGTAAGCATATACCCTGAACATGGTAAGTCTGTTGATTTAATCGTTGGAGCAGCAGACGCTGCTATGTATCATGTAAAATCGAAAGGTAAAAATAATTACCTGTGTTTTTCAAAAGACATGCAGTCCGAAGTTAATTATTGTGCGCAATTAAAAAGTGAGCTACGTAAAGCGGTTTCTAACGGAGAGCTTTTTTGCTTTATCAGCCTAAAATTGACTTAGCAACCGAAACACTTGTAGGTTGCGAAGCCTTGGTACGTTGGCAGGATTCTACCAAGGGCGTTATTCCTCCTGATAAATTTATCCCTATGGCTGAAGAAACGGGATGTATTATTAGCATTGGTTTATGGGTTATACAAACCGTTTCAGCCCAAATTGTTGACTGGCGTAAACGTAACATTAATATTCCACAGGTCGCCATAAACCTTTCTGGCTCAAAGTTAGCCTCATCAGCATCACTGAAAAGTATTTTTGATATTTTAGAAAAAAATCTATTTCCACCTTCTATGATAGAGTTTGAGTTAACTGAAAGTGTCATTATGGGATATCATTCATCAGGCGCTTTTCAAAGTTTATTAAAGCTGAATGAAAGTGGTTATAATATCAGTATTGATGATTTTGGTACTGGCTATAGTTCTCTGAGTTATTTAAAACATTTACCCATAGATACACTTAAAATCGATCGTAGTTTCATCATTGATGTCATTGAAAGAGAAGATGGTAGAGCAATCGTTAAAGCCATTATTGCACTAGCGAATTGTCTTGAGCTTAAAACCATCGCTGAAGGTGTTGAAACTCAATTACAATTAGACTTTCTAAAAGCCTGCGGTTGTGATCAAGTTCAAGGGTATTATTTTGCAAAGCCGCTTTCAGCTAAAGACATAGCAGCATTCAGTGAACAACAATCAAACAACCCCCTTTTAATGCTCAGCTGAAATTAATTTTGCTTTCTCTTAATTACCCTTTTGACAAATAGGGGAGAGAACTTTATGTTAGGCTCAATAGAGTCATTTTTCTTTACTAAATATGAATGCGAGTATCTTCAAAACAGTCACTTTTACTAGTGTTGCGCTCTTGGCTTTTGCTGGCAACTCTGTACTTTGCCGGTTGGCGCTTGGTGATGCTGTTATAGATGCCGCTAGTTTTACTGCGATTAGATTACTTTCTGGCATCGTTGTTCTTATGGCTTTACTCTTAGTAACAAAGAATGATAAAAAACCTGTTTCAAAAGGAAGTTGGTTTGCAGCTATTCTACTCTTCGTTTATGCCATAACGTTTTCATTTGCTTACATTTCGTTAGACACAGGCACTGGTGCGTTGATTTTATTTGGCTCAGTTCAGCTTACTATGATTATTACCAGTTTAGCTTTAGGACATAAGCTCCACTACTCAGAATGGCTTGGTGTTTTAATCGCGTTTTTAGGATTTTTTTATTTAGTTAAACCTAGCTTAAGCACTCCCTCTTTTACGGGATTTGTGCTTATGGTTATGTCAGGTATTGCTTGGGGTGGTTATACCCTTAAAGGCAGAGGGTCTATAAACCCAATCAGTGATACTAGGTATAATTTTTTGCGAACATTGCCATTTGTTTTTCTCTTAATAATCTTATCCCTTCAAGATATTCACTTATCATCATCTGGGGTCATACTGGCTATTTTGTCGGGAGCAATAGCGTCTGGCATTGGTTATGCTATTTGGTATATTGCGCTGAGAGGATTAACCGTTATTCAAGCTTCGGTTGTTCAGCTCTTAGTCCCTATTATTGCCGCCTTAGGTGGTATATTGCTTGTCAATGAAATGATTACGCTACGGCTAGCATTATCAACTTTAATGGTGCTTGGAGGTATTCTTATTGTGATAATTGGGAGGTATTACTTTACCCAATTATCTAATGATAAAAATAAAGTATAAATAGCACCAATGGAAGTGGTGCTTTTATATTAGTTAAGCGTAAATCAGATTAGCTTACAGTTTCTTGAATTTACGAGATGCTAAACCCATTTTACCTAATGCGAAGGTAGCAAGAATTGATATTTCTGGTATTTCGTCAACTACCAAACCTGATAATTGTCTACCTTAGTAAAAAATATTAAATTTGCAGTATAGAAGCCTAAAACACTAGTTATGATACTTAACCTAAACTTTTATGGAGCAGGCCTACTACAAAATCACAACACAATTTCTTCCTTGTTCTTTTGCTTTATAAAGTGCTATATCTGCACGTGATAAGGTGTCATTGAAAGAGCTGTCATTTGGGGCCGATTCGGCTAAACCTAAGCTCGCAGTAAAAGCTAAGGTGCCTTTACCATTAGTTAAAATAATACTATCAACTTTACAGCGTAAACGTTCTGCAAGCTCTTTTGCTTCACTACTCTCGGTTTCTGGCAAAATAATAGCAAATTCTTCTCCTCCTATTCGCCCAGCAATATCAGTTGAGCGTATAATATCATTGATAGTACGGGCTAATTTTATTATCACTTTATCTCCCATTGCATGGCCATAATTGTCATTTATTAACTTAAATCGATCTAAATCAATCATTATTATCGTATATTTATGACCATACCTTTTGGCCAATTTCACTAATTTATTAGCTTGTTCAAAAAAGGCACGTCGATTATTTAACCCCGTTAAAAAATCTGTTTGTGCTAATTTTTCTGCGCGCTGTACTGCTTCATTTAACTTATGTGTTCGCTTTGATACCAAGTCCTCTAATGATTCGTTTAGTTGCTGTAGTTTATTTTGTGTGTTTTCTTGTGCTGTCCATGCTTTGACTAACCTGACAGCACCAACAGAAAAAATAACTAACAAAATAAATGTACTGATTAGTAAAATGATTAATACATTCATTGAATAGCGGTTAAACTTATCTTTTGGAGATAACAACACCACTTTCCAATACTGTTGTATTGGTTGATTAATTTTAACAGTAAAGCTATTAGCAGTTGGCTTAATTTGTTCTGGGTAAACCGTGGAATAAGACCAAAGGCCTACATCGTTATAAAATTGTCCCGAAGAATTTGTTTGTATTTTGCGCCAAGCGTGTGGAAATTTGTTGAGCATAGTCTTTTGGGCATTGTTGTACATAAATCCCCACTCATCATCTGAGGATCGACCTTTCAGCCAGTACCCATCAGCGTTTATCATCCATATGTTTTTAGAATTATGACCAATCATTTTATTTAAGTAATTGAACAGGTTATTGCCCAAATAATTTAAAATAACAATACCCAGTTTTGTTCCCTTTAAGTCAAATACCGGCATTGCTATTCGTATTATTGGTTTTAAAGGTATTTCAATTGCTTTGTTTTCAATATTAAGATCTAAAGGAGAGATAAAAAATTCGTTTCTATTAAGTTCGATTGAGCTGGAAAAATAATAACGATTGCTTTTATTTTTTAATTGCTCTTGAGGCACAATGTAAGGTTCACCTTTATTGTAATTTATTCTTATTTTTTCATAGCCATCATTGTCTAAGAACCTGACTTGGTCGTATAATTTCTTCGTTTGGATAAACTCCAGCCAATTGAAAGATAAGTGTTGAAGTGAATGTCCCTCTCTATTTAATACCCCCCAACTCACATCATGATTATTCGCAATATAGATAAGGTCGGTGTATATAAGTTGTAGTGAGTGACTAATCGATCTTGTGCCGGTTTTAACTTGTTCAGCTTCTCTTGTCTGTACTTCGATCTTATAGGAATCAATATAGAGTTTAAATAATGCTATAGAACCCAGCAGAGTAATAATGACTAGAGGAATGAAAATCATTAATACCCTTCGACTAAAGGAGAGCGTTTTACTTCTTGTTGATGGTACAGGCGGAGGTATATCCATAAAAAAACACCTAGCATATCGCAGCTATTGTTTGCTCATTAATTATAATGATCCTGATAAAAGTGTTATATATTCATTAAAAATAATCAAGAAAGAGTTTTTTTTAATATCAATGATGCAGGAGGAAACTTTGGTATTTTTTAATAAAAAGAGGTTTTCAATATTTAAGTTTCAGGAAACCCTCAGGTGTTCAAGTGATGTAGTAGTCAAGTGATATAGAAGTCTAAACCTCAGTTGACAGTTATATTTTATAATAACTGTGTGAGGTATAGATTATGAAAAAATTACCAGTTTAGCTATAGGAAATAAGCCCACTACTCAGAATTGCTTAGTGTTTTAATCGCGTTTTTAGGATTTTTTTATTTAGTTTATACTTACTTAAGCACTTCCTCTTTTACCGGATTTGTGCTTATGGTTATTTCAGGTATTGCTAAAGCATAAAAAATATCAAAGTAGCATAAATAGTATTTTTCTTATTTATGTAAAAAAGGCCTTAATTCGTATTGACTTAGGGCAAGCTTGGGTTTAACTTTAAATAAAGAGTGCGTTAATTATTTTCATGTTTTACTTTTTAGGATAGTGGTTATAAAAATTACGTTTTTACTAAATTATAAGGGGAACAACCATGCTAAAGTCAGTTGACTTGAGTGACTATATGCTCATTAACCCAGTCAAGGTGAAAGCAGATATTAATTTGCGTGATGCCATGAAGTCTATTATTAGTAACAAAGTCTCGGGTGTTTGTGTGGTCGATGACAATGACGTACTTTTAGGTGTATTGTCAGAGATGGACTGTCTTTCTGTGGTGCTTGACGCAACTTACAACGAAATTGGCGTTGGTCAGGTTAGTGAGTATATGATCAAAGATGTGGTCGTTGCTCATCCACATGACAATATTATTGATATCGCTCAAGACATGTTACTGCAAAAGCACCGCCGTCGTCCTGTAATTCAAGATGGTGTTTTGATTGGGTTAGTTTCTTGTCGACAACTACTTGCCGCAGTAGATAAATTTAATCCATAAAAATTGTTTAGGTAAAATAAAATTACTTTGACACTTTTGATTTAATTGGACAAATACTAACGCAAATGATTGCGTACTTATATTGTTTCGGTCGAGAATTTTAACGCTTTAGAGTTAAAATTCTCGACCGAAGAAAGTCTAAGTTAAATATACTTATGGCACAATAAAGTCACTAAAACTCTCTTTACAAAGGTTTATAATCCAAACCAAACACAAAAGACATCTTTGCTATTTTCCTGTATAATCCGCGCACTCAAAATCACCTGAACCACAAATGAGCGCACTATGACTGTTGAACAATTCGACCCTAAAGCACCAAAACAAACTACCACCTTAGAAACAGCTACAAAGGTGATAGAACAGCAGTCAAAGGAGCTTAATTCAGACTCAACCAAATTTACAAAAATTGGTTTTATCAGTCTCGGTTGTCCGAAAAACTTGGTGGATTCAGAGCGAATTCTTACTGAGCTTCGCACCCAAGGTTATGAAGTTATTAATAGCTATAAAGATGCTGCATTAGTTATTGTTAATACTTGTGGTTTTATCGACAGTGCGGTTGAAGAATCGCTTGCGGCTATAAAAGAAGCGCTGGAAGAAAATGGCAAGGTGTTAGTCACGGGATGTTTAGGCTCTAAAGAAGATGAAATTCGCGAAATACACCCTAATGTTTTAGGCATTACTGGACCACATGCTTATGATGAAGTATTAAAGCAGGTGCAAGAGCATGTTGCTAAACCTAAGCATAATCCACATATTGATTTAGTACCTGATCATGGAGTAAAACTTACGCCTAAGCATTACGCTTATTTGAAAATATCAGAAGGTTGTAACCACCGTTGTACATTCTGTATTATTCCTTCAATGCGAGGTGATTTAGATTCTCGACCAGTGGGTGATGTATTAGGTGAAGCAAAGCGCTTGGTTAATGCTGGCGTTAAAGAGTTGTTGATTATCTCTCAAGATACTTCGGCATATGGTGTTGATGTTAAGCATAAGCTTGATTTTTATGAAGGAATGCCTGTTAAAACACACATGCAGCAGCTATGTGAAGAGTTGGCAAAGCAAGGCGTTTGGGTACGTTTACATTATGTTTACCCTTATCCACATGTGGATAATATTATTCCACTAATGGCAGAAGGGAAGATACTTCCTTATTTAGATATTCCATTTCAACACGCTAATAAACGCATTTTAAAACTAATGAAGCGTCCTGGTAGCTCAGACCGTGTGTTAGAGCGAATCGCTAAATGGCGTGAAATTTGTCCTGAATTAGTTATTCGTTCAACGTTTATTGTTGGTTTTCCTGGTGAAACGGAAGAAGAGTTTGAAGAGTTATTAGAATTTTTAGAAGAAGCACAATTAGACAGAGTTGGATGTTTTAAATATTCGCCAGTTGAAGGCGCTACGGCTAATGAATTACCAGATCATGTTTCTGATGAAGTAATGGAAGATAGATTACAACGTTTTATGGCAGTACAAGCAAAAATAAGCGCTGATAAGCTACAAGCACGCATTGGTCAAGAATACCTTATTCTTGTTGATGAAGTGAATGACCTTGGCATTATAGGCCGCTCATACATGGATGCTCCAGAAGTAGATGGTAAAGTGTATTTGTCAGACGATTATGATGCAAAACCAGGCGATCAACTTTGGGTACAAATTATTCACGCCGATGAGCATGATGTTTGGGGTGTACGCGTAGAAGATTAGTTGGCTTATTTTTAATAAATTTTAAGGCTCTATAATTCTGGTTAAGTATTTCTCTGAATATTAAGCAATAAACTTGTATAGGTTCGCAGATACTCTATCGTATAATATACAAAAATTAGTACCTTTAAAGAGAATGATATGTCAAAAGCAAGTGCAGTGCATATATTAGTGAAATCGGAGAAACTTGCGCGAGAAATAATAAAACTTCTTGCTAAAGGTGAACCTTTTAGTAAATTGGCAAAAAAGCATTCAATATGTACTTCTGCCAAAAGAGGAGGGGATCTCGGTGAATTTAAAAGAGGACAAATGGTAAAGAGCTTTGATGACGTTGTCTTTAAGAAACCTTTGCTCAAAGTCCATGGTCCAGTAAAAACGAAGTTTGGTTACCATGTTATTAAAACACTTTATCGAAGTTAGCTGTTACAGGCTCTAGCTATGCTTTTTAAATATTAAGCAATAACCTTTGGGCTTATTGCTTAATATTATCTCTTTAATGTAACTCAGGCCTTATTCTTCTATGTTTAGCACTTTTTTCAATGGTGCTAAATACTCTTCAAAGTGTCGCCATTGCTCAGTAGCGCTTTTATAAATAGGCTGACGAACTTGCTCAGAGCTTGGTGTTTTTATATTGCGTTTGGTTTTATGAAAATCTAAACAAGATTGTTCAAAGTCTAAATCACAAAAATCCAGTATTCTTCTAACCTGCTTTTCTAAATCATCCACCACATCTTCATGACTTACCGTTAATACGAAGTCAGGCAATACCTTTTGCCAATGCGACATTAACTTTAAATAAGCTTGGTAATAACGACCCATATCTTCAAGGTTATAGCTAAAGTCTTGCCCTTCAGCAAATAACTGCTTAAAGCCGCTAAAACAACAGGCCATGGGTGAACGCCTTGCGTCAATAACTTTGGCATTAGGTAATATTAATCGGATCAAACCTATGTGGAGAAAGTTATTGGGCATTTTATCGATAAATAGCGGCGCTTGTTCTCGATAGTCACGCGTTTCATCAATAAACTGTTGACCAAAACGTTTGAAGTAATCGGGATTAATTTCATGTAAATTTTTGGGATATTGATTTTCTTTATCGCTCGGGTTTGAGTTATAGTTGCGACCTCGCAACCTTGAGGCTAAACCTAATATATTATGTAGCTCCATGGTGCCATCAACTTGGCTATGTGAAGCAAGAATTTGTTCAAGTAGGGTAGAGCCCGCACGTGGCAAGCCAACAATAAAAATAGGATCAGGGGCGTTTAGCCCTAGATGTCCGCGGATTTCAAATAATTCACTTGTACAGTATTTAATTTGCTCTGCAACTTGTTGCTCTACCTTATTAATATCAAAGCCATTATGCACATGCTGCAATTCATTACCTTGTTTGTAAGCTTGAAAAGCTTGCTTGAAGTCTTGCTTGTCTTCGAAGGCTTTTCCGGTTGCAAAGTGTAGTTGAACTTTATCAGTTAGTGCTAAATCTTCGCTATTACGCTGTGTTTGCATTTGATCCATTTCTTTATCACTAAAGCGATAGGTTTTGGTATTGGCTAAACTCCAAAAAGCATCACCGTAACTTGGGCTTATTTGATATGCTTTTTGGTAAGCCGAAACAGCTTTGGCAATGTCGCCTTTGGCTTTAAGCGCATGGCCTAATTGCAAATGAAAGCCTGCCACTTGCTTGTCGCTTTTTATGGCTTTTTCGAATAGCGTTATAGCTTGGTCTATATCCCCTAAACCTGTTAATACATTGGCTTTGGCCACTTTAAAGCTTAGATTTTCGGGTTGTTCTGACAGTAGTTTTGCAACTTGCAGCTCGGCGGCTTTATATTTCCCTAAACGGATGAGTAAATTAAGGTATTGAGAGCGGGCATGAATATGATCTGGTGCTAACTCAAGTGCACTAGCCAATAAAAATTCTGCATCGTCATAAATTTTTAGTTCAATGCCTATTTCAGCAAGCAAGCACATGCCTTCGATATGGCGTTTATTGTTTTGCAAAAAGTGCCGGCAAATTTGCTCTGCTCGTAGCAACTTTCCTTCATGCATTAATTCTGTGACGGCGAGTAATGCTGGCGGCAACTTTTTTAGTTTCGCCAATTGGTTGGCAGCTCTTTGCAAATCAAGTGGTTGCTCTGCTTTACGATAAAGTTCAATCAACTCTTGCCAACTTGCCACTAAACTTGGGTTGAGTTTTACCGCTTTTTCAAAGGAGTATATAGCCAGTTCAGTGTTATGTAATGTAAGATGAATATAACCTTGCTCTTGATTACCTCGGCTGTGTGTTTCATCAAGTTCAAGTAAAGCATTAATGCTGGCTAACGCCTGAGAAAATATTTTTGCATAACGTTGAGCAACAGCAAGTAAGTACCATAATTCAATCTGATGATGCTTGTCACAATACTTTTCTAATAGCTGTTTGCTTTGTTTAATGGCGTCATTGAATCTTGCTGCTTGGATCAATTGTTGAATTGATTTTAACTGAGGTTCAATTGAGGAAGAGGGCGATTTTTCCAACGACTTGGCTCCATGAAAGATTAATGAATTACAGGGATTGTAAACACTAAATAAAAGGCTTAGTACTTTATCAATAAAAAGCCGCTTGATACAAACATCAAGCGGCCTACTTTAGCTTTAGTTTTAGGTCATTACTTAATAAAAGTCATAAGAGAATCTAAAGCCAATAGTTCTAGGTCTATTGGTAACCACTTTTGGCGTAAACTGCTGCGTATCTATGTATAAAATAGCACTTTCATCGGTTAAGTTATCAATAAATAACTCCGCTTTCCACTCGTCATTAGTCACACCAAAGCTTAAGTTGGCCAACACGTAACTATCTTGCACATAACGGCCACCCGCATAAGCTTGACCATTACTGTCTTGATAATTTACCCCCGAATAAAGATCCGCTTCTTTTTGAATACTTAACCCTGAGCCTGTGCCATAAATTAAATTAGTCGCATCTTCAAGCACGTAAGCATCCATAGTCATACTTGCTAGCCTTTCGCCGGTATAGCTTATTGAACCGTTAATATAACCCGTCATGTCTTTAGCAATATGATAAAAATATTCGGCTTGCAAATTACCTGAGAATTCAGCTGAATAAGGCAATTGACTGCCCTTCGCTGGCGCAATACCAGCAAGCTCATCATTAATTGATGTTAACTCGGTATCAATAAAACTAAATGCACCAGAGATGACTAAATTGTCAGTGGCTACCCAAGTAAAGTCACCGTCAATACCTTTAATTTCAGCATTGCCTACGTTATCGGTAAATACTAAGAAACTGATATTGGTTGGGTCGAATCGTGATGTTTGTAAATCAGATATTTTTGAATAATAAGCGGTAGCATTTAATCGTAAGGTTTGCTCAAATAATGTTGATTTAAAGCCAAACTCGACATTATCTAAACTATCCGTGGTTGAATAAACAGGAATTCGAAAACCATCAAAGGCGCCTTCTTGGTTTTTAGCCAAACCACCACCTACTCGGTTGGTAACAGGCGGTCTAAAACCTTCTGAATATGACGCAAAAACCATAATATCATTTGACACCTTCCAATCAAGTGATGCTTTGATAATAGTATCATCTACAGTTAAGGTGCCATTACTATCAAGTAAACTGGTTTCTAATTGACCACTGGCAAGAGCATATTGAATTGCTGCGGCTTCTTGTGCGCCAAAAAACTCGGTTAAAGCTTCATCACTGCCGTCGCCGAAGGCACGTAGTCTTCCACTTACATCAACTGTTGTAGTGGCACCTTTAAAAGTATCATCTATTTGATACCAACGAGCACCAAAACTTGCTGTGACCGTGTCGGTAATATCAAACTCTAACTGACCAAATACGGCGATTTGATCTATGGTGTGAGTTATATCATTCACAAAGCTAATTTCAGAAGAAAAAGGTCCACCGTCACTATTAATGCCTTCATTACCTGCCAGCGTTCTTTGCAAGTCAGTAAAATAAGGTAGGTCAGTATTACCTAGTTGAAATTGCCCAACCGTTGATAATTCTTGAGAGTCGTAAAAAACACCGGCGGTGACACGCCAGCGGTTTTCTGCTGAAGTGTTTATACGAAACTCATGGGTGATGCGTGATGTACTGGTTTGCTCTTTATAAAACTTGGTTGGGTCAACACACTCTTGTGTCTCTGGAGCTCCAGCATAGTTACAGGCATAATAAGCGGCAAATGAGCCACCATTGGTATAGCCTGTGTAATCAATGGTTGAATTGATATCTCTATCTAGGTAACCACCAGTATAAACAATATCAAGGTGTTCAAGCCTACCTTCTAATGTCCATGTGGTTAAGCCAAAATCATCATTGTTATCTTCTGGTACAAAACGGTTTGTAGATGTTTCACCTTCAAGGTTTGGATCATAAGCAAAAACCCCTTCCGTATCGAGGGATTGTTGAGTATGTTGAACTAAAAGTTCCCATTCACCATTGATTAAATATGATAAACCAAAGCGTGCGCCAGCATAGTTTGCGCTGTTAAAATTATCTTCAACCAAGGCGTCATTTTTTGGTGCAGTCACAGGAACATTTTCAGGATCGGTTAACGCACCACCCGAAACTCGACTAATGACAACAGCACTACCGTTATAACCACCTTCACCAGGGACATTTAATATATTATCTATCCAGCCACCTTGGTGATCATTATAGGCAGCAACGCGTACAGCAAGTGAATCAGTCAACGACATATTGAAATAAGCTTCAACAGCATTACTCATATCGCCACCCGTGGTAGAGCTGGTGCTAGTATCAAAGCCAGCGGCAAAGACATCATGATTTGGCTTGTTGGTGATTAAACGTACGGTACCTGATTCCGAGCTAGCACCAAAAAGCGTACCTTGTGGCCCAGGTAAAACCTCAACACGTTCAACATCGGTAGCGTAAATATCTAAGTTACGCCCTTGCATTGATACCGGTTGCTCGTCTAAATAAAAGGCAACAGAGGGCTGTAATGCTTGAACGGATGAAACGGCAATACTGGTTTGCGTTGTTGCTGCACCACGAATATAGATTTCGTTTTGCCCAGGACCAGTACCTTGAAAAACCACATTAGGCAAAAACTCTACATATTGGTCAAAATTAGCTACACCGAGCTTCTCCAAGCTATCACCCGTTAAAGCACTGACAGTAACAGGTACCTCTTGAATGGATTCAGTACGTTTTGTTGCGGTAACTTCGATGACTTCTATTTTAGCCTTTTCTTGCTTTTTGGCTTCCTCTGCATAGAGAGAGCTAGATGCTGCTATGGCTGTTAATACAGCACAATGCAGCTTGGTGAGTTTCATGTTGATTATCCCTTGGTTTAATAATTATATGTTGAGTTAATATTATTAGAGTTCTAACTATTTTTTTATCACTGTAGCATAGCAATATATATAGTTTTATTCAAAAGCTTAGTAAAATTAAAAGGAAGTTGTTGAGGTGATGCTATTGCATATGCAATTGTTTACAGAAAGATTTAAGACTATATAATATCAATTCAAATTAATTTTAGGGGAAAGTTTTGTCTTTATCGGTTAAGAGTCAATTAAATAAGAAGGTTTTTGCTAGTGCCTCAGCCATTATTATTACACTTTTACTTTATACCATCGCGCTACCTAAAAAAGCGCAATCCTTTTTTACCGTTATTCAGGCTAGCATTGTAGACAATGGAAGTTGGTTTTATGTACTCACTGTTGCCTTCATTTTCTTTTTTGTTATTTTCTTAGGTGTGTCTCGTTATGGAGATATTCGCTTAGGACCCGATCATGCAACACCTGATTATTCATTAGTCACTTGGCTTTCAATGCTATTTGCTGCTGGCATGGGCATTGGTTTAATGTTTTTTGGTGTCGCTGAGCCTTTGATGCATTACTTATCGCCTCCTACAACAGAAACAGGCACCATTGAAGCCGTTCAAGAAGCGATGAAAATGACCTTTTTCCACTGGGGGCTGCATGCTTGGGCTATATATGCCATTGTGGCGTTAGTGTTAGCGTATTTTAGTTACCGCCACAATTTACCCCTAACTTTACGCTCCGCGCTATACCCACTTATTGGTGAAAGAATTTACCAATGGCCGGGACATTTAGTTGATGTTTTTGCCGTAGTCAGCACGGTTTTTGGTGTCGCTACTTCACTGGGGTTAGGCGCTTCACAAGTTAATGCCGGTTTTAATTATTTGTTCGATATTGATGTTTCTACTACGAATCAAATCTTTATTATGTGTGGTATCACTGCATTGGCAGTTACTTCTGTCGCAACAGGTTTAGATAAAGGAATTAGACGGTTATCTGAGGCCAATATGATTTTGGCTGTTGCTCTTTTAACATTAATATTTGTCCTTGGCCCAACGGTATTTTTATTGAAGGCCTATTTACAAAATATTGGTGATTATTTAGCAGATATAGTACACAACACATTTAATTTATTCGCTTACAAAAAAACAAGTTGGATAGGTGGTTGGACTATATTTTACTGGGGTTGGTGGCTAGCATGGGCGCCTTTTGTCGGTTTATTTATTGCTAGAATTTCTCGTGGCCGAACTATCAGAGAGTTTATTTTAGGGGTGATGTTAATACCTACCGTATTCACCTTATTGTGGATGACTATTTTTGGTAACAGTGCCATTGATTTGGTCTATAACCAAGGGGTTGTTGCACTAGGTGACATGGTGAGCAAAGACTCTTCTGTGGCATTATTTGTTTTTCTTGAAAACTTCCCACTCACTACAGTACTTTCCTTTTTTAGCGTATTAATGATAGTGATCTTTTTTGTCACCTCGTGTGACTCTGGCGCTATGGTGGTTGATATGCTTTGTTCACACGGTAGTAATGATACGCCATTATGGCAACGCGTTTATTGGGCTGTTGGTATTGGCGTTGTGGCCGCCATATTACTGCTAGCAGGCGGCCTTAACGCGTTACAAACGATGACCATTGCCAGTGCCTTGCCTTTTGCTATTGTATTATTGTTGGCTATTATAGGCTTAATTAAAGCGCTAAGAGTTGAAGCATTTAAACAAGAAAGCCAGCTAATAACGGCAATACCTCATTCAAGCAGTGAGAATAATGATAGTTGGCAAATGCGCTTAAAGAACATTGTTGATTTTCCTAATAAGGCTAACGTCAACAAGTTCATTAATCAAACCGTTGTACCGGCATTTGATTTAGTGGCTAAAGAGCTCAAGGAAAATCAAATTAATGTTAAAACCTCCCATGAAGATGGGCTGAGCCTTATTGTTGATCATGGTGAGGAACAAGAGTTTGTTTATCGGGTGCTTGCTCGAAAATATTCACAACCTGATTTTATCTCTGAAACTGATGACGATGAGCAAAGCTACTATCGTGCAGAAGTTCACTTGGTTGAAGGGGGGCAAGATTATGACATTATGGGCTGGTCAAAAACGGCGGTGATCAATAATATTATCGACCAGTACCACAAACACCTGCATTTTTTACACTTGTTGCGCTAACTTTTAGACGCGTCAGCTTTATTAATACTGCTGGCGCTCATCGCATTTAACTCTAATAACGGTGCGGCATCTAATTCATTAGCATCCATCATATCCGCAAGGCGTTCTATAGAAAATAGCAACTGAGATTGCTCCCATTGTGCTAAGTTAGAAAATTTTTCAATGAAATGTTCTTGTAATGCTTGCGGGGCATTAAGCAAAATTGCCTTGCCATTTTCCGTTAGGTAGAGGCCGACTTTGCGTTTATCTTGCGTATCACGTACTCGTGAAATCAGTTGTTTATTTTCCAACCTATCAATAATATTTGTCACGGTAGCAGCGCTTAAATTCACATTTTTAGCCACTTGACTTGAATTCACACCAGAAACTTTATCTATTTCTAGCATAATTAATAATTGCGGGCTCGTTAAACCAGAGGTTTTACTTAGGTGTTTTGAATGTAAATCTACCGCCCTGATCACTTTTCTTAATGCAATGAGTAATTCTTGATGTTTTTCCATAACAACATGCTTTTAACGTTTATTTCTTTTAGTTTAATCAAAATTCAAGGCAGTGCCTAGACAAATCCTTTATGCCGATGAATATGATGCTTGGGACGTTCGCGCAGAAGGTGAATAAGATTATTTATAGCAGCTTAGAACTGAGCTACTATAAATAATCGACCATCTAAATATGTTCAATAAATTTATCTGTTTGGTATAACTATTCAACTTGGCTAAATACCATATTGGTATAATCAACCATACCAATAATCTCTTTGTTTTCAATAACGGGGGCAAGGTGAATACTAAAGCGTTCAAATAAACGTGCGCAATATCTAACATCCATTTCAGGTAATATGCCCATTAATGGCTTGGCCATAATTTCATAGAGATTAACGCGTTCTGGGGAGCGATCTTTCGCTAGCACCTCTTTGGCAATGTCAGCTAGCATGACTAAACCGTATTCATCTTGGTCGTTACGCTTGTTAATTATCAATGCGTTTACGCTATGCTCTTTGGCTAATTTAATGCCTTCAGCAACTGTCATCATGCCATCGGCAAGTTGGTAGCTGTTGGTGGTCATTACATCTTTAACTTGTACTAATTTATGGTTCATAGCTCTTCCTCAACTTTACCTTTTAAGCGCTCAACTTGATGAGCTACGCCTACTGCGTCTTCGACATTAACTTGAATAGCAATGCCTTTACCGGGGTCTTTATCAAAACCGCCAATCTTACTAATTCGCTCGAGTATTTTTCTTGATAAATGCTCTTCCACAACAAAAAGCAATACATCCCTTTGCGTCTCAAGTTGCATGCCAAAAAAAGTGCGCTGGCGTTTTAAGCCTTCGCCTCTAGCATGATTTATTATAGTTGCGCCTGTTGCGCCTGCCATTCTCGCACCTTTCATAACGTCTTCTGTTACGGAGTCGTCAACAAAGGCAACAATTAATTTAAAATGCATGTGTTCACCTGTTTTTTATCGCTTTAGACTCAATTAAGGAGTCTTATTGTTTTTGTTTAAATTACGTTTATTTATTTTATCTCTATCTCTTTTTTCTAATTTTTGCGCTGTTCTATGTGCTTTGGCTTCAGTAAGTTGTGCATAAGCCATTACAGCAATGATTGGAAATAAACTAGCGAAAGCGATTAAACCAAAGCCATCAATGAGTGGGCTACGTCCTGGAATTGTACTGGCTAAGCCTAACCCTAATGCAGCAACTAAGGGGACGGTTACCGTTGATGTGGTTACACCGCCAGAGTCATATGCCAATGGCACTATTAATTTTGGACAAAAGAATGTTTGAATAACGACAACAATGTAGCCCGCAATAATGTAGTAATGAATAGGATGGCCAACAACAATGCGATAACTTCCTAACGCAATACCAATAGCTACACCAATGGCAACGGATATGCGTAGACTATTTGCATTAATAGCACCACCAGATACTTCTTCCGCCTTTATGGCTACGGCGATAAGTGAAGGCTCGGCAATCGTAGTACTAAAACCTATTGTGGCGGCGAAAACATAAACCCACTTATAATCAGACCAATGAATGCTGGTTAATACTTGCTCGCCAGCATGAATAAATTCGGGTGCGGTTAATTGTTCTGCCATCATTTTTCCAAGTGGAAATAAGGCTTTTTCCAAACCAAGCAAAAATAACGCTAAACCAATAAGGACATAAATAAAACCAAAACCAACTTGCTTAATATGTGGTATAGGTTTGCGAATAACAAGAAGTTGAAAGCCCAAGATTATCGATAAAATAGGTAATACATCGATAACGGTATTTTTTAGGGTGGCTATAAACTCAAAGAATAAATCCATTAACTGATCACCATGCCGTATATCATCACAAAAATCATTGGTGTTAATGAGGCAAAAGCAATTAAGCCAAAACCGTCAATCATCGGGTTTCTACCTTTTATTGCGGACGCTAAACCAACACCTAATGCTGTTACTAAGGGCACTGTAATTGTTGATGTAGTAACGCCACCAGAATCGTATGCAATACCAATAATCCAACTTGGAGCAATGATAGTCATCAGTACTACAACAACATAACCACCTAGAATTAAATATTGTATAGGCCAACCACGAATGATGCGCAGTACACCAATAACAATGGCAAGGCCAACAGCAAAGGCCACCGTAAAACGTAAACCATTTGCATAAGAAAGTTGAGACGCTAGGGTGTCGCTAATAATTCCACCTGATGCGGCTACAATGGCAGCCTCTTTCGCTACAGCGATTAATGAGGGCTCGGCTACGGTAGTACCAAAGCCTAAGCAGAAGGCAAAGGTGAGTAACCAGCTAAGACTTCCTTTTTTTGCGAACGCTTGAGCCATCGATTCACCAATGGGAAATAGGCCCATTTCCAAGCCATAAATAAAGAAAGTTAACCCAAGGACTACTAAAGTTAGCCCTATTAAAATATCGCCAATATTAGGCATAGGTTGTTGCAGTACGGCAAATTGGAAAAATGCAATAACGAGAATAATCGGTAGTAAGTCTTTGCAACTACCCAATAGTGCCTTTAGAAAAGCTAAAAGTTGATTCATAAAAATAACGTAATGGAAGTTACTTAACATTATAAAATTAATTAAAACAATTACTTTGATTCAAAACAAGTTAATTGTGCAATTAAAATAAATATAAAGGGCTGCGAGCTTTGATATTGGCAATTTCCACAATATTACTCTTGATATTGATTCATCGTCAGCTCTTTATTAATATGATCTAAATAAGAAATACAATATACAGAGAGCTCACATGAATAAAATTTTTATTATTAGTATGCTCATTTGGGCAAACTTAAGTTTTGCTCAAGTACAAACTCTTAGGGTTGATTATTATCATACTGGCGATGTAAACCAAGAAGTATTCTCTTTAGATCGGGTTGTTATTGAACCTTTACCCTGGTCAGGTTCTTCAGCACAATCCATAGATAATTTAAATCGTGGCAAATACCGTTTTATTGTTAAAGATAAAGTCTCCAGCGAAATATTATTCACCCGCAGTTTTAGTTCAATTTACGGTGAATGGGAAACAACCGGCGAAGCTAAAAAAATAAAACGAACCTTTCATGAGTCGTTGCGTTTTCCTCAGCCTGAAAGAAGGGTGAAAATAACCATTGAAAAGCGTGATGGTAAACATCAGTTTCAGGTCATTTGGCAAACAGAAATTGACCCTAACCATTATCTGAATCATCGAGAATCGGCGATATATCAAGAACAGGTGTTTGTTATTGAGCACAACGGACCTGTTGAAAAGAAAGTGGATCTATTGATCATGGGAGATGGTTATACTGCTGGAGAAATCGGTAAATTTAAAAAAACGGCAAAAGCGATGGCTGAAGCGTTATTTGCCACCAGTCCCTTTAAAGAACGTCGTAAAGATTTTAATGTTTGGGCGATTGCCCCTGTAACCATTGAGTCTGGTGTATCCCGTCCATCAACAGGCACTTACCATGATAGCCTATTAGGGGTTACTTATGATGCTTTTGGCTCAGAGCGCTATGTTTTGACCTCTGATAATAGAAACTTCCGCCGTATCGCTTCATCAGCCCCTTATGATTTTGTTGAAATACTGGTAAATAACGATACCTATGGTGGTGGCGGTATTTTTGGTTTGTTTTCAACGGCCGCAGCTAATAGCGATTGGGCAGAGTACCTGTTTATCCATGAGTTTGGACACCATTTTGCTGGACTTGCCGATGAGTACTATACCAGTTCAGTGGCTTATTCAACGCCCGAAAATATTATCGAGCCCTACGAGCCTAATGTCACCGCACTTATTGCGGGGAAAACTAAATGGCAGGATAAACTGAACAAAAGCACGCTTTTACCAACTCCTTGGCCTAAACAAGCTTATGAACAACATTCCTATCAATATCAAAAAGTCAGGGCGCAGTTACGAAAAGATAATAAACCGGAAAGTGAGATGGATAAGCTTTTTCATGACAACCAACATATTGTTGAGCACATGTTTGCTAAAGCAGAAAATAATAGCGTTATTGGAGCATTTGAAGGAGCTAATTATTCGGCTAAAGGATATTACCGTAGTGAAATGAACTGTATTATGTTTACCCGTACCACTGAGTTTTGCCAAGTTTGTCAGCAGGAAATTATTGATATGATAAATTTATACTCCAGTCAGTAAAAAATATATCAATATAAATTATTAGAAAGTAAAATTGACGTGAAACATGATTGAAAACCTAATTGTTTTAAGGTGGTTGGGGTTGAAGTATCTGCTAATGTTGAGTCGATAACGCAGCATAAATGTAATAATGCTCAATAAATTACCCTTAAGCGAATATTGTTAACTGTTTTCTTATGTTGTAGTGCTGAAGGCAAACTCGAATCGTCTGCTTTTGGCACAGAGTGAGATAAAATTTGTGCTCTATTTTTATCTTGATGTTTAATGCAATTATTTATTCACTGAAATAGATTTTACTCTATTAATCGAAGGTGGGTATCTTAATATTGAATAAACATTATTGAGATATTTAAGCTAAACTGTTTAATATCTGGTAAGTATGTATTTCTGATGGTTTAAATAATGCCCTTTTTGGTAAAGTTTTTATTATTACTATCCTTTTTTTATATTAGTGTATCTGCAAAAGAGACTAATAATATAACGACTCTTGAAGATGTAAAAGCTCATTACATATTACAAACTTTTAAGCACTTAAATGGATTGAAAGAAAACACTGATGGCCACTATATACTTGGTATTTACGGTAAAGCCCAAGAGCTAATTTTCTCTTTTAACAAAAAGCTTTCCACGAGTACTTTATCTAAAAAAATTATTGTTGAAAGTATAGGTGATCCCCACTCTGTAGAGCACTTTACGGCGATATTTGTCACTAAAAAAAACATTGCTTCAATTAAAGCGATTAATGAAAGGTATCCCAAAGCGCTCGTTATTACAGATGGTCATGTAAATAGAAAGCAGCAAATGGTCAGCTTGGTCGTGAAAAAAGGCCAAGTAAGTCTCAATATCAACCGTCAAAATTTGTTAACTCGAGGTTTTAAAATCTCTAATGCAATGCTTAATTTTGCCGGAAATAGAGAAGATTTAAGTTCAAGGTTACTTGCTCAAGAAAATTATTTGAAAACCTTACTTTTAAACTCGCGAGAGCAAGAAAAAAAGCTAGTAAAATTAAATCAGCAACATCAGCTTAGTAATAACAGATTAAATAACATTAAAATTGAATTAAATGACAAAATTATTCAACTACAAGAAAATGAAGATAAGTTACTACAAGAGCAATCACAACTAAAGCAGTTACAGCAACAGCAAAAACATGCTTAAGCGTTAATTGATACCAATAAAGGAAATATTTCTAAATAAAAACAATTAATTAAAATAAAGCAACAATACTTAGAGCAGCAAGAGGATGAACTTTTAACATTAAATGAAAATGTAGCATCTAATAAAATATTGTTAAAATAACAACTAGAAGAATTAGCAAGAAAAAATGTCGTTATAGCAGCGAAAGATAAAACCATTACCGGTCAAAAACTTTTACTAGGTGTTGTGGGAACCTTTACCTTAGCCGCTATAATACTTATCTTTTTTGTTTTTTACTTGTACAAAACAAGAAAAAGAGCCAATGAAGGTTTAACTGCGTTAAATGAGTAGCTTTATGAATTGGCAACAACTGATGGCATGACGAAACTATTTAATCGTAGGCACTTTATAGAATCAGCACAAGCACAAGAAAAGCAACTAAAACGTAAAAAATCTTCTTATGTCGTGCTGATGATAGATATTGACCATTTTAAACGTATTAATGATAGTTATGGTCACGCTATGGGGGTTTGCTGAAATTATTTATGTTGCTGATATTAATAAGAAAATTTACGGGAATATGATATTGTTGGCAGAATAGGAGGTGAAGAATTTGCTATGATGCTCCCAGATTACAAGTTAGATGTTGCGATTAAAATTGCAGAACGTTTGCGAAAAAGAATTGCCGATTCTGAGGTGATATTTCAGCATAACCTTATAAACCTTACCGTGAGTATTGGCTTAGCATCATTAAATATAGATGATAAAGATCTTGATTTAGTTTTACAGCGAGCCGATGAAGCTTTGTATCAGGCTAAAGAGTCAGGACGAAATAAAGTAGTCGTTCTTTAAAGCTCCATCTTCTATATAAACAATTTTACAGTGAAGATACTTGTCAGATTTAGCTGCTTAGGATTTAATGACAAGTATGCTTATAGTGCCTTCAAAATCCACTCGTTTCTCTATTATGATCACGAACTGGTGGTTGGCCTGCTATTGTCAGTTTGGCGATAGAAAACATTCATTTAATCGAGTCTGAACAAGATAAGCTTTTTGCTATAGAAAACTCTAATTTATCTAAACAAGACAGACTTGATCTAGTTTCGTTATCGGTAAGTCAATATTTGTGCGAACCCTTGGTCAAGGTATTGGTAAATAAATAGTATTTATATTTATAACTAAGTTATACCAGTAAAGCACAAAATTATTTTCATAATTTTGTGCTTTTTAATTTTTCGATCAAAATATTGGCTCTAGGTGTTTTTGTTTCTCCATTGCCGATTTAAAGCCATCACGTTTTTTTAATCGCTTTAAATAAGCTTGAGTATTTGGACCAAAGCAGTCATCGATATCAATTGATTGGGCAAGGAACAAGGCATAACCGACGCAGATATCAGCGATAGTAAATTTTCCGGCACAAAGATAATCATTATGCTCAAGTACCATTTCGACACTTGCTAACCTAGATGAAAGCCATTTTTTATAGTCATCAACTACTTGTGGCTGTCTACGTTCAGGTTTTTCAACACGTTGATATCTTAATATTAATGTTTGTGGAAAAGTGAAGGTAGTATCACTGCGATGTATCCAGTTAAGATAATCACCATATTCTGGGTGTTCAACACTTAAGCCAATTTCGCTAGGCCCATATTTATCGACTAATTACTGACAAATGGCGGCAGACTCTGTCATGGTCAATGGCCCATCAATAAAGGTAGGCACAGTGCCTAACGGGTTGATTTTTATATAACCTTCTTGGTGATACCTTGGAGGAAACTCCATAGTGTTCAGCTCATAGTTAAGCTGTAATTCTTCTAACGCCCATAACGGTCTGATAGATCGTGAATCGCGGCAGTGATATAATTTCATCGTATCTGTCATAGTATAAATCTGAGCCTTTTTATATCTTTGTTAAATTAGCAGGCACTGAGTTCGTTTACTTCTCTAGTTGAATATTCACTCGCTTTTGCCATTGTAATAACGCCGTACATGATTCAAGTATTTGTGCTTTTACCCAGGCAGCAAAACCACAAATCACATAACAATCAATATCTGCCATGGTTAACTGCTTTCCAACTATATAATCTTTATCGGATAAATGTTCATTCATATTAAACCAAAAAGCATCTAAACGAGTTTTCCCTCGTTCGATTAAATCAGGTATTTGCGGTATATTAACTCGTCCGGGAATCGCTCTGTTTTTAAAGAAGTCCCCCTGATTTCGTAATATTTCAGCAATAGCCATGAAACCATCAATATAAAGTTTATGTGACCAGCCAATTACTTGAGCATATTCGTTTGCGTTTGTCCCAAATAAAGGAGTATCGGGATACTGACTTTCTAAATACACGCATATAGCTATGGTGTCAGTTAGCACAGTGCCATCATCTAGGGCCAGTGCTGGCAGGGTACTATCGGGGTTAATGGCTTTAAAAGTGTCGTTAAAGTGTTCCCCTTTATTAATATCAACCTCATTTGTTGAAAGTTCAATCCCTTTGAATTTTAAAAAATAACTTAAACGCTTTGGATTAGGCGCCTTCGAGAATGTGTATAAATGCATGAAATTACCTTATTGTATTTTGTGTTAGCGGTTATTAGTGCGATATAACATAATAGTAGAATTCTGTTTTAAAACAACATCATTATTCCGTGTGATCAGGGTTAATTAAAATTTGACTAAGCCTCGATCGGGTTTGCTTTTAGAGACTCTTTTTTTGATACAGGTTAACCTGAACGTTAATTTATCGACAGCCCTCGCTGGCGAGGCAATTTCAAGTTCATGTTTTAGTGCGCCTATGCCAGAAAACTCACCAATGTCATTAAATAGTTTTGACACGATACAAAAAAGAGATGCACTTGGCGCGGTGATGCCACCATAAAAGCTGGTTTTCGCTAATTCAGGAGCCGTATGAAAAGGTAAAGCTTAGGAGGAAATCATAGCATGGTAATAGTTTCTATCTTGCATTGCTTTTCAATCAAAAGACCATATTATATGGTGCTGTAATAGTGGTATTTGTGTTGGTTATAATCACTAATAAACTTTATCGGTGGTAATGTTATCTTTAGCTTGGTTTCATTGCTGCCTATTGTTTTAACAGGTGCTATTATTCAACAGGCAGTAAAATTACATACAGGTGAATATGTAAGGAAAAAAACTGTTAGCTGTTTTTATGCGTCGGAGTTATTTATGAAAAACTGGTTTATAAAAAACCTGGGTGACGCGATGTTGGCCTACGATCAACAAGACTTAATCAAACAACTTATCTTGTCAGCCTATGAAGATGCCGAAAACCCAAAGGAAATGGTTGCATTTATTCGACATGAATCGGAAGGGCGTCTCCATTGTGAAGTTATCATTTACTTTTCCCCCATGTTGGCTAGCGTGGCGAAAGAGGTTAATGCGACACCGTGTGTGAAGCCGTCATCAGATGGACTGAGTATATTATCTGGCTCTCAAGACTCCTGGTTGGCACTTTTCTAAGAGCTTACTCGTTAATATCAGCCTTAATTCTCCCTTCGACAAACAAACGCATCAGCATTTTATGAGGAACCCTATTTTGAGTAAAATTTTAATTTTTGGAAATTCAGGCTCAGGAAAGTCAACATTGGCTAAAAAAATTAGCGCTAATAATGATGTTGCTCACTTAGATCTGTATACAATTGCATGGCAACAAACATCACCACCGACTAGAGCACCTATCTCTAAATCAGCAATACAAATAAACAACTTCATCAATGCTCATGAAAACTGGGTTATAGAAGGCTGTTACTCCGATTTATTAAAATTGGCAATGGTTAAAGCCGATGAAGTTATATTTTTAAACTTGCCTGTTAAAGAGTGCATTATAACTGCCCAAAATCGTCCTTGGGAACCACATAAATATGAAACTAAAGCGGCTCAAGATTCAAATTTAGAGATGCTCATTAACTGGATTTCTCAATACCCAAAAAGGGACGATTATTTTTCTCAACAAGCACATCTCGAGTTATTTACTGCATTTGCGGGCAAAAAAGAAATGCACCATTAATATATAAGTTGGCTGTTGTTTATTGCTACTTTGTTAGTTTGAGTCGCTTAAGTGCTATAAATCCAGTTTATCTACAGCCTAGTTTTTATTGCAAGGATATAGACTCAAATTCTAGTCATGGTAGCGTTTAGCTCTTTGATGAAAATGTTAACCACTGCGTTTGCTTGTGTTCCATTTTTGATAATTAGTGAGTTTTCAGCGCTGTAATGGAATCTGCTGGGCAAGAGGCGGCGCAGGTTATATTTGGCGGTTTTAGCTTCAGCATAATAGTCTGGTAAAAAGCCGAGATACTTACCCGATAATATCAATAATAAACAGCCTTCCATATGGTCTGCCTCGGCGTGATTATCAAACATGCTGATCAAGTCGTAGGTAGATGGCTGAACCTTGTAACTTGATGCCGCCAGATCATAACTAGTGATTTCAGTTTCCGTGATGCTTTCTTCGGGATACTGAAAAAGAGGGTGGCTTGGTCCACAAAAAAGAAAACTCTTATGCTTAAAAATAGGTTTGTACTCAAGACCTGGACGCCTTATGTGTGCCGTGTTTATGGCTAGATCTGCCTTACCATTAAGGATCTCGAAATCAACTTCATTGGGTGCCCTAGTGACAATCTGTAGATCTACCCTAGGTGCAATTTCTTTGAAACGTGCAATCACAGGTGCCAGATCGAAACAAGCCTCACTCATCTCTAACCAGTCGTCTGGCAGTGCTATTTTTAATCTCCCTGTTAACTGTGACTGAATAGCGTTGATTTGGTTGCGATAACCGTCGAGGTAATCCAACATTTGTTTTGTCGCGTGATAAACCTGCTCACCCTGTGGCGTGAGAGAAAAATCAGATCGACCTCGACCACGTCTGCATAGCCTCATACCCAGTCGAGCTTCTAGGTTAGATATATGAATACTGATAGTTGAACGGTTTATATTTAACTCAATTTCAGCCGCGGCAAAACCACCAGATTGAGCAACACCGATAAAAATTTGCAGCAATCGTAAATCAATATCACTCAACTTTCCTTTTAGTGTCGAAACATTCATAGCTCGCTCCTAAGACGTATTTAACAAAAATAAATTTAAATCAATTATAGGCTGGTATAAAACTAAATCTAGAACTTTTTTAAAGCTAAATAAAATCTTATATTTATGATAAGTAAGGCATTAATGTTAATGTTAACTTTTATCAATTTTTAATTTTAAAAAAATGTATTTTCTGAAAATTTATAACTGGGCAGAATAACGAATATGGTTGATTTTTTCGACTCATAACGTGTGAAAACAGGTGCTTTGCGTATCGACATTGCTAACCATAAAACTTGAACACATTGACTCTATCTGTAAAGTGCAGCGCGAAATTATTTTGACACTAGTAGATTAATTTTAAGAGGAACAAACTAAATGACATATCAAATGACTGACTTAATGGCCTTGGCTAGAAGTGCTCAAGCTATTTTTGAGCAATTTTCTCAGGATCAGGTAGATGCTTGTGTGCGAGCAGTCGGTAAAGTGGTTTTCGATAATGCGGAGACATTGGCAATTGATGCTGTAGCCGAAACAGGCATGGGTAACGTGCGAGACAAAACCTTGAAAAACCAAGGTAAACCTCGCAATGTTTGGAACCATCTAAAAGATAAAAAATCAATCGGTGTCATTGAAGGTAAAAACGCACAAGGCATAATTACTGTCGCCAAGCCGGTAGGTGTTGTTGGGGCAGTTACGCCAACCACTAGCCCAACGATGACAATAATGTGCAACGTGATGTTTGCACTTAAGGGAGGTAATGCCATTATAATTGCCCCTCATCCACGTGCAAAAGATATCAGTGCTAGAACAGTGGATCTGATAAACGTTGAGCTCAATAAGTTAGGTGCACCAGATAATCTGTTACAAATTATCCGCGAACCTTCTATGGATCTGACCAATGACTTAATGTCGGCTGTTGATGTACTTGTCGCTACCGGTGGACCTGCAATGGTTAAAGCCGCTTATTCTGGTGGCAAGCCCTCGTTTGGTGTTGGAGCTGGCAACGTACAAACCATTATTGATCAAGGCGTTGACTATACTGCAGCGGCAAGCAACATTATTACTGGCCGTATATTTGATAACGGTATTATTTGTTCAGGTGATCAGAGCATCATCGCACCTGCTCAAGATTTTAATCAAGTTATTGAGGCTTTTAAATCTCAAGGTGCTTATTATATTGACGAGCCAACTCTTGCAGATCGATTCCGTGAGGCCTTATTTGAAAATGGCTATATGAGACCAGAAGTTATCGGCCAAAGTGTAGAGGTAATCGCTGAACTTGTTGGTGTCGAATTACCTCAGGGAACTAAGGTCATAGTGATCAAATCTGATGGAAGTGCTGATGACGTATTACGTAGCGAAAAAATGTGTCCGGTATTAAGTGCTTTTTCCTATCAGACTCTCGATGATGCCATTGCGATTGCAGCAGCCAATTTGGAGGTTAGAGGTAAAGGACACACTTGTGTGATCCATTCTGATAATCAAGCGAATATTGAAAAAATTAGTCTTCAGCTGCCGGTGAGTCGGATTGCGATTAACGAACCAGGATCTTTATCAGTAGGTGGCGCATTGCACAATGGCTTTGTACCTACAGGTACACTCGGCTGTGGCTCATGGGGTAATAATTCAATTTCTGAGAATTTCAGCTTCAAACATATGATTAATACCCAACGCATTGGGTTTACTATACCGGGTAAGGCAATTCCCACTGGTGAGGAAATATGGAGTTGATTTGCTCTAAATAGCCATCAACAGCACAGAGTGAATATTTAAAAAAGATAAGCTCTTTGAAAGAGTAGCTTTTTCGGGTAGTTTATAAGAAGAGTTTTATTCTGAATTGATATACGATTACATCTACATACAATAATTTAGTCGTTTTAGCCCGTTAATATTTTAATCTCCAAGCGTACTTTTGGTGGTTTGTTTCTTTTGTGATACTGGCTTACTTTACAATACAGGAGAAAAAGATCGAACTATCACTGATACTTTTTATCGCCTTGATCGTCGTTGCCTTCATTGCCGGCTTTATCAGTTCCATTGCCGGAGCAGGTGGCGCCATTGTCTTACCCATTTTACTGTGGGCGGGCTTACCGCCACTTAATGCATTAGCGACCAATAAATTTCAAAGTGTTTTTGGCACCTTATCCTCAACGATCAATTTTTTGCGCAAAGGTCATATTGATTTGTCGGCGTTACTGCCTGCGCTTTGTTATGCTTTTATTGGCGCTGTGCTGGGAACCTATTTGGTGCAGCAGATATCCACCGACTATTTATCCCTCATGATGCCTTATCTGCTAATTATATTAGCGCTTTATATGTTGCTCTCTCCAACCCTTAGTGATGAAGATTCGCCTGAGAAAATATCAACAAATATTTTTGACCCACTTATTGGTGGGGGGATCGGGCTATATGGTGGTTTTTTTGGTCCGGGTATGGGCTCATTCTTCGCCGTTGCTTTTGCCTCCTTACGGGGCTTTAACATGCGTAAAGCGACGGCTTTTACTAAGCCCTTAGTGTTGGTAGTTAATGCCACATCCATGATGATTTTTTTGTTGGGCGGACACATTGTCTGGGGTTTGGCCATTGCTATGGCTGCTTCACAGGTAGTGGGAGCACGGCTGGGTTCAAATTTAGTGATTCACCGAGGCACGGGGTTGATTAAGCCTGTCATTGTATTAATGACATTGGCGATAGCCTTTAAGTTGTTACTTGAAAGTGGTTGATGATGAGGGGGAATTTAAGAGATTAACTGAATGACATGACTTGACCAACTAATGCTTTGCCTTTATCGTTTAAAGTTGTTTAATTATGTGAAATGTAATATCAAGATGATGAAAAAACTTAATAATTTACTAACGTTAGTGGCTAGCAGCTTAATGGTAATTTCTACCAGCACATTAGCGCAAGCGCCACTGGTTTCAATTCATAGCCAAGAGGCTTTTTTTAATAATTTAAAATCACATTGTGGTAAGTCCTTTGTGGGTAAAGTTGTTGTTGATAATGCTCCGCCAAGTAGTTTCAATACCAGTAAATTGGTTATGCATATTCGAAAATGTAGTGATAGTGAGTTACAGATACCCTTTCACGTAGGCAAAGATGCTTCTCGTACTTGGATAATAACAAAAACGGGCAGTGGTTTAAGTTTAAAGCATGATCATCGCCATAAAGATGGCACGAGTGATGTTTCTACTATGTATGGCGGGCACACTATTGATGCTGGTTGGCCGCAAGTACAAACTTTTCCTGCCGATCAATATTCAAAAGAATTATTTGTTAACCTTGCTATACCGCAGTCAGTAAATAATAGTTGGCAAATGTATATTTACCCAGAAAAATTTACTTATAGGCTTACTCGTCAAGGGCGAGAATTTCGGGTAGATTTTGATCTAACTCAAACCACTGAACAACCCGTTACCCCATGGGGATATACTGATTAGCCATCAGTAGCTCCCTAAACCATGCCTCTTTCTTGGCGTCACACATGCTTCATCTCGAAAATGCGCTGTTTCGTCGAACATTGGTTGTCTAGACAAGCTTGGATAGTACAATTGCTATAAGAAGATAATCATAAAACTTTAATAGAGAATAGTATGACTTTTAAAAATTCTTTACTTGTACTTGCACTTTCTAGTGCCTTACTTAGCGCTTGTGCTAAGCACTCAAATACAGCACTCACTGATACTTCGACAAAAACCGTTGCAGCACAACGCATTGAAATGGCTTCAGTTCAAGCAAACCAGCTGTTTGATACGATTTTTAATGAAGGCGTTGATCGCAACCCTGTACTCCAAACCAATTTAGGTATCAAAAAAGATTATGACAAGTGGCATGATCTTTCTGAAGAAAACCGTATTAAAGAACTGGGCTTTGCAAAAGAAAACTTATTGCGAGTTAAAAGCATCGACGTGAATCCCCTTGATGCCCAAACGAAATTGAGCCACAGCTTATTAGTTCAACGGTTAGAAAATAGTATTGCTGATTATCAATGGCGTTTTCATAGTTACCCAGTAAACCAAATGTATGGCACTCACTCCCAAGTGCCTGCTTTTCTCATTAACAAACATTCAATCAGTAACGTGAAAGAAGCGCACGATTATATTTCTCGCATTATTGGCGCAGAAAAGCTGATGGCACAATTAGTTGCACAACTAAAACTACGTGAAGCTAAGGGTATTATTGCCCCTAAATTTGTTTTTGAGCATGTTATTCGTGACTCGCAAAATATTTTGATTGGCGCGCCGTTTGATCAAAAGCCCAATAGCACAATTTTGGCTGACTTCATTCGCAAAGTGAACAACCTCGATATTAACCAAGATGAAAAAGCTACGTTAATTGATGGTGCTAGTAAGGCATTAATCAATCACTTAAAACCTGGCTATCAAGCACTTGTTGTTTATTTAACAGCACTTGAGAAAAAAGCAGATAATAGAGATGGCGTTTGGAAATTCCCTGATGGTGAAGCCTTCTATAACAATGCGCTACAACGTACGACGACTACAGATTTAACTGCTGATGAAATTCATACTTTAGGGTTAAATGAAGTGGCAAGGATCCACGATGAAATGCGACTGATCATGAAAAAAGTTGCTTTTAAAGGTGACCTAAAAGAGTTTTTAGTGTTTATGCGCACAGACAAGCAGTTTTATTACCCTGCTGATGCTAAGGGCAAACAGCAGTATTTAGATGAGGCGGTTGCCTTAATTGATGACATGGAGGGGAGGTTAGACAGCTTATTTTTAACCAAGCCTAAAGCTAAGTTAAAAGTTAAAGCGGTAGAAGCATTCCGTGAAAAATCTGCCGGCAAAGCATTCTATCAATCGCCTACTCCAGGCGGTTCACGCCCAGGTATTTACTATGCTAATCTTTATGATATGAAAGCAATGCCTACATATCAAATGGCTGCATTAGCTTACCATGAAGGTATTCCTGGCCATCATATGCAGTTGGCAATAAAGCAAGAGCTTACGGGGATCCCTATGTTCCGTAAATTTGGTGGCTATACCGCACACACCGAAGGATGGGGACTTTACTCAGAATTTATTCCCAAAGAAATAGGCTTATATCAAGACCCTTACTCAGATTTTGGCCGCTTAGCCATGGAGCTGTGGCGTGCATGCAGGCTTGTTGTTGATACGGGGATTCACAGCAAAAAGTGGACTCGTGAGCAAGGAATAGCCTACTACGCAGATAACACACCAAATGCTGTTTCTGATGCGGTGAAGATGGTAGAGCGTCATATCGTCATGCCGTCACAGGCGACAGCTTATAAAATAGGTATGAATAAAATCATTGAGCTGCGTGAACGTGCTACAAGGGAATTAGGGGCAGTTTTTGATATTCGCGAATTTCATGATGTGGTACTAAAAAATGGCCCTGTGCCACTGAACGTTTTAGCTGATTTGGTGGGTAAATATATTGCCAGAAAACAAAATTAATATAGCGAAATCATTGAGTTTATAATGAAGAAAACGGCACCTCAGGGTGCCGTTTTTATGTAATAAAGCTGATATTATGACGGTACTATTTTAATTTGTTGATATTAAGAGTCTTTTAAAACTCCATGACGCTTTTCCCAGACAACAAGTTCTTTCCTATTTATTTGATTTAGATTAGGAAAATAAGTGGATTTATCCTTGCGGTATTTTCTATCGCTGTTTATTATTTTTAGTCTTCACTATTATCATAGAGTAATAAAATGAAAGAGAATTATTTTAAAAAGTACCCGAACAAAGATGGATTTTTCAATGAATATGGCGGTGCCTTTATTCCTCCAAATTTAGAAGATGAAATGAAGAAAATTAATGATGCTTACTTTGCTATTAGTAAGTCTCATAAATTTATTTCCGAGCTACGTGATATTCGAAAATATTATCAAGGTCGTCCAACCCCTGTTTATCATTGTCACCGATTGTCAGAAAAATATGGCGGACAGATATATTTAAAAAGAGAAGATTTAAACCATACAGGTGCCCATAAACTCAATCATTGTATGGGAGAAGCTTTACTTGCTAAGCACTTAGGTAAGAAGAAATTAATTGCCGAAACGGGAGCAGGGCAACACGGTGTCGCACTTGCAACAGCTGCCGCTTACTTTGGCTTAGAGTGTGAAATTCATATGGGTGAAGTGGATATTAATAAAGAATTCCCCAATGTACAACGCATGAAAGTGTTAGGTGCTACGGTTATTCCAGCTACCCATGGTTTAAAAACGTTGAAAGAAGCCGTAGACAGTGCTTTTGAAGCTTATCTAAAAGATCCTATTTCAACCATTTATTGTATAGGCTCAGTGGTTGGCCCACATCCATTCCCAATGATTGTTCGTGATTTTCAACGGGTAATTGGTATTGAAGCCAGAGAGCAATTTTTTGATATGACTGGCGAATTACCCGACAGTGTTGTTGCTTGTATCGGGGGCGGCAGTAACGCCATTGGCATGTTCTCCGCCTTTTTAGACGATGATGAGAGTCAACTATTTGGCATTGAACCTGCGGGAAAATCTTTCATCACAGGTGAGCATGCTGCCACAATGACATTAGGTAAACCGGGTGTTATTCATGGCTTTAAATGTTATACCCTACAAGATGAAAATGGCGAGCCAGCTCCGGTACACTCTATTGCTAGTGGTCTTGATTACCCTGGTGTTGGACCAGAGCACAGTATGTTAAAAGACTTAAACAAAGTCAGCTATGAAAGTATTACCGATAAAGAGTGTATTGATGCATTTTATGAGTTAAGTCGCTTAGAAGGGATTATTCCTGCCTTAGAAAGTGCTCATGCTGTGGCTTATGCCATAAAACTTGCCAAGAAGCACCCTGAAAAATCAGTATTGGTTAACTTAAGTGGTCGAGGCGATAAAGATCTCGATTATGTAGTTGATACTTTTGGTTTACCTGAGTAAGGGCTAAAAATTACCAATAAGTGCTAACAGCCAATAAATTTATATACTTGTCTGTTAGCGCTTAACTTTTAATCCAATTTATCAGCTAGTGTAGACTTTAATTTTTGATATAAAAGCTGATTTCTTTCTGAACTTATCTGGCCAACAAAGCCAACAGGAATAGTGTTAAATAAACCTTTAACTTGTACTCTTTTTCCTTGCAAATAACCAACATCAAGTCTTAATTGTTTAAATCGGAACCATTGTCTTGAATTCGCTTGGTTGTCATTTAGTCCAACCTCTAAAAGTGCTAAACATTGTGGGATTAATTACTAGCAGGCTTGTTCAACTTTATTTATCTACTTGATATTCAGGAATATTATCTTCATTTATCTTATCTATTTGTGACTTTTGTAAAAATTGTTCAGCAAAATCTAAATAGACTTTTTGTTCAATAAATACATAAAAAAGATCCGGGTCAATATGATCATCTAACTTCATATGCCCCATGATTTTTAGTGTTTCCGATAAAGTTTTAGGTTCTTTATAGGGGCGGTCGTTGGCTGTTAATGCTTCGAATATGTCCGCTATTGCCATTATTCTTACGGGAACAGACATTTTTTCACGCTTTAAACCTTTAGGGTAGCCCGTGCCGTCCATTTTTTCGTGATGACCACATGCATATTCAGGAACGTTTTTTAAATGCTTAGGAAAGGGCATGGACTCAAGCATTTCAACCGTAACCTTCATGTGGTCATTAATTATTTGTCGCTCTTTTGCCGTTAGCGTACCGCGTTTAGTTATTAGGGTTTGTACTTCGTTGTCAGTTAACACTGATTGAAGTTATTTCCCGAATGACAAGGGTGGCTAACTTACCAAGAGATGCTAGACCTCCACGTATAATGCTTGACGGGTTTGGTGGCAACACACCCGCATTAACTTGGTTCTTTCTGCAAGCATTGCCGGGAAATGATAAAGATATTGCCGATTATATGGACTTTACTAATGACACTATCAGGCCACGTATTGAGGCAATCGAAAGGGTGTCAAGCGTCCAAACGTTTACTCAACAAAATCGTGAGCAACTGCAAATACGTTATGATCCCATTAAAGCGGTAGAATATGGCATCAAAATTACTGATTTAATCGCACTCGTTGCTGCAACAGATGATGTATCAGGGGGCTTTGTTGATGTAGGCCGCAGACAATACACCTTACGCTATGACGGCAAATATCGTGTTGAAGAGCTGTCTCAGTTAATGTTGGCATCGCGTAATGGCAGCTATATTCGTTTAAGTGATATTGCTAAGGTTGAAATTGAACGAAACGATAGGCAAAACTTAGCGGTTCAAAATGGTAATCCCGCATTTTCAATGCGCATAGACAGAGCTAATGGCGCCAATGTATTAGCCACCTTAAACCGAGTTAAAGCGGAAGTTGAGCGGCTAAATAAAGACTTATTAGTGAACAAAAAATTAGTGATGGTGCAATCCTTTGACGCATCGGTATTTATTTATCGTGCCATCAATTTGGTTACCAGTACATTTTTTGCTGGCATTATTTTGTCTTTGTCAGTGTTGTGGTTTTTCATTCGTCGCATGCGAGCAACGCTAATTGTAGCTACCGCTATACCCGTTAGCTTATTGAGCACTTTTATTGTCTTAGAAATAACAGGACGGTCACTAAATGTTATCTCACTCGCGGGTTTAGCTTTTGCCGTCGGCATGGTTAGATGCTGCCATAGTGGTACTGGAAAACATACTTCGCATGCGCGATAAGGGCTTAAGTGAACATGAAAGCGCAGAGCAAGGTGCTGAACAAGTGTGGTGGGCACTGCTTGCCTCTACAGCAACAACAGTGGCTATTTTCTTACAGGTGTTTTTCTTAAAAGATATAGAAGGGCAGTTATTTGGCGACTTAGCACTGACCATTGCCATTGCTGTGTCAGTATCACTTATTGTTGCCGTGGTATTGTTGCCTGTACTTGCTAAGTATTTTTTAAAGCAACAACGAGTTAATGATCCTAACGAAAAGCCTTGGCAACGTATTACGGCTTTTGTTATGGCATGTACTAATACACGTGCAAAGCGTTTTTCACTCGCTGTAACCTTACTTAACCTCAGCTCGGGATAAAAATTGAACTAATTGCCTGTTCCACGATCCGATCTT
>ERZ1048872.537-NODE-537-length-40446-cov-6.653289_pt1 | contig 40446 bp, 34 predicted proteins | sample MGYA00383100_ERZ1048872 | MGnify/ENA primary metagenome ERZ1048872 (study PRJEB29581, sample SAMEA5548370) | metagenome | biome: marine; feature: coastal; material: water | depth 50 m | study: Short-term variability in the microbial, nano- and picoplankton...
GAAACACAACTTCTGATACACAAACTATTAGTGTTGAAGATACAACACCACCAACACTAACACTTCCTGCAGATATCACTATTGAGTGTACTGAAGATGAGTCTAGTGCTAATACTGGTGTCGCAACTGCTTCTGATACTTGTGGTTCGGTTACTATTACTGAAAGTGATGTGGAAACTGCTGCTTGTGGTAATTCAAAAACGATTGTAAGAACTTGGACGGTTACTGATGCCTGTGGAAACACAACTTCTGATACACAAACTATTAGTGTTGAAGATACAACACCACCAACGTTTACTGTACCTAATGATATCACTATTGAATGTGATGTTGATGCTACTAACGTAAATAATACTGGTGATGTGACTGATGAAGCTGATAACTGTTCTTCTGGAATCGAAGCTACTTTTACTGACAACGTTACTGATGGGAACTGTGCTAACGAATCGGTGATTACACGTATCTGGTCTTTAACTGATGAATGTGATAACACATCGACTTTAATACAAACTATTACAATAGAAGATACCACGGCACCTGAGTTTACATCAGGTTTACCTAGTGACACAACTCTTGAATGTGATGAAGTTACTGATGCAGAAATATTAACAGCTTCTGATAATTGTGGTGAAGCAACGGTAACGATAGATGAAACAATTACCAATGGTAGTTGTGACAACGAATATACTTTAATTAGAGTTTGGACGGCTTCAGACAATTGTGGAAACGAAGTCGCACACACACAAACGATAACGGTACAAGATACAACTGCACCAGAATTCAATGAAGCCTTACCTGCAGACATTGATGCTGAATGTGACGCCGTTCCTGCTGCTGAAACATTAACTGTAACAGATAGTTGTGGAGATGCAACTGTTATTTTTGAAGAAGTGATTACTGATGGTGCTTGTATAGGAGATTATATAATCGAACGTACTTGGACAGCTACAGACAGTTGTGATAACGAAATAATTCATGCACAAATCATAACCGTTCAGGATACAACTGCGCCAACATTAGTAACACCATTTGATGAGAACATCACAGTTGCATGTGATGATATTCCTGGAACACCAGACGTAGTCTTCCAAGATGAATGTTCTAATGATATTGATGTTGACTTTAACGAAGTTTCGACACAACAAAACGATTTTGAAGATTATGAAATCATAAGAACATGGACCGTTACTGACGATTGTGGTAATAGTGCTGAGTTTGTTCAGACAATAGATGTAGAAATTAGTAATGTTATTAATGCTTTTGACACCTCGCGTTGTGTGCTTGATATCGAATTCGATTTATTTGATTTATTATCAGGAGATTTTGATATGAACGGTACTTGGAGTGTTGTTGCAGGTAACGCAACAATAGATGGAAGTCTATTTGATCCGTCTACAGTAGATGTTGGTATTTATACCTTTATGTATTCAATAACAGAAGGAGCATGTCCAACTGAAGCTGAAGTCAATGTAACTATTGATGACGATTGCGTTGTATTACCATGTGGTGAGGAAGATGTAGTAATTTCAAAAACAGTTACTGCCAATGGAGATAACTTTAATGAGTTCTTTACCATCAGCGGTATAGAAGATTGTGGTTTTGTTATAGAACTGCAGATATTCAATCGTTGGGGAGCTGAAATTTATAAAAATAATAATTACCTCAATGATTGGAATGGTAATGCTCATGGAACTTCTGTAGGAAGTTCTGGAAAGGTTCCAACTGGTACTTATTACTATATAATTAATTTAAAAAATAGTGGATTGAAACCATTTGCTGGTCCAATCTATGTAGCAACGAACAAATAAATTTAACCGATGAAGCTATCAAAAATTTTAAGTATTGCTATACTTTTAATGAGTGTCTCTACTGCCTTTGCGCAGCAGTTACCTCAGTTTACGCAATACATGTTCAACACGATCTCTATAAATCCGGCTTATGCTGGTAGTAGAGAGACATTCAGTGCTGTTGGTTTACACAGAAGCCAGTGGGTTGGATTAGAAGGTGGTCCAGAAACACAAACCTTATCAGTTCATACGCCATTAAGAAATGACAAGATCGGTATTGGACTTTCGTTTATTAATGATAAACTAGGATATGAAAACTTTTCATACATCTATGGTGATTTTTCGTATACAATTCAGACAGGTGTAAATTCAAAATTAGCTTTTGGTATTAAGGGTGGTTTTACCCATTATTATTTAGACGAAGAATTATTAAATGATCCTTCTGTTGTAAACGACCCATTTTTTAATGATGTGTCTAATCGTTGGAGTCCAAATATTGGTGCTGGTTTATATTGGCATTCAGAAAGATGGTATTTGGGTCTATCGGCACCAAGAATATTGAATACCGATTATAATAATGGAAGAAATGGTTCTGTTGATTATGTCGCTCTAGAGCGTATTAGTTACTATATAACTGGTGGTTATGTTTTTAATTTAAGTGAAACTACTAAACTTAAGCCTTCAGTTTTATTAAAAGCAACTAATGGTGCTCCATTATCTTTTGATATCTCAGCAAACTTCTTGTTTAATGAAACATTCTGGATAGGAGCTGGTTATAGAATCAATGAAAATGCTGCAGCAATTGGTGGTATCGCTGATTTTCAAATTTCAAAACAAATGAGAATTGGTTATGCTTACGAGTATCCAATTTCAGATTTACGACCTTATACAAGTGGTACTCACGAGGTGTTGCTTATGTTTGAATTATTTAAAAGTAGACGTATTAAATCCCCAAGATACTTCTAAAAGAAACGCATTATGAAAACAAGACTATTAGCTCTCACACTTACCTTAAGCTGCTCGTTATCGTTTGCGCAAACGAAGTTAGCGGATAAGTTTTTTAAAAATTTTGGCTATGTAAAAGCCATCGAGCTTTACGAAAAAGCTATTGAAAAAGGTGATAGTACAGCTCATGTATTAACACGCTTAGGTGACGCATATTACAACAATTCAAAATCAGATAAAGCTGCTTTCTGGTATGGTGAAGCACTAAAACAGCATAAAAAAGTTGATGCAGAATATCTTTACAAATACATTCAATCGCTTAGAAGTATTGGTAAATACGACGAAGCAGATAAATGGTTTAAGCAATTAAGTGCTGTACAACATGGAGACAGCAGACTAAAAGGATACAATCCTGATGAAGTAGACTTATTTGATCTATTGACTTCAAAAAATGAAGTTATTGTAACCATTGAAAACCTTCCTTTTAATACTGAAAATGCTGACTTTGGGTCTTATGTTTATAATAACACGCTATATTTTGCTTCTGCACGTGGCGATAGTGATAAAATTTATAATTGGAATAAAGAGCCATTCCTAGATTTATATCAAGTTACCATCTCAGAGGACAATAATTTTATGTCTTACAGTTCAGTATCAGATATTGCTGCTAAAGACATCAATACAGAATATCATGAAGCTTCAGTAGCTCTCACAAATGATGGTAAGTCACTCTACTTTACAAGAGATAATATCAATAAACGTAATAGATTAAAATACGATAAAAAAGGTACTACACATCTTAAAATTTATAAAGCAACTTTAGAAAACGATGCCTGGACAAATGTTGTAGAATTACCTTTTAATGATGATGTGTTTTCTACAGGTCATCCTGCTTTGAGTGCAGATAACAAAACATTATACTTTGTTTCAGATCGCGAAGGTGGTTTAGGGCAAACTGATATTTATAAAGTAGCTGTGAACGAAGATGGAACATATGGAAAACCTGAAAATCTTGGTGAAAAAATTAATACTGAAGGACGTGAAATGTTTCCATTTGTCGCCAAGGACAGTACGCTATACTTTTCTTCTGATGGGCATTTAAATTTAGGATTATTAGATGTTTTTAAGTCAAATCTATTAAAAGGTGAACGTACAGAACCTGAAAACATTGGCGTACCATACAATAGTGGTTATGACGATTTTGCATTCTATTTAGATTCTGATACCAACAAAGGTTATTTCTCTTCTAACAGACCAAACGGTAGAGGAAGTGACGATATTTATGGTTTTAATAATACACAATGTAAACAAGAAATTACAGGTGTTGCAAGAGATAGTAAAACCAATATTATACTTAGTGGAGTTACACTAAGGTTAATTGACGAAACTGGTAAAGTTGTAGAAGAATTAATTACAAGAGATGGTGGTGGGTATACCTTTATAGTAGATTGTAATAAAACGTATACTGTGGTAGGTAATAAACCAGATTATAAAGAAGATCAAAAGACAATTACTACTACGGATGAAATCGATAAAGTTAATACTGTAGATTTAATACTAGAACCACTAATTATAGATAATCAAATCGTTATTAACCCAATATTCTTTGATTTTGATAAGTTTAACATTAGAACAGATGCACAGTACGAACTTGAGAACATCGTAGATGTAATGCGTAAGCATCCGGAAATGGTTATTAAAATTGAATCGCATACAGATAGTCGTGGACGTGATAGATATAACATGAAATTATCTGATAGAAGAGCAAAATCTACAAGAGATTATATTATTTTTAGAGGTATTGATGCTAACAGAATTGTAAGTGCTATTGGTTATGGAGAAACGCAATTATTAAACAAATGCGCTAATCGAGTTAGATGCAGTGAAGAAGAACATCAACTAAACAGACGTTCTTACTTCTACATCGTAAACGAATAATTTACCCTTTAATTACTTCAGTAAAAAGCAAGCTCATTTGGGCTTGCTTTTTTGTTTTAATATTAGATAAATACGAGATTATTCCTAATTAGTTCGTCATTCGCTACTTTAACTGTGCTAATTATACATGGACAAAATATTCCAGAGCTCAATATATACGGTTATTCTATAATAGAAAAGCTCCATGGTACTGGTGCGATATTATCAATAATAAATTACATTGAAACTGGACTTATAAACAAAATCAATATGGTGTGCAGCCACCAATTAATATTCTTGATGATACATTAACCACAAAAGACAATGATGCATTAAAGGTGAGTCCTGATACTCATTTAAAAGGAGTTATTAGAAAAGGTTCTCAAAATTGAAAATACATGTGAGGTCGAACATGGCGGTGTAATGTTGATGAAACCGTTATTATTACATACTTCTACCAAAACTACTACTAACAAAAGAAATCGTATTATTCACTTAGCATTTAATAGTAATTAACTACCTATATCTCTTAATTGGTAAGAACATCAAACTTTGAACTAAAAAAGCCACAACTATCGTTATGGCTCTTATGGGCTATTAATCAACTTTTACAGGGGTTTAACGCTTAATAAAGATATTGGTAAAGTACCACTTACCTTCAATATTTTGTTCGGCTGAGATATCAAAATCAGTATAATTGCCTTCTATATTATCTTTATGACTTGGACTATTTAACCAAGCGTTTACAACAGATTCTGCTGAGTTAAAACCATAAGCTACATTCTCTGACACATTATAAGCATCAGCATTTACTTGTAAGCTTTGTTTTCTTTCAAAAAAATTGTCGTGAGAGATGTTATCTACTTCTACCATATATTCGGTATGTGTAAATGCTACAGCTTTTACAGTACCATGATCGTTTAATGCATTTAAACCTTGATTAATTCTGTGCGCATTAATAAGCTCCATAATCTCAATTTCAATTTGTTTCGCTTGAGGTGCGACTAGTGCTTCGATTGAATTAATCTCATCTTCTATTGAACTATCTGTAGAACAAGATGTAAAGCCTAAAACGGCAACAATAGCCAAAAATGGTAGTATTTTAGACACTTTCATAAGTAGGTAATTTAGGTTTGGGAATACTAATTTAATATCCTACTTATGCTAAAATGTTAAATAAAAGTTAAAATCGATTAAAAGCATGTATTTCATCGATTTTTAATGCGTAACATCGATGAAATGCACAAATTGTAAGAAATATAATGCATTACAGCGGCAGTTTAATACTTTTTATCGATGTTTTAGTAATACAGAATTGAATAACTTAACCTACGGAAATTACGGTGCTAATCTTTCAATTTTCCAATCGTAATCTTCCTGTAGTTGATATCTTATTCTATCATGAAGTCTATTAGGTCTGCCTTGCCAAAACTCTAATTCAAATGGTTTTACAATATAACCACCCCAATTTTTTGGTCTTTCAATCTCTTTGCCTTTAAATTGAGATTCTAATTCACTCAATTTAGTTTCGAGCTCATTTCTATTAGCAATAACATCACTTTGGTTAGAGACAATTGCGCCCAGCTGACTTCCTCGTGGTCGAGATTCAAAATAACCATCGCTTAAATTTTCTGAAATTTTTTCAGCTTTTCCTTTTATAATTATTTGGCGTTCCGCAGCATGCCAAAAAAACGACACACACACATTTGGGTTAGCAGCAATTGCTTTGCCTTTTTCACTATTATAATTGGTATAGAAAATAAAACCTTCGTAAGTATATTTTTTAAGTAACACTACTCTATTTTTAGGGTAACCATCTAAGCCCAACGTTGATATCGTCATAGCATTAGTCTCATCTACATTAAAATGAGCATCCACTTCGACGAACCAATTTCTGAATAATTCTATAGGATTATCGGGCACACCTTCTAATAATAATTCGCCCTTTTCGTACGATTTTCTGTAGTTACTTAAATCTTTTTCCATGGAAGGACTAAGATACTTAAATTTTTTATTTGAATAAAAAAAAGTCTACTTGTAGAAAAAATAATTAAGCTATTTCGAAGATTCCTCCTTTTTAAAATCAATGCTTCATAAAAAAGTAACTCAAGATTATAGCTTATACTATTTATGATATGACTTTTTTATCATGGAAATTCACGAAGTGGCGCATTTTAATCACAATAAATTAAACAATCCCCTTCCATCCTTAAGCGATAACTATGGCAACCCTTAAAATCTAAGTTTATAATGCTAATAGAGTTCATTCTTATTCTATTGGCCCATTACTATAATATTAGTTTGATAAGGATGACAGTATCCTAATTGCTGTTTCGATAGTAAGTTACAGAGGTTCTACTTTCTTGAGTGTAATATTAAAAAAACAGGGCGCTTCAATCGCATTAAAAAAGAGCTAAAATATTGGATGAAGTCATAAATGGTGTACAAAAACCGAAGGAGTTATATTAAAACTCAAAAGATTTACCATCTTTAGACAAAAGAACATTTTCAAAAACTGTTTCTGCTTCAGACTTAAATTCATCATAACCATTATATCGAGTTGAATAATGTCCAAGGATCAACGTTTCTACACCTGCCTTTTTTGCAATGGTCGCAGCTTGTGCAGCAGTACTGTGTTTTGTTGGTTTACAAAGCGACTCATTTTTGTTTAAAAATGTCGATTCGTGATAAAGTACTGTAGTCTCTTTAATTATGGGAATAATTGCTTCGTTATAAACCGTATCACTACAATAAGCATAACTCTTAGCTGGCTTTGGATCCTTAGTAACTTTTTCATTACTAATTAATACACCATCCTCATTGATTACATCAGCACCTTGTTTTAATTTTCTATAATACGCAACATTAATATTAGCATTTAAAACCGCATTGATGTTTAAATTACGTTCGTTTTCTTTTTCTTTAAACAGAAACCCATTGGTGTAAATACGGTGTTTTAAAGGAATAGTATAGATCTCGACTTTATCATCTTGGTAAATAAGTTCTGATTTCTTAGAAGTTAATTCGTGAAAAACTAATGGATAATTTGTCCAGCTATCAGATAATTTCATCTGTAGTGTTATCACTTCTTTTAATCCTTTTGGTGCATAAATATGAAGCTCTGTTTCTCTGGTTAATAACCTGAATGTACTTATCAGACCTATTAAGCCAAAATAATGGTCACCATGAAGATGTGAAATAAAAATATGCTTAATTCTTGAAAACTTTATTTTATTCCTCCTTAATTCTACTTGGGTTCCTTCACCACAATCTATAAGAAACATGTGATTTTTAATCTCTAAAACCTGAGATGAAGGATTGGTATTTGTGCGTGGTGTGGCACTGTGACAGCCAAGAATCGTCAATTTCATATATTAAAACCCTAAATCGCGTTCAATATCTTCCATTTCAATGATATCGTATGCTTCTTGTAATGTTGGAACCACAGGAATTTCGTCTGGCATTTCATCTAAATTTGCGCTATCAGAGACCACAACAAAAGATTTCTTTTCTGATCGATGATTATTACTTAAACGTAAAAACTCAACAATATCTTCTAATGAAATTTTATCTAAACTCGATAACCTTATAATAAGATGATATTTCTTGTATTTATCGTAGGCCTGCTCAATATTATTAGCCAAAGTTTTTACTGAGGCTTTCTCTTGAGCAATTATTGTAATACTACCGTCTCTATCTATAATCATAGTTTATTGTTTAATTTTAGATGCTAATAGATAAATAACTGCCATACGCACCGCTACTCCATTTTCAACCTGATCTAAAATAATAGCTTGATTAGAATCTGCTACATCGCTTGTAATCTCTACACCTCGATTAATTGGACCTGGATGCATAATGACTATTTCTTTATCTAAACTGTCTAACAATTCTTTATTAACACCAAATTGCTGTGTATATTCTCGAGTTGATGGAAAATAACTAATATCCATACGTTCATTCTGTACACGTAGCATATTTGCAACATCGCACCATTCTAATGCTTTTTTAAGATTAGTCTCAACGTTCACTCCAAGATCTTTAATATATTTTGGAAGTAAGGTCTTTGGACCACAAACCATAACATTGGCACCTTGTAACTGAAGCGCATATATATTAGATAACGCTACTCTACTGTGCAAAATATCACCAACTATTACAACCTTTTTTCCTTTTACAGAACCTAGTTTTTCCCTTATTGAATAAGAATCTAATAAGGCCTGGGTTGGGTGCTCATGCGCGCCATCTCCCGCATTAATAATACGAGCATTAACATGTTTAGATAAAAATACTCCTGCACCTGGATTTGGATGACGCATTACAACCATATCTACTTTCATAGATAAGATATTATTTACAGTATCTATTAGTGTTTCTCCTTTTTTAACTGAAGATTGCGATGCGGAAAAATTAATAACATCTGCCGAAAGTCGTTTTTCGGCCAACTCAAAAGATAATTTAGTACGTGTAGAATTTTCAAAAAATAAATTCGCTATTGTAATATCTCTAAGTGAAGGTACTTTTTTAATCGGTCTATTGATAACCTCTTTAAACTGATCTGCAGTTTCAAAAATAAGTTCAATATCTTGTTTTGTAAGATATTTTATTCCTAATAAGTGATTGACACTTAATTCACTCATAATTTTTAATTATCTTTTTCAATTAAATAAACGGCATCTTCTCCTTCATTCTCAATCCATTTCACCTTAACCTTTTGGTTATCTATAGCATCAACTTGCCTTCCTTTGTAATTAGGCTGGATTGGTAAATGTCTACTAAACCGACGATCGATTAACGTTAATAATTCTACATTTTTAGGTCGTCCAAAAGATTGTATAGCGGTTAATGCAGATCTTATACTTCGCCCTGTATATAATACATCATCAATAAAAACCACATTTTTGTTTTCTACAATAAAATCTATAATTGTAGTATTGGCTTCTAATGGTTTGTCTCCACGTCTAAAATCATCTCTAAAAAACGTAATGTCTAAATGACCCAGTTGAATGTTCTTAATTTTATAATCTATAGTGAGGATTTGCGCCAAGCGGTCGGCAAGATATTTTCCTCTTGGCTGAATACCAATGAGTACAGTTTCAGAAAAATCATCGTGGTTTTCAATAAGTTGGCAAGCCAATCTGTGAAGGGTAATATTGACTTCTTTAGAGTTAAGTAATACTTTTTGACTCATATAGTTTCCAAACGTTGTTGGTTGGCAAAGTTAGAAAATTTGAAATAAACTACGCTTTTAATTCAATAGAGATTTTGTTCTATCTCTAAAAATCAAAATACTTATAAGCATACCTACAATAAAACCCATAAACAAATAAACTTCAAATTTTAAAATACTTATATCCAATTGCTGATTTAATCCTTTAGGCAAATTATAATTTAAAAGCTCATCAAATTGAGCATTAAGTCCAAAAATTCTAAGTCTCCAGAATAGAATGCCAAGACCTACTATAATTGATGCAGTAAGCAATCCTTTGTAAAAAAACTCAATGTCTGTAATTTTTTTTACTAAGGCGCAAAACCAAGGTATCGTACCTAAAAATATTGGAAGTAGCCAAGACGAATTAGATTGACCTGCATTAATTCTATTTACAAAAGTTATCCCTTCTGTATGCAGTAATGAAAACGAAAACTCAAAGAATTCGTGATTAATAAAAAAACCAATAACTATTAGAGTTACACTTATTACAATATATTTAAGCATTTTCATTATATAAATGTATAAAAAAAGCCTTTCATTTCTGAAAGGCTTCTCTAATATTTAAATTTCAAAGAAATTATTTCTTCCCGTCTAATTTATCTTTAAGTGCTTGTAAAGCTTCATTTGCATCACCTAAAGTTGGTTTAGCTTCTGCCGCTTGAGCTTCCTGTTTTCTAACAGCTTGCTTAACGATCTTAGCTTCTTCAGCTCTAAATACTGCGGTATGAGATGCTACAACACGCTTGAATTCTTTATTAAATTCAATGATCTTAAATTCTGCTTCTTCACCTTTCTTAAGTTTAGAACCATCTTCTTTCTCTAAGTGACGTGCTGGAATAAAGGCTACTATATCTTCGTTAAAATTTATTGTTGCACCTTTATCTACCATTTCAGTAACTGCTGATTTATGAACAGTTTCTAATGCGAACTCAGTTTCGTACTTGTCCCAAGGGTTTTCAGTAGTTTGTTTATGACCTAATGATAATTTACGTCCTTCTACGTCTAACTCTAGTACAATAACTTCTAAGTTATCACCTACGTTACAGAACTCTGATGGATGCTTAATTTTCTTAGTCCAAGATAAATCTGAAATATAAATTAATCCGTCGATACCTTCTTCTAATTCAACAAATACACCAAAGTTAGTAAAGTTACGCACGATACCTGTGTGCTTAGAACCTACAGGATACTTAGTTGTAATATCTGTCCATGGATCTGGTGTTAATTGCTTAATACCAAGAGACATTTTTCTATCTTCTCTATCTAAAGTTAAGATCACTGCATCGATTTCATCACCTACAGATACAAAATCTTGAGCTGAACGTAAATGTGTTGACCAAGACATTTCACTAACGTGAACTAATCCTTCTACACCTTCTTCAACTTCAATAAATGCACCGTAATCTGCGATTACAACAACTTTACCTTTTACTTTATCACCAACTTTTACCGTATCACCTAAAGCTTCCCAAGGATGCTTAGATAATTGTTTAAGACCTAATTGGATTCTTGATTTGTTTTCATCAAAATCAAGGATTACAACATTTAATTTCTGATCTAACTCAACAATCTCATTTGGATGGTTGATACGAGACCAAGATAAATCTGTAATATGAACTAAACCATCTACACCACCTAAATCGATAAATACGCCATAAGAAGTAATGTTTTTCACAATACCTTCTAATACTTGTCCTTTTTCTAGTTGACCAATGATTTCTTTCTTTTGTTCTTCAATATCTGCCTCAATTAAAGCTTTATGAGAAACTACTATGTTTTTGAATTCGTGGTTGATTTTCACAACTTTAAATTCCATAGTTTTATTTACGTACTGATCGTAATCTCTAATAGGCTTAACATCGATTTGAGAACCTGGTAAGAAAGCTTCTATACCAAATACATCTACAATCATACCACCTTTAGTTCTGCATTTTACAAAACCGTTTACGATTTCACCAGTATCATGTGCATTGTTTACACGATCCCAAGCTTTGATTACTCTAGCTTTTCTGTGCGACAATACTAATTGACCTGTTGCATCTTCACGCACATCAATTAACACTTCTACCTTGTCACCAACTTTTAAATCTGGGTTGTAACGGAACTCATTAAGAGAAATTACACCTTCAGACTTAGCATTAATGTCAATAATTGCATCACGATCTGTGATGGTAATTACAGTACCTTCTACAACTTCATCATCTAAAGTGTCAACGAAATTTTCTGATACTAATTTTTCAAATTCTTCTAATTTAGTGTCTTCAACCTGCTCAATTCCTTCTTCGTAATTGTGCCAATCGAACTCTTTTAAGAATTTTTCTGGATTTGCTTGTGCTTCTGAAACTACAGGAGCTTCTACTGTTACAGCTTCAGTTGCTTCTACCGCTACCTCAGCTTTTTTTGTTTCTTTTTCAGACATGTGCTGAATAAAAATTTGTATTCTGTAACTTTTGAAAGATTTGCGGGAAAACTACAGAAGTTATTAATTAAATTTTGTTCTATTCCTTTTTTACTTTCTAAATCCGCTAAAAAGGAGCGCAAAAATACTATATATTATTCTGAAAACCAAACACAAAGTGTTGTGACTTTACATAAATCTATGTGTCTTATAGATCATATACCAAAATGAGGCTTATAATCTTAAAAAATATGTCATATTTATCCGTGTTTTTACACTACTATTTTTAATTTAAAACAACTTATTATTATGGTTAGAGCTAAATACCAAGAAGTATTAGACTTGGGTAAAAAATTAAATATTCAAAACGGTGAAGTTAGTGAAGAAAATGGGGTACTTAAGGTAAAAGGGACTGCTGCAACTCAATACGAGAAAAACTTACTTTGGGATAAAATAAAAGAAGTTGGAGGTCCTGAGCCTGCTGATATTATGGCAAACATTACAGTTGCAGATGAAACTGTTTTTGCTAGACACACTGTTACTTCTGGTGAAACTTTAGGGAAAATCGCTAAACACTACTATGGTGATGCAATGAAGTATAAAGAAATATTTGCCGCGAATTCTGATATTTTAAAGAATCCGGATTTAATTCATCCCGATCAAGAATTAATTATTCCTAATCTTTAATTAGAAATAATATAATTTTTAAAAGGCGACTTTACTTCGGCTACGCTCAGTAACCAAAAAAGGTCGCTTTTTTAGTTAGTAATTAATGTGTCTGTCATTTCAATAATTGAAAATAATTGCTCATCGATAGATAAATCAGAGTTATCAATCTCAATAGCATCTTCAGCTTTCACTAATGGCGAATCTTCTCGCGTAGAATCGATACGATCTCTTGTTGTTACATTCTCTAAAACATCATGGTAACTAAGATTATGTCCTTTTTCTAATAGTTCTTTAAAACGACGTTGGGCTCTAGTTTCTGCAGAAGCAGTCATAAATATTTTTAATTCTGCATCAGGAAAAACAACAGTACCAATGTCTCTACCATCCATTACAATTCCTTTTTCTTTTCCCATAAGTTTCTGCTGTTCCACTAATTTTCGTCTTACTTCAGATAATGTTGCCACAGGACTCACATATTTAGAAACTTTAAGAGTTCTTATATCTGCTTCAATATTCTTTCCGTTTAGATAGACTTCAGCAAATCCAAGGGCTTCATTAAACTTAAAGGTAATACTTATGTCTTCTAGGGTTTCTATTAAGTCTTCTTCTTTAAAAAAGCCTTTACCAATAAAATTATTTTCTAAAGCAAAATAAGTCACAGCCCTGTACATTGCACCTGTATCTACATAGATATAGTTAAGCTTTTTAGCTAATTGTTTAGCAACCGTACTTTTACCTGTGGATGAAAATCCGTCTATGGCAATGACTATCTTTTTCATTTTATTTAGCAATTATTGTAAATCTATTTGAAGTCCAAAAAAACTTGTATTAGATGCACTTGTATATCTGGCATGGGTATAACTGAATCGCATTTTATTTAATTTAATTCCTACACCGACTGAGAGTCCAGAAAAATTTCGTTGATCAACTATTCTCAACTCTTCTGCCCGCCTAAAGTTATACCCCAATCTTATATTAAATCCGCCTTCTGGAAACAACTCAGCGCCTAAAATCAAATGTCTTAACCCTTTATTGAAAAAACCGATTTTTTCTTGTGTCTGATTACCATCTAAATCTGTTGTAGCTCTGGCTGGATTTGATACACCAATTGGCCATTTCTGTAAATTCTCTAGAGTTAGATGCCAACGTATTGGAACATTTTCTAAAGTTTGTGACATGCCTATATTAACTTCTAATGGTAATGGTTCATTTTGGCCTGCATAGGTAGTAAATTGTGTCCCAATATTTCTAACCGTTAAAGCTGCGTGAAAATCTAATTTTTCATTAATATAAATTGCACCTATATCTACGGCGCCTCCAATGGAGTTGTATTGTTCTAATGCAGATGTTATAATTTTTGCATTAGCACCAATGTAAAAATCTGTGTAAGGAATATTATAATTGTAACCAGCAGAAATAGCCGCTTCGTTGCCATTAAATGTTCCTGTTGAGACTCCATTAACGTCATAACCGTCAAACGATCCATAATTGATATAGGTAACACCAAAATGAAGGGTTTGCACATGTCTGTCCCAAGTATAAGCATAAGCAGCACTTCCGTAAGTAATTCCGCCTAAATAATTAGATACATTAATAGCTAATTGATTACTCATTTGATAATTAATTGAAGCCGGATTGTAAAGTGCTTCAGTAACATCATGATCAAAATTGGTAATGATTTTCCCACCTAAAGCTGCTTGTCTTGGTGAGGATACTAAATTTAAAAACTGATACGTAGATTCACCACCCAATTGTGCAAACAAGGGCAATACTACAAGCAAAAAACATAAGGTTGTAATCCTCTTTATCATAGATTTTGCAAAATAACTAAATCTATCTTAAAACGATGATATGATTTTTTTATTTTTTGAGTGTTGAAGTTTTCTATTTTAATCGAAGCTCTTGACCTACTACAATAAGATTACTGGTAAGTCCATTCAATTGCTTAATCATAGCCACTGATGTATTTGTTTTTAAAGCTATACTATACAAAGTGTCGTCTTTTTCAACAGTCCATACTGAAATATTATCCAACTTAGATTCAGTTTCAGTTTCTAAATCACTGATTCGAAGTTTTTGACCAACAACAATTAAATTCAAACTTAAACCATTTAAGCGCTTTAACTCAGATACACTAAGTTTATAACGTCTAGATAAGCTATACAATGTCTCATCTTTTTCTACTAAATGATAATTCGTAGTTTCTATATCAGAATCGCTTTTTTGAGTTGAATGTGCATCACTGAGAGGTTCCGATACCGTCTTAGCATTAAAATTACTAACCTGTAGCTTTTGACCTTTATTAATAAGTGTTGATTCTAAATTATTTAGCTGTTTTAACTTGGTTAAGGGCACATTATATTTTCTAGATATATCTAATAACGTCTCCTTTTCCTTTACAATATGATAGTCTGAAGGGTTTTCAGTATAATTAACCTCCGTTTTATAATCTTCAGCTGTTTTAGACGTTTTAATTTTATTTAAAGCATTTATCAAAGTGATTTCTCCTGTTGCAACATTTAATTTTGCAGGTTTTCCATCTAAAATAACATCTTTATATTCTGCTTCGGATTGTGAAAAAGCACCCAAACCAGTACTTGCAATAGCAAGGGCGATTATAGAGATGATTAATTTATAATTTCTTTGCATTTTTCACTTTTTGATGTGTTAACGCGAGTTTTAAAACATCGCTCATATCAGTAACATAATGAAAAGTTAAGCCTTTTAGGTATTCTGGTTTTATTTCGTCAATATCTCTTTTATTGTCTTCACACAATAAGATTTCTTTAATTCGTGCGCGTTTAGCAGCTAAAATTTTCTCTTTAATTCCACCAACTGGTAATACTTTACCACGTAATGTAATTTCGCCTGTCATCGCCAAACTCTTCTTTACTTTTCGTTGCGTAAACAAAGACACTAAAGAAGTTAACATTGTAACACCTGCACTAGGGCCATCTTTTGGTGTTGCACCTTCCGGAACGTGAATATGTACATTGTAATTACTAAATATTTCTGGGTTAAGACCAAATTCGTCTGCATTAGCTTTAATATATTCCATAGCGATGGTAGCAGACTCTCGCATTACTTTTCCTAAATTACCAGTTATGGTAAGACTCCCTTTACCCTTAGACAGAATAGATTCTATAAACAAAATATCACCACCCACTCTGGTCCACGCCAATCCTGTTACTACACCGGCTACATTATTGTTTTCGTACTTATCGCGCTCTAGCCTTGGGCTACCTAAAACTTCAATGACATCATCATTATTAATTTTAATATTGTAATCGTCTTCCATTGCAATATTTTTAGCCGCATATCTAACCATTTTTGCAATCTGCTTTTCAAGACCTCTTACGCCAGATTCTCTAGTATAACCTTCAACTATTTTTTCTAATTGTGGCTTTCCTATTTTTAAATGCGAACGGTCCAAACCATGCTCTTTTAACTGTTTTGGTAATAAATGACGTTTCGCTATTTCTACTTTTTCTTCAATTGTATAACCTGTAACATTAATGATTTCCATACGATCTCTTAATGCATGCTGAATCGTGTTTAAGCTATTAGCAGTGGCGACAAACATAACTTTAGATAAATCGTAGCCCATTTCCAAGAAATTATCATAGAACTCACTATTTTGTTCTGGGTCTAAAACTTCGAGCATAGCAGAAGAAGGATCACCTTGATTACCTGCTGACAACTTATCGATTTCATCTAAAACAAATACGGGATTAGAAGTTCCTGCTTTCTTTAAACTCTGAATAATTCGTCCTGGCATCGCCCCAATATAGGTTTTACGATGGCCTCTAATTTCAGATTCATCTCGTAATCCACCTAAAGAAATTCTCACATATTCTCTTCCTAAAGCTTCTGCAATAGACTTCCCTAATGATGTTTTACCAACACCTGGAGGTCCATACAAACAAAGAATTGGAGACTTCATGTCATTTCGTAGTTTTAGTACAGCTAAGTACTCAATTATACGTTTTTTTACATCGTCTAGTCCAAAATGATCGCGATCTAAAATCTTCATGGCACGTTTTAAATCGAATTTATCGTTTGTAAACTCATTCCAAGGTAAATCTAAAAATAAGTCTAAATAATTACGCTGAATAGAATACTCTGCAACTTGAGGATTCATACGTTGCATTTTAGACAATTCTTTATCGAAATGTGCTTTCACTTTATCATCCCATTTCTTGTCTCTAGCGCGCTCCCTCATTTCTTCAATTTCTTCACCAGAAGACACACCACCACCCAATTCTTCTTGAATAGTTTTCATTTGCTGGTGCAAGAAATACTCCCGCTGCTGTTGGTTCATGTCGCTCTGAACCTTGTTCTGAATATCATTTTTAAGCTCTAACTTTTGATATTCAAGATTCATGTATTTTAAAGTTTGAAGCGCACGTTCTTTAAGGTCATTAATCTTTAAAAGCTCTTGCTTCTCCTCCACTTTTAAATTCATATTAGATGACACAAAATTCACCAAAAATGAATTGCTTTCAATATTCTTTATAGCAAATGACGCTTCTGAAGGAATATTAGGACTTTGCTTAATAATCTCTAACGACAGGTCTTTTATTGAATCTATAATTGCCTTAAACTCTTGGTTATCTGGTGCCGGCTTTGCTTCAGCGATATCAGAAATACTTGCAGTTAAGTATGGTTTGTCTGATATAATTTTATTGATTTGAAAGCGCTTCTTACCTTGAATAATTACTGTTGTATTGCCATCAGGCATTTTTAAGACCTTCAAAATACGAGCTACTGTACCAGTTTTATATATATCCTTTTCAGTTGGGTTTTCAACAGATTCATCCTTTTGAGAGACCACACCAATTACCTTTCCGCCTTTATTAGCGTCATTAATTAGTTTAATTGAAGCATCACGACCAGCAGTAATAGGAATTACGACACCAGGAAATAATACAGTATTTCTTAATGGAAGAATTGGCAATGATTCTGGCAAAGTTTCATTGTTAATTTGCTCTTCATCTTCAGGTGTCATTAACGGAATTAATTCTGAATTCTCATCAAAATCCTGAAATGACAAACTGTCAAGGTTTATAAAATTTGATTTTTTCATATATATTATTGAGTCATTCTGTCATTTGCAACTTTAGAATGACATGTGTTTAAATGTATTAATAATTAACTTTATACTGTATACCAATGAGTTATAACATATTTAAAGTTATTCACACTTGTGTAATTTCAATTAATATGCCATTATCTTTATATAATTTAAAACTTTTTCCTTTTAAACTGTAACAGTTAATGAAAGACCTCATCTATATACTAAAGCAATTGTTTTTTTGACATCAACCAATCAAGATATCGAACAGTTACTATTGCATTGTCAATCTGGAAACCAACGTGCACAACTAGAGGTTTACAACAGATATAACAAAGCAATGTATAATACGGCAGTTAGAATTGTTAAAGATTCTTTTAAAGCCGAGGACATAATGCAAGAATCTTTTTTAACTGCATTTACCAAGTTAAAAATGCTACAAGACACTAAATTATTTGGTGCATGGTTGAAACGCATTGTTGTTAATAATAGTATTGCATATTACAACAAAACGTCTAAACTAAATGAAGTGCCTTTAGATACTGTAATTTATAAAGTTGAAGATGATATAGGCATTGAAGAAAGTAACCATAACAATGAAAAGGTGAAGCAGATATTGAGAGCAATGAAAACTCTTAAACCTAACTATAGCTTAGGACTATCATTACATCTTATTGAAGGTTACGATTATGAAGAAATCGGTGATATTATGGATATTTCATATGCTAATTGTAGAACATTAATCTCTAGAGCAAAAGAAAGTTTAAGGAAAAAGTTAATGCAACCAGCCTAAAAGTATAAAACTATGCAAAAAGATACTATAGAAGATTTATTTGAGCGTCTTAGCGGTGAGTTTGATATTAACGAACCCGATAAAGATCATAAGCTTCGGTTTTTAGACAAACTAAAAGCTAATGAATTGACGTCATTAAATACTATTAAATCATCTGGCTTTAACTGGAAACCTTATTTAGCTATTGCCGCTTCATTAGTGATTTGTCTTAGTGTTTTTATGACTGCACAAAACGAACCTGATGTTTTAGATTTAGCAAGTGTGTCGCCAGAGTTATCCGAAACACAAGACTTTTTTACGGTTACTATTGAAAATGAATTAAAGAAATTAAATAATGAACGTTCGCCTTTAACAGAACAAATTATTGATGATGCATTAAAACAAATAGAAACATTAGAAACTGATTACCAAAATTTAAAAACAGATTTAACAGAAAGTGGCAATGATCAACGTGTTATTTACGCCATGATTAGCAACTTTCAGAATAGAATAGATATTTTAAATTCTGTTCTAAAACAAATAGACACTATTAAAGAACTTAAAACCAATAAAAATGAACCTAATAATACAATTTAGACTAGCATTACTGCTGTTATTAATGCCTTCTATATTATTGGCAACCAATGGTATTGACTATAAAACAGTGAAGGAAAAGAACATTAAAAAATCTTATGATGTAACTTCTAATAATACGCTAAAAGTAAATAATAGCTATGGCAATTTAGATATTTTAACCTGGAATGAAAACCGAATTGAATTTGATATTACAATTAAAGTTTCGGGAAATAACACAGAAAAAATCGATAAAAAACTTAAAGAAATTAATATTGAATTTTCAAAGTCTGATGGTATTGTTTCGGCTATTACAAAATTCAATAATAAAAAGAAATCTTGGTGGAACTGGAGTAATACTAACAACATGAAAATTGAAGTTAATTACAGAGTTAAAATGCCTATTTCTAATAACGTAGACCTTAATAACGATTATGGCGCTATTAACTTAGATAAGTTAGAAGGTCATGCAAAATTAAACTGTGATTATGGTAAAATAACCACTAAAGAGCTTATGGGTAAAAACAACGATATTAGATTTGACTACAGTAACAATTGTTATTTTGAATACATAAACAGTGGTAAAATTAATGCCGATTATAGCGGATTTACGGTTGGCAAGACTAAAAATCTTAGCTTAAATGCGGATTATACGAAGTCTATTATCGAAGTTTCGGAAAACGTAAATTACAATTGCGATTATGGTTCTCTAAAAATTGATAATATCAATAATTTAGACGGTAATGGAGATTACTTAACCTTAAGGCTAGGCAATGTGTATAAAAATGTAAAGCTAAGAGCTAATTATGGTTCTCTAAAAATAGCGCGTATGGCTTCTAAGGCAAAGAGCATTGATATTAATTCAGATTATGTTGGTATCACCATAGGATATGATGCAAACTACAGTTTCGATTTTAATATCGAGTTAGATTATGGCTCATTACGAGCATCTGAAGGTTTCACCTTTACCCATAAAGAAGTAGATCATTCTGATAAACAGTATAAGGGTTATCATGGAGCTCAAAATTCAGGTAACGTAGTGAAAATAAAATCAGATTACGGAAGTGTAACTTTTAAAAATATTTAATTCTTAATTAAAAAACATCTTTTATGAAACTATTAAAATCAATCATAGTATTAGTATTTTTATTAAGTACAACCTTATCGTGCGCACAATGGGGAAATGGTAAAAAAGTTAAAGGAGATAACAATATCACCACTATTACAAGAACTACCAATTCTTATGAAGGTCTTAAAGCTGCAGGACCAATGGATTTTAAATTAGTTCAAGGAACAGAAGGTAAAGTTACAATTAAAGGTGATGCTAACCTTATGGAATATATTGTTACAGACGTAAAAAACGGTAAGTTAGTTGTTAAAGTAAAAGATGGTTATAATTTAAAACCCAGCAAAGCTATTGTAGTAACTGTGCCTTACGAATCTATTAACTCAGTTTCACTTGCTGGTTCTGGTGATATAGAAAACTCAGGGACAATTAAAGCAGACGATTTAAAAGTTGCTTTGGCAGGTTCTGGAGATATTAATCTAAATATAGAATCTAAGGCGTTAGAAAGCAGTATTGCGGGATCTGGTGATATAGTGCTAATAGGTTCTACTTCAGATTTAATTTCTAAAATTGCAGGATCTGGTAATTTTGATGGTAGCAACTTGGATAGTACTAATGTCACCGTTAAAATTTCTGGTTCTGGTACTTCCAATGTAATTTGTAATGGCGATCTCGTAGTTAGAATTTCTGGTTCTGGCGATGTAAAATATTCTGGTAACCCTACAAAAAAAGACACTAAAACAACTGGTTCTGGTAGTGTGAGTAATTAAAAACTATACCAACCAAAAAGATCTAAAAAGGATGAGTATTGCTCGTCCTTTTTTTAATTATTTTCCGTTTTTAAGAATACATCCATAAATTCATCAACATCATAAACTTTTATGCGACTTGCATAAGTTTGATCTTCCTCAACATCTACTTTTTTGGGTAAAATTTCTCTTGGACCGAAATCCCAAGTTACTCTATGGATGGCATCTTTAATTATATCATAATTACCATGTAAAGTCATACCTAAAAATGAAACTTCTTTTCTGCTGATTTTTGATGTAAAATTCTCAGCAAATTGTTCTGGCCCAAAATATTCCTCAGAAACCAAATATTTTGATAATGAAGGATTTATAAAATATTCTAAATCTATAAAATTGAATTTTATTACACTGTCATTCTCTAAAATAAGTTGGTGCTCGCCTTTCTCTATTTCGATTTTAAGAAGGTCCTTTGATGGTATAGTGACACTAAGTGTATCAAGTTTTAATGTTAATATGTTTTTGGTAGGATTATCAAATGTCAATTCGACATTGTCCTTACAAGACGTAAGTAATACTACTGATAAAAATAAAAGAATATATAACTGTTTCAATGTGCCTGTTTTAGCAATTTACAATATATAAAAAACAGTGATGTAGCAATTAAATATTAAGGTGAATTTACAATCTCGTATATTCATAAATAAGATCCTGCACTATTGAATCTACATTACTATCTACACTTGTCGCTACAAAATCACCCCTTCTGCGTAAAAAAATATGGTCTGCATTTCTAAAGAAATTTAAAACAGTTCCTTCCGTATTTAGTGTCACAACAATCGAATTGAGCCCAATTCGCACCCATGTAAATTGCGTATCTATACTTTGTTCAATACATTCTATGCTATATTGAATGTTGTCTGGAGTACCGTCTAAAGACGCTATTTCTATAACTGCATAAGACCTGTAATATAATGTCCCTGTTCCGTCTGCATTAAAATCTATAGATTCATTGGTATAACAATTGAATTCTTCGAAATAATTGTTTGTTACTTCACCATCATTATCTAAATCTCTTCCAACATTAGAGTTCATCGCTATAAGTTTCCAATTTCCTGTAACATCAAAAACAAATGGCTGGCAATCCCCTAGTTCGGTTATTAAAGCTTGTAATGAACCATCATCACCACATACAGAAATTTCATTTTCTAAGGCTTCTACATAAGCCAAGCACGTAGATTCATAATCTATAGTAGGTGCATTTATATATTCCTGTAACGCCATTTCGGTTAAATTCTGTGCCATTGCACAAGGGTCATCAAATATGGTAGTACATGTACCTAAAAAATCAATTAACTCTTGTAATTCACCAGTTTCATCACCACAAATCTCAATCTGATCTTCTAAAGCATCTCTAAGTACTATGCATAAAAGCATTGAATTTTCGTCTGTAGCCATAAAGTAATTGTCACCAGCTTCGGCAGTGGCTTGTATAGCCAAAGCACAAGAATTGTCTTCAGCAATAATATCTCCTTCGTAAGGTTCATTGTCACAATTAAGAGTAAGGAGTAATATTATATATGAACATCGTCCAAATATTTTCTTTATCATAGCAAGATAAAGTTACGGATTTTTTTATAACTCTGTTTTAGGTACTCTAAATAACAGTGCAATACCTGAAATAAAGAATATTACTAGGAACAAAATGGCATTTCGCATACTGCCTGTAACTTGGTCTATTGTGGCGAAAATGACCATACCAATAACAATCCCAATTTTTTCTGCTACATCAAAAAAGCTAAAGTAAGAAGTGGTGTCTTCTGTTTCTGGTAAAAATTTTGAATATGTAGAACGTGCTAAAGATTGCACACCACCCATAACCAGGCCAACAAAGGACGCAGCTATGTAAAACTGTATTGGTGTTTCCATAAAATAAGCATAGAAACAAAGTGCCATCCAAATAAAATTAACAACTATAAGCATATTAATATTGCCGAATTTTGAAGATGCTCTGGAGGTTAGCATCGCACCAGCAATAGCTACTATTTGAATCACTAAAATGCTAGTAATTAATCCTTGGGTTTTTGCATCAGAACTTCCCCATGCTATTTCTTCTTCACCAAAATACACAGCAACCAACATAATAGTTTGTACTGCCATACTAAAGACAAAAAACGCTGCTAAATATCGTTTTAACCTTATATTTTGCTTTAATTGACCCCAAACATTCTTTAACTCTTTTAAGCCATTAAAAACAACTACCTTTGTAACTTTATGCCCCTTTGAAGCTCCTTTTGGAAGCACGTAAAATGTATATTGACTAAACAACACCCACCATAAACCAACAGTAATAAAAGAAACTCTCATGGCTTCTAATGACGCATTGTTTTTAGCTTTTTCTAATGCTTCAGCGATTTCAACTTCTGTTCCATTTTCTAATGTAGTGGTCGAAATACTTGTATCAAAACCAAACCAATCTGGTTTCATTACCATTGCCAGATTAATTAGCAACAGTATAACACTGCCGATATAACCCATACTAAATCCTTTTGCACTGATTCTATCTTGTTGCTCTGGAAATGCGATATCTGGTAAATAAGAATTATAAAACACCAAACTTCCCCAATATCCTATCAAACCCATAAAATAAAACAAAAGGCTTAAATGAATATTTTCTATACTAAACCAGTATAAGCCAATACAACCCAAACCACCAACATAGCAAAAGAACTTCATGAAATTCTTTTTGTTACCCACATAATCAGAAATACCAGAAAGTATCGGAGACGTAAACGCAACTACTAAGAATGTGAATGCCGTAACGTACGTAATTAAAGCTGTGCTTTTAAAAATCATTCCAAAAGCTGGAACCGTTTTTTCAACTTGTGAGACAAACAGTGCAGAATAAAATATTGGAAATATAGATGAGGCTATCGTTAATGTATATACAGAATTTGCCCAATCATAAAAAGCCCAAGCATTTAGAAGCTTTTTGCTCCCTTTTTTAAGTTCACTCATAAATATTAAAATAAAAAAGCTGCTCTTATTGAGCAGCTTCTAAAGTAATCAAATATTTATAATCGTTGTTAATTTATTGGTCTAAATGACGTAACTCCATATTTCTGAGCTTCTTCCTTTGCCTTAGGAGCTAAGGCTTGTAAATTAGTAATTCTAGAATCGTTACTCGGGTGCGTACTCAAAAACTCTGGTGGTGCTTGTCCACCACTATTGGCTTTCATACGTTTCCAAAGTTCAGCTGCTTCATCTGGATTATAACCAGCAACTGCCATTAAGTATAAACCAATTTTATCAGCTTCAGTTTCATGACCTCTACTAAAAGGTAAAGCTAAACCAATTGTAGAACCTAAACCATAAGCTTGCATCCACATTTGCTGTTTTTCCGCGCTTTCATTACCAGTAGCAACTGCAACTCCTACACCACCTAATTGCTGTAACATACCAGAACTCATACGTTGTTGTCCATGGTTTGCTAAGGCATGAGCAACTTCATGTCCCATAATCGCTGCAACACCTGTTTCATTCTGAGCAATTGGTAGAATACCTGTGTAAAAAGCAATTTTCCCACCTGGCATACACCATGCATTAACTTGTTCTGACTCAATAAGTGTATACTCCCACTTATAATCATCTAAATAACCATGATGACCATGAGCATTTAACCAACGTTCTGCAGCGACAGCAATACGCTGTCCAACTCGAGTAATCATCTCAGCATCTGATGTTCCTGTAATGACTTTATTCTCAGCTAACACTTGATTGTATTGAGCGAATGCAGATGGAAATAATTGGTCATTACTAACTAACGCCAATGTTTTTTTATCAGTGAATGGATTTGTAGCACAAGAAAGTATAACTACTATTATTCCTAGACTTAAAATCGCTTTTTTAAATTTCATAGCTATGATTTTATTATTAATACTAAAATACGAAATCAATTTACACTATTAAGACTCAAGAATTAAAAATTAGTCACTTCTTTATTTAGATATAATGTGTAGCTCTGAGAAATTTTTATCAACTGTAAATGAGAACGTACCATTAGATTTTAAATGCTTTAAAGATATAATTTCGTTATCTAGTTGAATTTCATCAATTTCAAAAGGTAAACCATGAATCTTTATCTTAAATGTATTGTAAGGTGTAATAAATTTCCCTTCTTTATGCTGATTAATAATTAATTCTTTAGTCCTTCCGGTTAAATGAAAAGTTCGTAAACTGAAACGTCCTTTAGTATAATCAAAACCATCATTAGCATCGCTAAATAATTCGCTCTTCTCTTTACCTTTTTTATAATAAACATCTAATGTAATTTCCTCTATTTCTTTTTCTCCAACATACTGTTGTATAGGATATTTAGGGATTATTGCACCTTCTTTTACAAAAATTGGCATACTATCTATATCAGCATCAACCCACATTTCTTTACCCCCTTTAATAATCTCATCGGTCCAGAAATTGTACCAATTCCCTTTAGGAACATACATACGTCGTCCTTTAGCGTTAGACTCAATAATTGGGCACGCCAATATTTGTTCTCCAAAAATAAACTCGTCAGTTCTGTAATGTGTTTGTACATCGTCTTGATCGTACAATACTAATGACTTTAAAAGTGGTGTAGCATGATCTACATAGTTCCAAAATGCAGTGTATAAATAAGGTAATATCTGATAGCGGATTTCTATAAACTTTCTTACAATATCTGTTACGTCTTCATCGAATGCCCACGGTTCTTGATCACCATGATCTCCCGAAGAATGAACTCTAAAGAAAGGGTGGAAAACACCTAGCTGAACCCAACGAGCGAATAATTCTCCCTGAGGTTGTTCTGCAAATCCACCAATATCACTTCCAGCAAAAGAAAAACCAGACATAGCCATACGCTGAACTTGTATATTTGCAATCCATAAATGCTCCCAAGTCGCTACGTTATCACCTGTCCATGTTGAAGTATATCTCTGCGTACCAGAATATGCCGCTCGTGTAATTACAAATGGTCGTTTTGGATAAGAATATTTCTTTAATCCTTGATATGTAGCTCGTGCCATCTGCATGCCATAAATATTATGTGCTTTTCTATGACTGCATGGGTTTCCATCATAATCATGGCGTACATCATCTGGAAATGTTTTATTTGGCACCTCCATAACGGCAGGCTCATTCATATCATTCCAAACACCTTTTATTCCAATTTCTTCGATGAGCTCTTTAAATAATCCAGACCACCAATCTCTTACTTCAGGATTTGTATAATCGGGAAAATAACACTCTCCTGGCCATACTTTACCTTTCATATAATCGCCATCTGCACGCTTACAGAAATAATCTTTTTCTAAAGCTTCTTTAAAAACCGAATAGTCTTTATCAATTTTTATTCCTGGATCAATAATAGCAACTGTTTTAAAACCTTCATCTGCCAATTCTTTTACCATCCGCTTCGGATCTGGAAAATAGTCTTTATTCCAAGTAAAACAACGAAATCCTTCCATGTAATCGATATCTAAATAAATAGCATCACATGGTATCTTAAGTTTTCTAAACTTTGAGGTAATTTCTTTTACTTTACGCTCTGGATAGTAACTCCATTTGCATTGATGAAACCCTAAAGCCCATAGCGGAGGTAAGTGGTGAGGCTTCCCTGTTAAATCCGTATAACTCTCTACCACGTCATTCATCTTTGGTCCATAGAAGAAGTAATAATTCATCTCACCTCCTTGAGACCAAAAGCTAGTTACATTTCTTCGCTCGTGGGCAAAATCAAAAGAAGATTTAAACGTGTTATCAAAGAAAATTCCATAAGCTTTACCATGATGTAAACCAGTATAAAATGGTATTGTTTTATAAATTGGATCTGAATGTTTTCCGTAAGCATAAGAGTCCGTCACCCAATTACTATAGCGTTTACCTTTTAGATTAAGGTGGTTTGGTTTATCACCTAAGCCATAATAACTCTCTCCATCATTAGAGATTTTACTCATTTTCACAATATTCCCACCGTGCTCATAACTCTCTTCCCAATGAAATCCAGATTCATCTTGGTTAATAAGTTTTCCGTCTTTAGCATCGTAAATAGATACTAATAAATTTGACTTAAAAATCTCACAACGAAGTTTTGAAGTAGTGACTTCATAATAATCTTTTTTCTCCTCAATTTCTAGTTTGTTATATCCAATACTTGCATGTTTGGTTATAGCATATGAAAAATCTTTATTAAAATTACCTACAGTAGTATATCTAAAACGCAATAAACTATCTCTTACAACAGTTAATTGAAGAATAACATCATTATCGGTTGAAAAATATAAGGTGTCAACATCTTTTTTGAAGTCTATTATTTTTGAAGGAAATAAATTCCCTTTATTTTCTAATTCTGTATTAACAATCATAGGTAAATTTTAAAGCAAAAATTGGAAACAAAAAAACGGAAAAAATAGAACTATTGAAAGCGTAGAACTTACTATTTATAAGGAATTATTAACTACACCGTTTTAGATAATAGATATTGTCAGAATCACAATAATTACTACTTACATTGGTAAATGAATAATAAATTGACCATCTAATTATTTTGAATACTTTAATACCACCATTCCTAAAGGTGGAATATTAACTTCGATTAAATGATCTCTAAAATGCCAAGCTTCTTCTTTAGAAGTTTTGATTTTATTTTTAAATGACCCACTACCAAAATATTTCTTTAAATCTGTATTAAAAATCTCTTTAAGCTTTCCTTTTCTGGGTATGCCTAATTTATAGTTTTCTTGAGGAACAGGTGTCATATTGCAAGCTATAATTAAATCGTCCTTTTCATCATTTCCCTTTCTTATGTATGTGAAAACTGAATTTTCGGAATCCTTGTAATCAATCCATTCAAAACCTTCAGCAGAAAACTGTTTCTCGTGCAAGGCAGGCTCTTTTTTGTATAATGTATTTAATCCTTTTATTAATTCTTTAACTCCTTTGTGAGGTGCATAATCTAATAAATACCAATCTAAACTTTGTTCAAAATTCCATTCTCCACTTTGACCAAATTCAGCTCCTTGAAATAATAAATTAGTTCCAGGATGTGTAAACATATAACTATAAAGCAATCTGAGATTTGCAAAACGTTGCCACTCATCGCCTGGCATACGGCCTAAAATAGATTTCTTGCCATAAACGACTTCATCATGACTCAGTGGTAGCATAAAATTCTCTGTAAACGCATAAGTCATCGAGAACGTTAAATCATTTTGGTGATGCTTTCTATATATTGGTTCTTTTGCAAAATACTGTAATGTATCGTGCATCCAACCCATCATCCATTTCATACCAAAACCTAAACCTCCCATAAATGTTGGTTTAGATACCATAGGAAATGCTGTCGATTCTTCAGCTATGGTTTGAACATCTGGGAAAGATGCATAGACAGCCTCGTTCATTTCTCTTAAAAATGACATAGCCTCTAAATTTTCTCTTCCACCAAACATATTAGGTTCCCATTGACCATCTTCTCTACTATAATCTAAAAACAGCATAGATGCCACTGCATCTACACGTAAACCATCTGCATGATACTGATCTAACCAAAAAATAGCATTACTAATTAAAAAAGACTTTACTTCATTACGTCCGTAATTAAAAATTAAACTTTTCCAATCTTGATGATATCCTTTTCTTGGGTCTGGATGTTCATAAAGTGAAGTGCCATCAAAACGACCTAGTCCATGCGCGTCTTCTGGAAAGTGCGATGGTACCCAATCTAGAATAATCCCAATATCATTTTGGTGCAATTTATCTACGAGTAACTTAAACTCTTCAGGATATCCAAAACGAGATGTTGGTGCAAAATAACCCGTAATCTGGTAACCCCAAGATGGATCGTATGGAAACTCCATTACTGGCATTAATTCTACATGTGTAAAATTCATGTCCTTTACATATGCGACCAATTCATCCGCGAGTTCTGTGTAAGATAGAAAACGATTTTCTTCGAGTTGTTTCTTCCAAGACCCTAAATGAACTTCATAAACTGAATAAGGTGCATCCAATGCATTATGCTTTTTACGCTTTTTCATCCATTTACTATCTTTCCAAGTATATGGTTCGTCCCAAACAATAGAAGCTGTTTTAGGATTATGCTCAGAACGTCTAGCATATGGATCTGCTTTCTCCGTTTTAATGTCGTTATGACTGCTCTGAATTTTGTATTTGTATTTACTTCCTTTTCCTGCTCCAGGAATAAATCCTTCCCAAATTCCGCTCGAATCCCAACGCACATTTAATTGATGTTCTCCTTCTACCCAAAAATTAAAATCACCGATTACAGAAACCGTTTTAGCACTTGGTGCCCAAACAGCAAAATAAACGCCTTCTACTCCATCTACGGATGTAATATGAGAACCAAATTTTTCATAGAGACGATAGTGCTTTCCAGATTTAAAAAGATCAATATCAAAATCCGTAAAACGACTGTGTGCAATTACTTCTGCCATAAATTAACTGTTAATTATATTTGAGATTCCTTTTAGAGGGATTACTGCCCATTGTGGACGTGAATTAAGTTCGTAACCTAACTCATAAACTGCTTTTTCTAGCATAGAATATTTAAGTAAAAATATACGTTCTTGATTATACCCTATATTAAGATTTGCTGCCTGTACTTTAGTAACATAAGTTTCCATAAATACAGACTTTAAATATTGGTAAATAATTTCTCCAGCTTCAAATAAATGCTCTTGATCGTATTTGTACAAGTCTATATTATTGAAAATAGTCGCATAAATTGCATAATGAAACGAACGAAACAAGCCAGCAATATCCTTTAGAGGTGGTTGTTTCACCTTTCGGTCTCTAATGGTACTTTCTGGTTCTCCTTCAAAATCTAGGATGTAAAAATCATCATCTTTAACAAGGACTTGGCCTAAGTGATAATCTCCATGTACTCTTATACGCTCCCCTTTTAGTTTTGTCCAATCAAAATCTACAAAACGTTTTCTAATTAGGTTCTTTTTTTCTAAAAATTCGTTTGCCAAGTCTAATGCTAAACCATCTAATTTATGCAAGCTATTTTCAATAGCATTAAGTCTATTTTGAAATTGGTACAAAAGTCTATTTTTTAACCAAACTTCGTAATCACCATTGAAATGTGATGGTGTAAAAGACATATCCTCAAATTCACTTCCTAATGCAACATGCATTTCTGCAGTTCTTTTCGCTAAAGTTTGAATTCTAATAAATACGTTTAATCCAACCCAATCAATAATTTGAACAGGTAGGTCTTTAATTTCCAACCTCCCAAATTCGACCGTTTTTGGTAGTCTGGAAATATCAATGTTTTTGCTTCCTAAATTTAAAAACACCTTATGAAATTCGCCAAGCATATAATCCCATGCATCACCTTGATTTTCGACCATTTCCTGCATTAAACCAATGGTAATATTGGTATTATCAATATCTTTTATTTGAACGCTTCCTAAGTAGGCTGGCGTGTTTTTAAAGTCTTTAGTGTCCGATAGAAAACGACTCATTTCATAATCAGGATTACGATCTGCATAAATACGTCTAAAGAATTTTAACACATATTTTTCGTTATATACAATAGAAGTATTGCTCTGTTCCATTCCCATATAACGAGAAGACTCATACTGACAATCCTTAAATATTTCACTTTTATGATAGCGAACGCGAGTTTTATCTTTTGGAAGCGCGGTAAGAATACGTTCAAAAACAACCTTTCTAAAGGCTTCTAAATTAATGGCGTCAATGATATATCCTTCTTGATTCTGAATACTTATTGGTAAAATTCTATCGTCTTTTGCAAAGTTTTCATCAGATACGAAAGCAATTGGCAAAAAGTAATGTTGATAAAATGCTTCGGTAAAATTAACTTCTAGAATAAGCCCATAATAAACTTCACCATCTTTTTGAATTCTAAAATATTCATCTAATTCTATATACTTAAGCTTGCTTGCTTTTCCTCCGTACCAACGTTGCTTTACAATATATTTTTCGAGTACATCAGATAAAAACGCTTTAATAAAAGCTTTATTTTCTAGAAGCTCTTCCCACTTTTCATCAAAGTTGTAAGAAGCTTGAAACGCTGGTGCTTTTACCTCTGTCGTTGCCATCCTTATTTATTTATCTTAAATATATGAAATGGAAGTGTTGGATGCAATTCAATAAAATTCCATTCGTTATACCAATTGTAACTACTTGCAGTTACTAAGTCTTCTACTTGTACCATATGGCCAGCATTAATTCCCAAATCACCTAAAGGCAATTGTAAATTTGCCTGTTGCGCATAATATTGATCTAAACTAATTATTATTAAAAGCTCATTAGTTTTATCATCATTCCATTTATAAAATGCTAATAAATTATCATTTTGAATATCGCAGAATTTAATATTATTGGTTTGTTGTAAGGCTTCATTCTGATGACGAATAGCATTAATTTTTGAAATTAATAATGTCAACTTATTTTCTTTGGCCCAATCGTAATGACACAGCTGAAACTTTTCAGACATATAATACTCCTCTTTTCCTGGAATGGCATCATCAATCATATGTTCAAATACAGGTCCATAAATCCCTATACTAGAACTTAATGTTGCGGCAAGTGCATAACGTTGAAGGTATTTAGATTCATTAGCCCCTTGTAAATGATAAGGATTAATATCTGGTGTGTTTGGCCAAAAATTAGGTTGCATATATTCGCGTTGATCTGTTTGAGTCAACTCATTCATATATTCAATAAATTCTTGTTTAGAATTTCTCCAAGTAAAATAAGTATAGGATTGCGTATAACCTTGTTTTGCTAACTGTTGCATCACTTTAGGTTTTGTGAATGCTTCTGCTAAAAACAATACATCTGGATGTTTTTGCTTTACTTCAGCTATTAACCAGTTCCAGAAATAATATGGTTTTGTATGCGGATTATCTACTCTAAAAATATTAATACCACAATCTATCCAAAACAGCATAGTATCCAAGCACTCTTTCCACAGGTTTTTATAATCTTTACTTTCCCAATATATAGGTAGAATATCTTGATACTTTTTTGGTGGATTCTCGGCGTACTGCACTGTGCCATCTGGTCTCCATTTAAACCAATCTGGATTTGACTCAACCCAAGGATGGTCTGGCGCTGCTTGTAAAGCATAATCCATCGCAATTTCTAAATTAAGTGCTTTAGCTTTTTTTATTAAGTGCTTAAAATCGTTAACAGAGCCTAATTGTGGATGAAGATCCTTATGTCCGCCATCCTTAGAGCCGATTCCCCAAGCAGACCCAACATCTGCATCCTCTGCTTCTGTTGTATTATTTTTTCCTTTTCGATTTACTTCACCAATTGGATGTACAGGTGGGAAATATAACGTATCAAATCCCATCTGTGCGACTCGTGTTAATAAGCGTTCGCAATCTTTAAAAGTGCCATGCTTGCCTTCAACGTCTGAAGCAGATCTAGGAAAAAATTCATACCAAGTACTAAACCTTGCTTTCTTTCTATCTACATAAACTTGAAATTCTTTTGACTCATTATACAGATACTTTTCAGGATACTTCACAAAGATATTATGAAGTTTAGAGCTCATCGCTTCTTGTATTGCTTCATCGTATTTCTGCTCATCTTTGAAGTAATCCGTACAATACGCTAAATAAGCCTTTTCATCTTTTGTTCCCTTTTTCTTTAAGGCTTCTAAATATGTTACTCCTTCTAACAATTCTGATTTTACATGCTGATTATCAGCAATTTTGCGCTCAATACCATGTTGCCAATTTAATGCATAATCAACCCATCCTTGAACTTTATAATTGTAAAATCCTTGCTTTTCAACTAAAAATGAAGCTTTCCACTCATCGTTACCACCATCGAACATTCTTACTTCACTCCATCGTTTTGCTTTTTCGTGCTTATATAAAACTGATGCTGCAATGACATCATGGCCATCTACCAGTACATGAGCATCTACGTTTACAATTTCGTTTACAATACGTTTAATGAAAAATTCGCCACTATTAATTTGTGGTGTTACTGAATCAATAACAACTCGTCTTTGATTTTGCATTTTACTGAATTATTGAGTAATACGAGGGCAAAACTAATAAAATAAGTTTCACTTTTTATCTATAATAACATCTATTCGATACTACAACGTTTGAATTGCAGATATAGTTAACAACTATTTAAATAATAGTACCTTTTGGTATGTGAGCATCTTTTTTTACAACTACAATACCGTCTTTTATAAAGTAACTGTCGGTTTCTTTATCTTTAAGATGTTTACCTCCATTAATTCTTACGTCATCTCCAATTCTACAATTTTTATCGAGTATGGCATTTTTAATAAAACAACGTTCACCTATACCCATAAATGTTTTGACTTTTTGGGCTTGAACATCATCTAAAGACTCATAGTAATCATTACCCATCATGTAACAATTTATTACTGTCGACTCCCCACCAATTCTAGAACGCACACCAATAACAGAACGATCTATTTTAGCAGCATGTATTAAACAACCATCTGATATTACAGCTTTATCTAATAACGTACCAGATATTTTAGAAGTTGGAAGAATTCTCGCATGCGTATAAACACGTTGCGTATTATCGTACAAATTAAATTCTGGAATATCATCTGTTAAGCCTAAATTTGCTTCAAAAAACGAATCTATATTACCTATATCCGTCCAGTACCCTTCATATTGGTAACTTAAAGTCTTATGCTTATTTATTGCACCAGGAATAATCTCCTTACCAAAATCTACAGTACCATCTTCTTTCATTAATTCAACTAACAGGTCTTTATTAAAAATATAAATACCCATAGATGCTAAATAATGTCTTCCACTCTTTTGCATTTCCTCACTCACATTAGACGTCCAATCTGGTAACAAAGAAGCTTCGGGCTTTTCTATAAAAGATTTAATAATATTGTTCTCATCTGTTTTTAAAATACCAAAAGATGTAGCGTCCTTAGCATTTACAGGATAAGTAGCTATTGATATTTCAGCACCACTTTCTGCGTGAGCGGTAATCATCTCATTAAAATCCATTTGATATAATTGGTCACCAGATAGTATTAGGGCATATTCAAAATCGTGAGCCATAAAATGATGCATACTTTGACGCACTGCATCTGCCGTTCCCTGAAACCACTCGCCACTATGTATGGTTTGCTCTGCAGCCAAAACATCAACAAAGGCAGAACTAAAAAAACTAAAATGATAGGTATTCTTTATATGCTTGTTTAATGAAGCTGAATTGAACTGAGTTAAGACAAACATTCTTTTTATATCTGAATTTATACAGTTTGAAATTGGAATATCTACTAAGCGGTACTTACCAGCGATTGGAACAGCTGGCTTAGATCTGTTTTCTGTTAATGGATATAATCTTGAACCTTGACCACCACCTAATATTATGGATAATACTTTATCGTTTATCATTTCTTATCTATTAAAGTTTTATATATAGCTTTTGTTTGTTTTGCAATTGCGGTCCAATCAAAATAATTTTCAACTCTTTTTCGACCATTTTTTGCCATTTTATTTTGTAATTCTTTATTACTAATCACTTTATTCACTCCGGCGGCCAAATCTCTTGAAAATTGATCTGGATTTACAGGTTCAAAAGGGGCACTTGTCTGCTGCTTTAAATTAATTAATAATCCTGTTTCTCCTTCAACAACGACTTCCTTTATGCCTCCAACCGCACTAGCAACAACAGCTGTTTCGCATGCCATAGCTTCAATATTTATAATTCCAAAAGGTTCGTATATAGAAGGGCAACAGAATACGTCTGCATGAGAATAGAGTTGGATTACATCTTTTTTATCTAACATTTCGTCAATCCAAATAATATTATCCCGAGTCTTAGAAGCTTCCTTAACACAATCTTCCATTTCCTTAGCTATTTCTGGAGTATCTGGTGCGCCTGCACATAAAACAACCTGAGTTTCTTCGTCTATATACTTAATAGCATTAACTAAATGAATAATTCCTTTTTGTCTTGTAATACGGCCTACAAATAAAACATAGGGCTTATTTTTATCTATCCCATAGGCCTCTAAAACTGAAGTTTCATTAACAACGACATACTCTTTTAAATCTATACCATTGTACACGACTTCGATCTTATTTTCATCAACATCGAAATGTTTTAGAACATCTTCTTTAGTTTCTTCCGATACTGCAATTAGTACATCAGCCATTTCAATAGCTGTTTTTTCAATCCAAGAAGATGCATCATACCCTCTTCCTAGCTGTTCTCTTTTCCATGGTCTCAATGGCTCTAGTGAGTGTGTAGTAATGACTAATGGCACACCATAACATAGTTTGGCCATTATACCTGCAAAATGAGAATACCACGTATGGCAATGCACTATATCGGCATCAATCTGTTCAGAATTCATACTTAAGCAAGTACTCAAGGTTTTGAACACTGCTTTTAGTTTGTCATTTGCGTTATCAAAAGAAGGATTTTCAAAAGGAAAGCCTTTTACACTTAAATTATCATCTGCTAAATCTTGGTCACCAAATGCTCTCACTTCCATTTCCATTAATTTAGCAAGCTCACCTGCCAAATACTCAACATGTACTCCTGCACCTCCGTAGACATAAGGAGGAAACTCTCTAGTAAAAAATAATGCTTTCATTTATGATTATGCTGTAAGTTTTTAGTTTAGTAATAGACTCATTAATTTTCTAATTTAGAATTAGAAACAGAATATGAAATTACGATTAAATATTATAATGCTAAATTAATTTATGAGTTAATTTAATACAGATGAATGATTAACATTTAATGAGCTCATATTATATAAAACCTCAAATTTAAAGTGTATTTATTATAAATTATATATTCGATAGATTAAGATATCGTTAAATAATTTTTAAAGACATAACAAACCATTAACTTTATTAAAAATAGAATTATGAAAAATTTATTAGTAGTATTAATAATGAGTTTATTTTTTAGCTGCAATAGCTCAGCTCAAAAAAAAGAAACTAAAGAAAAAGAAACTTTTTCTGTAACCAAAACAGAGGCAGAATGGAAAGAAATACTCACAGAAAAACAATATTATGTATTACGAGATGCTGGAACGGAAAGACGGTATTCTAGTCTATTAAATAAGAACAAAAAAGAAGGCATATACCATTGTGCTGCTTGTGACACTCCATTGTTTAAGAGCGAATACAAATACGATTCTGGTTCTGGATGGCCAAGTTTTGATAGAGAAATTGAAGGTAATGTTGCTTTTGGGATCGACAATGATTTAGGTTATAGTAGAGATGAAGAACATTGTGCAACCTGTGGCGGTCATTTAGGGCATGTTTTTAATGATGGTCCCAAAGAAACCACAGGGAAACGTCACTGCATTAATGGTGTGGCGTTAAAGTTTGTGCCGACGAAAGAATAGCATTAAAAATGAGCCGTTTTCTTACAGGTGCAAAAAAATAATTTGATTACTACAAAAGCTTAGGTGATAATACTTTTAATCAATTAACTCTTGAAGAACTTAAGAAAGAATTTGCTGTAGACTCAAACTCTGCGGCAATAATAGTTAAACATATTGCTGGTAATATGCTCAGCCGATGGACTAATTTTTTAACCGAAGACGGTGAAAAGGAATGGCGAAAACGTGATGAAGAATGTGAAGACACATATTCCTCAAAAGAACAACTTATTGCGGCTTGGTCTAATGGTTGGAATTGTTTGTTTAGCGCATTACAACAAATAAAAGAAGAGGACTTAGTGTGTATAGTTTATATTAGAAACCAAGGACACACAGTCACTGAAGCCATAAACAGACAAATGATGCATTATGCCTATCACATCGGTCAGATTGTTTTATTAGGCAAACAAATTAAAGGAAGTAATTGGAAATCATTATCCATACCAATAGGACAATCAAAGCGTTACAATAAAAATAAATTGAAAAAAAAATAAAAGGCTCAGTCATTTTACTGATGACTTATAGTTCATATTCTCAGTAAAGTGTTCTATATCTTTAATTTCAAATAACAAATCCTATTATATCTTCAAAAATTCTCGAATGTGCAAAATAGTATTTGGAATTTCATACTTTTGTAACTTCAAAAATTCAACTAAAGAACTTACGCATGAGTAAATACGATATTATAGTTTTAGGAAGTGGTCCTGGAGGTTATGTTACTGCCATTAGAGCTTCTCAATTAGGATTTAAAACAGCTGTCATTGAAAAAGAAAATCTAGGTGGTGTTTGTTTAAATTGGGGTTGTATCCCAACAAAAGCGCTTTTAAAATCCGCTCAAGTTTTTGAGTATCTTAAGCATGCAGAAGATTATGGGTTAAAAGTTAAAGATGCGGATTATGATTTTGATGCAGTTGTAAAACGTAGTCGTGGTGTTGCAGACGGAATGAGTAATGGTGTTAAATTCTTAATGAAGAAAAACAAAATTGACGTTATAGAAGGCTATGGAACACTGAAAACTGGTAAAAAAATCGAAGTTGAAGGTACCGTTTATTCTGCTGACCATATAATTATTGCAACGGGAGCACGTTCTCGCGAATTACCTAGCTTACCACAGGATGGGAACAAAGTAATTGGTTACAGACAAGCCATGACATTAAAAAAACAGCCGAAGAAAATGATCGTTGTTGGCTCTGGTGCCATAGGTGTTGAATTTGCTTATTTCTATAACTCTATGGGAACTGAAGTTACCATTGTAGAATATATGGATAAGATTGTACCTGTTGAAGATGACGAAGTTTCTAAACAATTAGAACGCAGCTTTAAAAAATCTGGAATTAAAATTAAAACTTCTGCCGAAGTGACATCAGTTGACACATCTGGTAAAGGTGTAAAGGCTACAGTTAAAACTAAAAAAGGAGAAGAAGTATTAGAGGCTGAAATTGTATTATCTGCGGTTGGTATTAAGTCTAATATTGAAAATATAGGATTAGAAGATGTTGGTATTGCTGTTGACAGAGATAAAATCTTAGTAAATGATTATTACCAAACTAATATTCCTGGATATTATGCAATTGGAGATGTTACACCAGGACAAGCATTAGCTCACGTTGCCTCTGCTGAAGGTATTCTTTGTGTAGAAAAAATTGCAGGTCAGCATGTTGAAGCATTAGATTACGGAAATATTCCTGGCTGTACCTATTGTTCTCCGGAAATTGCGAGTGTAGGTTTAACTGAAGCTCAAGCTAAAGAACAAGGTCTAGACGTAAAGATTGGGAAATTCCCATTCTCAGCATCTGGTAAAGCAAGTGCTGGTGGAAATACAGATGGTTTTGTTAAGGTAATATTCGATGCAAAATATGGTGAATGGTTAGGTTGCCATATGATTGGTGCCGGAGTTACAGATATGATTGCCGAAGCAGTATTAGGTAGAAAATTAGAAACAACAGGACACGAAGTATTAAAAGCAGTGCATCCTCACCCAACAATGAGTGAAGCTGTTATGGAAGCTGTTGCAGCTGCTTATGATGAAGTAATTCATTTGTAGCAGATTGTAATCTTCCCAAAAACAGGGATGATAAAACAAACAAATAGAAATGCGATTCTTAGTTTAAGAATCGCATTTTTCGTTATTATCATTTTTTTAATTCAGTGGAAATAAAGGCTCTTCATTCTTGTAAAGTTAGGATTGGTTTAAAAAACTCTCTATAGCAAGATCATAACTTTGCAAACCAAATCCAAGTACTACTCCTCTAGCATTTGGAGATATATAAGACTGATGTCTAAACGCTTCTCTCGAAAATGTATTTGAGATATGCACTTCAACGACCGGAGTTGTAATTGCCTTAACAGCATCTCCAATACCAACAGAAGTATGTGTGTATGCCGCGGCATTTAATATTATACCATCATATGAGAATCCTACTTCCTGTATTTTATCAATTAGTTCCCCTTCTATATTAGATTGAAAATAGTCGATTATAATTGTGGAAAACTTAGATTTAAGTGTGTTTAAATAAGCTTCGAAGGTTTCACCGCCATAAATCTCAGGTTCTCGTTTCCCTAATAAATTTAAATTAGGACCATTAATGATGATTAATTTTTTCATGTGTTCTTTTTTATTATCTATTTATGCCACATGCAGTTTGCTCATGAAACATAAGCATAAATATAACAGTTTTGGTTTTCGCTCGTGTCATAAAGTAAATATATAAAATTAGTGTAAAAAAAAACCGAAGCAGATACTTCGGTTTTTATATTAATTATCTGTTCGTCTAGAAGAAGTAACCAACACTGAATTGGATTACACTATTTTTATACTCTGCTCCATCCGTTTCAAAATCATCAGCATCAAGGTTATCTGATAAACCTATATTGTAACGCGCAGTAAAATTTAGTCCACTTTCAAGTTTATAACCTAACCCAAAATTAATTCCAAAATCAGTACTTTTTAAAAAGTCTTTGATATCGTCTTCTTCATCTTCATATTCATCTGTAGCACTTACGAGCAATCCTATTTGTGGCCCAGCTTCTAAACTAAAACCGTCAGCTACATAATATTTTGCCATTAAAGGAATATTTAAGTAATTTACTTTTACTGAGCCTTCAAAATCATCACCTTCAAAGTCCTCTGAATAATCTGATCCTTGCATAGAATAAATTAATTCTGGTTGAACTGAGAATTTTTCAGAAATTTGAATTTCTGCAACCGCTCCAACGTGAAAAGACGTTAAACCTTCAAAGCTATCTACCTTTTCACCTGTAATATCCGAAAAGTTAACACCTGCTTTTGCACCAAAAGTTACCTGCGCATTTACCAAAGCAAAACCGAAAATTGTTGTAACAAAAAATAATAGTACTTTTTTCATGATAATAGTTATTGATTAATATTGTGCAAAATTAGTAGTACTATAAAATAACTACAATGATATTGCTCAGTCTTATTTTCATATCGTCATTAAGTTAAACAACATGCATTAGTTTTAAACAAAAAAAAAAGGCAATACGCCTCTTCAGTTTTAAACAAAAAAAGAGAGGCAAATTACCTCTCTTTTTTATAGTCTATTTTAAATAGATTTAGAATTTATATCCTACACCTACCGTTATAGTATTAATTTTAATTCCAAAATCTTCACTACCAGTGAAATGATCATTTAATTGGAAACCATATCTTGCCTGAACAAATAATTCTTCAGAAATATCGTATCCCGCACCAACTGCTAACTGTAAATTCAATTTAGTAAAATCATCACCTAAAAAATCCTCGATATCACTAATATCATCACCACCAGCAAGTCCTATTTGTGGTCCAAATTGAAGATTAAATTCTT
>ERZ1048872.545-NODE-545-length-40253-cov-34.487661_pt1 | contig 40253 bp, 31 predicted proteins | sample MGYA00383100_ERZ1048872 | MGnify/ENA primary metagenome ERZ1048872 (study PRJEB29581, sample SAMEA5548370) | metagenome | biome: marine; feature: coastal; material: water | depth 50 m | study: Short-term variability in the microbial, nano- and picoplankton...
CAAGCAATGCGATCCCCACAAAGATCGCGGAAGGTAAGTCCCAAAGATTAGTGAGCAAGATCATAAAGAAATCGTACATCTCTCTTCCTCCGAATTTTCCGATGCCATTAAACGTGATATCGGTTTGCGTTAATAACTTAACATTCCAGTATCGAGAGAGCCAATCTGGACGCAGTTAGCTAGTTTAAGCAATATCGCGCTGACTAAGCTCATATCGAATATTGTAGTTACCAACGGGTAGGATAAACAGCAGCAAAACTTAGCGAAAAAGGGAAATTTAAATTGCCGCCCGTCCGAAAAACGCGCGGTTTACAACCTTGAGGTATCACTTTAGGAGACTAAAGAGACCAATATTAAGCCGTCATAGAGAGTACTACATTGCATAGTTTTCTAGGATAACGTCACACGCTTGTTCTGATGGTTCTTGGTTCTTAACTTTTTGAATTTAAAATAGAGAGATTTCCTTGGATAACGGCACCTTCTTGGCACTCTAGGCTGTTGTAAGAAATATTGCCGCTAATTCTTCCGGTAGCATTGACACTAATCTTGACTGAGGAGGTGATTTCTTGGTCTGCGCTTTCTAAGGTCCCATCCACTACGATATGCTCGGCATCAACTTTACCAATGACCTTTCCGCCCTCACCTATATGAAGCAGCTTTGTCTTAAGCTCCCCAGAGACAAGCCCATCTATTTTTGCCTGGCCCTCTATGTTCAGCATCGTATTTTCCAACTTGGAACTTTTACCTACATAGAGCTCAAACTTATCATCTGCCATACAAATTACCTCAAAAAAGATGCTTTCAATAAAACCGTGAGCGCAAAAATGTTACAGGTCCTCGCAATTTAGCTATCCCTATTCCTATTAGTCGGTCATATGAGCGCATCCTAAAGAGTAATCGCGTCAACTTTCCGTTCATATCGCCAGGCCACTCGGGACCACTGATAATAACAGCCGTCACATATGTTCAGGAAATTAAGCTTTAAATATGCTGTTCTTGTCATTTCTATGGCCCTAGAGCATAGAATACAAAGCATATATTTAGTTTCACCCAACATAAATTTCGAATTGGGTGTAGGCACTTTAAACCGCATTTTCGCAGGATGCGAAAGTGATGCTTTCTTGGCTACATCGGCTGTCTTCAAGAAGACCTGCATCGCCAGTGGAGCAACGATCCAAGCGCCCTAGAGGTTCGACCCGTGTCCAAAAGTGCCGCTCGCTAGGCAAAGCACAGTGCTGCCAATGGGCGTTACGGGTTTTTTTACAAAATAAATATAAATAAACAAATCTACTTACAATCAACGCGCGTATAAACTTAGTCGGCATAAGTTTCGCTTTAAATGCAGACACTAAAAATATAAATTTGGAGGATGTATGGGAAAGATGTTTTTAGAGAGCGGCGACCTTGTCGGCGTCACTTTTTGGCTGGTATCCATCGCAATGATTGCTTCGACGGTGTTCTTCCTTTACGAGGGAGCACACGTCAAAAAAGAGTGGCGTTTATCTCTTTTGGTGGCAGGACTCGTGACCTTGGTAGCCGGTGTACACTATGACTATATGAGAGATTTCTGGGTGGTCGAACAGACGACTCCTATTGTCTATCGTTACATTGACTGGTTGATAACCGTGCCGTTATTGATGATCGAATTCTTCCTGATACTCAAAGCGGTTGGTGCCGCGGTCGGTACAGGTTCATTCTTACGCCTTCTGGTTGGCACCTTGGTCATGCTTATATTCGGCTACCTTGGAGAGGCGGAGTTGATGAACGTCACCCTCGCATTCTGGATTGGTATGGCTGGATGGGGCGTTATCATCTACGAGATTTACGCGGGCGCTGCTGGCAGCGCGGCTAAAGAAGCCTCACCCGCTGTCGCATCAGCATTCAACTATATGAGACTCATTGTGCTTGTAGGCTGGGCGATCTATCCGATCGGTTATGTCTGGGGCTACATGCTCGGCGGCGTTGATCAAGGCGCACTGAACATGGTCTACAACCTCGCGGATTTTGTGAACAAAATTCTGTTTGGTTTGATCATATGGCACCTCGCCGTTAGCGAATCCGGCGGTGCTGGACACGATAACGAAACAGCGTAGCTGTTGAGCGTCAGGGCGAGCATCCTTGCTCGCTCTGGCATTCTTGCTCATCCCTCTTTTTATCTCGCAGACCCTGGTCCACGGCTTTATATAGCCCTAGCCCGCCCTTCTCCTGATCGCTTTTACTACCTGCCTGCGCCGTGCTCATCAACTCCGAATTTTTAACGACGGCCTTTTTCTCTAAAAAACGCTTTTAAACGACTGCCCTCTAGGCGCTGATCCGCTTAAACGCGCGAGCCAGTTCATTCACCCATGCGCCTCGGGCTATCGAGGGCGCGGCAGCGCGAAGAATAGCTGCCGGATGCAAAGTCGCGACCACTGCCCGGCCCTCAAGAGATAACGTCTGGTGCCGCAATTGATTAAGTGTGACAGTCCTGCCCAGCACCGCACTCGCCGCCGTCACACCCAGACAGACAATTACATCAGGATCAACTATCGAGATCTCTTGTTCTAGCCAGTGCCGACAGGCGTGTATATGCCTTTCTCTGGGTCGTTCGTGCAGGCGCCGCCTACCACTGACTTTGAAACCAAAATGTTTGACGGCATTAGTCAGGTACAAACTTTCTCGGCTGACACCCAGTTCATCCAGCACTTCGTCTAACAACTTCCCAGCGGGCCCAATAAAAGGGTGACCGACCAGATCTTCCTGATCGCCTGGCTGCTCACCTACTAGCATGATCCGTGCATCTACCGGTCCCTCACCCGGGACAGCTTGCGTTGCAGACTCCCACAGTTCGCAACCCTCGCAAGTCATCACTGAGGCATGTAGACGTCTGAGTGGCGCCTCTGGTGCCTGTGCAGTCTGTGCAGTCTGTGATCGCAGTAATGCGGTATAACTCTCGGGCCGCTCTCCGCAATTCATGACTGGTAATGGCTCGGGCGTGCTTTGTAACATTTGATCGAGCTTAGCATTCGCCTCAAGTAGCAAAGCAGGAATCAATTCAGCTTCTGGCAGGTTCTTCCAATACTTTTGTGGCATTTCAGCGCGCATTGCATCCGTTTTAACCCGCGCCGGGTTGAATATATTCCGGTAGTACACTTTCCATAGTCGATCGAGATCGTCCGAAGCGCTAACGGCTTCCGAAAGCCCAGGGCTAAAATGCAGTTCACCCGCCCCTTCCCAGTGGGCACAACCCAATGGTGTTAGTACTGACCAGCGCATTGCAGAAAATCTGCGGCTAAAAAAACTCGCTGCGGCGCTAACGATATAGTGTTCCGGCTCAAACCAAGCGACGAATCGTTCATCTTCTCCTTCACCCAGCGATCTAAAACGAACAAACGCCTTCATTTTATGCAGGTCTCGCCGAACGGATTTTTCATAACGCACGAGCCGTGCGACCAAAGGGTCGCCTTTCAAGGCCAGCAGGAAAGGCTCCCCGTGGGTGAGTCGCCATAATATCTGGTACATCAACGACCATCGGTCTTCCGCCCGATTTAAAGCAGCAAATTTTGCGAGACTTCGAAATTCTTGATTCGCTCGGCGAGACTTTTCTTTGACGGCAACGGCAATATCGCGTGGATGACTATCTTCGATCCACCAGATCTGATCGGGTTCGCATTCGGCTTCCAGAGCCTGATAGGCAGCCTCGAGGAAACCTTCGACCGTTGGTCGAAAAGCCTGTCGATGCCAACCTTCACCTGCTTCACCTGCTTTACCGGTTTCTTCGTCAAACAGCCCTGACTGGTGCATCGTTAGAAAAGCGCCATCTGAGCAGCCGGAGCCGCTAACCGGCCGCGTAAATCACCACTGCTAAAATCACGCGTACCTGGATGGTGGTCTGCACACACGATGAACGGCATGGCCTTCTTTACGCCGGCACGCAAGGATATGAGATCCTGAAGCTTGATCTTTTGCCAACGTCGTATGCGTAACAACTGCTTGACGGTTTTGACGCCGATGCCGGGCACCTTTAACAATTGTTCTTTCGAGGCGCGATTCAAATCGACCGGGAACTGATCCCGATGGTTTAACGCCCAGGCTAACTTAGGGTCGATATCTAATGGCAACATGCCTGACCCCTCGGTCGCGCTGAAGATATCTTGTGGACTGAATTCATAGAAGCGTAACAGCCAATCAGCCTGATACAACCGATGCTCCCTCAGCAAGGGCGCAGGCTTTGCGGGCAGGCTTATTGATGCTTCAGGGATCGGACTGAAGGCCGAATAATAGACTCGGCGTAGTCGGAAACCCGCGTAGAGCTCTGCAGAAGTCTTGAGGATCGTCGTGTCATTCGAATCGTCAGCCCCGATTATCATTTGCGTCGACTGCCCGGCAGGCGCAAACCGCTGGGCCTTCCGTCGTCTTCCTGAACCATCCGAAGGTGCGCTGACGCTGGGCTTTTCCTTACACTTCTTTGCATCCTCTTTCGCTTCCTCTTCCCGCACGTGTATACGGGCCATAGAACGCTTAATGGTGCGGTGGTCTTTTTCAGGCGCAAGCGCAGCAAGGGTGTGCTGAGTCGGTAATTCCATATTAATACTCAGCCTGTCTGCATATCGTCCGGCTTGAGCCAACAGGTCTCCGTCTGCATCGGGTATTGTTTTCAAGTGTATATAGCCACGAAAATCGTGTTTTTCACGCAGGTCGCGCGCCACGAACACTAATTGCTCCATCGTGTAGTCTGGGCTCTGAATGATGCCTGAGGATAGAAACAGACCTTCGATGTAGTTGCGTTTATAAAAATCCAACGTCAGCTGGACCACTTCATCGACTGTGAACCGTGCTCGCGTGACGTTACTGGAATTACGGTTAATGCAATAATGACATTCGTATTGACAAAAATTTGTCAGCAATATTTTCAGCAGTGAAATGCAGCGTCCGTCTGGGGCGTAGGAATGACATATCCCCATGCCGCCGGTGGACCCTATACCCCGACCTGACCGGGAATCTCTACGAGCACCGCCGCTTGAAGCGCAAGAGGCATCATACTTTGCCGCGTCTGCCAGAATTTCGAGTTTTTGAATGAGCTCCATATGTACTGTATATAAACACAGTACTTATTTGAACGCAACACCGGCTATAAAAGCCAGCGGAAGGACGCCGTTAGCACAGCGCGAACCTGCCAGACAGGCCTACCTATTCAGGAACGACGGCGGGCTGCTCAACAACATAGCCGCCAAGCAAAACTGTTCAGCCAAGCACTAACAACAACTTATGCTGCAAATACTCTGCTTAAGCTGCAGACTTTTCCAGAATGTGAATACCGCAGGCGGAGCCAAGTCCAATCACGTGTGCTAATCCAACCTTTGCGCCTTCTATCTGGCGATTTCCACATTCGTCTCGCAGATGCTGACAGACCTCCCAAATGTTTGCGATGCCGGTCGCTGCAATCGGATGGCCTTTTGACTGGAGCCCGCCTGAAACATTGACCGGCATGCGACCTGTACGCCAGGTAGCACCAGAATTAAAGAAATCAACCGCTCCGCCCTCCTCGCATAACATCAGATTGTCATAGTGAACTAATTCTGCCGTCGCGAAACAGTCATGAAGTTCGACAAGGTCCAAGTCTTCAGGGCCCACACCCGCTTTTTCATACGCCGTTTTAGCCGCGTTTCTGGTCAGTGTATTCACATCTGGAAGCACCTGGCAGGCTTCTTGCCAGGGATCTGTCGTTAGAATTGAAGCGGATATCTTCACCGCTCTTCGTTGTTGCTCAAGAGAGAGGGTCTTCAGCGTTGCACCGCTAACAACCACAGCCGCTGCTGCGCCGTCACAATTAGCGGAACACATTGGACGCGTGTTCGGATAAGCGATCATCATATCGTTCATGATCTGCTCGAGACTCATTTCTTTGTTATATGCTGCCAGCGGATTTAGTGTGGAGTGAGAATGATTCTTCTCACTGATTTTCGCGAATAATTCAAAATCTGCGCCACCATATTTGTGCCCATACTCCATGCCAATTTGGGCAAATACCCCAGGCATCGTCGCTGTCCCAATTCTACCGTCAACTGGCACGACAGCACCGAATCTTCCCTCGGGCGTCCAGGTATCATTTTCTTCGGCACGATTGGCACCGGCAAGCAAACCTGCACCCGCAAGCTTTTCAACGCCAACGGCGAGACCGTAGTCGCACTCACCCGCTTTAATCGCCATGACCGCGGTACGAAGGGCCGTCGCACCTGTCGCACAAGCGTTAGCGACATTGTAAACCGGAATGCCGGTCTGTCCGACTTGCTTCTGCAGCATTTGGCCAATGCCCCCTGCTCCCATGAGATTACCAGCAGCCAATATACCGATGTCGCCCATGGTGACCCCGGCATCTTTCAGAGCAGCCTGAATTGCCTCAGCCCCCAAGTCGACGATGTCTCGATCAGGGTACTTGCCAAATTTGGTCATGTTTATGCCGAGAATCCACACTTCATCCTGTTTACTCATTGCTTATCTCCTAAAAAGATTTCTGAATAATGCTGTTAGCTGGCTATGCCGCTTCAATGGGTTCAAACCCGAACCCAATTGCCTCGACACCGTCGGCGTCTGCGCCCATCGAGTAGGTCGCCAATTGAACTTTCATTCCCAAAACAACATGCTCTGGATCAGGTTTTGTATTGATGATATTGGCGTTAACGCTCGTACCGTCACAATCAATGATGCCAGAGACGAACGGAACTTCGACGCCAGGTGCCGCAAATGCAACGATGGTGAAACTGCGGAGTTCACCGGTCGTCGCAACCTCGACCTGATTAAATTCGGAGCCAAAACAACTTGCGCAAGCATTCCTTCGACCAAAAAAGCGAGCCTTACAGTTCGTGCACTCATAACTCACCAAATGCGGTGCTTCTCCGAGTACCAGATAATTCACTATGGGAATAGGTTCCGACATCTAAATATCCTTTATTTTGCTTAACCGTGCTTATATCTACACCCAATTGGCCGTTGGGATCAATAAATTTTTGCTCTCAGGAGATTTCCTTGATGAATAGAACAGAGCTCTAACGCATCAGCAGTGCTAAATGCGCTCACGGCATCGAGCGATATCACCCGAGCATAAGTGGACTTAAGCCGGGTCGTGGGTGAGATAGTGCTTGAGGGACAACCATAGGTTTGGCGTCAGATCTCCAAGGGCGAGTCAATCTTTGGCAAACGCTAGTTTGTATTTTACCCGACCCGAGAGACCGAGACGAGCAGTGACAGCGCGTCCTCACACCAGAGCAAACTTGCCTCTTCCTGGCGAATACCGGCAAGTAACGCAAGATAGACTCCCTTTCTCTGATCTGGCAATTTCAAAGGCGCGGCATAGTTTCTCGATTCTATTTTTCGATAAAGCGCGAGCTTCTCTCGGTGGTCGTGCTGGCGCTGGATAACGGCATCAATCACTGCCGCCGTGGAGGAATGACCCACCGTGTAAAGCTTTGCAAACAATTCATCGGTTACTTTGCGCTTTTTGGTTTCACTGAGGACCCACGCATCAAGCGATCTACGGCCACTGTCTGTTAGGGAATAAACACGCTTATCAGGTTTACCTGTCTGACTCACCTCCCGCGCTGTCACCAGTTCTTCCGCGTAAAGGCGTTTCAGGGTCTGGTAAATCTGTTGGTGCGAAGCCGTCCAGAAAAAGCCAAGAGATACGTCGAATTGTTTCGCCAGTTCGTATCCCGTGAGATCTTCTTCCAACAAAGCGGTAAGAATTGCGTGGGTGAGCGCCATACCGGAAATCTCCAGATTCAGATAGATGTAGCTTATCGCACCCATTCAGATATGCAAATTTATGCATATATTTGTTGTTATGCAATTATTTGCATATTACTATACCGTTTTACTTACCAAGAGGCTCATCATGGCTATTCCAACCGTAATGCAGGGAAAACTATCAATACCCGTTGTGGGTTCGCCCCTGTTTATCATCTCAAACCCAGATCTGGTGATCGCACAGTGTAAAGCAGGCATCGTAGGGTCTTTTCCGTCACTGAATGCCCGGCCACTCTCTGTTTTAGATGATTGGTTGAAGCAAATCTCTACTGAGCTCGCCGCCTACGATGCCGCCAACCCGGATTCACCATCCGCCCCATTCGCTGTGAACCAGATCGTGCATAAATCAAACGATCGACTCGAAGATGACATGGCGCTCTGCGAGCAATACAAGGTGCCGATCGTCATCACCTCGCTTGGCGCTCAAAAGGAAGTCAACGACCGAGTCCATGCCTGGGGCGGGATCGTGCTGCACGACGTCATCAATAACAGATTTGCCAAAAAAGCAGTTGAGAAAGGTGCAGATGGACTCATCGCAGTCGCGGCCGGTGCAGGTGGACACGCTGGCGCACTGTCACCTTTCGCTTTGATTCAGGAATTGCGTGAGTGGTTCGATGGCCCGTTACTCCTCTCAGGCTCTATCGCAAATGGCGATGCTGTGTTGGCTGCCGAAGCGATGGGCGCAGACATGGCCTATATTGGTTCCGCTTTTATCGCGACAAAAGAAGCTAATGCAGATCCTGAATACAAACAGGCACTGGTCGACTATGCCGCTGAAGATATTGTTTACAGTAGTCTTTTCACCGGCGTACACGGAAATTATCTTGCGCCATCAATCGCAGCCGCGGGTCTCGACCCGAAGAATTTGCCCGAAAGCGACCCATCGCAAATGAACTTTGGCTCAGGTGGTGGTTCAGACTCAAAAGCCTGGAAAGACATTTGGGGCTGCGGCCAGGGTATTGGTGCGGTGAAATCAGTACTTTCGGCTGAAGCACTGGTTGCGCGACTTATTGCAGAATACGAGACTGCAAGACAGCGAATTGCCCGCTAGCTCGCTAACTGTTTGCGACCAAACCCGGTGAAGTTGTTAATCAGTTCCGCAACTTCTCCGCTTTGTTCCTGCATATGCAGATGATGGTGACCGGGCAAATTGATCAGTTGCAGTCCAACCCGCGCTTTGGAGCCAATCACATCAATGGACCGTTTTAACCATTGGTTTTCCATATCAGCCACAATGAACAGTGTCTCCGCCGTTGTATTATCTAAAAGTTGCTCCAGTTGACCGGCAGATAACTCAAGGGGACCAGAACCTTTAATTTTAGGATCGGTAATCCACGTGTAACCGCCTTCAACAACCTTATGCCCCCTTCTGATCAAACATTCAGCTGAGTCTCTGTTTTGTCCGGTTGCTTCGCACAATCGAGCGGTCATCGCTTCCAAGGTCGGAAAAACTTTCAAAGTAGCGTGCGTCTTAAACGAAGCAGCGATACCAGACTGAAGATGCCCCAACACTTCCTCAGAGGAATTAGTACCGCAATACCCATCGATACAGATGAGTTTGTTCACGCGCTCGGGAAACATGCCTGCCAGTTGTGAACCAATCTCTGCTCCCATCGAATGCCCTATCAGGTTGAAAGATTGCCAACCCAAAAAGTCAGCAACTGCCAGCACGTCCCTAATATCATTTAGCCCACTATAGGTTTCGCCTTCCCGTCTGTGAGCAGACCAGCCGTGGCCGGCAAAGTCCATTGCAAAAATTCTTAACCCTTGTAACGCCGGCGCAAGCATGTCGAAGCTATTCGCATTGTCGAGATAACCATGCAGTGCGATTGTTGGCTCACCACTTTCCACTCCCCAGAATTTTCCTGCAATTCTGGTATACCCCAAATCTAATGCCTGGTTCATGCTTGCTCTACTTACGAAAAATTAATGTGACCAGTATAACTGTCACGTAGGGATTGCGGACTCGAAGACAAGCCGCTGATATACACGGATCATCAACCATGATGATGTTCCCGCAGGAACACGCTGCACCTCAATTCCCGACGCCGCTATGCTAAATGGGTATACAAAGCTTCCACTATCGGTATCAACAGGATAAATTTGCCCACTGTAAAACAGCTCAACGCGGTTGGGACAACGCGTCAATTAACAAGAGGAATCAACCCTGATGCGTCTCGCGCAAAAGCTCAAGACCAAAACCCTGCTTACCCTGATGCGCGGCGTCGCCGGGGCCGAGCGGCTTATCAAAGGACATTCAGTTGATCTGTTCAATCCTGCGTTTCTCGAAAATCCCTATGACACTTGGGGAAAACTGCGCGAGACTTCCCCTATTCATTACTCAATGGCACTCCAGGGATATTGGACAACCAACTTCGACGTTGCCCAAGCAGTCCTGCTGGACAAACGATTTGGTTCTGATGTCAGAAAGCACGAAAAGCGAGTCAAGCGGATCAAATCGAATATGTCTGCCGAACAACTGGAAAATTTTGAAAACCCCAGCATGCTGTCTCTCGACCCACCTGACCATTCACGGATTCGAAAGCTGGCTTCAAAAGGTTTTCTGCGTAAATATATTCAGTCACTTGAACCTGACATCGCCAAAATCGTCGACGCTTGCCTTGCCAAAACAAGCAATATGCCCGCGTTCGACGTGCTCGATGTCTTAGCAAAACCGCTTCCTGCGATCGTCATTGCCGAGATGATGGGACTGCCCGAGTCTGATCACCAGCAGTTTCAGACCTGGTCAGAGGATTTGATCGAATCGACCAGCACATCCGACACTGGGGTGCTCGAAAAAGGCGCAAAAGCAAATCAGGCATTGATCAATTATTTTCGAAAGATCATCGCCGCCCGCCGGGGTAACCCGGGTGACGATCTCATCGGTCAGTTGATCGCTGCGGAAGAAGCGGGTGATACGCTAAGCGAAATAGAACTCTATAACACCTGCTTGCTACTGCTTGTCGCAGGACACGAAACAACGACACGACTGATATCCAACGGAATGTACCTTCTGCTTAGTACACCTGGCAGTTGGCAAACGCTACGGGAAAACCCCTCACTTATCCCAAATGCGATAGAGGAAATGTTAAGGGTAGAGCCGCCGGTTCAAGCGACGCAAAGGTTTGCGACTGAAGACATGGATTTTCACAACATTCATTTAAAGCGGGGAGACATTATTTTTATCAGTATCGCAGCGGGCAACAGAGATCCGGCTATTAACCCTAACCCCGATAAATTCGACGTACAAAGACAAGATATCAAGCAAATCTCATTCGGCTACGGGATTCATTTGTGTATCGGTAGCGCCTTAGCCCGCCTTGAAGCAAAAGTCGCATTTGAGAAATTACTGGCAATGTACCCTGAACTACAACTATCAGGGCCCCCACCCAAATGGGGAACTAACCCCTTTTTCAGAGGCCACAACAAATTGATGGTTTCGCGAGGGTAAGCCTGCTACGACAGGCAAAAACACCATTTGTATTCACCCTCCACCAACCGATACTCCGGCTTGACGCTCCGCGTCCAGGAATCATCACCACCGACCCCCATGTGAAAGCCATCAATGCAAAGATAAAGTCCGGATTCCTTTTGCAGCTCATAGTCATGCTGAGCACTTCTTAGCTGCTCCATCCCATATTGACTGGCAGCAAAATGAAATTCGCCAGATACGCGAACCAACCCGACCTCTAGCTCGTTAACATCACACCTCAATCCGTTGTCAGAAGGAAAAATATAAGGCGTGTGCATCTCGCCGGTAGGTACTCGCCAACGACCCACATCAGCGCTAAGTTTTCTATCGGGATAATTTTCGTGGGGCCCCCTGCCAAACCAAGTCAGTGCTTCTGGTGCATCTTTCAACCGCATGGTTGCACCCACCCTCGGTAGCGAAGGAAGGCTCCTATCGACTAACACGCTGACATTTATTTGCAGCTGTCCGGACTTACGAAAATCATATTGCCATACGGACCTGATGCGTTGTTCGTTATCGCTGAAATAAGCCTGGGTCACTTCCAGTACGCCAGCATCTTGATCAACCACCACATCAAGACAGCGGCGTTCAAGATCAAACAAACCCGCGCTTTCCCAACTAGACCGCCAAGAGTAGGGGTCCATCCGACCTGCTTCGCTTGTGCCAATATCATTATCGAGCGGTGCCCGCACAAAATTCTCAACAATTGGCGCAATCAGTTGTTCCTGTCCGTCTTTTTGCCAACCGATAACAAGTCCCTCGGTTTTATCAAAAGACCACTGACTTCCACCTGACTTAACAGTGACAACGCCCTGCCCGTCTTCAATACTTACTAAGCGTTTAAGTGCAGCTGAGTCCGCATCAGTTGGCTTCGGCTCGTCCAACGGTATTGCTGAGGGCAGCTGAAATTGCCAACTTGCGACTTCGTATCCTGCATCAGCATGATCGGTATCTCCAATCTGTGTGACATTCAGGTTTAGCCAAAGTCTGGCTGACGCGCCCGCCGAAACCAGAAAATCATCTTCGGACATCAGTTCATATCGATCAGAGCCGCTCGGCTTCATATTCAATCGAACTTCTCCACTTCGAAGGCTCCCCTGTTCGCTCAAGATTTCCCAATTCAGAAGTTCGTTGTCCGTATCACGAAATAAATACTCACTGGCTACCGTGACAACAACTCCGGCGCTTTTTGACAACTTGAACGTGAATGGCTGTTGAGCGCGCTTTGCTTCAATGATTGTGGGATGCAAGGTTCTGTCTGGAAACACCAACCCGTTGATACAGAACTGACGGTCATTAATTTCATCGCCAAAGTCACCACCATAAGCCCAATAGGTTTCACCAGTATCACTCACATGATTCAAACCCTGATCAACCCAGTCCCAGATAAAACCGCCCTGCAAACGCGGGTGTTCCCGAAAAATATCCCAGTAATCTTGAAAATTTCCAAGGCTATTACCCATCGCATGAGCATACTCGCAAAGAATAATCGGTCTGTGTTCACCTGGCATACCCACCCAACGATTCAAGCCATACTTGGTTTTGTCGCCGTGGGCTTGATGCAGGTCTTGGTGCGTTCTTGCATACATGGGACAAATGATATCGGTGGCCGCCGTGTTCGAACCGCCCCCTTCATATTGCACAGGGCGCGACGGATCCGTGCGTTTAGTCCACTGGTACATTGCATCATGCGCGGCGCCATACCCTGATTCGTTACCTAACGACCAAATAATGATGCTGGGATGGTTGAAGTCACGGGATACCATTCGGGTCATTCTCTCGAGAAATGCACCGGCCCACTGGGGGTCATCAGCAATACGCCGCATTGGCTGCATACCATGGGTTTCGATATTCGCTTCATCCACAACATAGAGACCCAGACGATCACACAATCGATAAAATCCTGGTTGATGTGGATAGTGAGAACATCGCACCGCATTAAAATTATGCTGCTTCATCAGTCGCAGGTCCTGCTCAACTCTTTCTAGGCTCTCCGCGTGACCGGTCGCGGGATCATGCTCATGCTTATTCACCCCTCGAATCAGCAAAGGTCTACCATTTAGGCACAACTGATCGTCCCTGATTTCAATTTTTCTAAAACCAACATCGTAAGCTTCAACTTCTACTATTCGTTTCCGGGCATCGAGCAGACTCACTGTTAAACGATATAGCGCTGGTGATTCCGCACTCCATTTTTCTGGGTTCTCCACATCAAGCGCTAATCTGCAACGATCAGTATATGCGCCGCGTTCATCAATAGGCGCAGTACCCACAGGTGAACTTTCAGCGATGACCAATGCGTTGTCACGATAGAGCGCCACCTGAACATGGCAATCTTCGGCATTTGAGGTGGAGACCTCGATCATTAGCCGACCATCAACATAGTCGTCGGTAAGATCAGCGGTAACACGAACGTCTGAAACACATTGCGCGGGTTTTGTGACGAGCGAGACTGAGCGATAAATACCACTCAGGTTCCACATATCTTGGTCTTCCATATAGCTGCCGTCACACAGCCGCAGCACCATGACAGCGATCTGATTTTCCCCTTTGATGAGAAATGCGGTCAGATCAAATTCAGCAGCAAGCCTGCTGTCTTGAGAATAACCAACCCACCGCCCGTTGCACCAGAGATAAAAGGCACTATCGACACCATCAAAAACAACACGAATCGTTTCTTCGGACTGCCACTGTTCAGGCAGTGTAAAGTTTCTCAGATAACATCCCGTTGGATTTTCATCCGGCGTGATTGGGGGCGTACACGGAAACGGATACTTCACGTTGGTGTAGACCGGTTTGTCATAACCCTGCAATTGCCAGTTACCCGGCACCTCAATATCACCAAAACCGGTTTGCGCTGCGTCCGCAGGCTCGTACCAGCGATCAGAGACGTCCATCGGGCTCGCAAACAATTTGAACTTCCACTGACCGTTAAGACTGAAGACAGAATCGCTAGGTCTATCCAGCTTTGCATCCTGTTCTGCTCGCCAGCTTGCCAAGGGCGCGTGGCTGTTAAGCCGATTTTGAGAGGTGATTTCTGGCGTCTGCCACGCCTTTTGTTCTTTGAAGTTCATAGCCCTTCTCTTTTAAATTCTACCAAACCGATGATTAGATCAGGCTAACGCCGGCACTGGGACTCGCCGGATAGATCGTTGCCTTCAAACCGGTAAGATGCTCATATTTAGCTTCGACGGCATCAGCAACATCTGACGCCCGATCATGTGGTACCAATGCCACCACACACCCTCCAAAACCACCACCCGTCATCCTTACACCGCCTGATTCACCTATGACCGATGCCACGATGCTCACCAGTTGGTCGATGGCAGGAATCGTAATTTCAAACAGCGATTTCATTGACTCATGACTTTGTGCCATCAGTCGACTGATTTCCACACAGTCGCCCTTATTCAAAGCGCTGACCATCGACAACACGCGTCGATTCTCACCGATCACGTGTTCAGCTCTCTTAAGGGCCGTTGAGTCCAGCCCAGCTTTTCCTGACTGCAGTTTCTCTTCATCAAGATAACGCAAACTAGGCACATCAAAATGGCTGGCCACTGTCTCACATTGTGCTCTTCGCTGGTTGTATTCGCTGTCAACTAGACCTCGCCGAACGTTGGAGTTAACAATGACAATTGACAGCTCGTCGGGCATCACGACTGGTGTCAATTGATAGTCCTGACAATCGATCAGTAACGCGTGACCGTCAACACCACTCGAAGATATAAGCTGATCCATGATACCGCAGGCACAACCAACGAAGTTATTCTCCGCAGCTTGACCGATCTGCGCGATCGTCAATCGATCAAGTTGAAGATCTTTACTCTGCGTTTCACTGATAGATCCGTTTGCCGCCGCAACCAGCGCGACTGTCACTGCAACTTCCAGCGCAGCAGAAGAACTGAGCCCAGCGCCCTGAGGCACGTTTCCCGTCACGGCGATATTGCAACCCTGCACAGGGTAGCCGCGCAGCTTAAGTTCCCTGACGACCCCGCGAATATAATTGCTCCACATTTGGTCAGGGTGAAATTTGATTTCTTCATCGAGGCTAAATGCATCCGTTTCATCAGACCAGTCAAGCGCCAGAACCTGTATCTGTCTGTCGTCTCGCTTCATCACGGCAACAAGCGTGCAATAATCGATTGCGCAAGGTAGAACAAAACCCTCGTTGTAGTCCGTGTGCTCACCAATCAGGTTAACCCGCCCTGGTGCTTTGATAATTTTTTCCGGTTCGCGACCAAAATGGGCGCTAAACTTTTTTCTCAGCTGCTCAGATTTCATGTGTTAGTTTTATAATGGGTTTCCGGTTGTGTTCGTAGTCTTTCCGCTGCTTGCTCCGGGGTCATATCTCTTTGGGCTTCAGCGAGCATTTCATAGCCCACCATAAATTTTCGGATAGTCGCAGATCTTAACAACGGCGGATAGAAATGTGCGTGCAATTGCCAGTGATCCGTTGCTTTCGCTTCGGTTTCGCCAATGCTGTTGGGCGCACAATGCCAACCCATGCTGTAGGGGAAAGAAGCCTGAAACAGGTTGTCATACTTGATCGTCAACAACTGAATAATTCCTGCGAGGCTATCTTTTTCTTCACTTGTTAACGCAGCAAAAACATCTACGCTTCGCCTCGGCAGTAATAGTGTTTCGAAGGGCCAAGTTGCCCAGTAGGGAACCACAACAACCCAATGGGCATTTTTTAAAACAACACGCTCATTGAGTAAAATCTCGCGTTGGCTGTATTCAAGTAACAGGTTCTTACCCTTGTCTTGCATGAAAGCTTTCTGCCGCTCATCCTCCCTTGCCACAAGCGTTGGCACCGCATCGCTCGCCCATAACTGACCGTGGGGATGAGGGTTGGAACAACCATTAATCGCCCCCTTATTCTCAAAAACCTGAACCCAGCGGTACGTCTTACCTAACGCCTCATAAAGCGCCGCCCAAACATCAACGATACTTCTTATCATTTCTACCGACATTTCCGGCAACGTGAGATCGTGCCTCTCGGAGAAGCAAATCACCTTACTGACACCGCTCACTGACATTCGCTGAAAAAGCGCATCGTTTTCTTCGTCGCACGCGTCCACGTCTTCCAGCAACGCTGGAAAATCATTATCGAAGACAAAGGGGCCGCGATAGGTTGGGTTGATTTCACCATTTACCCGCACGTTACCGGAACAGAGATAACAATCCGCATCATGCTCAGGCAACTCAACACGCGTTGATTCTTCGACTTGTCCCTGCCAGGGTCTCGTTGCGCGCTGAGGAGAGACAAGTATCCATTCACCGCTCAGTGGATTGAACCGCCGATGGGGCACATTATTCTCAATCTGTTTCTCAATACCGTTTTTCATTGATAAATACTGACTTAGTCATCTCTTATGGGCGCGTGAACTGTCGCCTATTGTGCAGCCCACGGTCAAGATTGTTTGATACAATTCCAATATGATTTTAACCTACCGAGAAGTTGTGTACCCGTAACTTTCACCTTTCGAGCAGAACAACGCACTTTTTATGACAAATAACGCGACGCCCTTCGGCACGACAGCAGATGGCAAGCAGGCGTCACTGGTGACACTCACCAACGCAGCGGGCTTAGAGGCAAGTTTTAGCGACTACGGCGCAACCTGGGTGTCGATGATCACGCCGGATCGTGCGCATCAGCTTGCCGATGTGTTAATTGGTTTTGATGATGTGACAGGATATGAAACGCAACCTTTCATTTCTAGCGTGGTGGGCAGATATGCCAATCGAATATCTCAGGGACGTTTCACGCTTGACGGCATTCAGTACCAATTAGATCGAAATGAAGAAGCGCACCATCTGCACGGGGGAGTAGATAACCTCTCGGTGAAAATGTGGCATTGGCAGAAAGATTCGGCACAGAACCGGGTCAAATTTACCTGTGAGTCCCCAGAGGGTGAATGCGGTTATCCAGGTCATGTGAAATTTAACGTGACCTACCAGCTTACCGATGCAAATGAGATGGTCATCAAGTATGGCGCTACAACTGATAGACCAACGCATGTCAATCTGACGAACCATGCTTATTTTAATCTTGGCAGTACTACCAACATTCACCAACACAAGCTACGACTGGATGTCGACCGTTACACGCCTGTAAACCAGTTCCTCATTCCTACTGGGCAGATCTCTCCCATACCGGACTCTCTCGATTTCAGTGCACTCACTGAGATTGGCGTAAAAATACGCCATCGAGAAAGCCTCGGCGAAAATGGATTAGATCACAATCTAATTTTCTCGGACTACAACCGTCGCCTGCAAACTCAGGGGCAGCTCGTTGACCCGGTAAGTGGCAGGACGCTGACGCTGGCAACCAGCGAGCCCGCTATTCAAATATACACAGCCAATCATTTTGATGGCATCATCGGCAAAAAAAATAGCATCTATGCACAGCACGCTGGGCTATGTCTGGAGACCCAGCACTACCCAGATTCTCCGAACCAACCGACATTCCCATCAACGTTACTGAAACCGGGAGAAATTTTCGAATCAACGACCGTTTTTCGGTTCGGTGTTATCGAATAGTCCGCTAATTTATTGCCTAAATTTGCCGCTGGTACTGGCACACAGTGACTAAATTCATTTACAGTTGGCTGCAGGGGCACAGGTGCGCCCATCGTCTAACATTTATTAAATTGCGAAAAATGGACACTCTCTTATGGCATACCCCTTATCTGGCCTTAAAGTTTTGGATCTTTCACGCGTACTTGCAGGCCCCTTTGCTGGACGAATGTTGAGCGACCTGGGCGCAGATGTAGTCAAGGTCGAGCCACCAGACGGCGACATCACCCGATACTGGGGAAAAGATATTTCGGGTCTGCCTGGATACTATCATCAACAAAATGCCGGTAAGCGAAACATATGTATTGATCTACGTGCTGAAGGTGCTAGCGATCTGATTAAAAAGATGGTGCTTGAAGCTGACATTCTGATCGAAAATTACCGACCCGACGTTATGCCTAGACTAGGCATCGGCTATGAAGCATTGAAAGAAGTGAATCCTCGCCTCATCATGCTTTCTATCTCAGGATTCGGACACGATGGGCCTGAATCACGTCGAGCAGCCTATGCACCAGTCGTTCATGCGGAATCCGGACTACTCTATCGCATGCATGAACGCTCGGGGCTGCCCTATCATGACCTGCCACTATCAGTCGCCGACACAAATGCATCGTTACATGGTCTGGTTGGTCTGCTCTCGGCAGTCATCATGCGCAACTCGACAGGACTCGGTCAGCATATTGATATCGCGATGATAGACGCAACCCTCGCAACCGATGACCAGGTGCACTATGACCTCGAGGACGCGCATCCGACAGGACCGCTACCCAACGAAATATGGGATGCGCCGTTTGGTCCGGTTCTGATTTCTACTGACTTCAGAGTGCTCTTTCCGCTTCTGGTAAAACATCTTGGCGTTGTTGATCCTTCAAACAAGGACATGACACTGGAAGAAAAAATTGCCGCACGTAGATCAACTGTCGACGCGTTTGTACAGACACTAGATAGTCTGGAAAAACTGGACGAAGCGATGAAAACCATCAATATTGCCTGGGGTGAAATAAGAAATCCGGTTGATATTAGCAATCAGCCGACAATCGCTTCGCGAAACTCAATCGTCCAGATGGATGATCGCGAGGGCGGCACCAGACCTATCACCCAGTCGCCTTACCGTTTCTCAAATGCCGAGAGCGGTGTTCGTGGCCCCGCGCCACATCGCGGTGAACATAATGTAGAGATATTGTCAGATTGGCTAGGCTTGTCACCGGCAGAAATTTCGTCGCTTCAAACGGAAGATGTCATTTTGTTTGATGCAGACTGGAAGCATCACTAACAACTTAAATCAAGCCATCGACCGCGAGCTACACTAAGCGGTCTTTTCTAGGAGTTTTGCTGGCAAACGTTGCTCTTCGGCGAATGTTTTTGAGTAGCGAGTGTCAGTTGCCCTCACCTCCGATGACCAGTCTCGCCACATATCCTGCTGAGGCGGGTCAAGACGCAAAAGATCTAAATCCTTTCGATTAAAGTCATGCAAAACCGCTTGACGGATCACCTGACTGTAATTGTGTCCTGCCATATGCGCCAAGCGATGATGCCATAGAACGACATCCCCCTGCTGACCCCAACAATCTACCGAAGGTGTGTCAGACATAATTGCTTCGAGTTCTCGCAAATACTCCGGCGTATGAACAATTCCCTTGTGACTGGGCATATGCTCATAAAACGGCACTCTTGGCTGATCGTATTGCATCTGACAAGTTGGATACAAACGCCGGTGAGAACCTGGCCAAATTCTGAAGGCACCACCATCTGGTGGCACATCATCGATTAAGCCTACTATACCAAGACAAAACGGATGACCATCAGTATGACTGGATTCTGGTTCTCTTGGTCTGTCACCATAGGGGAGCGTACAGTAGATACCACGCACACCTTCGTTCACTGCTGGATCAACGGGACCACCGGGCCAAGCAGGACCATCACTCCCCATAGGTTTACCGCCTACAATGGGCGGTTCAATCAAACCCTCTCCTAACAATTGTTCTGCCACTTCGATCAGATCCTTCGTGTAAACCAGATCGACTAGCCACTGCTCTGTACCAAACTGCCGAATTTGCCAACGGAAATCTTTGCGCATATGGAGCGCATCGTCCTGAACATCATCATCCGCAAAAGGACCAATATGAGTTGCTGGGTCGTCGCGCTTCAATCGACAATTTTCCGGCAGCTCTGCCCACATGCGATCTTGAGCACCGGCACAACTTTGAACGTCGAGCGCATTTTTTAATATCAGATATCCGTTATCCTTAAAAAAAGCGATTTGTTCCCGTGTTAGTTTCAATTTAATTCTCAGCCTCTGTGAGTCTTACTAAATTTTAACCGCTTTATTCCAGCACGAACAAGAAATGCCGTGCAAAGTTTTTGTGTAAGAAGCAACGTAAACCTCAATTTCTCCAGGCGGCAAACGGGACTCAAAGACTCAGGTCGGCAAGCAACCCGTGGTTAGACGACCACTAATTCGCAAGCGCCACATATTGTTTATCCAACTTTTTCAGCTGCTTCTTCGAGACACCACCCAAGGAATTCAATGCATGTCGCACGCGGGCGCGGGTCATATCCGGGCCCAGAAGACTCATCGAGTCGAAAAGTGGAGGCGAAACAGGTTTACCTGATATGGCAATAAACATGGGCGCAAGCACGTCTCTTATTTTGTAGTCGAGTTGCTCTGCTAACTGCACAAATAATTGGTTGAGACTTTCAGCGGACCAGTCTCTTTGCGCCTCCAATCTCCAGAGCGCAAACTGAAGTACCAGTTTGACTTGATCGGGCTCAAGATTTTTAACCCCATCGAAAGACGACTCGTCCAACGCCAACATGCCGTCAAATAGAAAGGTCGAAATAGGCGCCACCTCAGAGAAAACATCAACCCGCTCCTTAATCAGCGGTATCACCTGCAATAAAGTCTCACGATTAAACGACCATTCAATCAGCTTGTCGGCCAGTTGATCATCGGACAACTCTTCTCGAAGCCAACGACCGTTTAACCATTTGAGCTTCTCCATATCAAATACGGGTGCTCCAAGAGAGATACGGTTGATGTCAAATTGGTTAACCATTTGCTCGAGAGAGAACTTTTCCTCTCCATCAGGCATGCTCCAGCCCAACATACCCAGATAGTTAACCAGAGCCTCGGGTAAGAAACCCATGTCTTTGTAAAAATTGATGCTAGTTGGATTTTTTCGCTTGCTTAACTTGCTTTTATCCGGATTTCTGAGCAAGGGCATGTGAACCAGTTCTGGCATTGGCCAGCCGAAATACTTGTACAACAGGATGTGTTTAGGCGCGGAATTGATCCACTCTTCACCGCGGATAATGTGTGAAATTTCCATTAAATGGTCATCAACAACAACCGCCAGATGATAGGTTGGGTTGCCATCAGTTTTCATCAATACTTGCATGTCAATCTGAGACCAATCAATTTCAATTTCCCCACGAAGCTTGTCCTGAACTAAACAGGTTCCTTCTTCGGGCACCTTCATGCGAACAACGTGTGGCGTATTGCCGTCGAGACGTGATTTTACTTCTTCAGCCGACAAGGACATACAATGTCCGTCATATCTCGCCGTTTTTCCCGCTTTCATTTGCTCGGCTCTCATCTCTGTTAGCCGCTCCGGCGTGCAGAAACAGTGGAAAGCATCACCCTGCGCTATCAACTGCGCCGCATAGGGTCCGTACAAGTGTTTACGGTCGCTCTGACGATAGGGCCCGTGTGGTCCGCCGCAGTCCGGCCCTTCATCCCAGTCTAAGCCCAACCATTTCAGAGAATCCAGAATCACAGCTTCAGACTCCGCGGTACTTCTAACCGCATCGGTGTCCTCGATGCGCAACACGAACTCACCACCGTGCTTGTGAGCTAAAGCTCGACAAAACAACGCCATATAGGCTGTTCCCACATGTGGATCGCCAGTCGGTGATGGCGCTACTCTTGTTCGTACTTTCATCTGTTTTCCAATTTGTTCAATTTCCAGTTGTCCCATTCAGAACAACTCAGCATGGCACCTGCCCGTTTTGTTCGATGATTCAGATCCAGCGATATTCTGCCTTTAGGGTGGCGCCACAAATGTTACACTATTCGACATCGAAGATTAATCAATCGACCAGGATATGTCGCAACAATCTACAACAGCAAGATTAGAAACTCCTCATACGGAGGAGCCCAGCTCACCAGATAGAACGATTAGCGTAGCGCCTATGATGGGGGCAACTGATCGACACTGCCGCTACCTTCTAAGACTCATTTCACCCAAGGCGTTACTTTACTCCGAGATGATCGTTACCGGCGCCCTGCTCCACGGTAAGGAAAAAGCAGCACACTTTCTTGAACATAGCGCCGACGAACCCGTCGCCTTACAACTCGGCGGCTCTGATCCGCAGGCATTGGCTGAGTGCGCAAAACTGGTGGAATCTGCCGGTTATCAAGAGGTCAATCTGAATGTAGGCTGTCCTAGTGACAGAGTTCAGGTCGGTGGCATAGGCGCATGTCTGATGCGCGAACCGGAATTAGTTGGTGAATGTGTATCTGCGATGCAGCACTCAACTAATCTGCCAGTTACCGTGAAATGCAGAATCGGTACGCAAATGAAGCATGGCGGTGCTCTAGAGCAACCAGAGGACTACGACAACTTCAAAGCGTTTGTTCGAATAGTTAGAGCCGCAGGTTGTCGGGTTTTTATCGTGCATGCTCGAAAAGCCATTCTTGGTGGACTTTCACCGAAAGAAAATCGAGAAATACCACCGTTGAAATATGACTTTGTTTACCAGATCAAACAAGAATTTCCGGATTGCCAGTTTTTACTTAACGGAGGCATCAAGAATGAGGCTGACGCAGTGGCACTGCTAGCAAAAACTGACGGCGTTATGTTGGGCCGAACGCCTTACAGCGACCCTTTTATGCTCGCGCGCATCGATCAACTCATGGCAACGCCCACCTCTGAGCCTGTAGACACAATTATTGAAAGAAACAAAATACTTGATATCTATCTCGACTACATGGAGCAGCAGCTATCCCGGGGTGTCGCCTTGAAACACATGGCAAAACATTTGCTTGGTTTCTATAGCGGACATCGGGGCGCGAGAAGCTTCCGAAGGCATTTGAGTAGCCACATGTTTAACGATGATGCTGGGCTGGACTTGATTACAGAGAGCGTTACACTGGCAGGCCTAGATCAGAATTAAGTAAACTTCCCCATCTACATGAAAGTTAGAAACCAGCCATGCTAAAAGACATTAAAAAATTCTTTTCCGAGAACCTTGACCCCGAAAGTTCAACCGATACAAAACATACCATTGAGTATGCAACCGCCGCTTTGCTAATTGAGCTCGCCAAGGCCGATTTTGAAGAGGACCAGGTTGAACGTACGCTGATCATTGCGATGCTACGCGATACGTTCGACTTATCACAAAAAGAAATTGACGAACTCGTATCGTTTGCCGAAACCGGTTCAGAGGAAGCAAACGACTTGTTTCAGTTTACCCAATTGGTTAACCAACATTACTCGCACACCGATAAAATTACGCTGGTTGAGAATCTGTGGCTGGTTGCTTTTGCTGATGGCAGGTTGGACAAGTACGAGGAACAGTTCATCAGGAAAGTGTCAGGCTTGCTTCATCTCGCTCATTCAGAATTCATCAAGAGCAAACTCAGAGCCAAAGATAAAGCTCAGCAACCGTGAGCATACCTTGGCGGTTTGGCATCCGCTTGACCTGAAAGCGCCGATTTTTCCTTTTCGAGCGCCTCAACCAAGTCTTTGAATTGCATTTCATTGCTTTTGTTCAATCCCATCAAAACCCTGTGAGCTTCAAGCACCTGTTCTCTGAGCTCAGGCTCGCTCACCACCGATGTTGGTAACTCACCCATTTGCTCGCAACACAAATCAGTGTCTTCGACAATCAAAAACACACGCTCAAAGCCCATGCTGTGCAGAATACGCGTGACATCAACGTTGGTCGAAACAATGGTAGGCAAAACTTTCAGAAATTCTTGGGAGCGCAAAGAGATTTTTGCTAACAAACCCAAACTGGTGCTATCGATACCAATCGCTTCAGTCAAATCAATAATAATCGACTTTAGCTCCGTATCTTCGCCAATGCTTTCAAGGTACCTTGATATCGTCGGGCCTAGCGTGACACGAACATCACCCGAAAGTTTAAGAACCTGAACATTCTCTACTTGCGCAAATAGTATAGTACCCATATTTCTGTTGGATCCTCGCTACTCAACGTCCACTAGACGTTATTGTAAAAATTGCAATATCATCAGGCGCATTCCGCGCACCGTCTATACCCAGTTCTTTTGCTAGTGAGTCAACGTCTCGCTTACCGGATTTCACCAGTAACTGCAGACGTTCTTCCTTATCTTTTATGGTTGGCTGATCCATTGTTTCCAACACGCCGTCCGAAAACATGACAATGGTATACTCGTTAGGCAGATGCAGACTTTTGCTTTGATAATCTGGAGATTGATAAATTCCCAGTGGCAAACTGCCGAACTCCAGATAATCCAAAGATTGATCTGCCATCAAAATAGGGGCCGGAAAATGTGCCGCGTTACTGAAATGTAGCTCATTGTTTTTTGGGTCAAGAATGCCAAGGAACATGGTCACGTGCTGGTCAATATCAAAATTTCGCAGGGCACTATTCAGCGCTTCCAGCACGCTTGACGGATGTTCCAGCACTTTTTTCTCAATATCCGTCATCAAACCCGCGCAAATGCCTTTGACCAATACAGATACAAGCGCACCTGCCGCACCATGGCCAGAAACATCCGCGATGTAAAAAACGACTCGGCCATCACTTAGCTCAACAAACTCAATAGAATCGCCACTCAATATCAGCGAGGGAAGTATGCGATAGTCGAAAGAAAGCTTTCCGATTTTAGCGCCAGAGGATGGTAATAGATTTTGCTGAACACGTTGTCCCGCGAATTGATCACGTTCAACTAAGTCCATCCCTTTATCCTCGGCAGTTAGCGTCACGCGACCACCATAGCTTCGGAGCCAAAGCGAAAATTCTGAAACAGAGACAAAAGAGACAAAAGAGACAAAAAAGACTGGTGAAGTAGACCGAAAAAAGACAGATGTTGTGGCCGCGAATCTTGTCGGGGCGAATCATGTAGCGGTAGAAAGGCAAGGGCTGTGAACTCAACTTCACGACCCAGGAATCTGGATAACAGCAGGCGAAAATGCTCGACACCCGGCTTCCACTCTAATATTGCGGTTACTCGCTCACCGAAGGAACGATAATCGCTTCTCCCCACATGCATTGGCAGCACTCGCTAGGAAAACAATACATACAAATTCGCGGAGGACTTTAACTCTAAAAACCAACGTTTACAAGCATTTACGACGATCAACTAGAGAGATTTATCACGTTCTTATAAAACCCATCCTCAAATGCATCGTCAACATTACCCTCTTTTACCAAGTATCCTCCTCGATGGGGATAGGCTTCTCGGTAGCATAATTCTTTATCGCCAAAAACAACCGTTTCTTCTGTCAGAAGATCACTACGATTGACCACGGCATCGATCCATCTCTTCGAATCAAACAACTTTATCCCATGCTTTTTGAAGTCGCTTTTCCGAAATGGGTAGTTTTGTACCTAGTTGCTGCGCAAACAAGGAAACACGAAGCTCTTCTATCATCCAGCGAAACTCGATAACCTGTTCAGACGGCGAGCTACCACCCTCTTTATCAATCACTGATCGGTACATAGACCAATATCGCGCGATAATACTCGTTGCTGACACATCTCTGTCCCTGGATTGTCCAAGCTTACTTATTCTTTGGAGAATGCCCTGCAGATACCTTGGAAATTGCTCTAACCATTCCAGTGTTGTAGATCGCAAAAAATCTTGACCCAACATTTCATCTAATTGGCGCCTCATATCTGTAATCGCGTATTGCGTTGTTTCGGTCTTGCGTTCCGCTAACTGCTTTTCTATCTCAAGGGACAACTGTAATATCTTAGCTATCAGTCCCGCTAAACGGTTCATTGTTTCAACCAAACGTTTTTTTTCATCCAGCCTTTTGGCGAACTGCTGTTCACTCCTCACTTCGGGCATCTTCTCTACAAAGACGAAGCGGAATATTGATGCCACCAGCGCGTCTAGTAACTGCGCCCGAGACCCTCTGGTGGCATAGAAAAGCGCGAATTTTTCAAATCCGGGGATGCTCTTCTCGATGTATTTTTTTTGATCTTTCAACGTTAGCATGTAGAGTCTGAGCATACCGGTTTCGGACAGCCTCTGTGCCTGACTTTTGTTGTCGATGATTTCTAGCGCAACACTATCAAGATGATCAACAATCGCAGGATAGCCTTTCAGCTTAACCTTTCCTCTCACCAGGTCCACAGTCTCGGGGACCGTACCAAAAACCCAGGAAACAGCGCCTGCGACTTCTAGGTCATGACGATCTCTTTCATTGAATACAGATGCAGCTTGTGCGGCGTATTCCTTCTGCAGGTCTACCAAGTTTCGACCGCGGCCCAGCACCTCGCCCTTTTCACCAACGACCTTGATGTTCATTCTTAAATGCTGACTGAGTGCATTTGCATCAAATGCTGACGGATCTACCTTAATGCCCGAAACCCTGAAAAGCTTTTCCGCAAGAACAATCGCGAGTGACCTGCCATCGTATTCAAGCAACGGTAATACTTTCGCAAGATAATCAGGTGCCGGTACGAAGTTTTTACGAATAGCTTTCGGTAACGATTTCATCAGCGCCAGGCTTTTTTCCTTTAGCAGCCCTGGGATCAACCAGTCTAATTGCTCCGATGAAACATCTCTCAGCAAAGACACTGGCACATTCAAACTAACACCATCGTCCTCGTGTTGAGGATCAAAATGATAATTGAGCTTCAATTTTGTGTCGGCTAGCGCCATCTCATCGGGAAATTCTAAAGCAGAAATTGCAGGTCGCTGTTGCATTAAATCATCATGCTTTAAGAACAAAAGCTTTGGCTGTTTTGCTTCGACTTGTTTTCGCCAATGGTCAAGCAGAACGAGATTACAAATGCCTTCAGGAATACGTTCATCGTAGAAACGATAGAGCGTGTGATCATCCACGAGAATATCTCGCCTGCGAGATTTCGATTCGAGTTTTTCAATTTCATCAATCAGCTTACAATTATGACGGTAGAAACCTGCTCTAGAATTGAGCTTCTGTTCCACCAACCCCTGCTGGATAAACAACTGACGCGCTTTTACAGGGTCAATGCTGCCGTAATCAACGAGTCTCTTTTTGATGATCGTAATACCGTATAACATCACCTCTTCAGAGGCTAAAATCTGGGATCGTTTCGCGGAAAAGTGAGCCTGCTGATGGTGCCGTTTAACGAGGTGCAGCGCCAGGGGTTCGACCCATTGACTGTCTATCTGCGCGACAGTGCGGGCGAACAGTCTAGTCGTTTCAACAAGCTCCGCGGACACAACCCACTTGGGTTTGCGTTTAAACTGCGAAGAACCCGGAAAGATAAAGTGCTTTCTGTTACGCGCACCGAGGTACTCTGTCTCACTGACCTTCTCACCGATGTTACCCAACAACCCTGTTAGCAGCGCCTGGTGCACAACCTCGTAATCAGCGGCTGTCGAATTTTGCTTTAGTTTCATCTCGCGACTCATCAGCAGAAGTTGACGATGGTTCTCTCGCCATTCCCTCATGCGCATAAACGACAGAAAGTGGGTTTTGCAGAATTTTCTGAGCTGACTCTGTTTGAGCGTCTGACGTTGTTCCTCATAAAAGTGCCAAAGGTTTACGAAAGCTAAAAAATCAGACTGCTCATGCCAGTGCTCCCGGTGTTTCTGGTCCGCTGCCTGCTGTTTGTCATGGGGTCGCTCTCTTGGGTCCTGCGCAGCCATTGCGCTTACAATTATCAGCACTTCATTGAGACAATTGAGCTTACCCGCCGCCAGCAGCATACGCGCAAGTCGAAGATCAATCGGAAACCTGGTCATATCTCTTCCGATTCGAGAGATATTCTTCCGGTCATCCACTGCCTGAAGCTCAAACAGAAGCTGGTAACCGTCATTAATTTGTCTTTGCTCTGGACGCTCAATAAAGGGGAACTGATTAATGTTACCCAGTTTTAAATTGAGCATTTGCAGGATCACGGCAGCCAGATTTGTCCGCAGTATCTCTGGTGTCGTGAACTCAGGTCTGGAAAGAAAATCTTCTTCTGAATACAACCGAAAGCAAACCCCATGACTCACCCGGCCGCAACGACCCTTACGCTGATTTGCACTCGCCTGAGAGATTGGTTCAATCGGTAATCGTTGCACCTTGGAGCGAATGCTGTACCTTGAAATTCGAGCAGTGCCAGGGTCTATCACATACCGAATACCCGGCACGGTCAGTGAGGTCTCAGCGACATTGGTCGCTAACACGATTCTTCGACCTGTGTGCTTCTGGAACACCCGGTTCTGTTCGGCGACACTAAGCCTTGAATACAAGGGAAGCACCTCGGTGCTGCGGAGGTCAGATTTTCTTATCTCTTGTGCGACGTCTCTTATTTCTCGTTCACCGGCGAGGAAAACCAGCACATCACCTGGCGATTTTGCACCACGCTCTAGCTGTTCGATCTCGTGCAACGTGTCTAGGATTCCCTGGTTTAACACCTCATCGCTGTCGTTATCCTTCGAACCTGTGTCCGCCGGCCGGTAATGCACATCGACAGGAAAAGTACGTCCTGACACCTCGATAACCGGCGCCCCGCTAAAATGCTTAGAGAATCTCTCGACATCAATTGTCGCCGAGGTGATGATGAGTTTTAAATCGGGTCTTCTCGGTAATATACGTTTCAGATAGCCCAGCAGAAAGTCGATGTTAAGACTTCGCTCGTGCGCTTCATCAATAATGATAGTGTCGTAGTTTTCCAAAAATTTGTCAGTTCGAGTTTCAGCCAGCAAAATACCGTCTGTCATCACCTTTACGTTCGACTCTTCGGATGACTGGTCTGTAAATCTCACCTGATAACCCACAGCCTTACCGAGAGGTACATCTAGCTCTTCAGCAATGCGATGCGCCACAGTTCTGGCAGCAACTCTTCTCGGTTGTGTATGTCCAATCGTTCCAAAAACGCCCCGTCCAAGAGACAAACAGATTTTGGGCAGCTGAGTGGTTTTTCCTGAACCAGTCTCCCCGGCAACGATAATGACCTGATTGTCAGCAATGGCGGTTTGAAGCGTTTCAAGTCGTTGACTCACGGGAAGCGCTTCTGGAAAAGATGGCGTCGGTAGCAGTGCCTTTCGTCTTTCAGCCAGAGCCATAGACTTCGATATCGCCGCCTCAGTTGCCGATGTGCCTTTTTTGCTGGGTACGCGTCCGCCCTTAAATTTTTGACGCAGGCGATGGCGATCCTTGATCATGCAAAGATCTATAGATTCATGAATGTTTTGATTTATATCGTTTTTCACTAGCAATAATACTTGAATAGAATCCGGTCGCGAACCTGCCAAGCAGTTTCAAGCGATTTTACTCGCCCATTTCCTTCGTCTGTTTTACCTTCTTTTCTAGGCTTTGCTGGTTAGTACCCAGCTATCCCTCCATCAGGCTGTCGACGATCAACACCACCCTCAAGCACGTCAGCTTCACGGTTTACCATAATCACCTCTGCAGAACCCTGATTTGATCTGACCTCGAGCTCATGTCCCATCGACTTGAGGCCATTCAACGAATCCATTGAAAAGGTTTGCTTCTCGTATCGAAGTACATCAGGTAACCACTGGTGATGAATCCTTCCAGCGTCAACGGCGGCCTGCGCATTCATACCATGATCGACCACATTCAGAATGACCTGCATGACGGTGTTTATGATTGTTCTGCCTCCGGGAGTACCCACAGTCATGAAAAGCTCACCATCTTTTGCAACGATGGTCGGTGTCATACTTGAAAGCATACGTTTACCAGGCTTGGCGAGATTCGCCGGAGTGCCGATCAGCCCTTGGGCATTTGTCAAACCGGGACCAGCATTAAAGTCGCCCATCTCGTTGTTAAGCAGAAACCCGCCACCCGGCACAACAATACCCGAGCCATATCCGTACTCAAGCGTATAAGTGAGCGATACGGCATTTCTATCTTTATCTACCACGGTGAAATGGGTTGTTTCAGGACTTTCCTTGGGCAGTACAATCGCATTCGCATCTGATTTGGACGCCTTATTTCGGTCGATTGTCTTCCTCAACTGCTCCGCATAAGTCTTTGAGATCAAGCGATCAATAGGCATGTCTGTATTAAAATCCGGATCACCGATAAACCTGGCTCTGTCAGCATAGGCACGACGCATCGACTCGGTCATATAATGCAGCGTTTCCGTTGTACCGAAACCCGAAGTTGCAAGATCGAAACCCTCCAAAATATTCAGCATTTCAATCAATGCTGTGCCACCAGAGCTGGGTGGCGGCATGGAAATAATCTCGTATCCTCTATAACTACCTATGACTGGGTTTCGCTTTTTAGCCTCGTAGTTCGCGAGATCTTCGAGCGTGATTAGACCGCCGTTAGCGTTCATTTCCTTAACAATCAATGCCGCCGTTTTGCCTTTATAGAAACCATCAGGGCCCTTGTTAGCAATGCGCCGCAGGGTTTTTGAGAGGTCTGTTTGCCGCCACAAATCGCCTGCTTCAAGCAGTTTACCGTCGTTCGTGAATTGGGCTTTCGAAGCAGGATAAGGTTCAAATCTTGGCATGGCTCGCTTTAGTGATTTAGCCAGTCCATCAGTGACGACAATACCTTTTCTAGCAAGTTGAACAGCTGGCATTACTAAACGCTGCCAGGGCAGTTTGCCATGTTCCTGCCAAGCAAGATAAAGCCCTTTCACAATGCCTGGAACACCAACGGATTGATAACTGAGGTGATGTTTTTGAAAACTGTACTCGCCATCAACAAGCCACATTTTAGCGTGAGAACCGCTTGGACCCACTTCCCGAAAATCATAAGCGACAGGCTCGCCGTTCGCGGGACGCAACATAAGAAAACCACCACCACCTATATTTCCCGCAGTTGGGTGCGTCACCACTAGGGCAAACGCTGTTGCAATGGCTGCATCTACTGCAGTTCCGCCATCTTTTAAAACGTCAGCACCAATCTTTGATGAAATGTTATTTGCCGAAACAACCATGCCGTTTTGGGCAACAGTCGGTGCATTGGCAGCATGTGCTGCATGCGATGCGAAGATGTTGACGATGATAAACACTATTGTGATACCGACTTTCACAAAAACAGTTTTCGCAATATCGATTATTGCGAGTTCACTAAAACTCAACTTCATCGTCGTGATCACGTTAATTATTTCGCCTTTGGTTACATTGAGTTCTTGCGCATTATATCGATACACAGATACAAAAAAGCCAGAAGCCCGGATAGACTTCTGGCCGCGAATCATATCAGATTACTGGCAATCCTTGCTGTGCTGTCCCACATCGCTACATCATTTTTTCTTTCGAACAGTAATCGCCTCAATTTCGACAAACATGAGGGGCCGGACAAGCGCAGCGACCTGCAGTGCCGAGCGTGCAGGCAAATTAGGTTGCTCCTCGGTCCCAAAATACATGGTGTAAGCTTCCATAAAGCCGCCAAAATCCATTTTCCCGCCGTTTGCTGGATCACCGACTAGAAATACGGTCAACTTGACAATATCACCCATATCCATCCCTTGGCGTTTCAAATTGACCTTGATCCTTTCAAACACTGAGATCGTCTGAGTTTTTGTATCTCCAAAGAACGCTGGCGTTCCAGGCTCGGCATCTGGATTCGCCGGGCCGGGAATCGTGCCACTTTGAAACACAATCGTATTGCCCGCAGGTACTTCAACAGCAGAAGCAATGGGGAATTTCGAATTATTCGGCAAGGGATGTCGGATGACATCTGCCACAACAGTTGCAGAAAGCGTTGCCATTGAAACCGCAAAAAACAACATCGACGCACTGATTGACACACTACTTTTTTTCATGATGACTCCTTCCAGATCGCTTTGCTAAATAAATTTACGTGTATGACAGATGCTAGATACTGAATATAACTCAGATTATCTTTCTTAGCACAGTCCCCGTCCAATATAAGCGTTACAACTATCAAGTCTGACTTGTGGGAGCCACGGCAGATTCATCCTGCGATGTATCCAATTGCAACACCTGATTGGTAATTGAACCCGCGGTCATCGCCCCGTTAACATTCAACGCCGTTCGTGCCATATCAATTAGCGGTTCGATGGAAATCAACAGAGCGACCAGCACAACCGGCAGCCCCATCGCCGGGAGTACCATGAGTGCAGCGAACGTTGCGCCACCACCAATACCAGCAATACCAAAAGAACTGATTGCCACAACGCCAACAAGGGTCAACATGAACGTAGGATCAAGCGGATCAATACCCATCGTCGGCGCTATCATTGTCGCCAACATCGCTGGGTAAATACCGGCACACCCATTTTGCCCGATAGTGGCGCCAAAGGTCGCAGAAAAATTAGCAATAGTTGGATGATGCTTTAGATCTCTGATCTGAGTTTCTACGTTCAATGGTATGGTTGCAGCAGAGCTACGAGAGGTAAATGCAAAAGTCAGCACCGGCCAAACCTTTTTGAAGTAAATCAGAGTATTGATACCAAAACCCGTCAAGAGTAATCCATGAACGACAAACATCAGAGCAATAGCCACGTAGGAGGCCACGATAAAGCTCAAGAGATCAAGAATATCGCTACCACTCGAACCGGCAGTCACTTTGGTCATTAATGAAAGTACGCCATAGGGCGTCAAGTTAATCACAAGCCGTACTAACTTCATCACGACGGACTGCGCTGTTTCCATAAACTCGCGAAACTTTCGGCCCTGTTCGGGCTCGTCCTTTGTGACATGAAGGCCGGCTATACCTGTCAATATCCCAAAAATGACTACGGCTATAATAGAAGTCGGGCGCGAACCTGCCAGATCACTAAAGATGTTTTGAGGGATAAAACTCAATATGATTTTTGGAAAGCTTAGATCGGTTACAACACCCTGACGAGACTGCAAGACCTCTGCTCTGGCCAATTCTCGGGCGCCGTTAGTAAGACCATCGGCACTAAGCCCAAAGACATTAGCAACAGCAATACCTACAACGGCAGACAAGATCGTTGTGCCGATTAATATAGCAACGACGGTACCGCCAATTTTACCTAACGTGGAGATTTCATCCATCTTTACAACAGCGGCAATCATCGAGACGAGTATAAGCGGCATGATAATCATTTTCAGCAAACTGACATAACCGCTGCCAACGATGTTACTCCACGCTAACGTTTCCTTTATGGCCGCCGGGTCCGCTCCATAAATCATCTGGAAAACCAGCCCTAGCAATGCACCTAAGACGAGGCTCGTTAGCACTCTCTGCGACAGACTGAACCCTCTACTTGCGAGATGCATCAGCCCAAAAAGCAAGCCGACGAACACCGCCAGGTTGATCATTACTGTATAACTCATCTAATTCACCTAAGTAAGTTTAAAGCGTGTACTATTTCAGCACACATTTCTTGACAGATCGTAGCCCCATCTCTGACCCGAAGATATTATCCACGCATCTACAGTAGCACTACTACCTGTGTTGTCAGGGTCAGGATCAAGGTCAGGGTCTGCTTCTAAATAAGCAATGAACGCAGTAACGAGTTCATCCTGCTCGCGTCCAATTCTTAACCCACGCTGATAGTCCTGATTTCTTCTTGCGTTGGAATCTCGACCGGCAGAATACAAGACATCATTCTTATCAATCAGACTGCGGGGTCGGCCAAGTTGCTAACATGTCGCCAAATGTTTACCCATTTGAACAACAATTAAAGCGTCACCAATAATCGATTCATTGTTGCTCTCCTCAACCTATTTCTGATATTTGATTTCTCCTCCCAGAATAGTGTAAAGCACCTCGGTTGATGGTATTCGATCTTCTTCAATATCAAGAATATCTTGGGACAACACGACAATATCAGCCAGTTTCCCAGGTGTCAGACTGCCTTTGATGTCTTCTTCAAAAGCGGCGTAAGCGTTGTTAATCGTGTAACTCTGCAGTGCTTCCATACGTGTCATGACATGTTCAGGGTGAAACTTCTTATCTTTGATCGTCATGCGTGAAACACTTGAATAGTAAGACGCTATTGCGCTAATAGGTTCCACCGGCACATCCGTGCCATTCCCTATGATCGCGCCGGATTCAATCAGATCGCGCCAAGGGTATGAAGTCATGCCCGTTCTTTCCTCACCCAACCGAGAGGGAATCCAAGGGCCGTCAGATGTAGCATGAACGCCCTGCATCATCGGAAACACACCGAGTCTGCCAAACCGCGGTACATCATCTGGGTGTATGTGCTGAGCATGCTCTATACGCCAACGCAAATCTGCCCCTTCGATTGCCATTTTATTCCAGATGCGTTCATAGATATCCAAGGTCTCGCGGTTTGCCCGAGTACCAATCGCGTGGGTATTCACCTGAAATCCATGGGTCACTGCCAACTCAGCTGTTGCTTCTATCTCTGCTACTGGTTCTAGTACAAGCCCCGCCGTCTGGGGTAAATCCTCATAAGGCTCAAGCAACCAGGCACCGTGGGCGCCTAAGGCACCGTCAATTTGGCGTTTAATAGAACGAACCGTCAGGAAGTCGTTTCCCTCTGCCAGCATGCGGTATTCGGGTAGTTTCTCTGCCATTATCTCGTTGGATTCCCCGCGAACCATCACGTAGAGCCGGATCGGCAAATCACCCTCTTCTTCAAGTTTCTTGAAGAAATCAATAGTCTCAAACGAAGCACCGGCATCATGAAAAGAAGTGACACCAAAAAACAGCGCTTCCTGACCGGCGAGCCTCGCACGCTCCCGTTGCACCTGTTCATTTTCCTCAGGTGTCAGGCGAGATTGATATTTGTCGACCGCGACCTCGACGATGTCTTGTGCATTTTCTCTGAGTAAACCGGTCGCGCGACCGTCTTCTGTCCTAACGATAGTGCCACCTTCCGGATCAGCCGTACTATCGTCTATACCCCCAGCGGCAAGACTCGCGTCGTTGGCATAAGCTGCGTGACCACTCGCATGGCCTAGATATACGGGATTATCGGGCGCTATCTCATTGAGGCTTCTATTAGTGGGCACGCCATCAACACTGTTGGCAGGTAACCTATCCCATTTGTCCTGATGCCAGCCACGTCCAAAAATCCACTCACCGGGTTTGGCTGCATCAACTGCAACCGCTACTTGGTTCTCAATATCACCCCAGTTCTTCGCCGTACTCAAGTCAAGTATTTGCCTAGCCCGACCCAAACTCAAGTAGTGCCCGTGTCCTTCAATGAAACCAGGTATGACCAACTTACCCTGCACATTGAGCACTGTCGTCTCCGGACCAATGTAGGGTGCAATATCTTCGTTGGAACCAACGGCCGTAATGATATGTCCTGTTACGGCGATAGACTCCTGGGTACCTAGCGCATCGTCAACCGTTGCGATTTTGCCATTCGTCAACACCAGACTCGCAGGCACCAAATCCATTGGCGTACCTGTTTCGGTATTTTTAAGCGACTTTTCCGACTGCCCACAACCCAATATTGCCAGCATCAGCGCGGCTGGCACTAGGCCGGAAAACATTCGAGAATTTGGGGTTATCGCCTGTGTTACTCTCGCAACGAGTGAGACTGTGTGATCTTGCATCTTTATCTTTCCGTTTGGTCGAACGCGCGTACTTTCTCATTTGCCCGAATGCAACGCAAACTATGGGGCAGTATTAGTGTTATTCTCTGCGCGGCAGGCGGGAAAATGCTTACGCCGAAGACAGGAAACCAAAAACAACAGCAGCCTCGACATACATAAATGACTGATAAAACAGAAAACACACCCTCGCTTCCTCCTCTGTACCTTGCGCTGATGCCCGTGATATTCCTTATTATCGCTTTGGGTACATCGATCATTCTCTTTGGCGACTCAACGATCGGAGGACCGGCACAAATTGCGCTCCTGATGGCGGGGATGAGCGCTGGCGCAGTAGGGGTTAAATACGGCGTTAATTGGAGTCAGTTGGAACTTGCGACAGCCGTTGGAATAAGCAAAGCCCTACCCGCTATTTTTATATTGTTGATGGTCGGTACCCTGGTTGGCACATGGATGCTCTCAGGCACGGTGCCATTTTTGATCTATTGGGGCTTGCAGATCATTGCACCCGAAATATTTTATGTCGCCACAGTGATTATTTGCGCAGTGGTTGCCGTTTCAATTGGCAGTTCTTGGACAACTGCAGGCACAGTTGGGGTCGCTCTCGTAGGCATCGCCGCGGCGGCAGGCATGTCGATAGAAGTTACCGCAGGTGCCATTATTTCTGGCGCGTATTTTGGTGACAAACTCTCCCCTCTATCTGACACAACCAATCTCGCTGCAGCGGTCTCCGAGACAGAACTATTCGAGCACATTCGCTATCTGTTATGGACAACCGTACCTGCCATCGCCATCGCATTGGTCTTCTTCGCGATAAAGTCCTACAGCAACGCAGCAGAAATTGATCAAGCTCAGATTGTCTCAATCTCAACAGCAATCGAGCAAAATTTTAACCTTTCAGCCTGGCTGATCCTTCCTGTTGCCGTCACCCTTGGACTCGCGGTATTGAAACGTCCTGCTCTGGTTGCCTTGCTAGCAGGCTCTGTTGCCGCAGCAATTGTTGGCATTATGACCCAAACCGCCATGACAGCAGCAGAGGGAACAGATTCTGCTGCGCTTTCTGCGATCAAGCAAATCTGGCTCACCGCCGCAAACGGATATACCTCGACCACAGGCCATGCACAGCTCGATGAATTATTGTCGAGGGGCGGTATGGAAAGCATGTTAAACACAGTTTGGCTTATTCTAACTGCGATGTTTTTTGGTGGCATGTTAGAGAAATCCGGATGTCTTCGGGTATTGGTTCAATATCTGCTTTTAGGTGTCTCGAGCGGCGGCAGTCTGATGCGACGCGCCGGGTTAACATCACTCGGAACCAACCTGATCGCTTCGGATCAATATCTAGCGATCGCGTTACCTGCGCAAATGTTTGGCGATAAATTCAAAGAGATGGAACTTAAATCGAAAAACCTGTCCAGGGTGCTCGAAGACTATGGCACAACAACCTCTGCACTGGTTCCCTGGAACACCTGTGGCGCCTTTATGGCCAGCACGCTGGCAGTAGGTACCTTTGCCTACTTACCTTATTGTATATTTAACTTGGCGAGCCCTATCATCTCCTACGTTTATGCCTTGTTTAATTTTAAAGTAGAGTCAATTCATGACTAGTCAGCTATTTCTCTTCAAGAATACGAGGAGTTGTCGGCCAGTCGATCAGGTGAAGATTGAATTCATCGGCTTCACCGAAGAAAACCCCACCAGCTAAGATCATCGGCTATCCGACGTATGCTGACCCTTACCAGGGTATGCTCGAATCTACTCGAGAACTCTCGCAAACTGATGGAGATACGTTATAAACGTGGCACAAGAAAGGTTTTCCCTTGCTGACTGGGGTTAAGAATATCAACTGCGCTTAACGCGCCAAGTTTGAAAACAACCTCAAACCCTACCGTTCGACCCTGCATAGTGTCAGAAAGATTTTAAAGTCAGAAGTAACCGGACAGTACCTGCCATTGCATGTTCAACCAGTGCAAGGCTGTATGCGCAACAACGGCTGAAAGCACCATGATTAAAAGGTTTTGACGGTCTAGGTTATGATCGCTGGATTCAAGTAGACGAAAAGCAAACCACAATAAAGGTAGCGCGGCAGCGAGTAGCAGCAGCTGCCCAATTTCAACACCGAGATTGAAACCAACCAGCGCGACAAGTAAGTGGCTACCGGAAAATTGAAGCGTTTCAGCGAGCGCAAATGAAAAGCCAAAGCCGTGAATCAAACCAAAACAAAACCCAAACAGCCACCGACGCTGGTGTTGTTTACCAAGAATATTATCCAGCGCCATCACAACGATAGACAGTGCAATCAGGCATTCGATAAGCGACGGAAACCAGATAACGTCGGGTATAAACCCCAGCGCTGCTGATAGCAGCGTGGTCGAGTGTCCGGCAGTGAATGCTGTAATGACCCAAATTAGCTTGCCTGTGTGCCGTATGGGTAAAATGAGACAAAACAGAAACAATATATGGTCGATGCCCTCCCATATGTGAATTACACCTTGCTTAATGAATTCAGTTACGACCTGATGCCAGCCTGGCGCCAACTCAAGTAATCCCGGACTACCAGAAAAATCATAAAGAAATTCCTCGCTAAACCGGTTTGTAAAAGTCAGCGCGGTTGAGGTACGCTGTCCAAGATGCCCTAATCGGGAATCAATCGCGAAACGCACGATTTCCTCTTTGCCGTTTGCGCTTAACGTGTTGGAATCCATGCGATAAGTCATTTGGATATCGAGTAACGCCTGTCGCCAATACAGCAAGGTTTCATGACTAAGCTTTTTAGTCATGTGCGCTGTGGCTGTCTCAGCCGAATCAAAAGAACGATCAGTCGGCAAAGAAACCCTGACGACGAGGTCAGGATTCACAACAAGCTCTTTCCCATTCGCAAACACATCAAACTCATCTGCAACCCACAAGATAGCAGCATCACGCAACAACGACTGCGCTTCGTCAATATCTAGATAGCCTGGTCCCCGCGTTGGAAAGTTGAAGTCCCGCATTGCCTCCAGCGGTACACGTACAAAAACACGCAGCGCTTCAGGAGACTCTTCAACCAGAATACGGGTCTGAACACGTTCGGGCAACTCATGCGCAAGTGCAAACGGCGTGAGCAAGAACGTGCTTAGAATGCAGGTACACAGCGCGTAGTTTAAAACTCGCAAATCAATATCCTCAGTATCTTGCCCGGCCACATTGTGAATTGACAGCGGACAACATGAGTGCCAAGTTGCATAGAAAGGAAAGTATACTGACAGCGGTCATCTGCGTATACTCGACCACGTGCATCCAGAAAATAAGCATTCTGATCTTCATTCCCAAGGAAGTGCCTGAAAGAACGTCCGATCTTATTCCTCCATTTGCGCGAATCAAAATAGTTCATCTGTTGGTAGACAGAAGCAAACTATCAACGCCCGTTTCGAAGAAATTTCAACGACAAGAGGGGATATTCTGTGATAAACAGCAAAACAGGCAACGATTCAAAACAATTCAACAGATTACCGCTCTTATTAATCTCTACAATTCTCACTTTATTTTTCCCGCTACTTTCTCAAGCCGCCTCTGTTAAAGCGCCAGCTTTTGAAGTCGATCCTTATTGGCCACAGCCACTACCCAATCATTGGGTATTAGGGTCCGCGATTGGTGTAGGCGTTGACTCTCGAGACCACGTTTTTGTAATTCACCGTAGAAACAGCTTTAACGAGCGAACGGAAATTGGTGCGGCGACAGATCCAAAAACCGCCGAGTGCTGCATACCCGCGCCAAACATTCTTGAATTTGACCCTGAAGGTAACCTCGTTAACTCGTGGGGCGGCCCGGATGATGAATATGATTGGCCATCCTCGAACCACGGCTTAACCCTTGATCACAAAGACAACATCTGGGTAGGTGGAAACGGCGGCAAAGACTCCCATATTTTAAAATTCACTCGCGACGGAAAGTTCTTGATGCAACTGGGCAAACCCGGTCAGGAAACAGACAGTCACAGCACGACTAATTTTGGCGGAGTGGCAAAGATTTCGTTCGACGCCACGGCAAACGAAGCTTTTGTTGCCGATGGCTATGCTAACAGGCGCGTTGCCGTATTGGACGCAGATACCGGAAAATTTAAGCGGTACTGGGGTGCATATGGAAACGAGCCAGATGACACTGACATCGGCCGTTATAGTCCCGAAGATCCGCCGGCCCAACAATTCAGGAATCCTGTTCATTGTGCAGACCCTTCTTACGATGGCCTGGTGTATGTTTGCGATCGCGCTAACGACAGAATTCAGGTTTTCAAAACAGATGGCACCTTCGTGAAAGAAAAATTCATCGCGCCGCTGACGCTTGGTGACGGATCAGTCTGGGACATCGCATTTTCTAAAGACCGTGCGCAAAAATTCATGTACGTTGCAGACGGCAAAAACATGAAAGTGTACATCCTCGACAGGGAATCATTGGAAGTTCTCACGAGCTTTGGTGACGGCGGTCGGCAACCAGGGCAGTTTTTCGCAGTTCATAGTATTGCGACAGACTCCAAGGGAAACATTTTTACGACAGAAACCTATGAAGGTAAGCGTGTTCAGAAATTTAAGTATAAAGGCTTAAAGCAGGTCAAGGAGAAGAACCAGGGTGTGCCCTGGGGCTCAAAATTTCGTAACAAATGATAAACACCTCGTCCGGTCCCCAAGAGTTAATAAGTCAACCACTCTTGAGGACCCCGCTACGTAGATGCAGACCTGATCAATGGCGCTGAAATCCACAATTTATAAATTCGCCATCGACCTTTCCAATATC
>ERZ1048872.551-NODE-551-length-40098-cov-10.188273_pt1 | contig 40098 bp, 36 predicted proteins | sample MGYA00383100_ERZ1048872 | MGnify/ENA primary metagenome ERZ1048872 (study PRJEB29581, sample SAMEA5548370) | metagenome | biome: marine; feature: coastal; material: water | depth 50 m | study: Short-term variability in the microbial, nano- and picoplankton...
GCGCTGCGCATTGCAACGAATTTCACTTGGGAGAGCTGTCGGATTTTGATGCGGTATACGCTTTTGGTAAAAAAGTAGATGTACTGACCATCGAAATCGAGCAGGTCAATATCTCCGCTTTGTATCAGTTGGAATCCGAAGGGGTAAAAGTGTATCCTCAGCCCCATGTGATTGAGCGCATTCAGCACAAGGGAGTTCAAAAAGATTTTTACCTGCAAAATGACATTCCGACATCGCCTCATCAAAGATTTTCTTCTTTGAAAGAAGTCAAAGAAGCAAACCTTTCTCTTCCCTTTGTTTGGAAATCTGCACAGTTTGGATACGACGGTACGGGTGTAAAAATCGTCCGCACTTTAGAAGATTTGCAAGCCTTGGAAGATACAGAAAGCATTGTAGAGGATTTGGTGCCGTTTAAAAATGAATTGGCGGTGATTGTAGCCAGAAATGCTTCTGGAGCGATCAAGACCTATCCGGTCGTAGAGATGGAATTCCATCCCGAAGCCAACCAAGTGGAATACGTCCTTTGTCCAGCAAGAATTTCTAAAGAGGTAGCAGACAAGGCAATTCAGGTAGCTTTGAAAGTCGCCAATACCTATAAACACGTAGGCCTGTTGGCAGTCGAAATGTTTCAAACTGAAGCGGATGAAATTTTGGTAAATGAAGTTGCTCCGCGTACCCACAACAGTGGTCATTATAGCATCGAGGCTGCGATGACCAACCAGTTTGAACAGCATTTGAGAACTGTTTTGAACCTGCCTTTGGGGAATACACAAAGCAAGTTGGCTGGAATTATGGTAAATTTGGTCGGTGCAGCAGGACATGAAGGTCCTGTGGTGTATAAAAACATGAATGAAATTTTAGAAATGGAAGGCGTCACACCTCATATTTACGGGAAAAAACACACCCGCCCTTTTCGCAAGATGGGCCATGTTACCATTGTAGCTCATGACATGAAAGTGGCCCGAAAAGTAGCTGAAAAAGTAAAAGACACCATAGAAGTAATTTCTGCGGAGCACTGAAGTATTTTAGTGCGAGCAAGTTTAGGTACAACTCAATTTAAAAAGGACAAGGATGAAAGTAGCAATTATCATGGGAAGTGATTCAGATCTTCCGATCATGCAAGAAGCCGTTTCGGTTTTAAAAGATTTTGGAATCCCCGTAGAGGTAGATATCGTTTCTGCGCATAGAACCCCTGAAAAATTAGTCGATTTTTCTAACAATGCACACAAAAGAGGTGTTGCTGTCATCATCGCAGGAGCAGGTGGAGCGGCGCATTTGCCAGGCATGGTCGCTTCGATGAGTCCTCTGCCCGTGATTGGAGTGCCAGTAAAATCGAGAAATTCTATCGATGGATGGGACTCGGTCTTGTCGATTTTGCAAATGCCAAGTGGTGTCCCTGTCGCGACAGTCGCTTTGGACGGCGCAAAGAATGCCGGGATTTTGGCCGCGCAAATTATTGGTGCGACACAACCAACAGTATTGGAAGCGGTCCTCGCCTACAAACAAGGGTTGAAAGAAAAAGTCAATGCAGCCTCTGCACGCTTGCGAAACGCTTAAAAAAGGAATCCAATAACGTTGTTTTCTGTAGAAAAAAAAACAAAAAAAAAGCACCTTGTCCAAGACAAGGTGCTTTTTTTTGATTTGATTTTTGGGACGGTTTGCACTATCGAAATTTAAATCGATACTGCAAATACTGGTATGCATCTCTCGGCAATACATGGATCCACTTTTTGTGTTTGAAAAACCATTTTACTTGTATTGAGAAAATCCCTTTTTTCAAGTAAGAAGCCACAAAAGGGTGCACGTGTAACGTGATTCTTTTGCTTTTGTTCTTACTGGCTAAAATTCGATTCATCTCCACATCAAATTTGTCTATCATCACAATAGGGGCCTCTACCTCTCCTTTGGAGCTTGGATTTGGCTCTTTTGTTTTGATATTCATTTCTGAACGTACCCTTTGTCTGGTAATTTGGATCAATCCAAATTTACTTGGGGGCAAGATTTTGTGTTTCGTTCTGTCGAAAGACATTTCATGTTTCAAATGGTCGTAGAGTTTTTGGCGATTTTCATTAGTGTGTAAATCGATAAAATCCACTACGATGATTCCACCCATATCGCGCAGACGCAATTGCCTGGCGATTTCGGTAGCGGCCACTAAATTCACTTCCAAAGCATTTTGTTCTTGCGAATTTGCTTTGTTGGATCTGTTTCCACTATTGACGTCGATGACATGCAATGCTTCTGTGTGCTCAATCACCAAATAGGCCCCTTTGCTCATCGAAACGGTTTGTCCAAAGGCAGCTTTGATCTGTCTTTCGATTCCGTATTTTTCGAAGATGGGCGTTTTTGAATTGTGGCGTTTTAGAATGGATTGCTTTTCAGGATAAATTTCCTGTAAATAGTCATTGATTTCTTGAAATAAGACTTCGTCATTCGTAACAATACTTGTAAAAGAGTCGTTCAAGACATCTCTTAAAATCGAAGAAGCTCGGTTCAATTCACTCAATACTTTTGTCGGTGTACTGGTGTTGGCAATTTGCCCACACATTTGTTTCCAACGGTCGAGTGAATTTTGCAAGTCTTTGTCTAGTTCCGCTACTTTTTTGCCTTCAGCAACCGTTCGCAAAATAATCCCAAACCCTGGGGGTCTGATGCTTTTTGCCAAACGTTTTAAGCGGTCTTTTTCTTTGTTGTCTGCTATCTTTTGAGAGACGGAGACTCTTTTGGAAAAAGGAACCAATACTAAAAATCTACCGGCGATAGAAAGCTCAGAGCTGATTCTTGGGCCTTTGGTAGAAATTGGTTCTTTGACAACTTGAACCAAAACATTTTGTTTCGTTTTAAGAACTTGATCGATACTTCCATTTTTGTCAATTTCTTTTTCAAATTGGAAGTTCTTCAACGTGTAATCTTTGTATTTGCCTGTGCTTACATTCTTAATGAATTTGTTCAACGATTGGATATGAGGTCCCAAATCATGGTAGTGTAAGAATCCATCTTTTGGATATCCTACATTGACAAAGGACGCGTTCAAACCTGACAAAATCTTTCCTGTTTTGGCGAGAAAAATATCACCTACAGAAAAGTTGTTGTTGTTTGTTTCGTTGTTGAATTCAATAAGCTTCCCATCTTTTAGTAGAGCAAAATCAATATCAGATGAATTTGAACGGATAATCAATTCTAGTTTCATTCCGAATAGTTTTTAGACTACATAAGAACGCAGTTCTTATATAGATGGTTTAAATTAAATACAGGGCTTTTTTGGTACCCTAAGAAACTTCAGGTGACCAAAGTTTCATTTTCAATGAACGTTTTATTGCAAAAGCAACACTAAGAAGTAAAATTACTTTTTCTTGTGTCTGTTTGCTCTTGCTCTTTTCTTTCTTTTGTGTGTAGAGATCTTCGCTCTCTTTCTTTTTTTACCACTTGGCATAATCGTACTGTTTTTAGAACCTGAGTAAACTCAGGTTGGTTTATAATTCGTACTGTATTTATTTTACAGCTACGTTGTTCTTAACTCCTTCAACAAATGTTTTTGCAGGTTTGAAAGAAGGGATGTTGTGAGCTGGAATTTTAATCGTTGTATTTTTAGAAATGTTTCTCCCTGTTTTTTCAGCTCTTTTTTTGATGACAAAACTGCCAAAACCTCTTAGATATACATTGTCTCCATCTTCCAGAGCACCTTTTACTTCCGCCATAAATGCTTCTACAGTAGCCAATACATCGGCTTTTTCAATGCCTGATTTATCGGAAATACTCGATACAATATCTGCTTTTGTCATTTGATTTTATTTTCTGTTGTTTGTTGTGAATTTTAAGCGTGCAAACATACGATAATTTATCAATTTTGAAAAGCTAATTCATTAAAATTTAATGTAATAAATAACGTAATATTGCAAAAACAGAATTTGATGGAAGGTTTTTCTAATGTCTTAGAAGTGTGGTATTTATCAAAAAACAGGGATTTGCCTTGGAGAAAGGTTCGTGACCCATACGCCGTGTGGCTTTCTGAAATTATTTTACAGCAAACTCGTGTAGCTCAAGGCATCTCGTACTACGAACGTTTTTTAGAAGCCTTTCCTACGGTCTTCGATTTGGCGAAAGCCTCAGAGGAACAGGTTTTGAAACTTTGGCAAGGGTTGGGGTATTATTCAAGGGCTCGAAATCTTCATTTTTCTGCCCGATTTATTGCCAGTGAGTTGAAAGGTGTTTTTCCGTCAACCTACAAGGACTTGTTGGCGCTGAAGGGGGTGGGAGACTACACCGCATCTGCCATAGCTTCTATTTCTTTTGGTGCGCCCACAGCCGTTGTCGATGGAAACGTGTACCGTGTCTTGTCTCGGTATTTTGGAATCGACACCCCCATCAATTCTAGCAAAGGTGTCAAAGATTTCAAGGCTTTGGCGCAACAGGTGATGGGCATTTCTAATCCCGGTCAACACAACCAAGCAATCATGGATTTTGGTGCTTTGCAATGCAAGCCACAGCGCCCCTTGTGCAGTTCTTGCCCTTTGCAATCCAGTTGCGTGGCTTTTGGAAAAAAGCTGACAGCGGTACTCCCTGTCAAAGAAAAAAAAATCAAGGTGCGCAAGCGGTACTTTAATTTTATAGTTCTGCAGACATCCGATCAGAAAACCTTGGTTGAACAAAGGACAGGCAAAGGGATTTGGGAGAACTTGTATCAATTTCCCTTGATTGAAGCTTCAGAAACACTTGAAGTTCAAGAGCTCATAGAGCACCAAGCATACCTCGACTTGGTTCCGGATCCTTCCGCCACCCTGCGCCTCTTCAATCCAAAAGAATGGGTGCACAAACTCTCACACCAACACCTGTACGTCCAATTTTGGTTGGTGCGAACAGAACATTTCAAACACCAGTTGATTTCTATCGATGCCCTTGATGCACTCCCGGTACCTCGTTTGATTCATAAATTTTTAGAAATTCATGATTTTCAGTAACAGCAGGTCGCACCGACTGCTCGGAAAAGAAAGTCAGTTTTTTGCCTTTCCTTTTTTTGTTGTCTTCACTTTCGTATTTTTTCAGTAATTTTGATTTTATGGCAGGGACATTGAACAAAGTAATGCTGATTGGACATTTGGGAGATTTTGTAAAAGTGCATTATTTTGAAGGAGGCAACGCCATCGGCCGCTTTCCAATTGCCACGAACGAGACGTATACCAACAAACAAACGGGTGAAAAAACAACATCAGTAGAATGGCATGCCATCGTTGTAAAAAATAAACTCGCTGAAATATGTGAAAAATATCTTACAAAAGGAGATAAAATATACTGTGAAGGCCGCATCAAAACCCGACAATGGGAGCAAGAGGGAGTAAAACGCAGTTCGACTGAAATTCACGTTTTCGATTTGACATTTTTGTCTACAAAAGCATCGAATAACAATGCTGAGGTAGCTTCGAAAGGTCAAAAAGAGATACCAACAAAGGACCTGGAAGGTGATTTTCCTTTCTAATCTTTAAAATAATACTTCAAAATAGTGGACATAGAACCTATCCGAATACTTTTGCCAACCTTTTTCAATTGGGTGGTCTTTACAGAATCGATTGCACTTGTTTTTCTCTTGTTTTGTTCCGCGATGATTTCCGGTACTGAAATTGCTTTTTTTTCGCTGTCTAAAACAGATTTAGACCTTCTGTCTAAAGAACACAGCCCCGCTGGTGATCGGGTGCTTGGCTTGCTCAATAAGCCCAAAAAATTATTGGCGACCATTTTGATTGCAAACAACTTCATCAATATTTTGATCGTGCTTTTGTTTGCTGTGTTGGGCGCTTATTTTTTTGAAAATTTGGAGGCTGGAATTCGGTTTTTGATAGAGGTGGTCTTGATCACCTTTTTGATTTTACTCTTTGGAGAGGTGTTGCCAAAGGTCTATGCAACCCGCAACTCCATCCCTTTCGCGTTGTTTATGGCGAATCCTGTCGTTTATTTAAACCGTTTGTTGTCACCTGTAAGCCATTTGCTGACGGGTTTGACGGGAGTTGTGGAAAGACGTTTGGGAAAGAAAGACAATGATTTCTCCGTCGAAAAACTCTCGCAAGCCTTGGAATTGACCGCTGACAATGCAACCACCAAGGACGAAAAGAATATTTTAGAGGGAATTGTCGCTTTTGGAAATACAGAAACAGTACAAGTCATGAAACCGCGTATTGATATTTTTGCCATTCCTGACGATGCCTCTTTTCCGGAGGTTTTGAGCAAAATCATTTCCAATGGATTTTCAAGAAACCCGGTCTATCACGAAAACATAGATGAGGTGATTGGGGTTTTGTACGCCAAAGATTTGTTGCCACATCTGACCAAAACAGAATTCAATTGGCAGGCCTTGGTCAGGGCTCCCTATTTTGTTCCAGAAAACAAGAAACTCGACGATTTGTTGATCGATTTTCAAGAGAAAAAAAACCATTTGGCAATTGTCGTTGACGAGTATGGAGGAACTAGTGGCTTGGTAACCTTGGAAGATGTCATCGAAGAAATTGTAGGCGACATCAGTGATGAGTTTGACAGTGACGATTTGGTTTACTCCAAGTTGGATGCTAACAACTATGTTTTTGAAGGGAAAACAGCTTTGAAAGATTTTTACAGAGTTTTAGACATTGACCCGAAAAATTTTGAGCTCCACAAAGGTGAAGCCGAAACATTGGCGGGGTTTATTCTAGAAATATCTGGTAAATTCCCAAAGAAATTCGAAAAAATAAATTTTGAAGCCTTCGTTTTTACTGTAGAAGCTGTCGATAGAAAGCGCATCAAACAACTAAAAGTCACCTTGCTCCAATGAAAAAACGGTACAAACTTTTGATACACCAACCAACACAAACGAAGATGCTTTTGAAAAATGCAGTAGTGCGAGTTGGGGCCCTTCTTTTGTTGCTTTCTTGTGGAGACAGTCCCTTGCCCAAACCCAGTTCATACATGCGTTTGGATTACCCCAACGCGGAGTACAAGGTTTTGGAGACAAAGAGTCCCTATCAGTTTGAACATGCGGGGCGTGCTGTAATCATTCAAAAAAAAAACGATTGGGTAGATCTTTACTATCCCGATATGAAGGCAACCCTCGTTTTGACCTATCGGCCGGTAAAAGAAAATTTAAGGGCCTTGTTTGTAGATGCGGAAAAACTGACCTTTAAACACATGATCAAAGCAGATGACATTCAATCATTGCCTTATGAAAACCCAGTTTCCAAAGTATACGGAAGGGTGTTTGAGGTCTTTGGAAATGCCGCTACTCAAATTCAGTTTCACGCGACAGACTCAACGAACAACTTTCTTACAGGGGCCTTGTATTTTTATGCAAAGCCCAATTACGATTCCATTTTACCTGCTGTACAACACTTGAAGAAAGACATTGTACACCTGATGGAGACGTTGGAGTGGAAAAACTAATTTTTTTTACAGGCTTTCGTCTTTCAATCCTCGGTGCATCAAAACCAAATAAAACTGCAGTCCAAACAACAACGCACCTGACATCAAATGCACGGCCTGGGTGCCAAAAGGGAAATCACTGTAGTACATCAAGATGCCCGTAAGTGCTTCTAGCAGTAGCAAGCCCAAAATCCATTTGGGAATTTTAAATCCCAGTTGCAAGGTCTCATTTTTGTAAAAGATCAAGAAGTTGACCAATACAATGGCAATGGTAAACGAACGGTGGATGTAAAAATTGAGGTTGGGGTTGTACAGACTCATTTGTTTGCTTTCAAATCCAAACAACCGCACTTGTTCGTCTACAAACTGTCTTACTTGCGTACCCATGGCGATTTGAATCACCGAAAAAAGAGTGGATAGTAGGAGCAATTTGTGAAATGTCTTGTCAAACTTGATGGCTCTTTTTTCTTCGGAAGACATCCATGCTAAGATTTGCAGAAGCACGGCGATAATTAGCAATCCTACAAGCATATGAACCGTAATGATCCAAGGTTCCAAGACAGAATCTACAACAGTCTTACCCAGCCAGGCTTCGAAAAGCATCATGAAAAATGCTCCAAATGAGAGCAGTGTAATTCCCTTTTTTTCTTTCCAAAATTTCAACGAAGCCGTTATCAAAAACAAGAAAATCAATCCAGAAACCACCGAGGCCAAACGGTTGATGTATTCCGTCCATGTGTGGTAGACATTGAATATTGCGTATTCGTGTTTGGTGTAAGGACTCCAATTTGTAGGTTCCCATTCCAACTCCGTTTGCAAATCGCTGTTGGCCACGTAGAGAGTTTCGTCGAGAACGATGAGTGTTCCTTCGTGATAGGAAGTATTTGCTTTCCAGCGCAATTGAGCTTCGTCGGTTGGAGGGATGTAATATCCAAAGCATTTTGGCCAATCAGGACAGCCCATGCCAGAACCCGTCATTCGCACGATGGAGCCAGCCAAAAAAATGACATAAACGGAAATCAACGCCGTTTTAACGATGAGTTTGAAATGTTTTTTCATAAGAGTTCTTGTTCTTTAAGAGCGCGCATTGCGAGGATTTCAAGCTTTGAAAACCAAAGCTAATTTTCTTTTGCAAAGATACTTCATAAATTTTTAAGACCTCTAAAACGAATCGAAAAGCGCGTGTGTTTTTGCATTATCTTTGTAAAAAAACGTTTCAATGCTTCATCACAGTTCTCACCTGCATCCAACGAGTGACCAATGGGTCGTGTTTGTCCACGGAGCCGGGGGGAGCAGTGCCATCTGGTTTGCACAGGTACGAGCGTTTAGAAAGCAGTTCAATGTGCTGTTGGTCGACCTGAGGGGGCATGGAAAGTCAAAACATTATGCAACTATGGTAAAGCGCTATACTTTTGATATGATTGCAAAAGAGGTCTTGCAGGTACTCGATTATTTGAAAATAGAAAAGGCGCATTTTGTCGGAATTTCTTTGGGTACAATTGTGATTCGGGAAATCGCTGAAAAGCATCCTCAAAAGGTGTCAAGTTTGGTGATGGGAGGTGCTGTGATGAAGCTCAATTTGAGCGGGCAATTTTTGATGCGCTTGGGTGTTTTGTTAAAGTCTGTAGTTCCTTATCTTTTGCTTTACCGTTTTTTTGCGTACGTCATCATGCCCAGAAAACATCACAAAGCCTCCCGAAGTTTGTTTATCAACGAGGCAAAAAAACTCTGTCAAAAAGAGTTCAAAAGATGGTTCTCTTTGGTGTCTGAGGTCAATCCCATATTGGCCCTTTTTAGAATTCGAGATTGTGGGTTGCCCACCCTTTACATTATGGGGCAAGAAGACCATATGTTTTTGCCGAGTATTGCAAAACTAGTCCAGCACCACAGGTCTTCACAATTGTTTGTGATTCCAAATTGTGGACATGTAGTGAATGTTGAACAGCCGCAAGTTTTCAATGATCAATCCATTGATTTTGTCAATAGTTTTCAAATCTGATCGGTTCCAATCAATAAATTTTTCAAAAAAAACACCTGTATTGAAACAGGCGTACAATGGATGGATTGGCATTTGAGAGGTTTTCAGTTCTCTCTTTGCTTTTTTGCATTTTAATTTGCATTCCGAAGTAGCAGTCGCGCATTTGGCACAGTCTTTACTGCATTTTTTTGGAGTAGCATTGGCTTTTTTAGTCGTACAACAGGCTTTTTTTAAAACGGGTTTGCAAGAATTGACAAACTCGGGTTTGGTTTCTTTTAAGGAAGATTTTTTGCTGTCTTTACAGGCGATACTTGCGGTTGCTAAGAAAAAAAGCACGAAAAGTTTTACAGCGAATTTCATTTTATTAAAGTTCTAAATTGTCAATAGCAACTACAAGATACGTATTTCCATCGCCAATACCACTTATCTCTTCAGAAATTTCAGATTCAGAAATCTGGTTGGCATCGAAGATGATTTCTCCCAGGCGCTTCTCAAAAGAGACGGCAGCAGACTTGATTCCAGGTGTTTTGGAAAGTCTGGACTCGATGGTTTTGGCACAGCCAATTTGACAAGTCATGCCTTCGATTTGAAGGGCTATTTTTTTAAGACGCTGTTTTTGAGTTGTCTGTTCTGTTTTTGTTTTTTCGCTGCTTTTTTTGCAGGAAATTCCAAAGGCGAGTAAGGTTGCGCAGGCAAAGATTGTGATAGATCGTTTCATAAAATTTATAGTTGTATAGAGCAAATTTATGTAGATTTTTCATACAATCCGAAAACTTGTGCCATTTTTGTATATACTTTAACAGGAAAAGCATGAAAGAAAATAAATGGGCCTATCTCATATTGATTTCCCTTGTTTGGGGAAGTTCTTTTATCTTGATGAAAAAAGCCCTCTTGGGCTTGTCTCCACTTCAAATTGGTGCTTTTCGTATTTTGATTGCCGGTAGCATTTTGATGTTTGTCGGAGCTAAAAAATTAATTCACATTCAAAGAAAACATTGGAAACCCCTTTTTTTAGTCGCTTTTACAGCTACTTTTTTTCCTGGCTTCTTTTTCGCTTTTGCTGTTTCTCAAATTGATAGTTCAGTTTCTGCCATACTGAATTCTTTGACTCCGCTGATCACGATGTTGATCGGTTTTTTCTTTTTTGGTTTTTCATTTTCAAGAAGGCAAGTTTTTGGGGTTTTTGTAGGTTTGGTGGGAACGCTACTTTTGATAGTGAAAAGCGCTGAAATCAACCCGCACCAACACTACGAATATGCCTTGCTTATCTTTCTTTCATCAATTGGCTATGCCTACAGTTTGAACATGATCAAGACAAAACTCTCAGACCTCGATGCACTGAGTATCACCGTGAGTTGTTTTGCTGTTTTGATGCTGCCGGCTTTGTTGGTTTTGGTCTTTTCTGGTTTTTTCAATGACTTGGCATGGACCTCCGAAGCCAGTGAATCTCTTTTCTATGTCTCGCTGTTGGCAATTGTCGGTACCGCTATGGCCAAGGTGTTATTCAACAGGTTGGTACAGATTTCCTCACCCGTATTTTCCTCCTCGGTAACTTATTTGATTACGGTAGTTGCTGTCGCTTGGGGCATGTGGGATGGGGAGCGTTTGACTTTGTATCAATTGTTTTCTGTTGTCATCATTTTTGCAGGGGTGTATTTGGTCAACAAAAAACCAAAAAAAGAACTTTTAAGACCGGCCAAAACGGTAGCTTAGGGCTAATTTTTTAATAGTTCAGGTGTTTTTGAACAAGTTGTTATCAGCGAAAATCTCCTGCGCTTACGCCGTTGTTCAAAGAGAGTGTTTGTACTTGAAGTTCCATTTCTTTGCCGCCAACGACGATGCGTAGCCTTGAGGGAAATTTCAGGCCTTTGACAGCGGTGTATTTTGAAAAAAACAATTCCTGTTCAAAAGAGCGACCCAGTTTGTTTTTACTACTGACTCCTTTTACTTTTAGGCCTGTTTCTATATCGTAATAGATCTTGGTGTTTTCCAATGCAAGCACATGTGCTTTGTTGCCATTCACCTTTTCGATTCCTTTGTAAAAAGCATTTTTTAAATAGTCAAATTCGGGAAAGATACTTCTGTTTTCTCGGTGTCTTTTGGTTTGGGCTGCATCGAAATCTTCTTCAATGTCTTGTTGAATAATGCGTCCTTTTTTACCGTCAAAAATGTTTTCTGAAACCAGGTAGCCATCGAGACTCATGCTGGAATAGTGGTAATAGGGCAACATTCTTTTTTTGACAAGAAGGATTTCTTTTTCCGCGAAGACGCCTTTTGAAATCGTGTAAAAGGTTTTTATTTGCGCTGCTTTCTCCCTGCCTCCAATCGCTTTAAAGTAATGGTCGACGACCTCTTTTACGGAAGCATTCTTTGTGTTTTGCCCCGACAAATTTTGAAAGGCACTGAGCGTAAAAATAAAGAAAAAAAGGTAGTAAATACGTTTCATGAATTGCCCCTTCAAATAGAAATAGTCTCCTGTGTTGTTTTCAGGTAAAGAAACACATAAAATTTGAGAAAAAATAATGCCTTTGCATGACTTGTTTATTTATGAAAAAGAAGTATATTTGCACTCGTTTTAAACAAAACAAAATTAAATATCAAACATATGTACGCAATTGTAGAGATAGCAGGGCAGCAGTTTAAAGTTGCAAAAGACCAAAAGGTTTACGTACACCGTTTGCAAGACAAAGAAGGTTCAAAAGTCTCTTTTGACAATGTTCTTCTAGTAAGCGATGGTGAGAAAGTAACCTTAGGCGCCCCAGCTATAGAAGGAGCCAAAGTAACGGCCAAGGTATTAGAACACCTCAAAGGTGACAAAGTAATCGTTTTCAAAAAGAAGCGAAGAAAAGGATACAAGAAAAAAAATGGACACCGTCAATTCTTGACTGAGATCCAAATTGATGGAATCGCTGTAGGTGGCGCTAAGAAGAAAGCGGCTCCAAAAAAAGAGGCTGCTGAAGAAGCTGCTGCACCAAAGAAAGCGGCACCAAAAAAAGCTGCTGCTAAGAAAACAGCTCCAAAAAAGGCAACTGAAGCAAAAGCGACTCCTAAGAAAGCTGCTGCTAAGAAAGCTGCTCCAAAAAAGGAAGCCGCTGCAAAAAAAGCGCCTGCTAAAAAAGCAGCTCCAAAAAAGGAAGATAAAAAATAATCATCCTACCTGTTTGTAACAGGTAGCTAAAATCCATACATTATGGCTCATAAAAAAGGTGTCGGTAGTTCGAAGAATGGTAGAGAATCAGAATCGAAACGACTAGGAGTAAAAATTTTCGGTGGTCAAGCTGCGATTGCAGGGAACATCATCATTCGTCAAAGAGGAACGAAACACAATCCAGGAGAAAATGTATACATGGGTAAAGACCATACCTTGCATGCAAAAGTAGATGGAATTGTAAAGTTTACTAAGAAAAGAGACAACAAGTCTTATGTTTCGATAGAAGCAGTTGAAGCTTAAATAGATCGCTTTTACATCATACAAAACTCCCAGCCTTCGGTTGGGAGTTTTCTTGTTTTTGGTTTTTTCTTAAACAAGTCGCTTCCTCAGGCCAAACTCAATTCCCTTCCGTTCCTTTTTAGTACATTTACAGCATGCTTTTTATCTACAATTTTCTTCTCTTTGTGTCGCAAATTATTTTGAAAATTGCTGCGCCTTTTCATAAAAAGACAGGTCTTTTTGTAGCAGGGCGAGCAAACGTGTTTGCGGACTTGCAACAAGCTCTTGATCCAAAAGATCACGTCGTTTGGTTCCACTGTGCTTCTTTGGGAGAATTCGAACAAGGAAGGCCCTTGATAGAGGCTGTTCAAAAAGACCACCCCACCTACAAAGTGGTCTTGACCTTTTTCTCTCCTTCTGGTTACGAAGTGCGGAAAGACTATCCGCATGCGGATGTAGTATGTTACTTGCCGCTCGACACCCAGGCCAATGTGAGGAGGTTCTTAGACCTGGTACACCCAACACTGGCGGTATTTGTCAAATACGAATTTTGGCCCAACATGTTGTTGGCACTGAAAAAGAGAAAAACAACCACCCTATTGGTTTCGGGGATTTTTAGAAAAGAGCACTATTTTTTCAAGCGTTTTGGGAAAGGGATGCGAAACTTGCTCCAGTCATTCACACATTTTTTTGTACAAGACTCAAACTCCCTTCAGCTGCTACGTGGCATCGGATTGACGAATGCAACCCACAGTGGGGATACCCGTTTTGACCGTGTTTATGACATTCTGAATCAAGACAATTCTTTGCCTTACGTCACCGCCTTTAAAGAGGGTTGCTATACGTTGGTGGCAGGGAGCACTTGGAAAGAAGACGAGGATTTGTTGGTGGAATATATCAACCAAACCGCCACAGCTCAAGAGAAATTCATCATCGCACCACACAACGTCAAAGAAGAAGACATCTTGGCTCTCAAAGCTTCAATCGCCAAAAAAACAGTTCTTTATTCCGAAAAAGAGGGGCAATCCTTGAAAGATTACCAAGTTTTTATCATTGATACGGTCGGTATTTTAACGAAAATTTACAGCGTTGCTGACATTGCTTATGTGGGTGGCGGCTTTACCAAGAGTGGGGTGCACAATATATTGGAGCCTTCCGTTTTTGGAATTCCTGTTGTCATCGGTCCCAATTTTGTAAAATTCAAAGAAGCCACTGATTTGATAGCAAGAGATGCCTGTTCAACTGTTGGCACTTCTGAGTGTTTTTCAAGAGTACTACTGAATTTTAAAAACGATGCTGATTTGCGCAGAGAAAAAGGAGAAAAAGCCTTCCACTACATAAACGAAAGCAAAGGAGCTTCTCAAAAAATCCTCGCTTATATGAGTTCCGTGCTCAAATGAATTTAGAGCTTGGGTCAAGAGGTTTTTGTGCTTTTTAATTTGCCTGCTTTTATCTGTTGAGATATTTTTTTGTTAGGTCTTTTTGTCAGAACTTTACTTCGAATTCAAACAACTAAAAATGCAGCAGTTGCGAGACGCTTTTGGCAGACAAATTACCTATGTAAGGCTGGCAGTTACAGATCGATGCAATTTGCGTTGTACCTATTGCATGCCTGCAGAAGGCGCTGTGATTGTAGAACGAAAAGAATTGCTGACTTTCAAAGAAATGTATCGCATTACCCGCGTACTTACCGAATTGGGTGTCCGTAAAGTTCGTCTAACGGGAGGAGAACCCTTTGTCCGTAAAAATTTGATTGATTTTTTGAAAATGCTGTCCTTCAACGACCTTTTGGAGGCAATCAATATCACCACCAATGGCGCACTCATTGCCGCTCATATTTCCGATTTGGAAAGATTGAAAGTAAAAACAGTCAACTTGAGCATCGACAGTTTACAACCCGAAAAATTTGCTAAAATCACACGACGTGATGTGTTTGATCAAGTTTGGGAAACCTACGAGCTTTTGGCGAAAAGCAAATTAAAGCTCAAATTGAATGTGGTCATTCAGTCTGGAGTCAATACGGACGAAATTGCTGATTTTGTCGCTTTGACAAAACATAAAGAAATGGATGTTCGTTTTATCGAAGAGATGCCTTTCAATGGCGTGGGAGTTCGGAAAACAACAGAAGTATGGGATTACAAACGCATCTTAGAAGAAATTCGAGTGGTTGCACCCACCCTTCAAACACTGCCTTTGGAAACTTCTTCTACATCGCGTAATTTCAAAGTGGAAGGAGCCAAGGGAACTGTAGGCATCATCCCTGCTTATACCCGAACGATTTGCAACGATTGCAACCGAATTCGAATCACCTCGACAGGGATGTTGAAAAACTGCCTTTTTGATGAAGGCGTTTTTAGCATCCGCGATTTTTTAAGAAAAGGAGCAAGCAATGAGGAACTAAAACAATTATTTGTAGATCTGGTCGCTCAAAAACCCAAAAATGGCTTTGTAGCTGAGGCCAGTCGTACCAAAAACAAAAAAGTCTCTGAAAGCATGTCTAGCATTGGAGGTTGATTGAAGTTGAAAGACACCAAAATCTTTATGAAACTATTTAAAAAAGAAACGCTTCGAATCAAAAAGGGAAACCAAAAAAACATCCTCTTGTTTTTAGGGACGCTGGTCTTCTTGTTGGTGATTTGTGATTTTGACTTGGGCAAGGAGCTGGTTGTCAAGTTGGGAAATGGAACTTTGCACCTCCCCATTCCTGTCTTGTTTCCAATCTTGTTTGTCTTTTCATACGCCAACCTTCTGTACCTTCGTTTTTGTTTTAGTGAAGGGTGGACCTTGTTGCAAAAATTAGTGTTGGGACTGCTAAATTCCGGATTTGTCTTGTTGATTTTTAAAGGAGGATTTGAGCTTTGGAAAACCACACAAGGAGATATTGATGCCGTATTTTTTGCAGCGAACAAAGTGGCTTTTCAATTGACCCTTAGAAGCGTCGCCTTTTGGGTGATGTACCAAACCCTTTTGATGGCATACGGTTTGTCTGTTTTAAAAATAATCGTGAGCCCTCGTAAAAAATAATTCAATGCAAAAAAAAGAAGCTTCTAGCTCCCCAATGATTTCAGTTGAAAAGGCCCTTCAGACAATTTTACAGTGCCAACAGGATTTTGGTTCAGAAACCATCTCTTTTGAGCATTCACCGGGAAGGGTTTTAAAAGAAGCCCTCTTTGCTGACAGCGATTTCCCCCCTTTCAATCGGGTTTGTATGGATGGAATTGCACTCCAGCTAGCTGCTTTTGACTCGGGTTTGAGAAGCTTTGCAATCGAAGGAGTTCAAGCAGCGGGAAGCCCACAAAAAACACTTGTAAACATTCAAAACTGCTTGGAGGTGATGACGGGTGCTGTCTTGCCCCGCAACACAGATATTGTGATTCCTTACGAGCAGCTTGAGATCAAAAAGGGCGTTGCCCAAGTCAAAGTGAATCAAGTGCGTTTTTATCAAAACATACACGAAAAAGGCAGCGACAAAAAACAAGGAGATTTGTTGATCTCAACAAACAAGCAAATCACAGCTGCTGAAATTGGGGTCATGGCAACTGTTGGCAAGACACATGTGCGGGTCGCCAAGCAACCCAAAGTAATCGTGATCTCTACAGGAGACGAATTGGTAGAGGTTTCAGAAATTCCTTTGAAACACCAGATACGAAAAAGTAATGTACACAGTTTGGTTTCCCTGTTAAAAGAAAAGCATATTTCTGCAGACACAGCGCATCTTCCAGACGACAAAGACCGTCTAAAAAGCAATATTGAGCATTTTTTGAACAGCTACGACGTCCTGCTTTTTAGCGGTGCTGTGAGCAAGGGAAAGTTTGATTTTCTTCCCGAAGTATTGGAGGAGCTCGGCGTAAAAAAATTATTTCACAAGGTAAAACAACGGCCCGGAAAACCTTTTTGGTTTGGACAATTGAATTCTTTACGTGAAGATAAAACACAAAAAAAGGCCACCATTTTTGCCTTTCCAGGAAACCCCATTTCCACCTATGTCAATTGTTTGAAGTATTTTTATCCTTGGATTCGAAAATCCACGGGCCTGAATTTGCAAAACGAAACAGCTGAGTTAGGAGCGGAAATCCACTTTCAGCCCCCAATGACTTATTTTTTACAGGTCACCCTTACAAGTCAAAACGGAAAATGCATCGCTATGCCTTTGCCGGGAAACGGTTCAGGAGATTTGGCAAATTTGGTCATGGCAGATGCTTTTATCGAGCTGCCGGCAGACCGCAATACATTTCAAAAAGGAGAGGTGTATCCAGTTCTGAGGTATCGGAGTTTTTAAAAAGAATGAATGGAATTTAGAGATGATTTTTTATAAAAAAACACAATTACAACAACATGGGGTTTTCACATATTGACAAAAACAACCAGCCCAAAATGGTAGATGTGGGTGGAAAAAAAACAACAAAACGTCAAGCGACGGCAACAGCAGTAATGGAGGCTGGGGAGGAGATCATCTCGTTGCTTGCAGACAACGCTTTTAAAACCAAGAAAGGACCTGTATTTCAAACTGCAATCATCGCAGGAATACAAGCGGTCAAAAAAACAGCGGAATTGATTCCCATGTGCCATCCTTTGATGATTGATGGGGTAGATTTGTCAATCACTGTCAAAGACTCGGCATACATCGAAATTTTTTGTACGGTAAAAATAGAAGGGAAAACAGGCGTAGAAATGGAGGCCTTGACTGGAGCTACTGTGGCAGCTTTGACTGTCTACGACATGTGCAAATCCATCTCTCAAAAAATGACGATCAAAGAGGTCAAATTGCTTGAAAAAACTGGAGGTAAATCTGATGTCAAGTCGCCGAAATAAGAACATTTGATTCCGAAGATAACAACCACAATTCCCAAGTCTAAAAACAAATTTTCATAGGTCTCCTGAATTCCTATTTAAAACGATTCAAAATGAAAACACATCGAAAACACGCAAAATTGACTTTACGGAAAAGCGGGGTTTTTGCTCCTAACGAACTTGCCTTTGTTGGTGCAAAGTGTAGTGTGATTCACGATTTGGTCCAAGAGATCAGCCATCGACTGTTTGCAGCGTCAAAATTGGCCTACGTAGATGCTTCTCATGCAAAAGAAGAGCTGCTGCCAAAACTAGCAGTTTATACCTACCACAATTCAGGCAGCGCAGTTGTTTTGTCAACCATTGATAAAAATACGTTTAATGACCGCATTCGGCTTTCTTCCTTCGACTTGGTTTGTGTCAATGGAAATCACTATCCTGCCAATCGACAGGTGGTGCTGTTAGATCCTGAAAAAGAGAATTCCATCAAAAAACGGATTGACCAATTGCAAGACGTACAGTTTTTTGTAAAAACCCGACGAAATGCTACCGTTTTTGATTGTTTGATCGAGACTTATCCTGCCTACAAAGCACTCCCCGTTTACGACTTAGAGGATGTCAGTTCCATTTCCGAACACATGCGCGAAATCATTCAAAAAGAAACTCCGGTCCTCAATGGATTGGTGCTCGCAGGGGGAAAGAGCCTGCGTATGGGGACCGACAAGTCTTTGTTGGATTACCACGGAGCAGCCCAAAGAGAGGTGGCAATGCAGCTTTTAAAAGCACAGGATTTACCGACTTATTTGTCAGTGAGACCCGGGCAAAAAGGGCTGGAAGGAATCAATACCCTTTCAGATACTTTTGTAGGTTTAGGGCCCTTTGGAGCCATCTGTTCTGCTTTTATGAAAAATCCAAACGAAGCCTACTTGGTTTTGGCGACTGACCTGCCTTTTGTCAACAAAGAATTGATACAGCTCCTTTTGGAAAAGCGCAACCCAAAAAAAATAGCGACAGCCGTCAAAGGGAAAGGAAAAAAATTCATGGAACCTTTGGTAACCATTTGGGAGCCCAAATCCTACCCGATTTTGTTGAGTTACCTCGCACAGGGTTATTCCTGTCCGAGAAAAGTACTGATCAATTCTGAGGTCGAAATTGTCGAGGTGGCGGATGAATTGATTTGCAATGTCAATACGCCCGAAGAATTTGAACAGGTGAAATCGAATTTAAAAAGTAGAAGGGTGTGAAAACTCCTTAAAAAGAAATTTTATGGATGTGCGTTTACCCACACCTCTCCATCTTCAAAATGTTCTTTTTTCCAAATAGGAACACTTTCTTTCAAAGTGTCGATTGCAAACTGACACGCTTCAAATGCGGCCTTTCGATGTGCTGCAGCTACTGCAATGACGACCGGAATATCCCCAATTCCTAAGACCCCTTCTGCATGGTGAATGGCAATCTTTAAAACATCAAATTTCGACAAAACATCCTTGGCGATGGACGTCATTTCTTTGACAGCCATTGGACCGTATGCAGAAAACTCCAGAAGGGTTACTTTTTTTCCAGCACTGTGGTTGCGAACGGTTCCCACAAAGACTGAAATGCCGCCACAACTTGGGTCGTCCACAAAATCCGAACAGGCTTGAGCAGAGAGTTTTTCAGAAGTTAATTTGATGGAAATGTTTTTGGAATTCATGGTTTTTTTTGAGAGGTTCTTTTTCGTGCAATCGGCGGGGCTGTTGGTTTTTAACCTCCGCTTACAGGAGGAATGACAGCAAGCACGTCTTGGTTTTTGAGCAGTACTTCATCCAATGCATATGCCTCATTGACAGCGATGGCATAGTTTGTGTATTCTTTTAAAATCGGGTATTTTTCGTGAAATTTTATTTTGAAAACCCCTACGGAAGCTCCTTCTGTAAGGTCCATTTCTAGCCTGCTTTCACCAGTCAAATCCCCGACAATCCCAAAAAGTAAAACAGTGATTTTCATTCGATTTTTTTTGTAAAAATACAGCTATTTTCAAAAATCAGCTTGATTTTTTCGCAGGAAAAAATAAAAAGCCGCTCAAAACAAAGAGCCATTTGAAGTCAATAGCTTTTCGATTTTATAATTTTGTTCACAGACAAGTAGGCTTCCAAATATTTGGGTATTTTTGCAACACATTGATTGACAAAAGCAGACATACCGCAGCCATCAAAAACAAAGCCCTGTCTTTGGGGTTCACAAGCGTGGGTATTGCAAAAGCGACTTTCCTTGAAGAAGAAGCGCCAAAATTAGAGCAGTGGTTGCAAAAAGGCTACCAAGGCGAGATGCGGTATTTGGAAAACAACTTCGACAAACGCTTGGACCCAAGGTTGTTGGTGGCGGATGCAAAATCGGTCATTTCATTGAGTTACAACTATTTTCCAAAGACCGAGCAAGCCGATACCAGTTACAAGCTAGCGAAATACGCCTACGGACAAGATTACCACCAGGTACTCAAAGCCAAGTTGAAAGAACTCATGGACTTTGTTCAAAAGGAGGTCGGTGCGGTTTCGGGAAGGGCTTTTACAGATTCTGCACCCATCTTAGAAAGAGCTTGGGCAGAAAAGGCAGGTTTGGGGTGGAATGGAAAAAATTCTTTGTTGATTCAAAAGCAACACGGTTCTTTTTTCTTTCTGGCCGAGTTGATTCTCGATTTGGAATTAGAAACCGACCTTCCTTTTAAGACGGATCATTGTGGTTCATGTACCCAGTGCATCGACGCCTGTCCCACCCAAGCGATTCTTCCAAACAATACAGTCGATGGGAGCAAATGTATTTCCTACTTTACCATCGAACTGAAAAATGAGCTGCCCGCGACCGAAAAAGGCAAGTTTGAAGATTGGATGTTTGGTTGTGATATCTGTCAAGACGTCTGCCCTTGGAACCGTTTTTCGACACCCCACAACGAATCCTTGTTGGACCCTCACCCAGATCTGTTAAAAATGACCAAAAAAGACTGGGAGGAAATCACAACAGAGGTCTTCCAAAAAGTCTTTCGAAAATCTGCGGTAAAGCGAACCAAATATTCAGGATTGACGAGGAATATCAAGTTTTTAAAAGATTGAAATTTGAAAGATTAGTTGTCTTAAAATCGGTATATTTGTCAATCACAACAGGAAGCAAAGCCAATATGTCTGAATCCACAAAGAGGAAGGAAGCGTTGTTGTACCACGCAAAACCTACCCCCGGAAAAATAAAAGTAGTTCCTACAAAAAAATACGCGACTCAAAGAGACTTGTCCTTGGCTTATTCTCCTGGGGTTGCAGCGCCTTGTTTGGAAATTGCCAAAAACAAAGGAGATGTGTACAAATACACTTCCAAAGGAAATTTGGTGGCCGTGATTTCGAACGGAACGGCCGTTTTGGGTTTGGGAGATATTGGGCCTGAGGCGAGCAAGCCAGTCATGGAAGGAAAAGGCCTGTTGTTTAAAATATTTGCTGACATTGACGTATTCGATATTGAAGTCGATGTGACGGACGTTGACAAGTTTGTTGAGACGGTCAAAGCCATCGCTCCAACTTTTGGTGGAATCAATTTGGAAGACATCAAAGCACCCGAAGCTTTTGAAATTGAAAGAAGACTCAAAGAAGAGTTGGACATTCCGGTGATGCATGACGACCAACACGGAACTGCTATTATTTCTGCTGCCGCCTTAAAAAACGCACTGGAAATTGTTGGAAAAAACATTGAAGAGGTTCAAATAGTAGTCAACGGAGCCGGCGCCGCAGCCATCTCTTGTACTCGTTTGTACTTGGCCTTGGGAGCGCGAAGAGAAAATGTGGTCATGTGTGACAGCAAAGGGGTGATTCGGAAAGACATAGAAAACCTCACTTCTCAAAAAGCAGAATTTGCAACTTCCAAAGACCTCCGGTCCTTGGAAGATGCGATGAAGGATGCAGATGTTTTTATCGGTTTGTCCAAAGGGGATATTGTCTCTCCTGAAATGCTGTTGTGCATGGCAAACGATCCCATCGTATTTGCGATGGCCAATCCCACTCCAGAAATCAATTACGACCTCGCCATACAAACACGAAAAGACATCCTGATGGCTACGGGGCGTTCTGACCATCCCAATCAAGTGAACAATGTCTTGGGTTTTCCATTTATTTTTAGAGGTGCTTTGGATGTGAGAGCTACAGGAATCAATGAAGAAATGAAAATGGCGGCGGTACATGCCTTGGCAGATTTGGCCAAAAAGACCGTTCCAGAACAGGTCAACTTGGCTTACGAAGAGTCCAACCTGTCTTTTGGAAAAGACTACATCATTCCAAAACCTTTTGACCCGCGGTTGATCTATGAAATCCCTCCAGCAATCGCCAAAGCAGCGATGGATTCAGGAATTGCCAAACAGCCGATTCAAAATTGGGACAGCTACAAAGACGAACTTATGGAGCGCTTGGGAACTAGCAACAAAGTAGTTCGGATGTTGCATGACCGTGCAAAAGCAAATCCAAAGCGTTTGGTCTTCAACGAAGCAGATCAGTTGAACGTCACCAAAGCCGCACAAATTGTCTTTGACGAAGGAATTGCGATTCCAATCCTTTTGGGAAACAAAGAAATGATTTTGGCACACAAAAAAGAAATTGGTTTTGACCAAGATGTAACAATCATCAACCCCAAAACAGATGAAGAGCGCTCCCGTAGATTTCGCTATGCCGATTTGTATTGGAAAGAAAACCAACGCAAAGGGGTTACCTTGTTGGAAGCGAGAAAATTGATGCGTGAGCGCAATTATTTCGCAGCCATGATGGTCAATCAAGGAGATGCAGATGCCATGATTACAGGCTATTCAAGAAACTATGCCAGTTCGATAAAACCTCTTTTTGAAACCATCGGTATGCAGGATGGTGTGAGTAGAATCGCGGCGACCAACTTGATGTTGACCAAAAGAGGACCCATGTTTCTGGCAGATACAACGGTCAATATCGATCCGACACCACAGCAATTGGAGAAAATCACACAGCTCACCAGTAATGTTGCCAAGCTCTTTGGCATCAAGCCGATCGTGGCCATGTTGTCGTTTGCAAATTTTGGCGCTTCCAAATCAGAAAGAGCACAAAAGATGGAGATCGCAGTTCGCAGGGTTCATGAGTCTTGTCCGGATTTGCTTGTGGACGGTCCAATACAGGTCGATTTTGCGTTGAATGCCGAAATGTTAGAAGACAAGTTCCCCTTTTCTAATTTGGCAGGGAAAAAACCAAATGTTTTGATTTTCCCAAACTTAGATGCCGCAAACATCACCTATAAAATGATCAAGGAATTGAATGCGGTCGAGTCTGTCGGTCCAATTTTAATGGGCTTGAAAAAACCTGCTCATATTTTGCAATTGGGAGCGAGTGTGGACGAAATGGTCAATATGGCAGCTGTTGCAGTTGTAGATGCTCAAAATAAATCGCGTAGAAAAACAACATAAAATCATTGGAAACAGACGTTTTGGCCTGACAATTCATTCAAATTAAACCGCAGAAATAAGATGATCACACAATTAAAAGGAAGATTGGTAGAGAAAAACCCGACATACATCATTGTAGATTGCAATGGCGTGGGGTATCTTTTACACATTTCACTTCATACTTTTGGACTGTTGCCAAATGATGAATTGTTGACTGTGTACACCCATTTATCTGTGAAAGAAGACTCCCACACCTTGTTTGGATTTAGCAGCAAGGTAGAAAGAGAAATTTTCCGTTTGCTGATTTCCGTTTCTGGAGTAGGACCCAGTATCGCTAGGACCATGTTGTCCTCCATGAGCCCTCAAGAAGTTCAGCAAGCCATCGCTTCGGGCAATGTGGCCGTGATTCAATCTGTCAAAGGAATCGGAGCAAAAACAGCACAGCGTTTGATCTTGGACTTGAAAGACAAAGTATTGAAAACTTTCGATTTGGATGAAAATACCCTTTTGTCGGACAATACCTTTAAAGAAGAAGCGTTATCAGCTTTGGAAGTCTTGGGCTTTGCTCGAAAAATTTCAGAAAAAGTCTTGGACCGAATTCTGCAACAAAACCCTTCGTTGTCCGTGGAAGAATTGATTAAGAAAGCATTGAAAAGTTTTTAAAATTGTTAAAGAAGAGAAGTTACATATTCAAGAAGCATTTGCTGTTGCTGAGCGCGCTGTTTTTACAGATGAGTCTGTTGGCACAAACAAAGTCCGATGAAAAAAACGACACGCTTCCGAGCTTGCCTTATCAATTCAAAAGCCACCAGAAAGGCAGTTTGTTTTTGAATTTGCCCCTGTCCAAAGAGGTGGTTTTTGAAAAAGAAGTCAACCGGTATGTGATTCGCGAAAAATTTGGAAACACCGTCGTCAAAACACCGCTTTTTATGTCTGCGGAAGAATACAAAGACTACCGTCTCAAACAAGACATCAGCGACTATTACAAACAAAAAATAAGTGCGCTCAATTCCGACAAACAAGGCAGTAAGGAAGCCCAAAAAAACCTCCTGCCCACATACTACGTAAATTCCTCTCTGTTCAAATCCATTTTTGGAGGAAACACCATAGAAGTCAATACACAAGGGACCATCGGTTTGCGCTTGGGGGTCTTGTACCAAAAGATAGAGAATCCTCAGCTTTCTCAAGAAAACCGCAAGAATTTCACCTTTGATTTCGACCAGCAAGTGACGGCGAGTGTCGCTGCAAAAATAGGAGAGCGCCTCAAAGTAGCAGCCAATTACGATACCAAGTCTACTTTTGATTTTCAAAACATGGTCAAGTTGGAGTTTATTCCTTCCATACCATCAAATGCCTCCGGCTTGAAAGACAAATACAACAAGGCCAAGTCCAAAATTGACAATGTGAAGTCTGCCTACGACGATGCAAAATCTACCTACGACGATGTCAAAAGTCTTTCAGACGGTTATGATTCGAAAGACGAAGACGACATTGTCAAAAAAATTGAATTGGGAAACACCAACATGAACGTGAGCAACAACCTGATTTCTGGTGCGCAAAGTTTGTTTGGCTTGAAGTCCATTTTGCAATTTGGGAAGACGACAGTAACTTCCGTTTTTTCCCAACAGAAATCGGAAACGAAGACAGTTGCTGCTGAAGGAGGCGCTACTTTGAATGAATTTGAGTTGCAAACTTCCCAATACGAAGCCAACAAACATTTCTTTTTGTCCCATTATTTTAGAAATCAGTACAACAACTCTTTGAAGCAATTCCCCCTGATCAACAGTCCTGTAAACATCATCAATGTCGAGGTGTGGGTGACCAACAGGTCGACCAATACAACCGATGTGCGAAACATCGTAGCCCTTACCGATTTGGGAGAGTCTGGTGTTGATGTGTATGACCCGAGTATTTCTAACATTACCAGCTCAGCTGTAACCGCAACGGCATCCGCTCCAAATCCAGACAACTCGTCCAATAGCTTGTCTTCCGTTTTTGCAGATGGGATTCGTTCTATTGGAACGGTCAAAAGTACTTTGCCTTCCAGTATGCAGCAGGGAACGGACTATACCATCTTGGAGAATGCAAAAAAATTGAGTCCCAATGACTATACGTTTCATCCACAACTGGGATTCCTTTCTTTGAAACGCCCTTTGGTTGACGGCGATGTCCTGGCGGTAGCCTTCCAGTACAGCACCATCGGAAGTGAGGAGGTATACAAAGTAGGGGAGTTGTCCACCGACGGTTTGTCTTCCCAAGAAAACATCGTTTTGAAACTCTTGCGAAGCGAAGTCAAACAACCGACCATGCGCATTTGGGATCTGATGCTAAAAAACGTCTATTCTTTGGGGGCATATCAAATGGAGTCTGAGGGCTTTCGTTTGGAAGTCTTGTACAAAGACGATCAGACAGGGGTTCCGGTCAATACCCTTCAAAATGCGAAAACAGAAAACATCACAACCCAAACGCTTTTGAATTTGATGCGTTTGGATGTTTTGGATCAAAACAATTTTGTCAAACCAAAGGGAGACGGGTATTTTGATTATGTAGAAGGAGTCACTGTAAGGTCTGAAACGGGAACGGTTATCTTTCCAACATTAGAACCTTTTGGACGGGATTTGCAAACGAAATTGTCAGCTTCTGAGGATGCTATTTTTGTATTCAACGAATTGTATACAACCACACCAACCCAGGCGAGAACCAATTTCCAAAACAAAGACAAATACCTGTTAAAGGGGTATTACAAATCAGATGCCAGTGAGGGCATTTCTTTAGGAGCGTTCAACGTTCCCAAAGGATCTGTAAAAGTTACTTCCAATGGGATTTTGCTGAGCGAAGGTTCAGATTATGTGGTGGATTACATGAGTGGACGGGTTCAAATCATCAACCCCGCCATTGAAGCATCTGCTGCGCCAGTTCAAGTTTCACTAGAAAACAACACCCTGTTCAACCAACAGACAAAACGATACATTGGAATCGATGTAGCACACAAGTTTTCGGATAAGTTTTTAATGACAGCAACTTATTTGAATGTCAACGAGCGTCCCTTGACACAAAAAGTAGCCTTTGGATCGGATCCGATCAACAATACGATGTTGGGAATGAGCATGACCTATGATTCGGAAATGCCTTTTTTGACGAAGTTGGTCAATAAATTGCCCTTTCAAGATACGGATGTTCCTTCTAGACTGTCTCTGCGAGGAGATGTTGCCTATCTGAAACCGGGAACACCAAGTGGCATCGACCTCGGAGGAGAAGCGACCACGTATATCGATGATTTTGAAGGTTCTCAAATCCCCATCAGCCTGATGGATGCCAATGCATGGAAGTTGTCAAGTACCCCAGTAAACGACGCTGGTAGTGGCGTTTCTTTTGATTTTGGAAGCGATTTGGTAGGTGTGGAAAGTGGAAAACAACGGGCCAAACTCGCTTGGTATAGCATCGACCGTCTTTTTTACGGGGGCTCTTCCTTGCAACCTTCCAATATTGACAATGCAGAATTGTCCAGAGCAGAAGTCAGTAGGGTGGAATTTGACGAGCTCTTCCCACAAACGGATTTGGACATCACCCAAACCAATATATTAAGAACCTTTGACCTTTCGTACTTCCCAAGTGAGCGAGGGAGCTACAATTACGATACCAATACAAATCCTGACGGTTCTTTGTCCAATCCACAAGACCGTTGGGGAGGGATTACCAGAGGCCTGACGACCAATGATTTCGAAAGAGCCAATGTGGAATACATACAGTTTTGGATGCAGGATCCCTATGAAAACTATTCCATCACTCCTGAAGAAGGAGGGCCCCTCAACGGGTTGCCTATCAAAGAGGGAGACTTGTATTTCAACCTAGGAAATATTTCAGAAGATGTTTTGAAAGACGGTCGCAAGATGTATGAAAACGGCATGCCAGAAAGCGGTGCACCGGACAGTACAGAGCCTACCGATTGGGGTGTGGTTCCGACCAACAAATCTTTCTTGTACACCTTTAATGAAATCGATGCAGATCGATTGGTACAAGATGTGGGATTGGACGGATTGGGAGATGCGGACGAGCAATTAAAATTCCCAAACTTTTCCAGCTCGGAGGATCCATCTTCAGACAACTACCGCTTTTTTAGGGGCAGCCAATACGATCAAGAAAGCGCCTCGATCCTCAAGAGGTACAAAGACTACAACAACACCGAAGGGAATTCTCCAACTGCCGGTTTGAGTTCGGAGTCTTTTCCCACATCTGCGACTACGGTTCCCGATGTCGAAGACGTGAACAAAGACCAAACAATGAATGCCATCGATGCGTATTACCAATACCGCGTTTCTTTGAATGCTTCCGACTTGGTGGTCGGTCAAAATCACATTGTGGACACAAAAAAGGTGACAAGAAAGTCCAGTACTGGCAATGGTGATTCCAAATCCATTACGTGGTATCAGTTTCGAATTCCAATCAATACGGGGACGCCTGTGGGGGGAATTGCAGATTTCAATTCCATTCGGTTTGCACGTATGTTTTTGACTAATTTCAAAACACCAGTTGTACTTCGTTTTGGACAGCTGCAATTGGTTCGAGGCGATTGGAGGCGCTATCCCAAAAACTTACACGGGGGCCTTCCTGTTGCTTCTGACGATTTGGACACCCAGGAACTGAACAACTTTTCGGTAGGGGTTGTAAATATCCAAGAGAATGATACCCGAGACCCAATTCCTTATGTGCTGCCTCCGGGCATTGTAAGAGAACAATTGCAAGGGAGTACTTCCATTCAATACCAAAACGAACAATCCCTCTCAATGGTAGTAAAAGCATTAGAACCAGGGGAAGCAAGGGCTATTTTTAAAAATACAATTACAGATCTGCGCATGTTTAAAAAGTTAAAGATGTTTGTGCATGCAGAGGGGCTCAACGGTTTGGAGCTCAATGACAACGACCTCATGGCTGTTTTGAGAATTGGATCGGATTTGAACGACAATTTTTACCAGTTAGAGGTTCCTTTAAAAGCAACTTCATTTGGTAGTTTTTCTCCGGACGCTATTTGGCCAGCATCCAACAGTTTTGAAGTAGATTTGGAAGCTTTGGCCAAACTCAAAGTCGAACGTTATGGGGCGCTTGGCGCTTCCAATTTCAACCAGTTGTATCCTTTGCCCGTCGAAGACGAAGAAGCTGTCAAGCGGATGCGCGTCAAAGGAAGTCCAAACCTCTCCAACATCAAAACCATCGTTTTGGGTGTTAAAAACATTTCCAAAACCAATCAAAGTGCTGAAGTCTGGTTCAACGAATTGCGGGTAGCTGGCTTTGACAACCAAGGTGGTTGGGCTTCTGTTTTGACTGCCAATGCCAATTTTGCAGAGCTGGCAGATGTTGCTTTGACGGGAGGCATACAGACCATGGGCTTTGGAAATGTAGAACAACGTGTCAATGAAAGAAGTCAGGAAAATGTCAAACAGTACGGAGTGTCTACCAACATAAATATCGGACAATTGATGCCCAAGAATTGGGGCATTAAGATTCCGATGAGTTATGCCGTTTCTGAGGAATTTAGAGACCCCAAATACGACCCTCAGTTCCAAGATGTGTTGTTTGAGGATGCCAAAGAGATCAATGAAAACAGTAAAAATGCAACGGACTATACCAAAAGGAAGAGCATTAGTTTTATCAATGTAAGAAAGGAAAGGACAGGGGAAATAAAAAAAGCACCCATGCCTTATGATGTTGAAAATTTTTCCGTTTCCTACAGTTACAACGAAGAGTTCCACAAAGATTACAACATCCAAAAACACTTGGTGCAGGACGTTCGGACAGCCGCCAATTATGCCTTTAGTTTTCCATCGAAAACCATAGAGCCCTTTAAAAAGGCCTCGTTTTTTAAAGGCAAGAACTACTTGGCTTTGCTGCGCGATTTCAATTTCAACTTGTTGCCCTCCTCTATTGGAGTCAACTCGAGCATCGTTCGAAATTACAACGAACAGCTCTCGCGAAACTTGGTTCCCGGATTGCCACAATTGCCGACTTTGAAACAACGCAATTTCTTGTTCGATTGGGATTATACAATCGGGTACAATCTGACCAAAGCTTTGAAATTGAATTTCAGAGCCGCCAACAAACACATTTACGATGCTTTCGAGTTGGACGAAGAAACTTCTGATGAAGTTACCTTGTTTAGCAATTTCTTTGATTTGGGAAGGGTCAATAACTACAGTCAAAAATTGGATGCCACGTATAAAATTCCGATTGACAAATTGCCCTTACTGAGCTTTGTCTCAGCAGACTACACCTATGCTGCCGATTTTGAATGGCAGGCAGGGTCTCAGTCTTTCTTAGAGAGTGTAGGAAATACGATTCAAAATGCCAACACCCACAATTTGTCTACCAATTTCAACATGAAAACATTTTACAAAGAGGTGGGATTGGACAAGTTGTTTGCTCCAAAAAAGAAAAAGGCTAAAAAGGCAGTCAAAAAAAGCGGCAAACCAAAATTTGCAACTCGCGCTCGCAAAAGAGGCATTGGGAAGTCTAAAAAGAAGAAATCTACCAAGCAGAAAATAGTTGACGCAACTCACGGCCTGATCACCTCCGTAAAATCCATCCGGATGAGTTATACAGAAAACAACGGAACCCAATTGCCCGGTTATGTGCCTACGGTTGGATTTCTTGGAAGAGATCGATATACTGGAGGGTTGGCTCCCACACTCGGCTTTGTATTTGGTAGTCAGGTAGACATCCGTCAAAGGGCATTGGAAAACAATTGGTTGACCACGCGGAATGTAAATTACGCAAACGGGATGGAGGACGATCCTTATTACAGCAGAAGTTATGCGCAAACTCACTATGAGAAATTGGACCTCACGGTTGCTGTCAAACCCATCAAAGATTTGGACATTACCCTTTTGGCCAACAGGATACAAACGAGCAATCTTTCTCAACAGATAGACGCCGTCACGAATAGAAACGCTACTGAGGAGGTGTCCGATGATTTTTTAGCGCTTGAAAACACCCAGCTGGCTCAGACTGGAAATTTCAGCATGAGTTACAATATGGTCAAAACCGCTTTTGACGGCAATGGAGATAGTACCTTTCAAAAATTCATTGAAAATAGAAACACCATTCAATCGCGTTTGGCTTTTGCAAATGGGTTGGAAACGAATGGCTATGGATTGAACAGTCAAGAGGTTTTGTTGCCAGCATTTACAGCAGCTTATGGCGGGACTTCAGCGAGTTCCGAAGGATTGAGTCCCTTTAAAAACATCCCGTTGCCCAATTGGAGAATGACTTACAAGGGACTGATGAAGATGAAATGGTTTAAAAAGAAGTTTTCCAGCTTTGTGGTTACCCATTCCTACAAGTCTTCATACACCATAGGGAACTACAGCAACAACATTCAGTACAAAGAGGATTCAAATGGCATTCCATCGACAGATGTAAATGGAAATTATTTTTCTAAAAACACCATCTCCAACATCAGCTTGATAGACGCTTTTTCTCCTTTGGTCAAAATAGATTTGAAACTTAAAAATTCCCTTTCTTTTCGAGGCGAGGTCAACAAAGACAGGGCCATGAGTTTGAACTTTAACAACAACACCCTTTCGGACATTCGTGGAACGGAATACGTGTTTGGCTTGGGCTATCGCATTAAAAATTTACAACTCAGGTCTCCGAGAGGACGCAATAGAGGACAACTAAAGGGGGACCTCAATATGAAAGCCGATGTCTCATTGCGACAAAATTTAACATCGATACGGACAATTGACACCCAAAGTACTCAGATCACAGGAGGGCAAGATATCTTTACCTTGAAATTTTCAGCAGATTACAACATGAGTAAAGATTTGATTGCGACATTTTATTACGACCAAACGGCTTCCAAATATGCGATTTCAACGTCTTTCCCAAGAACCTCTATCAGTGCAGGCTTGAGCATTACGTACAACATTGGAAACTAATTGAAAATTAAACGACACATCCATACAAACAGCAATTAAACACACATCAAACACATACAAATGAAGATACCAGCAGATTTAAAATACACAAAAGACCACGAATGGATCCGCGTGGAAGGAGCCCTTCTCGTGATTGGAATTACAGATTTTGCCCAAAGTGAATTGGGTGATATTGTCTATGTAGACGTGGATACTTTGGACGATACTGTGGCGGCGGATGCGGTTTTCGGTTCTGTAGAAGCAGTAAAGACTGTTTCGGACCTATTTATGCCCATTGCCGGAGAAGTTGTGGAATTCAACGAAGCCTTGGAAGACGCTCCTGAAATGGTCAATACAGACCCTTATGGCAAAGGTTGGATGATCAAAGTAAAACCCGAAGATTTGTCTCAATTTGAAACCCTATTAGATGCAGATGGATACAAAGCACTCATCGGAAATTAAATACTTCGCCATTGCACTGGCTGTTACCGCTCTGATCGCTTATTTAAGTTTGGCAAATCTTCGGTTTATCAAAGTGTCATTTCTGTCTTTTTCAGGGATGGACAAGTTGAAACACGTAGCGGCTTATTTTGTGTTGACCTATAGTTGGTTGTTGGCAGTCGAAAATAAAAGCAGCCCTTTCAAATCCAGATATTGGGTTGTGTTGTTTGTCTTTTTATTTGGTTTGTTGCTTGAAATCTTACAAGCTTTTTTTACGGGGTATCGAACTGGAGAGGTGTTCGATTTGCTCGCAAATTCAATTGGCATTGTTTTTGCATTTTTATTTTTTGACAAATTGAAACCTTTTTTTAGAAAATGGTTTTAAAAAAACAAGGAAGTAAAGGCCTTGTTCTTTTTGAAGGAAGGAGCGTGGGCCAAATCCCCCGTCGGAAATACCTGTAAAAGGTTGGTTTTAAATTGGAAGCCTCACGAATTCGCTAAATCCCTTTTTTTATAAGATCAGACTTGTGTAAGTCATCCTAAAATTAGTAAATTAGCAAACTGATTAATTTTTCAAAAATGGAAATAAAAAAACATCCAAAGTCCAATTTAGAAAACTACACCAAGTTGTTTGTTCAACTGGGCTTGGTATTGGCGCTTTTTTTTGTATACGTAGGGATAGAGCACAAAACATACGACAGAGTAGTAGACGATCTGGGCCTTGCATCCTTGTCTGGCGAAGAGGATGAAGAGATGGTCATTACCCAGCGTTTGGAGCCTGTAAAACCTCCACCGCCACCACCACCACCTGCTCCAGAAATCATCGAGATTGTTGAAGATGAAAAGGAAGTAGAAGAAACTGTCATCGAGTCTACAGAAACGAGTGAAGAAGAAGCTGTTGAGGTAGAAGAAATTATTGAAGAGGACGAAGGAGAAGATATGATTGAAGACGTTCCTTTTGCTATCATTGAAGATGTTCCCGTATTTCCAGGATGTGAAAGAGGAAACAAAGCAGAAAAGAAAGCTTGTTTTTCTAAAAAAATCAGCAGGCACGTCGTTCGTAAATTTGACTCGAGTTTGGCAGCCGACTTGGGCTTGTCTTCTGGAAAAAAACGAATTTATGTGATGTTTAAAATTGACAAGACAGGTGCTATTACAGAAGTACGTGCAAGAGCTCCCCATCCAAGATTGCAGAAAGAAGCTGAAAGAGCTGTAAAAACACTGCCGAGAATGATTCCAGGAAAACAACGAGGAAGACCTGTAGGGGTTCGCTATTCGTTGCCCATTGCATTTATGGTTGAGTAACAATCGCTCATAATCGATACAAAAAAGGATGCCTACTAGGCATCCTTTTTTTTTGTACTTATTCCAAGTACTTTGTTCCTTCCTCAATAGGAAGGACAGGAATTTTCGAATTTTTAAGGATTATGTCGTATTTTCGCTATTCAACAATTCGTATTTTGAGAAAATGAAATTGGAAGACACCTATTTTGCACATGAAACAGCGGTCCTCGATGCAGGTTGTTCCATTGGTGCGCAGACTAAAATTTGGCATTTTAGTCACATCATGAGCAATGCCGTTATAGGAGTAGGCTGTAACATTGGACAAAATGTGGTAGTGTCTCCCGAAGTGGTTTTAGGAAACAATGTCAAAGTCCAAAACAACGTGTCTATTTATACCGGTGTTACCTGCGAAGACGATGTGTTTTTAGGCCCTTCTATGGTGTTTACCAATATTAGCAATCCGAGGAGCGCCATTGTTCGAAAAACACAATACAAGACTACAAAAGTTTGCAAAGGTGCGAGTATTTGCGCCAATGCCACGGTGATTTGTGGCAACACTATTGGAGCATATGCTTTGGTTGGTGCGGGTGCGGTTGTAACCAAAGAAGTCTTGCCTTATGCATTGGTCGTTGGCAACCCTTCCCGTCAAATCGGTTGGGTCAGTGAATACGGCCACCGCTTGGATTTTGGAAACTCAGGCGAAGCCACCTGTCCCGAAAGCCAAGAGACCTATGTGTTGCAAGCCAATCGAGTGAAAAAGCTTTGAGAGATCTGAGTAGTTGCTTATTTCTCAAAACGTTCCAAACCTTCTTGCAACCACTTCAAATAGCTCCTTTTGTCGGTGTATTTTTCAGGATGATGTAACAATTCCATATCTGGAGAGAGTTGAACATAAAAGGGCTGAGATGCCGTGGCAAAGTTGATGGCTTGCAGCGTAGCCCATTTGGAACCAACGGTACGAATTTTTTTTATTTTTCCATTTGCCTTTTGGTAGTCAAATTGCAGTTCTTTAGGAAGCTCTTTGCGGTCGTCGACATACAAGGAAATCAAAACAAATTTTTCGAGCTCTTTGTAAACCTCAGGAGTGCTCCAAACATTCTCTTCCATCTTTCGGCAATTTACACAAGCCCATCCTGTAAAATCCAAGAGAATTGGTTTTTGTACGGATTTTGCATGAGCCCGTCCTTCCTCAAAATCTTTGAAGCAATTCAACTCCAAAGGACATGCTGTCTTTGTTTTTTGAAGGCTGTAAAATTTGGGTGGGGCAAAACCGCTGAGCGCGTTGAGTGAAGTGTTGAATAGCAGTCCCGAAATTAAGTAAGCAGCAAAGAGAAAAGAGGCCGTACCAGAGGCAATTCTAACGCCACTGAGTTTTTGAATAGGGGCATCGTGTGGAAACTTGATTTTTCCAATCAGATACAAGGCCAATCCAATAAAAATCAAGATCCAAACCCCTACAAAGACTTCTCTTTTTAAGAACCCCCAATGGGCCACCATGTCTGCATTGGATAGAAATTTTAGGGCCAAAGCAATTTCCAAAAAACCGAGCACAACTTTTACGGTATTCAGCCATCCACCTGATTTGGGCAAGGTATTGAGCCAGTTAGGGAATAACGCAAACAAGGTAAACGGCAAGGCCAAGGCAGTTCCAAAACCCACCATGCCAAAGGTGAGTTGCAGCGCCCCTCCATCAGAAGACAAGGCCCCTACCAAAAGAGAGCCTAGGATAGGGCCGGTACAGGAAAAAGAAACAATCGCCAAAGTCAAGGCCATAAAAAAGGTGCCAACAATACCGCCTATATTCGACGCATTGTCCATCTTATTGGACCATGAATGTGGCAAGGTAAGGTCGAAATACCCAAAGAAGGAAATTGCAAAAAAGAGGAAAATCACAAAGAAGAACACATTGAGCCAGACATTCGTCGAGATGCTGTTCAAAATTTCAGGATCCAAAGAGTCTAAAAAGTGGAAGGGCAGACTCAATAACAAATAGATCCCTGTGATAAATAGCCCGTACAAAAGGGCGTTGGAAATTCCTTTTCTTCGGTTTTTAGATTGTTTTGTAAAGAAGGATACGGTTAAGGGAATCATCGGAAAGACACAGGGAGTCAGTAAAGCGATGAGTCCTCCAAAAAAACCTAATAAAAAGAGGGTTGTCAAGTCTTTGTCTTTTCTTTGAGTCCCAAAATTAGACCCCAAAAATTCTTCACGATTTTTAAGTTTCAAATTCAGCGTTTCTGACTGTGCTTTGCTGCGGGCACCGATTGTTTTCTGTTCGTCGGCAACAGGGGTGTTTTCAAAGAAAAACAGTAGTTCTTCACCAGGCTCAAAAGTACAGGCTACGTCATTGCATGTTTGATATGTAGCGATCGCTTTGATTGGTGTTTTTATGTCGGAAGTCAAAGAGATGCGTTGTCTAAAAACGGCTTCTTTTTCAAAATAGGCAGTTTCCATGTCAAAGATTTCTTCGTAGGACTGCCGGGTTTTCCCTTGCAAAGTCTCTCCAATTAATTGGAAATTGTTTTGGGGGTTTTCGAAAGAGATTTCAGTGGCCAAGGGACCTCCTTCAGGCAGGTGTTGCGAGTACAGGTGCCAACCTTCTTTTAGGGAGGCTTTCAGAACCAATACGTATTCGGAAGCGTTGTCTTGTTCAATGTGAGTCTCCCATGAAAGTGTACTTTCCTGACCAGAAAGTTGAAGAACAATTCCTGTTAAAAACGTGAGGGTCGCAAGTAATTTCTTCATTCTTTTTTGGGGTTCTAAAAGTTTTCGCAAACGACGATGCCTCTTTGCAAGACTTCGCTAACGATGTGCTTTTACATTTAATTTTTTAGTGATATTTTTAAAATATGGGTTGTTTTTTCGCTTACTTTGAAACGTTCGTCCAATCGCTTTCCAATAATCCAAACAATTGCATCGCCGTTGCAGAGCAACCAGGTTTTTTCTTTTTCAAACAGCGAGAACTTTTCATCCTTAAAATATTTGCTCACTTTTTTCTTGCCAGTCATGCCAATGGGGTAAAAGTAATCTCCTTTTTTCCATTTTCGGACGCATAAATCTCCTTTTAACAATTTTTTATCTAGGTATGCGGTGTTCTCATGGAAGGCTCCTGTCTTGGAAGTATCTTCAAGGGACAAGTTGATAGGAGATTTGATTTTGGAGCTGTTTTGAGGAAAGAAGATGCCGCTTTCTTGAAGTTCTTCGATTGGGATCAAGAGGAGTTCCGCTCGATTTTTTAACAGCCGGTGTGTCTTTGAAAAAAGTTGTTTTCCCGCTTGTGCTTCAAGTAGTTGAGCAAGGTCTTTGCTGGAATTGAAACCATAGGATTTCAGCAACTCATAGAGGTGTGCTTTGGGATTTTTGAGCGCTTGAATTTTCTTGACGTCTATTTTCAGCATTCCTGAAGCTACTTTTGTGACGACTTGTTTTTCGATGTTTTCTATACGGTCTTGAATCAAAAGTTGACTTTGTTGCAAGTTTTCGAGGGTGTTGCCAAAGGATTTTAGCAAACTGGGATTGAGTTCTTTCAAAAGCGGAACGATTTTATGGCGAACTTTGTTGCGAATGTATTTGATGGATTCGTTGCTTCGGTCTTCTCTCCATCCGATGTTGTTTTTTTTTGCAAAGTCAAAAATCTCTTCCCGTGTGAATTTCAGCAATGGACGAACCGTCGATTCGTTGACTTCAGGAATGCCCAAAAGCCCATCTAGCCCCGTTCCTCTAGAAAGGTTGATTAAAAATGTTTCCAGAGCATCTTCTTTGTGGTGTCCTGTCAGTACGAAGTCAATGTTGCGTTCTTTTTTTATCTTTTGAAACCAATCGTACCGCAATTTTCGAGCGGCCATCTGAATGGAAACTTTGTATTCATCGGCATAGGCTTCGGTATCAAAATTGACAGAAACCACAGGGATTTTCATGGAAGCTCCTAGATTTTTTACAAAAAGAGCATCGAGATCACTGGCAGCTTCTCTCAGTTGAAAATTGCAATGGGCGATGGTGCAATTTTTGGCGTACTTGCGCATCAAGTGCAGCATCACAACACTGTCCAGACCTCCAGAAATGGCAAGTAGGAGCGGACGTGTTTGTAAGAGGGGGAAGTTTTTTTTAAGGTGTTTGTCGAAATTTTCGAGCACAGGTATTGGTTTGTTTGATTTTTTGAAGCAAAGATTGTCCGTCTTTGCTATTCAAATATAAGAATTTACGTCATAAAAACACAGATTCTTTTTTAGCAAATGTACAAAGGAATGTAAGATTATTTTTCAGCGCAAAACTTCTCGCATGGCCTTTGCTTTTAAGAGGCATTCTTCCCATTCTTTCTCTGGGATGGATTGTGCGGTGATGGCACTCCCCACGGAGAAAGAGGTGTATCGGTTTTCTCGGTTGTACAAAATACTGCGAATCACTACGTTGAAGTCAAAGTCTCCTTCTGGGCTAAAATAACCGATGGATCCGGAATACAAGCCTCTTTTGGTTTCTTCTTCTCTTTCGATAAGTGTCATTGCGGCTACCTTTGGGGCGCCAGTCATGCTTCCCATGGGGTAGGTGTTTTGAAGAAGCGTTACGGGATGAGTTTTTGGAGGCACTTTGGCGCGAATGGTAGAGATCATTTGATGTACCTGTTGAAAGCTATAGACTTTGCAAAGTTCTTCTACCTGTACGCTCCCTTTGTGAGCGATTCGTGAAAGGTCGTTTCGAACGAGGTCTACGATCATGATGTTTTCCGCCTTTTCTTTCGTGTCGTTTTGAAGTTGCTGTTTGATAAGCGCATCCTCTTCTTTGGAGGCAGCTCTTTTTGCAGTCCCTTTGATGGGTTGTGAGATAAGAGTGTCTTTTGTTTTTTTTAGATAGCGCTCTGGCGATGCGCAAAGGGCATGTTTGTTTTGGTACTTTAAAAAGGCAGCAAAAGGCGCTTTTGAAATGCGGTTCAAATTGCGGTATACGAGCAAGGGGTCAATCGTTGTTTTTTCTGTGTAAAACTCTTGGCAAAAATTTGCCTCATAGAGGTCGCCCCTGTGGATGTGCTCTAAAAAACGCGCTGCTTTTTGGAGATACGCTTTTTTAGGAATCCGAGATTGAATCTCGATCTTTTGTTGTGCGGCTGTGACTTTGGGTTCTTTAGTTTGTTTGATTTCGTGAAAATCCTCCGCAATCTCGTCTTCAAATGCCACCAGGTATTTGAAAGTAAGCCGTCCTTTTGAGACAAAGATGAGTTTTTGAGGTTGGAAAAAATACAACTCCGGAAAATCGAGCTGGTCGAGGTTTTCTGAAGTTAGTTTTTCGACGTCGTTTTTCAAATCGTAGGTTAAAAACCCAAAGAGGTAGTCATTGTATTTGGACTGAAAAGTTTTCAATTGCTCGAAAGCATTTGTAGCGGAACTCAGGAGCTCGTTTTGGACACCGACAGCCAAAACACCTTCGTGCGCTGCGTGTTTTCCTGTGTGGTTGTTTGAGTCCAACCAAACAATGGTTTCAAATTTCTGCGCCCAATTTAAGATTTGCTCTTTGACAAATGGGGTTTCTTGAATGTTGAAATGAGTGGCTGTTCTTCGCATGAGATGATTGTAAATCTGCTGCTTTTTACGTTCTTTGATGAAAAGCTTCAAAGGTACTTATTAGTTTTGAAAACTAGGTCTCTCTTTTTGTATTTCAAAGAAGGGAAGTGATTTGTAGGGCATTGTCTTTTGAAATTCCTGGCGGCGTTTTCAATTCAACACCTCTTTTTTGGCCAACTGAAAGGTGGGAACAAACACCTTAAAAGTAGATTTGTCCGTATAATTGATCATGTTGAAGTGTCCTTTCATTGCACCGATCGAAGAAACCAGCAAGCAGTTGGATTGGTAGGTGTAGCGTTCGTCGGGTTCTAAAACGGGAACCTGTCCCACAACACCATCTCCGATGACGATTTCATTTTGATTGAGGCTGTCGTATATCTCCCATTTTCTAGAGAGCAATTGAACAATGTCATTGCTTTGGTTTTCAATAGTGATAAAATAACTAAAAGCATAGAGCAATACCTCCTTTTGAAGGTGCCTTCCCTCGTACTTCGTCTGTACGGAAATTTTGATTCCTTTTGTTATTTTTTCAACCATCTTAAAGTGACTTCTAATCAAATATACTAAAATTAGAACTTTCTTTGAAACTATTTTTTAGGTTGAAAGTTCTTTTTTTTTGGGGAAGGAAATCAAACTACTGACGGCTGTTGATTTTTGCGACGCCAATGATTTCCGAAATTCGAGCGCCAAAAGGTTTGAAATAGACCAGTACGGTATAGTCGTTTTCGGTCTCAAAAAAAGAACCTTCTACATGTCTTGTGCTTGCATGGTTTTTTTCCAAGGTAGCGAAGGTGTAATTGTAAAATCCTTGTTTTAGCTGGAGAGTTGTTTCTAACGTTTGGCTGTCTTCATTCAAACGCAGCATGTTTTCCTCTTCCATGGCATAGTTGTTAAAAGCGCCGTAGACATAGATTTTTTCTTTTGGGTTTTTGGATTGGGTATCTAGGGAAAAGTGTACCCACGTATAATCACTTTCGGTTGCTGCATCGACGCCATTCAGGGTACGGACAACAAACGCCCCATTGATGTCAGGAAAATACGTGTAGGGGACCGCTGCTCTTGGAATTGTTGGGTAGAGATAGGTGTGGTATCCATTTTCTTTTATACCGATCCCCGCAATATTGACATTGGTCCCGGTGATGTTTTTGCTGTCAAAATTTAAAAATTCATTTCGTCCATAAAAGCTCGTTTCCTCATTGTATTGGTAGACAATTTCGTTTTTTTTGTAAAATTGAGGACGGAGGTCTTTTTTGATAAAATTCCAATCGTTGTTTTGCAAGACACAGATTTTTAATTCTTGAGCGGGCTTGTTAAAAATCAAATTGGGGTGCAAAATTGAAAATTGCACCACTTGTTTGGAATCAATGTTTTTCAAGTTGCGATCTCGGATACTTTTGGCTCTGATGTTGACTTTGGGTTCGTAGATTACAAACCTCCGTTGTACACAGATTTCCTCCTCTTCATTGAGGATGGTAAGTAGGTAGTTTCCACTTGTTTTGATACGTGTATTTTGGTTGGGAATTTGAAAATAATGGTGTGTAAAATTTTGGAGCGTATTGAAAGACGTCTTGAAATCTTGAATTTCAAAACTGTCATAGCCGTCGATGTATAGGGTTGGGTTTGTGCCTGAAACTTCCCAGTTGTAATTGCAGTGAGCAATGTGATAGCTGTAATTTTTTTGATCTGCTTCCAAGTCGTCAAAGGAAATAAAAAGCGGTTCTCCGAGCATAAAAATAGGGTTGGAATTTTCGTTGTTTTTTGTCTGGAGTTGCACGCTTTTGACAAAGCTAGCGGTGAAATTCTGGCCAGTCATTTGGGGTAGAAAAAAGAAAAAAGCCAAGGAAAAAAAAAGAATTTTTTTGAACATTTAAAATGAGTTTACAAAGTGTAAATGTACAATTATTGTCCTTGCATCCCAAGTG
>ERZ1048872.561-NODE-561-length-39502-cov-11.555125_pt1 | contig 39502 bp, 40 predicted proteins | sample MGYA00383100_ERZ1048872 | MGnify/ENA primary metagenome ERZ1048872 (study PRJEB29581, sample SAMEA5548370) | metagenome | biome: marine; feature: coastal; material: water | depth 50 m | study: Short-term variability in the microbial, nano- and picoplankton...
TTAGTACAAATAAAACCACGAATTTTTGGCTTGATTACCATAAGAAAACCTTTTTGATTGTTATATACCAAGTGGAGCAATTGGTATCATAAAGAATAAAAATTTGCGCTATTGTACCTTGCTGATAAATTAAAGAGGTACGAGCAGTTAATTAACAAAGAAGTGTATTTAAAAAAAGCGCTACTCGCAAGAGCAGCGCTTTCGAAATAAAATATCGGTAGAAGATAGTAAACTATTTACCACCTACGCAATTAGGAGATAATGGCGTATTGTCGGCATAATAATCACGCCACTCTTTTTCGGTATAGGTATGTAAAGCTAACGCATGAATTTTTTCAGCTAACTCTTTAGATAATACCGAGTTAACAGCACGGTGGCGTTTAATTAAACGTTCATCTTCAAAATCCTTCGAGACAATAGTCACCTTGAAATGTGACTCACTGCCTGGCGGAACATTATGATTATCACTTTCATTGATAACATCTAAATGCAAGGGTGAAAAAGCAGACAGTAATTTTTCTTCTATAGCGGAGGCAATATTCATTATTTTTCTCAATAAAAAAAATGTGGATATATTAACAATTCTAGTCTATTTTGCTCTATATTCCATGTATAGATGAGCAAAATGGGGGATCAGCAGTTAACATTATGGTGTTGTTAAGGTTTTATTTTAATAAATTTTATCAAGTTGAATCAAGATATATACTGACAAATATGACACAATAGCAAACAGATTGATGACCACCCTGATTATTAGCCACTATGTTAAGCCCATTTTCTGTTTTAGATAAACAACTAACTCTTAACCGATTCCCCATTGCTCAAGTAAACCGTAGCTTACAAGCTTGGGATGCTGCTGATGAATTTTTAATAAATACCCTTAACGAACAGCAGTTGATTAAAGCGGATTCTCAAGTGCTAATTTTCAATGATACTTTTGGCGCCCTAAGCACGCATTTTTGTCTACCATTAGAGGAAAATAATGCCAGTGCTATCAATGTACATTGCGTTAATGACTCCTATATTAGCCATCAAGGCATTCGCTATAACATAGAGCAAAACCAACTTGATGGCAGCAACATCCAACATCTCAATTGTTCAGAGGCATTACCCAAAAATGCTGACATTGTTTTATTTAAAATCCCCAAAAGCAAATCACTACTAATCGAGCAATTAATCAATATTAAGAACACGGTTTCTCAGCAAGTAGTATTTATTGCCGCAGATCGCGCTAAAGACATTCACAGCTCGACATTAAAGTTATTTGAAAAATATTTAGGGCCAACTACCACCTCGCTAGCAGTAAAAAAAGCACGGTTAGTTTTCTGTCAACTTGATAGTGATTCCCCTTCCCTTTCGCCGCAGCAGTCACCATTCCCAACAAAGTGGACAATGCACAATAAGGCCTTGGCTCGTGATTTTATCATCAGCAATCATGCTAATGTTTACTCGAGAGAAAAACTTGATATTGGCGGTCGCTACTTTATTGAAAACTTACCTAAAATCAAAGCAAACAGCCAAGTGATTGATTTAGGTTGTGGCAATGGCGTTGTAGGGTTAAGTGTGCTTGCCTGCGAGCCAAGCGTACAAATACAGTTTTTTGATGAATCTCATATGGCTATTACTTCAGCCGAACAAAATATCACCACTAATTTGCCCGAATTAATCAATCAGTGCCAGTTTCATCTTAATGACTGCTTAACCAATGTTGACAGCAATAGCGTTGATTTAATTTTATGTAATCCACCTTTTCATCAACAAAGTGCCACCACAGATCATATTGCTTGGCAAATGTTTAAAGATAGCCATAGAGTATTGAAAAAAGGCGGTGAACTGCGCATTATTGGTAACCGTCAGTTGGCTTATCATATTAAGCTTAAACGCATTTTTGGTAATGAAAAGCTGATCGCTAGCAATGATAAGTTTGTCACACAATCCGCCATTAAACGTTAGTGTTACATTCAAAAATTTAACTATCAAAAAGTTGTCGAGAAAAGAATAAAATGCCTATAACGAGATTAAAGTACCTTCTAACGCTAGCTCTTGCCCTGTATCTAAGTGCCTGTGCCAATACACCAAGCCATGTAATTATTGCCCCTGATTTAAAAACTACTCAGGGCCTTTATTATAATGAGCAACAAACTCAGCTTGACGTTGTCGATATGCGCACCGCAAATCATATCGTACAAATATTGCGAGAAGGAGAAGCGGCAACCTTAATTTCAGCACAAGATCCCCTTGAAAATACCATTAAACAAACCTTGACGGCGCAATGGCAAAAACAAGGTTTGAAGGTGTCGTCATTAGCCACAAACACGATACAAATTGCTATTAAAAAGGCGGTGATCAGCGTCAGCCAACAAACCATGAACTATCAATCACAAACAGAAATCATTTTAAAAGTAACGGTAAATAATGGTCAGCAAACACTCACAACCACCTTGAAAAACCGTGGCAACTCAAAGGGTCCATTAAAGGCAGATATAGCTGTGCTAGAGCGTCATTTCAATCAACGACTAGCATCCTTGCTGCAGAATACCTTAAGCAATAAAGAAATTCATACTATTCTCTTAAAGTAAAGGTTTAAGTTATTAATAATTAAACAGTTATATTGGCTAGACCTTCATTGATAATTTATATGCTAAAGTTTATGTATCTAGCTCACTAATCATGAGTTAAACCTGTTAAGGTAACTAGTTTTAAATTACACTTTGGGTTGACGATGGAACAAAAATAACAAAACAGGGAGTACAATTTTACTTATAAGTTTTCAACACATAAATAAAGGTATTCGACATATTTTTATCATTCTATCGTTTCAAATTATTTAAAAAAATATACCTTCTATTTTTCTTCATCCTTTCCCTTATCGCACTACCTTCTTGTGATTCTCAATCAAACAAGTCACCACAAAATATGTTAGAGGATGTATTTATCAGTCGGTTGATCTGTGGCGGTCACCTTCCATTAGCTATTGTTGAAAAGAAATATCAGAATGAGCTCAAAATATTTAAACTGCGCACTGTCCAGAACCACGACTGGAATAATGTGATTGCCGATATGAAATCCGGAAAACTGGCTGGTACTTTTATTCTTTCTCCCTCAGCCATGAACCTAATCCACAAGGGGTTCCCAGGAAAAATTTTACTCATGGCTGATCGCAATGGTAATGGTTTTGTGTTATCAAAAAAATAAAATCTATTGATGAATTAAAAAATAAACAGAGCATTATTGCTGTGCCTCATCTTTATTCACAACATCATGTACTAGTGCATCCCCTTATAAAGCAATATGATATACCCGAAGAAAATGTCAAGATACTCGGCATGCCACCAAGAGACATGATTAACTCATTGCGTAAGGGCGAAATTGATGGCTTTATGGTAGGTGAGTCTGAAGGTAATAAGTCAGTTAATTTGGGCGTTGGTTGTATGGCAGCTATTTCTCCTCAAATTTGGAAAGATCATATGGATCACGTCTTTCTTGCACCCGATACCTTTATTAGTGAACAACCCGAAAAATTACAAGAACTAGTTAACCAGCTGGTGCGCGGCGGAGAATTCATTAAAATACCCCCCAAGAGGCCGCCATTATGGGAGAAGACTATACGGGCTCAGCGGCCCACATCTTTGAAAAAGTACTCACCACCCCATCTGACTGGATCAGCTACACCAATATGGTTGCCAATAAAAATGATATGACAACCATGGCAGAAAAATTGGTGCAAATGAAACTATGGAGTAAAGTGCCTAATAATATTGATAGGGATTATTTTGATATGCGCTTTGTTATAAAAACTGAGCAAACAATGCGAAACCAATAACGATTTTATGCAATTAAAACTATCCTTAAAACAAGCATGGACCGTACTCATTCTAATTTAGGTATTGGTACCAACATCACTATTAATGTTTTGGTATGGCCAACAGCTTTATCAAAGTAAGTTAAACAACGTATTAATAACTGAACGTTTAACTAATGAATCATTACTAATTAAAATTGAATCTGAAGTTAATCGATTAAAAACATTACTCAATAATAAGAGTGATCCGCTGGTTGCACCCAGATAAAGGCTTAATTTCGCCTCTAGAGTTCCTGCCGATAATTGAAGGCTCTGAATTAGAGAATAGCGTAGATAACTGGGTTATTAATGAAGCGCTGAAGCAGCTTGACTTGTGGCATAAGCAGGGAATAAAGTTAGAAAGCAGCGTGCTAGGGGACTTATATGCCATCAGAGATATTATAAAAACGTGTATAGAAGTTTTGGGGTCAGTGTTGTCTTAGATGATTTCGGCACGGGTTACTCCTCGCTAACTCACCTGAAAAGCTTGTCGACAGGCAGGATAAAAATAGATCAAAGCTTTGTTAGAGACATGTTAGATGATCCAAACGACTATGCCATTATAGATGGCATGCTTGGTTTAGCTGACTCCTTTAACCATAAAGTAGTCGCCGAAGGCGTTGAAACAAAAGAACATGGCTTAATGCTACTTATTATGGGCTGCAAACAAGCACAAGGCTATGGCATTGCTCGCCCTATGCCTGCAAGTGATATCCCTCATTGGTTAAAAAACTTTACCCCTAATCAAGAATGAATAGCCTGCTCAAAGAAAAAAGGCACACTACAAGTAAATAGGCTGAAGCGCTTTAATCTAGCGCTAAATCACTGGTTAACATCTTTCGAAAAATACATACAATCATCACCAGAAAATATAACCACTTGGCCGACAATGGTTCGACACGAAACTATCTACGGCTATTGGATCAAACGAGCTAAACAAGGTAGCTTATTTGAAAAAGAGTGGCTAGATAAACTTAATGAGGCTTATAAAATCGCACATGGTAAAGCTAATGATTTATTCAACAAGTATCAGAAAAATAATATAGACGCAGCCAGAGGTGGATTAAAAGACACAGAGGTGGATTAAAAGACACTCAAGTTAGCTTTGACACGCTAAATAATATTATAAATAATAAAATGAAATGATAGAAATATTATGCTGAGAAGCATATACGCCCATGCTATCTCATTATGCTCGGGGATAACTCTTTCTGAATAAGGCGATTTCATTTAAAATGCCAAAGTCATGCATATTCAGGATTTAAAATGTTAAATAAAGTAATCACTATCACTTTCATATTAGTTGTCAGTTTAACTAACTTTTCGGCATCTAGTGCCACAACTAAAAATATTGCCATTGATCCAACCAATATTTATCCGCAAGTAAAGTTAGAAACCTCAATGGGTATTATCATTGTTGAACTGGATAGAGTTAAAGCCCCTATTACCGTTGATAACTTTTTAACCTATGTCATCACTGGCGAATACGACAATACTATTTTTCATCGCATCGTCGAAGACTTTATTGTACAAGGTGGAGGATATGATGCTGAGTATACGCCTAAAAAACTCAACGAAGATATTGTTAACGAATCAGGTAACGGTCTCAAAAATGAAACAGGCACCATTGCCATGGCAAAGGAAAGTCGTCCGCACACGGCAAATCGACAGTTCTTTTTCAACATTAATGACAATAGCAACCTAGATCCTGGACGTCGCTGGGGCTATACCGTTTTCGGTGCTATTATCGAAGGTGAAGAAGTACTAGAGGCAATGGCAAAAGTTGAAACCGATTATAACGAGTCTCTAGGTTGGGAAGATGTTCCTCTAAAGCCAGTAATGCTCATTAAAGCAACGCTTTTACCTGCAGAGTAATCCTTTCTTATCACATTACAATGAATTCATTTGCGTAAAAATAAGCTTTTCTTGCTCTTTTTTTTGACAAAAGACATATTTTAATCGATAACTATAATGATACGTTGATCGTTGTAGCACGTAGTTTTTAACTTACTTTTATTATAAAAATCTTTATCTGAGCATTTTTATCAGAACAAAAGATAAGAAGAAAATATCACCTCGCTAATCGGTTTAAATTACCTAAAATAATTAGGACACTATCAATGCGCCTTAGGGGTAGTCATGATAATTGAGCAGTTTATCAATGAAAGAGTTAGGCAAATGACCTCCTACGTTAGCGCTGTCATCGAACAAACTATACACCACACTGAATTAGATAAGTTCATACTTGATACCATGGAAGAATGGGCAAGCTTAAATGTGACTGATGAAACCCCTAGTAATGCTCAGGAGCGTGTTTTTTGGCACTTAATGCATGAAGTAAGCCTACATGGAGCACAAGCTTTGCATCAAAATTTATTTTTCAAAAGTGAAATGAATACTTGCTTAGATTTCTTTAATGGTAAAGGCAGTTACCCTATTGACTGTATTGGCTGGCGTCCAATTGCTTAATTTATCAGTGAATTTAAGTTGGGTTTCATTACCAGCTTTGCTAGGCTAGTACTTTCTCTATAGCCATATTCTATTTTTAATGTCTTCAAACCATTCTATCAAAAAAACCTTAAACTATTTTAAAGATCGTCGCTTACTCAGTATTTTTTGTTTTGGTATCGCCAGCGGCTTCCCTTGGGTAATGATAGGTTCGGCCATGAGTGGTTGGTTAAAAGATGAAGGTTTAAGCCGCTCAAGCATAGGATTATTTGGCCTAATTTTTGTTGCATATAGCATCAACTTTTTATGGTCTCCGTTGGTGGATAGACTGAAAATCCCCCTATTAACAGCCAAGCTTGGTCAAAGACGAAGTTGGATATTGAGTGCACAATTATTAGTGCTTTTAAGTGCTTTGCAACTAAGTCAACTAGATGCCAGCAACCAACTGAGTTTAATGGCACTATTTGGCTTATTCATTGCTATTATGGGGGCGACACAAGACATTGCCATAGACGCCTATCGAATAGACTCCTTAGCCGATAAAGACAGTAATTACATGGCTGCAGGCTCTGCCATGGCAACAGCGGGTTGGTGGACGGGTTATGCCGGGCTTGGCAGTATCCCCTTTATTTTGGTAGACCAGCCTAACTGGCATTGGCCGCAAGTCTATTTAGTGTTAGCAGCGATAATGAGTATATTAATGCTAACCGCTGTCATTACAGCAGAGCCTAAAAGCCAACGAGAACAAGCTCATAAGTTAATAGAGCAAAACTATCTGCAAGCATTAAAACTACAAGGCAATAAGCCCTTAACTATATTGCTGATAATACCCTTGATTATCTTCACTATTTTTTACGCAAACATAGGTTACCCCGCTTGGCCTGAGCTCCTTATCAGCAAGGATTACCGCTTCACTTGTATTTCACTTTTAATAGTAACCTTACTAATTATTTTTACCCGCCAGCTTAGCCAGTTAAATAAAAACATGGCTAACTTAACGAGTCATTCACAAGCCATTGAAAAAAGTAGCACTGAGCAAGCACCACTTAGCTACCGTTTAACCGCTTGGCTATTGAGCACTATGGTTGCTCCAATCCAAGAATTTTTTCAACGCAATGGGACTAGACTGGCGCTTTCCATTTTACTCTTCATCTTTTTATTTAAACTAGGGGAAGCTTATCTAGGGCGTATGTCGATTGTTTTTTATCGCGAGGTCGGTTTTTCTAACTCAGATATTGCCTATTATTCTAAGATGATCAATTGGGCAGTAACTATTGTTTTCTCATTAATCGGCAGTGTCTTTACTATTCGTTATGGCATTTTAAAGGGGTTATTTATTGGTGGTGTCGCCATGGCAAGTAGTAATTTATTATTTGCCTTAATGGCATTAGTTGGCCCTGATAAAGCCTTATTTGCTTTTACTGTTTTTGTTGATGGTTTTACTTCAGCATGGGGCTCGGTTGCTTTTGTCGCTTTACTGTCTGTGTTATGCAATAAAACCTTTACCGCTAGCCAATATGCATTGATGGCCTCTTTAGGCACCTTTGGCCGGGTAATGCTCGGCTCATACTCAGGTATTATGGTAGATTGGCTGGACGGTAATTGGGCTCTATTTTTTGTTCTAACCGCTTTGATGGTAGTGCCAAGTTTGCTATTTTTATATGCGATTAGAAAACCATTAACCGCATTAATTGAAAAAACTTAACCTTAAATTCACACAAACAGTACAAATTAACCTATGATAAAAAGACTAACCACTAAACAAGTAAGCTTATGATCCGATTGTTCTTTTTATTACCCATACTGATGTGCACTATTTGGTGGTGGTACCTTAATAATCACGGCTATAGCTTAAAAGAGGGGTTAAAAGGGTTTATTTACATTTTATCTTTTAATGCGGTAATTGTGATATTTTTCGTGATGATGCTCTATGTAACCCATTAACCCATTCGCTCAACAAAAGCGTTAGCAAAACGCTTTGCCGCATTGTCATCCATATTAAAGTACAGCGACGGTTCTATTAACTCTGCTTCCATTAATGCAAACTGATCATCCCCGTTTGGGTTGGCTACTCGAACAAAGTCCAAACGCGCATACAAAGGTATTTCTCCTACTTCACGGCTAGTAGCCAGTAGTGTATTTTTAGCCTGTACTAATAAAGCCGACTCAGGAGTAATCGCTTGTAAACGGCCACCATGCTCTTCCTGCACTCTAAAGTCATCTGTTTTCGGTGTTTTCAAAATGGCATGACTATATTCGCCATTAAAATAAAACAATGAAAACTCTCCTTCTTCAATAACACTCGTCATAAAGGGTTGCACCATAAAATCACTGTCTGCAAACACAGCCTCAAGTTGAGTCATTGAGTTTTCAGCCGTTGGCTGTTTCAACCAAAACGTATTATCTGCGTTAGCGCTAATCCTTGGTTTGATAACTAATTGCTGACAATTAAAATAAGCAAAGAAGCTAGATAAATCTTTAGCAACAAAATTTGACTGCCACAGAGTTGGCACAATACTAACTTTTTGCTCGGCTAACGATTTTAAATAGGTTTTATCAATGTTCCAACGCACCGTTGCTAAAGAGTTATGCAATATTGTAGTTGATTGCTCAATCTGATCTAATATGGCTAGAAAACTATCGGCATCATCTTGATAATCCCACGGACTACGTATAATAACGGCATCAAAATCTAGCCAATTGACACTAATGCTGCGCCATGAAACTAACTGAGTTTGCCAACCAAGCTCCGCCAAAGGTGCATCAAGTAAGTTGTCATAACATTCAAAGTCAGACAGGTTATCCATAGTTAAAATAGCGCAGCGTTTCATCACATCTCCTGAAGGATCCAGTACAATAATGAACATGCTAGCAAATAAGGTCTCGTTATTTAAGCAATGTTCGCAAAAATGCATTATCATTTAGTTACTAAATGATAAAAGCTCACAGGATTAATGAATTTGTCATGTTAATTGTTGACCAAAATGTATTAGATGACATTGACCGTGGTTTTTCAGTGCCAGCCCAACCCAAATTATTACTTAGCTTATTAAAGTTAATGGCAGAGCCAAATCCAGACGTTAATGCAATTGCTGACTGTATCGGCAAAGATATTGCTGTCAGTGCCGCCATTTTAAAAACAGTAAACTCCCCTTTATACGGTTTAAGTCGCACAATCAGCGACATTAAAATGTCCATTAATTACATAGGGATATACGGGGTTGTGATGTTAGTAACAGGCAGCTTGTTACAGAAAAGTTTTGATCCTAAAAGTTGCAGCATTAACCTTGAAGATTTTTGGCAGTTAACCGCTAAAACGGCTGAAGTCGCTATCAGCTTAGGCAAAAAATATAAACCTAATATCGCCACCGATAAATTCTTTAGTTTAGGTTTATTTCATGCCTGCGGTATACCCGTCATGGCAATGAGATATAAAAACTACCAAGATGTGATTGATCAAATAATACTAACCCCTGAGATATCATTAATTGACTTAGAAGAAAAACACTATCAAGCAAATCACGCCACTATTGGCTACTTTGTCGCAAGCTCGTGGCGCTTACCTAAAGATGTCTGTCAAATCATTTTACAGCATCACCAGCGAGATTATTTGGATAAGCTTGATGCCTCAACCGAGCAAGACATGTTTGCCGTGTTGAAACTGGCTGAGCATATTATCTCCTTAAAATACTTGGACTGCTCTTCTCCCGATTGGGCTTATTTAGAAAAGGCGATACTTGAAGTATTAAATATCAGCGCAGAAAGCTTACCAGCAATCATTGCTGACACTACTGAGGTAACAACTGAAAAAGCATAAATTTCGCGATTGATTTAGCGCTGAATTAATGAGATGAAAGCTAAATATTATAAATTATTGGTGAATTTTGCCCATGACAATAATAATGTTCGAAAATCATCAATGCCACAAGCAGCACTTTCATTTTGATCAAAATGTATATGCTCAGTCGTTAGCATTTCAGATAGAGGCTCTGCACCATTTAAACTGGCATTAGTTTTAATTTCAACATCAGTCTGGTTAATAGCCACACAATACTCATAACCAGAAATGACCACTTCAGTTTGCTGGCCTTTTTCCACTTGATCAATAGCTGTTAATAATTGGGTTAACTTACTACTATCATGACCCAATTCAACTTCCATCCAAGGGCCAACTACTTCATGCTCTAAAGAAAAGCGCGCTTTTGCTTCACCCGTTATCGCATCATGTAAAAATTCGTATTCCATAAGCCTGCCATATTGTTTTGCTATCAAGTTAATTGTAGCAAAAATTGCAGCGATTAACGCCCAAAATCACTAATAATCTGCAAGCTATTCATTAACCGACAAATTAATTTTATTCCGAGTAAAGTAATACAAGCTCATAGCTTTATACATTAAGATTAATAGCCAAAAAAACTCAACCACCAGCAATAATGACAGTAACCAATAAATACTCGGCATCATAATAGTCGCCAGTAAAGCAATACCCGTTGAAAGGTGTAAGTAAAATAACCATTGCCCATGTTTTTTATGCAAAAACTCATGCATATGTGGAATATATTTCATCCCCGAAAAGTGAGTTAAACATAACTGCTGTAAATGGGTATAACTCAAAAATGGAAATATTTTTAATAACATGCCTTGAATGACAGATACTAAATAGAAATAAATAAAAATAGCCGTCAGTAATAAGCTTTTACTGGCGACAAAACTAGCGCTCAAGTATGACTCAGGAATAAAATAAAGAACATTCAAAACCAATAAACTCATTGCCGCTAATTGCCAGTAACGAATCGTATTATCCATCACTTTTCGTTTTCGCTTGCTTATTACCCACAATAAGCTGACACCATAGACACAGTGTAATAAAACAATAATGTTTAAAGTTATGGCTGCTTGATAGAAACAGCCGAGTAAAACTATAAACATGGCTGCGGGAAGGTAATGGCTAATGCTTCGAGGAAAACTTGGTGCAACATGAAACATGGGGATAACTTGAAAGCTAACAGAGATAATAAGTAAGCCGACCCAACCAACTAGTCCCCAAACCGCATGACTATTAGTGAGCTCTTTTGTCAACAGCAGTGCCGGCAACTCAAATTCAAAAAAGTCTAACGGTGAGCGCATGAGTAAAATAAGCCCTAAAACCAAAACAACAAATAATGCTGTGATGGAGAACCGAAATCCAATGATAGCGTCACCTTGACTCAGCTTTTTCACTAACACCCACGCAAGTGCAACAATATAAAGACCTAAACCAACAGCCAACAGTGTAAAGCTAACGGTAAATAACCAGGTATTAGACCATAGAAAATTTGCCATCAAACAAAGCGTACCTAAAGTAAAAAGCGTGTGACAACTCGTTGCAATTAATCGGGGTTTTGCAATACCAATACCACCAATAACAGGCAACAACTGTAATAATGCCCCCATCATTACCATGGTGATAAAACCTAAGGTAAAACCATGGGTTAGTGCTAAAATACTTGGGTGCCAGCGACTTAACCACATAGCTTCACCAGAAAAAAATATAATACCTGCGCAAAGCAACACAAAAAATGGTGCACTAACAAAAAAGCGAAAAGGTAAATCTATAGGCGGCAAAGCATTAAAAGATAAGCCAGATATATTCATTTATTAAAGCCTTATACCAAACGGGTTAGTTATTTTTTATTAAACACTCAAATGCCTGCTGCGCATTTGAATGATAAATATAAAGCGTAACATCATCTGGCTTGTGAATAACACAGTGATAAGCAAAGCCTGCAACACCAAGATTTTCATAAAGGGGAAAAGGTTGTCGTCGATGTTTTACTTGCAGGCATTCCTGATCTGATAACTTAGCGAGATGCGATAGGATCACCCTCATTGGCTCAGGAGGGGCTAATTCGCTGACATCAACAGTAATAATTTTTAAACTTTGCGGCATAGGTAAAAGATATTATAGAGTCATGACAATAATTGCCGATAAGTTACCTGTATGTAGCGTAACGCGTCAAGAACAACTTCCAAACATTTGCCAACAAGAACTTGGCTGGAGTGAACAAAAATGGCAAGATTAAATAACTCGCTACCAAGCCATTTGAAAACAATATAATCTGTCAACTCAGTCAATAAGTGCTAAACCAATATGATAAAACGATGAGCCATAGATGAGCCATAATAGTGCTATAAACAGTCAAAATAGAGATTACCTACTTGCCATAGACAACGGCACACAAAGTGTTCGTGCTATTATTTTTGATCTTAACGGACAGGTAGTTGCCAAAAGTAAAGTCGATTTAGAGGCTTACTTTTCTAAAGCCCCCGGTTGGGCCGAGCAAGAGCCTGATTACTACTGGCATATGTTGTGTAAAGCTTGTCATGGGCTTTGGCAACAAATTGATTTTCCTAAATCAAAAATAAAGGCCGTGGCACTAACCACACAACGCGCTACTATGGTTAATCTAGATAAAGCAGGTAAACCGCTACGTCCTGCTTTTGTTTGGTTAGATCAGCGCGAACAAAAAACATTGGATAAAATGAGCTGGTACTGGCGCGGCATATTTAAAGTTGCCGGTGAAAGTGGCACCATTGACTATTTTCGTTCACAAGCTGAAGCAAACTGGATAAAACATCAACAACCTGAAATATGGAAAAACACCTATAAATACGTGTTATTGTCAGGCTTTCATACCTTTAAACTAACCGGAAAATATGTTGACTCAGTATCAAGTCAAGTAGGCTATCTCCCCTTTAACTTTAAACGCCTTGCCTGGTGCAAGCCGCTTGATTGGCGCTGGCAAGCACTCCCTATTACCAAAGAAATGCTACCTGAACTTATTCCCTGTGGTTCTGAGTTGGGGAAAATCACCTCACCAGCAGCAACTGACACCGGTATTCCAGAAGGATTACCCCTCATTTCTGCTGGTGCCGATAAAGCCTGTGAAGTATTGGGTTCAGGCTGTATTTCTCCTGACATGGGCAGTTTAAGCTATGGCACGACAGCAACGTTTAACACCACTAACAAAAAATATGTAGAAGCAATTCAGCATATACCTGCCTATCCTGCAGCCATACCTGATACTTTTAATACTGAAATGATCGTGCAACGTGGCTACTGGATGGTAAATTGGTTTAAGCGTGAGTTTGGCCTTCGTGAACAACAACTGGCTGATGAACGTGGTATTGCCGCAGAAGTATTCTTTGACGATTTACTCAAAGAAGTACCGCCTGGCTCTATGGGGCTTGTGTTACAACCCTATTGGAATCCAGGTATTCGTAATCCTGGCCCAGAGGCAAAAGGGGCTATGATAGGCTTTGGTGATGTTCATACCCGAGCCCATATTTACCGTGCAATTATCGAAGGGTTAGCCTATGCACTACGCGAAGGTAAAGAGCTATCAGAGAAAAAATCTGGCGTCAAAATAATGAGCTTAAAAGTATCTGGTGGTGGCTCACAAAGTGATGAAGCCATGCAAATTACCGCTGACATTTTTGGTATTACCGCAGAGCGTCCACATACTTTTGAAACCTCGGCATTAGGTGCAGCTATAAACGCTGCCGTAGGTATTGGTTTATATGATAGCTATCAAACAGCGTTAGAGCATATGACCCATAAAGGTGATAAGTTCGAACCGATTGCCGAAAATAAAGCCATATACGATCAACTTTACCATGAGGTGTATCAAAAAATGTATCAGCGCTTAAGTCCACTGTATAAATCTATTCGCGCCATTACTGGCTACCCTAAGTAAAAGTGGTTAACTTACTTTAAATTGTTCAATAAGTTGTTCACCATCACTAAGGTGTTGCGCCATCATTGGATAAAGCATCATTTCTTCTTTCATATTGTGTTGTTGCATCATCACCATCAATGTTTCTGACAACCCCAGATATTCATCTTTATCTTTAGCAGCCAGGGCATTATCTAAGTCTTGAACTAAGGCGCGCATTTGTTGATGCTCCATACGCATCACTTGCGTTGGCCCAGATGTCATACCCGTTGCGTATTCAAACTTAGGAAATAACGTGCCTTCTTCTTGGTTAAAATGCTTAATTAATTCTTCAGCAAAACATTGCCATTTTTCAAGTGCTAACGACCAATCTTCTTGTGCTACCGCAGTTTCAGCTTCAGAGAAAACGTCATCACACTCACGATGCTTGGCGGTCATATATTCAGGGATAGAGGTCATAGAAAATCCAATGATAAAAGTGGTTTGCCATAAACGCTTTGGCTTTACGGCTTGAATAAGTGAATTTTAACCAATGAGATGATAAATGCTTTGACCTGTATTAAGAAAATAAAATAAACAAGACTAATTAACAGTACTATAGTATTTTACATTTAATTTATTTGTATTTAAGGCCTGTTATGAAAAAAGTACTTTTATCTATATTAATACTACTGTTTTCTCACTCAAGCTTAGCTGACGATAGCACTAACGCTGTCGCTAATTTTAAAAAATAAGCACAGGTTAAGACCTTTTTCGACAGTGCTTATGGTTATGCTATTTTCCCAAACGTAGGTAAAGGGGGCTTCGGTATTGGTGGCTCTTATGGTGAGGGTAGTGTCTATAAGCAAGGTATAAAAACAGGCACTACTACAATGGCGCAAGTAACTATTGGCTTTCAGTTAGGTGGTCAGGCATTTAGTGAAATAATTTTCTTTGAAAATAAAAAAATTTACAACAAATTTACTACCGGAAATTTTGAGTTTAGCGCTCAAGCTTCAGCTATTGCCATTAATGCTGGCGCCAATGCAAAAACCAGTACCACAGGTACTTCTGCTGGTGCAGCAACGAGTCCAGATAAAAATAAGCAAGAAGGCATTTATCAAAATGGCATGGTAACTTTTACCCTGATAAAAGGGGGGGTAATGTATGAAGCAGCCATTGGGGGACAAAAGTTTAGTTTTGAAAAGCTTAAAAAAGATGATTAACAATTGATAAATGATAGCAAGTGATTAAATGACTACTTGCTATAAGTAAAACATAAAGTAGTTGCTAACGTGCAACTACTTTTTATTAATAGATTCATAGAAGAAGCTAAAATATTACAAGTCTAATGATTAACTTTAACACCCAGCAACTCTCTAATAGATTGCGCAATTTCTTCAATGCGTTGAGCTTCTAAAGGTGCGATAAAAATAGTATCATCACCAGCAAGTGTACCTAAAATCCCCGCCGACTCGCCCATACTATCAAGCATTCTTGATATTAGTGGCGCACCACCAATGCCCGTTTTTAGGATAATCTGCATACCATTATGTTTAACACTCAACACCACGGACTCAATTGAATGCTTTGACTTTGGCACAGCAAGCTCATCAGGTAAAATATAAATCATCTCATTATTAGCATTTCGGGTTTTTACTGCCCCGAGTTTAGATAACAAACGAGATATCTTAGCTTGAGACATATTTTCAAACCCCTGTTCAGACAAGGCTTCAGCTAGTTGTCCTTGTGAGCCATAGCATTGCTCTTTTAGTAACCGTTTAAAAGCATGCACCAAGTTTGATTCATTTTCTTTTCTAAGTGTGGTCATTTTAATGATGTCTCACAATACTGGTAGAGTATAAGTACAATAATATTGACACTATTCTACACGAAAAAACATCAATTGGCATAGCTTGCTTGACTGTAAAAATATACTCAAGCACACTGCATTTGTTAACATTTAAATAACAATTGAGAATTATCACTATGAAAAAAATAGCATCATCATTCATTGTTGCCGCCCTAGCATTAGGCTCTGGCTCAGCGCTAGCAGATGAAGGTATGTGGCAACCAAACCAATTACCTACTATTACGAAACAATTAACTAAAGCAGGGCTTAAATTAAACCCAAACGATTTAACTGATTTAACCGGTTTCCCAATGGGTGCAATCGTTAGCTTAGGAGGCTGTACTGCATCGTTTGTTTCAGATCAAGGCCTAGTTGCCACTAATCACCATTGTGTTTATGGCTCTGTACAATATAACTCCACAGCAGAAAACAACCTGCTTAAAAATGGTTTTTTAGCTGCATCATTTAAAGAAGAGTTACCTGCAACACCAGGCAGCCGTATTTATGTCACTGAAGAAATTAACGAAGTTACTAAGCTAGTAAAAGCTGGCTTAACAGATGCAATGTCAGGCAGCGACCGTTACAAGGCCATTGATCAAAATTCAAAAGCCTTAGTAGCAGAATGTGAAAATGACGATAGATATCGTTGTAGCGTAGTGAACTTTCACGGCGGCCTTGAATATTATTTATTCAAACAATTGACCATTCGTGATGTACGCTTAGTTCATGCGCCGGCTAGCAGCATTGGTAAATACGGCGGCGATATTGATAACTGGATGTGGCCACGTCACACGGGTGATTACGGTTTTTATCGCGCCTATGTGGGTAAAGATGGTCAGCCTGCAGATTTTCACGAAGATAATGTTCCATATCAACCAAAGCATCACTTAAAAGTGAACAAAAGCAGTGTTGATGATGGCGATTATATTATGGTGTTAGGTTACCCAGGGCGTACTAACCGCTATCGCACTGCCTATGAAGTGGAAAATCAATTCACTTGGGTTTACCCACAAGCAAAAGCTTATAGGGAAGAAGTAATAGATCTGATACATAACAACTCAGAAGTTGGTAGTGAAGCGCGCATTAAATATGAAAGTACCTTAGCGGGTTTAGCTAATTATGCTAAAAACTATGGCTCAATGATTCATAGCTACAATAAAGGCAGTTTTCAAAGCCGTAAACAAGCGCTTGAAACAAATTTAACAAAGTGGTTAAACGGTGACTCAAAACGTAAATCTCAATATGGAACTGCATTAACAGGCTTAAACAAATTGCTTAAAATGGATAATAAACAGCAAGCTCGTGATTTGATTCTAAGTTACCTCCGTTACAGCAAAATGCTAACCTCGGCTAATAAACTACACAGATTAGCCGTTGAAAAGCAAAAGCCTAATATTGAACGTGAACGAGGCTATCAAGAACGTGATATTGCCCGCTTTGAACAAAGCATGAAAGCCGTCAACCGTCGTTATGATGCTAACATTGATCAAGAAATTATTGTCGCCATGCTAACTCACTACGTTGCTTTACCTAAAGCTGAACGTGTTAGCTCAATTGATAAGTTTTTTGGCTTAAGCAATGCCACAACTGCTAGCTTTAATGAGAAAAAGCTACGTAAACAATTAACTAAAATGTACAAAAACACTCAGCTTAATTCGCAAGAACAACGCATAGCCTGGATGAACAAAGAAGTGAGTGACTTTGAAAAAAGCCACGACCCTTTTATTGAACTTGCGGTAGCAAGTTTTAAAGAGCGTAAAGCTATCGAAGATAAATCTAATGAGTTAGCGGGTAATATTCAAGCTTATCGTCCTAAATATATGGCAGCGTTAATTGCTTATTTTAACGACAATAACATGCCAGTATACGCTGATGCTAATAGTACACTGCGTATTACTTACGGTAATGTGAAAGGATATTCACCACAAGATGGTTTAACCGCCACGCCATATACAACCCTTGAGGGTATTGTTGCTAAAGACACAGGTGTTGCTCCATTTGATGCACCGAAAAAGCAACTTGAGTTAATTAACAACAAACACTACGGTGAGTATGCTAAAAAGTCACTTGCCTCAGTACCCGTAAACTACCTTGGTACTTTAGATATTACGGGTGGTAACTCAGGCTCGCCAACGCTAAATGACAAGGCTGAGTTTGTTGGTTTAGTATTTGATGGTGTTTACGAAAGTATTATTGGCGACTGGGATTACGATACTAAGTTAAACCGTTCAATTCACGTTGATATTCGCTATATGCTTTGGGTTATGGAGCATGTTGATGGTGCAACTAACTTGATTGAAGAAATGGATATTGTTGAATAGCAAATGTAAGTTACTTCAAGGCACGAGTGCTAAATTTTGAAATGACTACTAAGACTTGATTTAACAAATAAAAGCTCCAGCTCAGTGCTGGAGTTTTTGATCATCCCCCTCTGCACTCCCTCTAACCCTCATGGCAATTTTTATCACCTCCATCATAGCTTTATAAAATATTTGATCCGTATTTATACCAATTTGGTTAAATTTATAACAAATGCTTTCTATTAATTCTCCCTCAGCACTTGACAATTCAACCAATTAACATGACTATATAGCCATCTAAACGGCTAAGAAACCAAGAAGCAATATTTTGAGTAAAGAATCAGAGCTAAAAGCTAGGTACAATGATATCAACCGAGGAGTCTACTTTATCGGTACAACTCCACCTAAAAGTGATACACCGCTAGATGCTGTAGCGACAATTGCTGATAAGCTGCTAGAGCGGGTTAGTGATATCGACTTTGATGGTTTAATTGTTTACGATATTCAAGATGAAAATTCACGTATCAACAAGCCTAGGCCTTTCCCATTTAAGTCTACTCACGATGCTCGACTATATTCATCGTTGCTTAATAAAAAATCTGCTCGCCCTGTTATTACCTATAAAAGTGTTATTCAATCTAATACCGGTGACTTTGAGCAATGGGCAAATGAAGCGTGGCATGATTATGGGGTTAAAGATGTTGTGCTTGTTGGCAGCCCTTCAAAAAGCAATGATATTACCTTACCCCTAGCCGAGGCCTATAAAACACTTGTAGATAGCCCTAATAACTTTTTTATGGGTGGCGTTACTATTGCCGAGCGTCATGCCAGTAAAAAGAATGAGCACCAACGCTTAATAGAAAAACACCTTCAGGGCTGTAACTTCTTTATTTCTCAAGCAATATATAACCCACAAGCAACAATAGACTTACTGACTCGGTATGCCATTGAATGCCAAGAACAAGGCTTAAAACCACAAAGATTAATCTTAACGTTTTCCCCGTGTGGCAGTAAAAAAACCTTAGAATTCATTGAGTGGCTTGGCGTGAATGTTCCTGAAGCGACAAGCTTGCGCATTCTAAACTCAGAAAATCCGTTGTATGAATCAATGAGAATTTGTGCCAACTCTTTACAACAAATTTTAGATGCTGTTATTCCTTATAATCTTCCGTTAGGATTAAATATAGAAAGTTTAACCAATCGCAAAGAAGAAATAGACGGCTCTATTTTACTTTATAAGTTATTGCGCTCGACAATGGATAACTTTCTAGCCAAAAAAGAGTTGGCTAGTTTACAGAGTAAATAATACTCACCGGTTAATTGAGTGATGATGACTTATCTCCAGCCCTAAACATAAAAAAACCTGCTTTGGCAGGTTTTTTTATTGCTAATTCATTATAGAAACATCCAAGTAAAAACTACTCAGTTAATGCTTGCCACTTAGCCATTGCATCGGCTTGACCATTTTTAGCCTTGATATATAAATTCAGTAATCTCAACTCATTACTCTGCTTTGATTCAATCGGATCTGCTAGTACCTCAATTAATGAAACACCGGAGCATTGTTGAAAGTCTACAAAGCATGCTTTAAAATCGCTTACTGTTATACAAGTTTTTGATTGCCCTTGATAAGCGGCAACAATGTGATGAACATCAAAGTCTTTATCATTACAATGGTAAATATCTCCATCACCACTTTTGCCCAAGTGAAAGATATTATTTCGCATATAAATAATGGTAACGTCAGTGTGATCTTTTAAAAAGTGGATCAATTCATTTAACTGAAAATGAAAACCACCATCACCAACAATAACCACTGCCCGCTCTTGTTGATTAGCATCATCAATACTTTGCTCTTTAAGTCGCTGCGTAACAACTCGTGCATAAGGCAAGGCCGTTCCCATCGCACCATACCAAGGATTAGTTAACCAAGAGCGCCCTAAAGTAGAGCCCCTAACTTTTAAGCTGTAGCTAGCAAAATATGAGTTACCCACTTCAGGTAAATACACCAACGGCATTTGTTGCTGTGTCTGTATTTCATTTAATGTCGCAGCAAGGTTATTAAAATCGATCTTTTCACTTGCTGGCACTGGCGCAACTTCATCAATAATTGGCTGAAAAGTAAATGCTTCTAACTCACTATTTAATAACAACAACTCAAAAACTTCAATTAAGTCTTTCTCTAACTTTGCCCCCCCCTTTAATAGGGTTTTATTATCAAAACTCTCTATTTTATGAGTGCCGGTCGCAAAGGCGATATTACTGTCTTGCGCAAAAATACTGGTGGCAACATCAATAACATAATCAACTTCTTTCTCAATATAATGTCGGCCAGCAGTTTGAGTAAAAACACCATTATAAGCGCCTAAACTCAAGGCGGCATATTCATCAAATACCCCCTTAGCAAACCAAGTCGTTGCATAAGGAATATTAAATTTTTTCGAAAATTCAATAACAAGTTGCTTAAGCTTTTCATTATGTTTTAGCTTATCACCAATATACAAAAGCGGTTTTTTCGCCTGCTTAAGTTTGCTAACAATGTTAGCAACCACTAGCTCACTACCAGCTAATACATTGCCACCACAGCAAATATTAGCAATGGAACTAGGTAATTTAATGGGTTGGGTTTTAGCAAAAACCTGATCTCTAGGCACTTCAATAAACACAGGTTTCTTGTTTTTATAGGCTTCAGCGACTATTTGATAAAAACGCTGTCCGGCAAGATTAGGGTGACCTGCAAGTCGTTGACCTTGCAGCCTTTCAACGCGCATACCTAAAGCTGAAAAAGCTTCTAAAGCGTTATCATACTCTGCTTTCCATGAAGCATTAGGGTGAATAGTATGATGTATTGCCAGCTGATTCACTTCACTTTCTGCCGGAGCGCCTGAAATAAAGACCACTGGTAAACTTTCTGTTACCGCCAATGCCGCTGCACTAGTACAGGGTAAGCTGCCCACCATATAAGTGGTTAAACAAAAACCCATGCCATCTATTTCGGCTTGAGCACAAGCTGAAAAACCCGCATGCATTTCATTGCTTGATGGGCAAATATTAACTTTATCATCTAGGGCGGCAATAATATTGGCGGCAAAATCACCACCAACACCATAAATATGCTTACCACCAAAAAAACTTATCACCTTTGCCATTGTGTCACCTAAGGTTGGTAACTGGTCATTATAATCTTTGCCAAAATTTAGTTCGTACGACATATGCCTCTCAGTTTGCTTACTAATTAATGACCATTACTTTAATTAGTAAAGAAGAATGCAATGTGATCGAGATCATGTTTTGCTTTTATGTTAACAAAACAGCTAAGTGACAGGTGTTAAGAGTTATTTACGATGTTTGTAAAATATATTTTTTTCAGAAACAAAAAGGTCGCCATCAATGACGACCTTTCAAGAAGAGTTGCCCTAAGAGGTATTGATTAAGCAAAAATACCTTTCATCATCCAGAAGAACATAATCGATAAAGCGGCACCTACAGGTAAAGTAATTACCCAAGAAACAACAATATTACGCACTACACCTAAGTTAATCGCGGCAATACCACGTGCCATACCTACACCTAACACTGCACCAACTAGGGTTTGTGTGGTAGAAATTGGTAATCCGGCACCAGAAGCGATTACAACAGTACAGGCAGCTGCTAACTCAGCAGCAAAGCCACGACTAGGTGTTAAATGGGTAATACCTTGACCAATAGTCGCGATAACTTTATGGCCGAAAATAGCAAGACCGGCAACAATACCAAAACCACCAAGTGGTAAAATCCACCAAGCAATAGTTGATTTAGCGGCAATTTGACCACCATTATCAACAATACTCACTACAGCAGCAAGTGGACCAATCGCATTAGCAACATCATTTGAACCATGGGCAAATGCCATACAGCAAGCGGTAACTATCATTAAAATAGCAAATACTTTCTCTACGTTAGCATAGTGGGTTTTAAGCTCGGCTGTTTCATCAAACTTAATACGGCTGATAAAAAACTTACCAATTAACGCAACGATAACCGCGATAATAGCGGCATAAATAAAGCCATCTGCAGTACCAATATGTAAATTAAGGTGTTTTAATCCTTTTTTGATCGTTACTAACGCTAATACAAAGCCCGCTAAAAACATATATAGTGGTACCCAACGCTTTGCCTGTTGCAAAGGTTTTTCAGTATCAAAAATAAGTTTTTGTGCGCTATTAAAAATGAGGAATGCAATAACACCAGAAATAAGTGGTGTAATAATCCAGCTACCAACAATACCACCCACTTTAGACCAAGTAACCGCATCAACACTCACGCCCATAGCGGCAAAACCTACGATGGCACCAACAATAGAGTGAGTAGTAGAAACAGGCCAACCTAGTGCAGAAGCAATAAGTAACCAAGTAGCTGCCGCAAACAGCGCTGAAATCATACCGAAGACCAGTAGTTCAGGGCTATCCACAAAGAAACTCGTATCAATAATGCCTTTACGTATGGTTGAAGTAACTTCACCACCTGCTAAATAAGCACCGGCAAATTCAAATACCATAGCGATAATAATCGCTTGTTTAATCGTTAACGCTTTTGAGCCAACCGACGTGCCCATAGCATTGGCTACATCGTTGGCACCAATACCCCACGCCATAAATAAGCCAACAACAGCGGCAATAATGACTAGGGTTGAACCTGAGTTAAGTAAAATATCCATCAGTTAAGCCCTATTTTCTAGCTAAAAGAATTTCTAAACGTGCACCAACACGCTCAGCTAGATCGGCTAAATCGCCAACCCAATCAATGATTTGATATAAGAAAATTACATCAACTGGGTTTAACTCGCCTTCTAAAGCAAGTAAATCTTTACGTAAAACTATTTGCATAGTGTCGGTATCATCTTCAATTTCATCTAGCTGATTGATCATTTTCTCTACTAGCTCAACCTCACGTCCACGAAAGCCTGTTTCTAACAAATCATCTAATTCATTGATGGCTTCTGCTGCTTTTTCTGTTGCTTCAATACAACGAGCTAAATAAGCATTAAATTGCTCTTGCAAACTGGCGGGTATTTCTAACTTACGCCCTAAAATACGACCAGCAATATCTTTAGCTTTGTTAGCAATTTTGTCCTGCTGAGTGAGTAATTCAAGTAAATCAGCTCTATCTACCGGCATAAACAAACCGCCAGGCAGCTCTAAACGTAATTGACGTTTTAAAGCATCAGCATCTTGCTCTAGTTTTGATAATTTGCGACGAACCTTAGCGGCTTCACTCCAGTTTTGCTCACTACAAGCAGCAAAAAAAGGAATAAGTTGATTGCTACATTTAACAACCAATCGGATATGTTTTTCTAATGGTTTAATGGGCGATTTTGCAAATACACCCAAAATTGAATTTCTGGCCATAATCAGTTTCCAGTTATTATTTTTCGCTGCGGATCATAACGCATTTATTTTGCAATTACTAAAGCGCAACATCTTCAATTAAAATATTATTATCTGGAGAAATTATATGATACTTATATGACAGTTTTATTACACAAAAAAAGCCATTTACTTTCAATATGATAGACTAAAAAAAATAATAAAGGGTCTTAATTACCCTTTATTAAGAAGGTAAATTATTTTATTTATTTTAAGAAAAACTTATAAATCAGTTTGTGCACTAACTTGCCATAAGGGGGAAAAGCATTGGAAGCCGTATTAATTTTGCCCTTTTTGAAAACAGATTTAGCTTTTGAAAAGGTTAGAAAACCTTCATGACCATGGTAATGCCCCATACCTGAAGGGCCGATACCACCAAATGGCATATCATCTTGTACAACATGCATAGCAGCATCATTTAAACAAACGCCACCAGCATGAGTTTGTTCTAACACTGTTTTTTGAGTTGCGTCATCATGACTACACAAGTATAGCGCTAAAGGTCTTGGTCTAGTATTTACATAATCTATCGCATCATCCAAATGATTATAACCAATAATAGGTAGTAAGGGACCAAAAATTTCTTCCTGCATCAGTAACATATCATCATTGACATTATTAACTAAGGTCAGTGGAATTTTACCTACACTAAGACACTCTTGCTCACTGTCATTACCTAGTGGCGTTAATATGGCTCCTTTGGCTTTGGCGTCACTTAGCCACTGATTTAGCCGTTGCAACTGTGCCTCATTGATAATACCGCTATAATCATTATTGCTTGCAACGCTAGGATACATTTTATTAAATTGCTGACTTAACGCTTGCTTTAGCTCGTCAATACGATCGCTTGGGCAAAGTATATAATCAGGTGCCACACAAGTTTGCCCCGCATTAAGGGTTTTAGCTAGAATGAAGCGTGATACCGCATCTTTAATCGCTATTTCACCATCAATAATGGTTGGCGACTTTCCACCTAACTCTAACGTGACTGGCGTTAAGTTTTTTGCCGCCGCCGCCATCACTATCTTGCCAACACGGGTTGAACCAGTGAAGAGTAAATGATCAAATGCTTGTGCCGAAAAGTGAGCTGCGACATCTGGCCCGCCATTAATCACGGCAACTTTATTGCTTGGAAAAATATCATTGATTAGTTTCTTAATGACATCATTTGTTGCCGGCGTAAACTCTGACATTTTAATAATTGCTCTATTGCCAGCAGCAAGCGCTGTCGTTAACGGTCCAAGCGATAAAAATAGTGGATAATTCCACGGGGGGATAATGCCAATCACACCAAGCGGCTGATACATCACAAAAGCTTTTGCTGGTTGAAATAACATTCCAACATGACGCTTAGAAGGCTTCATCCATTTTTTAATGTGCTTTACAGCATAATTAATGCCCATAATAGTTGGCATTAAATCGCCCATTTTGCTGTCATCAACACTTCGACAGCCAAAATCTTTTGACAGTGCTGTGACTAAAGCTTCCTGGTTTTCAAGAAGCGCTGACTTTAGCATTTGCAAGTCATCAATACGTGTTTGTGCTGATAAATAAGGTTGTTTTGCAAAAGCTTGTTTTTGCGCTATTAAAATTTCATCCACAGCGCAAATTTCTTGTTGATCATCTGCTGAAGTATATAAATTGCTCGCCATAATCTATTACCTTAAATTTATTATTGTCATTAATGACTAAGTACAGTTACTATAAAAAAATAGCATTTAAGAAGTTAACACTCTAACTGATCCGATGAGCTATATAAGCATAATATTTAGCTGAGGGCGATAGTTTTATTGGTGTAAAACCAACAAAAATTGGTACATGTATGCAAATTGAAAACATAATGACTAAAGAGTTAATCACACTTTCAATGGACGAACCTTTGAGTAAAGCGAAGGACATCTTTGAAAGTAATACAGTTCATCATTTATTGATCACTGATGATGATGGCTTGTTGACAGGAATAATAACGGATAGAGATATCTACAAGCACTTAAGTCCTACGGCAGGCACCAGCCAAGAAACCCACAAAGACACTGCACAGCTACAAAAAAAACTACATCAAATTATGGCTAGAAACCTAATTACGGTTCAAGCCCAACATTCACTAAGTGAATCAGTATTGCTATTTTATGATAACCACATTTCGTGCTTGCCTGTTGTTGATAAAGATAACAAGCTCCTTGGCATCATTACTTGGCGGGATATTTTAAAGGTACTAGCCATACAGTATAGAAAGAAGCAAAATGCTAGCGATTAACCTCTAACCTTTGATAAAAAGTTTAATCTTGAGGTGTGGCTGTGCATTTAGCTCCACATCCCAAACAATAAGATGTGGATCCAATATATAGTGTATTAATCTTCTTTTGGTGCAAAACCGTCTATTGTTACGCCTGCTAAACCACCTGTGCCACCTTGTTCATTGCTTCGAAGTTTAATCATCAAACGTAAATCATTAGGTGAATCAGCATGATGCAGAGCATCTGCATAAGTGATCAAACCTTGCTGATATAGGTTGAACAAAGCCTGATCAAAGGTTTGCATGCCTTGCTCGTTAGATTTCTCCATCACTTCTTTAATACTACCAACCTCACCTTTTTTAATTAGCTCTGCGATATAAGGAGAGTTAAGCAAAATCTCAATGGCCGCCACTCGACTATGACCATCTCTGGTGGGCACTAATTGTTGGGCGATAATGCCACGTAAGTTTAAGGCTAAATCAAACAATAACTTACCATGTTGATCAGCAGGTACTAAATGCATAATTCGGTCAATGGCTTGGTTTGCATTGTTAGCATGAAGAGTTGCAATGCATAAATGTCCTGTTTCGGCAAAACTTAACGCATGCTCCATCGTTTCTTGATTTCGAATTTCACCAATTAAGATAACATCAGGTGCTTGGCGTAAAGAGCTTTTTAAAGCGGCATCGAATGACTCAGTATCTAAACCAACTTCTCGCTGAGTAATCATACTTTTACCGTGCTCATGAACAAACTCCACGGGATCTTCAATAGTCAAAATATGGCCACGAGAGTTTCGATTTCGATAGCCTATGAGTGAGGCCATCGATGTTGACTTACCAGTACCCGTACCACCAACAAACAACACTAAACCGCGCTTTGACATCACCACATCTTTTAGCACCGAGGGTAAACCAAGTTCATCCGCGTCAGGAATTTCCGTTACGATACGTCGAATGACCATACCTGCCATATCTCGTTGCCAAAAAGCAGATACACGAAATCGGCCGATATTTTCGACTGAAATAGCAAAGTTACATTCTTTATCTTCATTAAATTGACGAACTTGCTTTTCGTTCATGGCGTTATGCACTAAACCTAACGACTCCTCTGGTGATAGAGTGTGATCAGTAATAGGCTGCAACTCACCATTAATTTTTGCACTCACCGGTAACTTGGCAGTAACAAACATATCTGATGCACCGGCTTTGACCATCTTGTCTAATAACTGATGAAAATTCATTGGGTTTCCTATTTCTTATCTATAAATCAATTAGTAACTGCTAAATTGGCTTTTATCTACCGCTTTTTCCATCGCTACACCTTTAGTGATCATGCCTCGGTTCACTAAATTTTGTAAACACTGATCCATTGTTTGCATGCCATTAGACATACCGGTTTGTATGGAGCTATACATTTGCGCGATTTTATCTTCACGAATTAGGTTACGAATAGCAGGTGTGCCAATCATAATTTCGTGAGCAGCCACTCGGCCACCACCTACTTTTTTAATTAATGTTTGTGAAATAACAGCACGTAAAGACTCAGACAACATAGAGCGCACCATTGATTTTTCTTCACCTGGAAAAACATCAATAATACGGTCAATGGTTTTAGGTGCAGAGGTGGTATGCAAGGTACCAAAGACTAAGTGACCAGTCTCTGCTGCCGTCATAGCAAGGCGTATGGTTTCTAAATCACGCATCTCACCCACAAGAATAACATCGGGATCTTCACGAAGCGCAGAACGTAATGCCGCTTCAAAACTTAAGGTATCACGATGCACTTCCCGTTGGTTAATCAAGCATTGCTTATTTTCGTGCACAAATTCAATAGGATCTTCAATGGTTAAGATATGATCATGCTTGTGATCATTAATATAATCAACCATAGCAGCTAACGTGGTCGACTTACCTGAACCTGTAGGCCCAGTAACTAAAACCAAACCACGTGGCGTATCTGAAATATCTCTAAAAATATCAGGGCAGCCGAGGTCATCAAGGGATAATATTTTGCTGGGAATGGTACGAAATACTGCTGCAGGGCCTCTATTTTGATTAAAAGCATTGACCCTAAAACGTGCTAAATTTGGCACCTCAAAAGAGAAATCCACCTCCAAGTTTTCTTCATATTCCTTACGTTGGCGATCATTCATTATGTCGTAAACTAAGGCGTTAACATCTTTAGCATCAAAGGCAGGAATATTCAATTTGCGAACATCACCATCAACACGAATTGACGGCGGTGTTCCCGTTGATAAATGTAAATCTGATGCGTCATGCTGCACACTAAATGCAAGTAATTCGGTAATATCCATAGAAAACCTCTGTGGTGTTATCTGTTAAAATATCAGTTGTTCACGTATTATCTGTTAAAATTATATTTATTAAAGTATTAAATTCAACATTATTTAATTAAAAGACATGAACAAAATTAAAGAAAATATTCAAAAAATTAAAGCGCAGATTGATCAAGCTTGTCTTGCTAGCTCTCATAGTAACAGTACCGAAAATCAGCCTTCCTCAGATAATAGACAAAATCCTGTCACTTTGCTCGCGGTGAGTAAAACCAAACCAGCATCAGCAGTAGAGCAAGCCTACCTTGCTGGACAAGTTAACTTTGGTGAAAACTATTTGCAAGAAGCGATAGAAAAAATCACCAGCTTGTCACATTTAGCCGGTATTTGTTGGCACTTTATTGGCCCCATTCAGTCAAATAAAACCAAACAAATTGCCCAACATTTCACTTGGGTTCACAGTGTTGATAGAGCCAAAATAGTACATCGTCTTAATGATCACTTAAGCGAACAAAATAATTGTCAAGATACTCCGCTAAACATTTGTTTACAAGTGAATATTAGTGAAGAAGACTCAAAATCTGGCATTATGGCTAACGAAGTGTTCTCCCTAGCTAAAGTGGTTGATAATTGTGATAATCTTACTTTAAGAGGCTTAATGGCAATTCCGGCTAAAAATGCAGCTAACGAGAGTTACGAAAAAATGCAACACTTGTTTAAAGAATTACAAGCCCAATATTCAACTGTAGATACGCTATCCATGGGGATGTCGAGTGATTTAGACATTGCCATTGCCAATGGCGCAACCATGGTCAGAATTGGTACTGCCATTTTTGGGAAAAGAGAATAGCAAGTTTCGAGTTTCGAGTTTCGAAAATCAGATAATAGCATAAGCACTAGGACATAATTCGATGAAAAAAATAGCATTTATTGGCGCTGGCAATATGGCACGTGCCATTATTATTGGCTTAGTTAATTCAGGCGTAGCAGCCAAAGACATTATTGTTGCCAACCCTTCAGCAGAGAAAAGAGTGCAACTTGCCAATGAATTTGGCGTGCAGCAAACCGATGACAATATCAAAGCAGGCGAGTTTGCTGATATTATCGTACTAAGCGTTAAGCCTCATTTTATTTGCGATGTTTGCCAGCAACTCAGTAACGCTATCGATATTTCTGGTAAGCTTTTCGTTTCTGTTGCTGCTGGCACCACAGTTGCTCAAATTCAACAAGCTCTAAACGCTAAATCATCCGTGGTTAGGGTCATGCCAAATACGCCATCTCAACTTGGCTTAGGCATGAGTGGAATGTATGCATCCATTGAAGTTAATGATGAACAAAAAGCCGCAAGTGACAAATTAATGTCAGCTGTTGGTAAAGTTATCTGGCTAAAAACTGAAGACAAAATTAACGATATAATTGCTGTCGCGGGCTCTGCCCCAGCGTACTTTTTCTTGTTTATGGAAGCAATGGAAAAGCAAGCGCAAGCACTTGGCTTTAGCCCAGAAGAAAGTAGAATGCTTGTCCAACAAACAGCCCTTGGCGCAGCGCAAATGGTTGAGCATAATAGCGTCGCAATTAGCACCCTTCGCGAAAATGTCACTTCAAAAGGCGGAACTACTTTTGCTGCGCTAGAACAGTTTAGAAAAGATGGTATTGAACAAATGGTTAGCAATGCCATGAATGCCGCAATCAGTCGCGCCGAAGAAATGGCAAAAGAAAGTTAGAGTTTCGAGTTTCGAGTTTCGAGTTTCGAAAACAGGTTTAATTACAATTATAATAGTAGCCATTTAATCGTAGATATTTTGTTCGAATGTAAGCACAAAGCAGCCAGTTGACCAAAATAGCAAAAATAAATGTTTACTCAGGAGATAAAATGGAAGCAGTAATATACCTATTAAGATTTGCCTTTGATGCCTTGCTGATGATTTTGATCATGCGTGTATGGCTACAATGGGTGAAAGCCGATTTTTATAATCCGCTAAGTCAATTTATCGTAAAAGTGAGTAACCCTTTGGTTGTTCCGTTACGTCGTATTATCCCCAGTTTAAGTGGCTTTGACTTAGCAACAATAGTTGTTGCTTATATAATTGCAACACTAAAATTTGTCACCTTAGCAGCACTAGCAGGTGAAATTTTAGGTGTGCTCGCTTTTTATATCGGTTTACTGGTTTTAGTGAAACAAGCTGGATTCATGCTTTTTGTGATCATGATCATCATGGCAATTATGAGCTGGGTAGTACAAGGCTATAACCCAACATTAATGATATTTCACCAGTTAACTGAACCATTCTTAAACCCTATTAGACGCATTATTCCTAGTATGGGCGGATTAGATTTATCGATGATAGTTGCTTTTTTACTGATGAATGTCATTAATATTCTCCTCTCTAGCTCTTTACCTTATTGGGGCGCTTTGTAAAAGTTTATTATCTGGGTATAGAAACTGAGCTTTTATACCCTTTTCTCAGGTCTATTCTATACTTATACCAATTAGACTCACTTATTAGGAGAGCAAAATGAAAACACTGCTTCTAAAGATATTCATAGTATTAAGTTTAAATGTTTCTTTGATCGGCACAGCTAATGCTGAAAATATGAAAAAACTTGGCTCAATGAATATTCACTACATGGCTATTGGCTCTACTTTTTTTACTCCTGAAATAGCCAAAGTTTATGGCATAACTCGCAGCCGCTATAACGGCTTGGTTAATATTTCAGTGCTTGATAATACTAAAACAGGTAAACCTGCTAAAACCGTTAGCATAAGTGGCCAAGCCAAAAATAATTTAGGGCAATTTAAAGACCTTGAATTTAAAGAAGTTAAAGAAGGTGATGCGATTTATTATTTGGCACAAGTGAGTTACAACGATGAAGAGACCTTACACTTTACTTTAAAAATTAATGATGGCAAAGAACAGCAAGTATTAAAGTTTTCGCAAAAGTTCTATGTTGATTAAAATATATAATACCTAAAAAGCAAAAGTACTAGACTGCAAGTGACAATGACCTTGAGACATATCTTGAACAACTAGACTTTTGCTCCTATTGGCATTTCTCTTTGCCATTCACTTCCCTTTTTACTCAAAAGCTAATTATTTATCACTTCGAAAAGATTAAGTCTCTCTTTTACTTTCAAAGTTAGAATCAAATCTCAACCAAATTGAATTTATTAATAATTAATACCACCCGTCAAAGCAGTAACACTCAGGTTTCTGCTGCTAAAAATCACTGATAACTGACATATCAAACAAAAACCTTTGCATACGTATTCACAAGCAAATAGCCATTAACTTCATTGACGACTCAAAATGTTTACGATAAATATATTATGATTTTTGAGGATAGACTTAACCTAGAAGGAGTTTTACGGACAGCCATAAACTAAAAGGAATACATTACAACTTGCCTACTTTGATGATGATAATAAAAATATCTCCCATCATTAAAGTGAAATAAAATTTATAGGAATGTTCATGATAATAACAAAGCACCACGCTAGTAAAAGCACGACAAACCTCCTTCCCTCACTAAAAAACCTGTGCCGCATTAACTATTGCTATCGTTTCAATAAGTTCAACCACTGTTCATGCTGAAAATGACGTCATGATGCAATATTTTCAGTGGTATACCACCGATGACGGTGCCTTATAGACAGAAGTTCAATAGCAAGCGGAAAGCTTGTCAGCAGCAGGAATTACCGCATTGTGGTTACCACCCGCCTATAAAGGTCAAGCAGGTACTGCTGATGTCGGTTATGGCGTTTACGATATGTACGATTTAGGCGAGTTTGATCAAAAAGGTACTGTACGAACTAAGTATGGAACCAAAGACCAATATCTAGCCGCAATTAATGCCGCTCATGCCAATGGTATTAAAATATACGGCGATGCCGTGTTTAACCACAGAGGGGGCGCAGATGCCACTGACTCAGTTTGGGCTGTTCGTGTAGCAGGTGATAACCGAAACTATGAACATGGCAATGATGTTGAAATAGACGCTTGGACAAAATTTGATTTTACTGGTCGAAACAATGCTTATTCAGACTTTAAGTGGTGTTGGTACCATTTTGACGGCGTAGACTGGGCCCAAAACCTTAGCGAAGGTAGCATCTTTAAATTTAGAGGGTCGGGTAAGGCTTGGGATTGGGAAGTTGATACTAGTTATAATAACTATGATTACCTGATGTTTGCCGACTTAGATATGGATCACCCTGAAGTGGTACAAGAGCTCAAAGATTGGGGAGAGTGGTATGTTAACTTTACTGGTGTTGATGGTTTTAGGTTAGATGCCGTAAAGCATATCAAGTTTGATTTCTTTAATGATTGGTTAGACACCGTTCGTGCAATCACAGGTAAAGAGCTATTTACTGATGGTGAATACTGGAGTTACAACAAAGAACAGTTACATAACTTCATTAGTGCAACGGGTGGTCGTATGTCGTTATTTGATGCGCCGCTACAGATGAATTTTTACTCCGCTTCGAACAGTGGTGGTAATTATGATATGCGTACCATCATGGACAATACGCTGATGAAAGAGCAGCCAACTCTTGCCGTAACCTTAGTTGATAACCATGATACCCAACCTTGCCAAGCATTAGAGTCGCGTGTGCAAGACTGGTTCAAACCACTAGCCTATGCCTTCATTTTATTACGTGAAGAAGGCTACCCAAATATCTTCCACGCCGATTATTATGGCGCAAACTATACCGCATCAGACAATGGCTGTAACAACACCAATATCACCATTAACTCGCATAAAGCCAGTATCGATAAACTCTTAGAAGCCCGTAAAAACTATGCCTACGGTACACAAATTAGTTATTTGGACCATTGGGATGTTATTGGCTGGACACGCTTAGGTAATGCTGAACATCCAAAAGCGATGGCTGCCATCATGAGTGATGGCCCAGCTGGCAGTAAGTGGATGAATGTTTCACGAGTCAATAAAACCTTTATTGATGTTACCGGCAACTATCCTGGGGAAATTTTCAGCAATAATGATGGTTGGGCTGAATTCCCCGTTAATGGCGGCTCTTATTCTGTCTGGGTAGAACAAAATACACAAGTAACTGATATCGCTGTAACATTCACTTTCAACAATGCTACCACTTACATGGGGCAAAATGTTTATGCTGTTGGTGGCAGTTCTGAGCTTGGTAATTGGAATACGGATAATGCAGTCTTATTATCACCAACCAATTATCCAACATGGACAGCCACAATAGATCTTGCCGCTGAAACTAACGTAGCATGGAAATGTATTAAAAAGGCTAACGGTAACGTGCAATGGTAAAGTGGTGCTAATAATAGCTTAACCACACCATCAGCAGGGTCAGCAAGTACTAGTGGCTCATTTTAAGCCCACACTTACAAACTTAAACCCTTATAGTAGTTATCAATAAAACTTTGCTACTGTAAGGTTTAGGTTTAATGCCTCATATGAAATAAAATATTAGCCCGTAAAACTGAGCCAGTTTTACGGGCTAATTGTTTTGTTAAAGCTGCCAACCCTGCCATCCTTTTCTAGTACCTATGTCTTTTTTCCCGTATTATTAGCAGCCATAATTTCTTGTTAAAGTTCGAACCATTCATGTCCAAAATAGTTTTAGCCACAGGCAACCAAGGTAAAGTTAAAGAATTAGCTAGCTTACTCGCTGAGCATAAGCTTGAAATAGTGCCACAAAGTGACTTTAATGTTCCTGACGTTGCCGAAACAGGCACTACTTTTGTGGAAAATGCCATCATTAAAGCACGTCATGCCGCAAAATTAACTGGCCTACCTGCTATTGCTGATGATTCAGGCTTAGAGGTCGATGCGTTAAACGGTGCGCCAGGAGTTTATTCTGCTCGTTATGCTAGCGATATCAGTAACGATCCTAGTGATGATGACAACACCAATAAATTACTGAATGCGCTAGAAAATACACCCGATGATAAACGAGCTGCCCGCTTTCACTGCGTACTGGTTTATATGAAGCATGAAACTGATCCCACCCCAATAATTTGTCACGGTGTTTGGCAAGGTAGCATAAGTCGAAACAAACAAGGTGAGCAAGGTTTTGGCTATGATCCTGTTTTTTGGCAGGCAGATCTACAACTGTCTTCAGCACAATTACCAAGAGATATAAAAAATAAGCTAAGTCATCGTGGCCAAGCCTTAGCACAACTTGTTAAAAAATTATCATTACAACAGGCCTAGATAGCAAGTGAATACCAACTTACTAACAGCGCCACCACTATCGCTATATATTCACATACCTTGGTGTGTGGAAAAATGTCCTTATTGCGACTTTAACTCCCATGCCTTGAAAGCTCAAATTCCCGAGCAAGATTACGTACAAGCGTTAATTGCTGACTTGGATGCTGATATTACTCGTTTTAATTTAAAAGACAGAGCACTGCATTCAATTTTTATCGGTGGTGGTACACCCAGTCTATTTTCTGCCAAAGCCATTGAAAGCTTGCTTAAGCAAGTGTTATCTCGCTTTGAGTCTAAGCATGATATTGAAATCACGCTAGAAGCCAATCCAGGTACAGTCGAAGCAGATAAGTTTACTGGTTTTTCCCAAGCAGGTGTTACGCGTTTATCTATTGGTGTGCAAAGTTTCGAATCAGAAAAGTTACTCAAACTTGGCCGAATTCATAATGTAAACCAAGCCAAACAAGCAGCCCAGCTTGCCAAAGCATCGGGCGTTAACAGCTTTAACTTAGATTTAATGCACGGTTTACCTAATCAAAGCATAGAAAATGCTCTAGACGATTTAAAAACCGCTATTAGTTTACAGCCCGAACATCTGTCTTGGTATCAATTAACCATCGAGCCAAATACTGCTTTTCACTCAAGACCGCCGAAACTGCCCCAAGATGAAACCTTGTGGGAAATACAAGATCAAGGTTTTAAATTATTGGCTGATGCGGGTTATCAACAGTATGAAATATCAGCCTTTAGCCAGCAAGACAAGCAATGCCAGCACAACTTAAACTATTGGCGCTTTGGCGACTACCTTGGCATAGGGTGTGGCGCACATGGCAAGATTACGGATGTTGCAAGTGGGATAATTCAGCGCACTGTGAAAGTTAAACATCCTAAAGGTTATCTTGATCAAAATCGAGAACCAATGGATCATTTAATCACGGTTAGTCAAGATGAGCTGCCGTTTGAATATATGATGAATCAATTACGGTTATTCTCTTCCTTTACCCTAGCTGATTACCAACAGCGTACAGATCTCTCGGCAAACACCATTGCACCCACACTGCTACAAGCTCAGAAGAAAGGCTTGATGCAATGTACTGATAGCTCATCTGTCGATGGCAAATGGCAAGTAACCCCGTTGGGTCATCGCTATTTAAATGATTTATTGGAGCTTTTTCTCTAATGGTTTCAACGATTGAAAAAACCGACCAATATTTTATGCAACGGGCATTTGAACTAGCCCAGCAAGCAGAACAGCATGATGAAATTCCCGTTGGCGCTGTAGTGGTTCATCAAGGCAAGATCATTGGCGAAGGTTTTAACCAATCAATCATGCTTAATGATCCCTCTGCCCATGCCGAAATTATCGCTATTCGCCAAGCAGGTAAGTACCTAAATAATTATCGATTATTAGACTGCACACTATACGTAACCTTAGAGCCCTGCCCCATGTGTGCTGGCTTATTGGTGCATAGTAGAATAAAGCGACTTGTTTACGCCAGCCGTGACTTAAAAACAGGCGCAGCAGGTAGCGCTTTTAATTTGGTAAGTAGCTCTCAGTTAAATCACCAACTCATTGTTGATACAAATATAATGACTGAGCAGTGTAGTGAATTGTTGTCAGGCTTTTTCAAACGCCGCCGCAACGAGAAAAAGGCCGCAAGAAAAGCTCAAAAAGCCAATAACACAAAAGGCTAATGCTCTTTAACTGATGTTGGCTCTTCTTGGTTTAGCTGTTGGTTAAAATAAAACTGACGACGAGTATTTATTTTATGATGCTGTACTTTGATATGTTTTCTACGTGCATTTGCTGATATTTTTCTTCTTACTTTCATATTTTTCTCTTTATATATTAATTTATGCCATTTCATTATTATCGATAAATATGACATTAATATGACAAGAGAAAAAACTATTTGATTGATATCAATTAATCTGCAGATTCGACAACTTGCGACACAGCAGTTTCCTCTACTTCTTTCGCTTTGGCATCTAGCCAAGCAAGCGTATCGTAATAGCGGCGAATATTTTCCACATAACTTACTGGCTCTGCTCCACGAGCATAGCCATATTTAGTTTTTTTATAATATTTTTTTTGTTGCAATAAAGGCAAGCGAGTTTTCACTTCTACCCAGCGATCAGGGTCGCCACCTTGTTGTTGGGTGATAATTCTTGCATCATTTAAATGGCCAAAGCCAACATTGTATGAAGCAAGCGCAAACCACATTCTATCTGGGCTTGGGATCCTAGCGGGCATTTTTTCTATCATACGCTTGAAATATTTCGCACCACCGCGAATACTCTGCTCAGCATCTAGTCGGCTTTTTATGCCCATTTGCTTAGCGGTATCGAGTGTTAACATCATCATACCCCGAACACCGGTATGAGAGCGAGCATGGGGCCGCCAATGTGATTCTTGATAGCTTATTGCCGCCAACAAACGCCAATCAATGTCTTGGCCATGTTTTTCAAATAAGGCTTGATACTTAGGTAATTTGCTTGCAACGGCTTTGATAAAAGTTCGTGTTTCAACGTAATTAAACTCTTCAATATGGCCATAATATTTATCATCAAGCGCTAACAAGGTGCCATCGTGATGTACTTGTCCAAAAAACTCAACCAAGCTTGCCAAAATAGCATCATCGCTATTTTTACTGAGCATCCAAGCTAAAGGTTCAGATTTACTGATGCTAAATGCAATACTAACTTCGGGATAATAACGTCGGTTGATGGCTAAAATATTACTATCAATTACGGTATAATTAATTTCTCCCGCCAGCACTTTTAACAGTAGCTCTTCACTATCAAAATCTTTACTTTCTTGCCAAGTAAGCTCTGGGTTTGTTTGCTTTAAAAATTCAAGGTTTTCAACATAGCTTGAATCAGCAGTCACCATTAATTCGCCCTGTAACTCAGTTAATTTTCTTGGCCAAGGTTCTCCTTGTTTAAAGACTAATTTTTGTGTCGCTTCTTGATAACTTGGTGCAAAACGAAAACGTTGTAAACGTTTATCGGTCACAGACAATCCAGCAGCAAGAAAATCAACATCACCGTTGTTCAACTTAATAAATAGTTCATCTAAGTTGTAGCTGGGCACTATTTTCAGTTCAACATTAAGATATTGGGCATATTTTTTTGCTAACTCATACTCAAAGCCTGCAAAATCATCCACTTGCGCACCGCTGCCTTGCATGTAAAAGCTATTTGGACCATATATGGTGCCGACTTTGACATAACCTCGTTCAATAATACGAGAGAAGCTTGCTTGCTGATTTTTTTCATCGCAAGAAAAAAGCACAGTTAACAAAAAGAAAGTTACGAATAGTCTCTTTATGCTAAGGGCTATTTTTTGATTAAAATTGATAAATTTCATAGCTTAATTGTGGCGCGTATTGCCTTGTTAGCCAAGCATTTTTTTTTCTAGATGATTTTTCAGCAAAACATAAGGCTTAAACGCTTACTAAACGATGAAAAAACAACTATAATACGCGCGAAATTTTCGCTTAGGCTAAACTTAATCTTTAGCTTGATTATATACAAACGAAAACCCCACATAAATTTGGTGATTAACCCTATGACGATGTTGATAAAAAACCTTCGTGGCGCTCCGGCACTTTCAGAGTTTAGAGTACAAAAATTATTGGCTCAATGTGAAGAACTAGCTCTACCAGTAACAGATATCTATGCTGAGTTTGCTCACTTTGCAAAGCTGAATGAAGCACTAGTCGCTGACGAAGAAAACGTTTTACAACAATTGTTAACTTATGGCCCAACTATTGAAGAACATGAGCCACAAGGGCAGTTTTTATTGGTTACCCCTCGTCCGGGCACTATTTCACCTTGGTCATCTAAATCAACTGATATTGCCCATAACTGTGGTCTAAATAAAGTTGAACGTTTAGAGCGCGGTTTAGCGTATTACATTACCCTTGCCGATGGTGCTGACTTAACAAGTGCTCAAAAAGCGCAACTTAGCTCACTATTGCATGATCGCATGATGGAAAGTGTTTTTAACGCTTTTTCTGATGCAGAGCAATTATTCGCCAGCTCAGAGCCGGGTAAATTAACAGCGATTGATATTGAAAATGGCGGTAAAAATGCACTCGTTCAAGCCAATATCGAATTAGGCTTAGCCCTAGCGACAGACGAAGTTAATTACTTATTCGAAAACTTCAGTAAACTCGGTCGTAACCCGCACGATATCGAACTTTATATGTTTGCCCAAGCCAACTCAGAGCATTGTCGTCATAAAATATTTAATGCTGACTGGACTATTGATGGTGAAAAACAAGCTAAATCATTATTTAAAATGATCCGTAATACCCACGAAGTAAACCCTGATTTTGTCTTGAGTGCCTACAAAGATAATGCTGCGGTAATGGTGGGTAATAAAGGCGGGCGTTTCTTTCCAAATCCTGAAACTAATGTTTATGGCTACAACCATGAAGACATTCAGGTATTAATGAAAGTTGAAACGCATAACCATCCAACCGCTATTTCTCCCTACCCAGGTGCTGCAACGGGTAGTGGTGGTGAAATTCGTGATGAAGGTGCAACCGGTATAGGCTCTAAACCAAAAGCAGGTTTAGTAGGTTTTTCAGTATCAAACTTACGCATTCCAAGCTTTGAACAACCGTGGGAAACTGACTTTGGCAAACCAAGTCGTATTGTTTCAGCATTAGATATTATGATGGAAGGCCCATTAGGTGGCGCAGCATTTAATAATGAATTTGGTCGACCTGCTATCATAGGTTATTTTAGAACTTATGAAGAAGAAGTAAATTCTTTTAATGGCACAGAAGTACGTGGTTACCACAAACCCATTATGCTTGCTGGCGGCTTAGGTAATATCCGTGACGAGCATGTACAAAAAGGCGACATTGTTGTTGGCGCAAACTTAATTGCCCTAGGTGGCCCAGCCATGAACATCGGCTTAGGTGGCGGCGCAGCCTCAAGTATGGCTTCTGGTCAATCCGCTGAAAATTTAGACTTTGCTTCAGTGCAGCGTGAAAACCCTGAAATGGAACGTCGTTGTCAGGAAGTTATTGATAAATGTTGGCAATTAGGCGATGCCAACCCAATCTTATTTATTCATGATGTTGGCGCTGGTGGTTTATCTAATGCCTTCCCTGAGCTTGTTTCAGATGGTGGTCGTGGCGGTGTGTTTGAACTTCGCAACGTACCTAATGATGAACGCAGCATGGCACCTCATGAAATTTGGTGTAATGAAT
>ERZ1048872.562-NODE-562-length-39476-cov-9.491337_pt1 | contig 39476 bp, 30 predicted proteins | sample MGYA00383100_ERZ1048872 | MGnify/ENA primary metagenome ERZ1048872 (study PRJEB29581, sample SAMEA5548370) | metagenome | biome: marine; feature: coastal; material: water | depth 50 m | study: Short-term variability in the microbial, nano- and picoplankton...
ATTTCTGAAATGGAAATAGTCATAAACTGAAAAATAATTGAAAAATGGCAATTCGATAATGAAATACAATTATTAAGAGAAAAAAATTATAAAAATTTGAAACTAGATTTTAAAAAATAAAATAACACGTATTGAAGACTAAGCAATTGGGAGACAGACGCTTGTAAATTACCTTCAACTATCTGCGTAAAGCGGACAGGAATTACTGTGTTTTAAAATTACATAACTAATTGATAATCAATAAAATAAAATAAATTTTTATTTGTTTTATTAAAAATAGTTTTCATCTTTGCACCGCAGAATTAATTAATTCGCAACAACATAAATAATAATAGTAACACTGAATTTATTTCAGTAAAACAAGAAGCCATGCGAAAGTATATTGTAGCATTTCAAAATTTACTTAGTGACCTCGAGTCATTAAAAAGGCTTTGGTATTTTCTGTAGAAAATTAATCTTCTAGAGAAAAATCCGAAGCAAGCAAACTGTTTCGGATTTTTTATTTCAAAAAATTTAAGAATACATAAATCTGAACAGTTTTAAGCGCATCATATAACGTGTTGCATTTAAAACAGTAACGAACTATTGAACAAAATAATCATGGAAAATAATTTACATAACAGCTATTTGTTTAAAGCGATGGAAGCTTATCCTTGGGAATTAGAAAAAGCAGTAGAGGCATTAAATTATGCTTTGTCTTATGACCCAGAGAATGTAAAAGCCCTGCATTTAATGGCAAAAGTGCACTACGAGCAATTAGGTGATAATGAAACGGCCAAAAGTTATTTCGAAAAAGCTTTGGCGCGTAGACTGGATATGCCAGATATATATCCAGACTATATAAGATTATTGATAGATAATCACGATTTCAAGGAAGCTCAAAGATTAATTGATTTTGCTAAAACTGTAAAAGGAATAGATAGAGCTGGTATAGCTTTAACACAAGGTCAATTATAATCTAATAAATACAGAACTTTATGAAATAGGTGGGGAAGAAACCTATCCTATTTACAAAAAATCAGAGGAAAATTTAGTAAAAATTATTTTTGCCGGCCTGGGATTACTCCTGTTTGTTGTAATTATATTTTTTGTCAAAAAATTAATTGATAGCAATAATAAATTTACCTTCAATAAAAAAACATTAACACTAAAATACAGATTCAGAAGACTTTACGTTTTGAATAAAAAAGAGTTGAGTGTCATCTCGCTTTTAGGAGATTATGATGAATTTAGACCCTACTCTATTGTTTTTGATGTTTTTGATTCTCATGAGGATAGCTATATACATTAAGAAAAAAAAGACAAAATCTAATAGAAGATATCACTGACAAAATAAACGCCATTAGTAAAAATACAAACATGGAAATTTTTCTTTTTGCACAAGATCCTAACGACAAGCGGTCAAAAACGATTAGCCTTAATAGAGAGGTTATAAATATCAAACCCTAAAATAATTAGAGTTAGAAATAACTTTTTATTCTTTAGGTAAACTTATCTGTAAAAATGATTAAATCGTCATTAAAATAATTCGTTTTTACGCCCTTCTCGTCCACAAACGTATACCAAAGTAAGGGGAAAGCTCGGTGGCAGAGCACTGTACTTAAACTGCAGCTCAAAAGGGCAAAGGATATCCACCAAAGCTAATCATCTGGTAAAACTGACGAAAAAGTAGTCCGTTACACTGCTCAATAGAAATTAGCGAAATCATAGTTTTAGGTAATGGAAATATGGTAACACAATTAAAGGAGACTTTCTCGGGGAAATAAGTTGATGTGGATAAAAGTGCGAGTTATTAAACCAGCGCTTTTTGTATTTGGGCACAAAAATTACTTTTTAACTAATTCAAAAACAAATACGACGGACACTTCATCAGATAGTTTGTTTGCCACAATTCTAGGAATCTCAATATTATAATCTGAAACGATGACTTTAAAACTTCCAGATAAAATAATGTTGTTGTCTGACATTTTAATAGTTAATGAAATGTCTTTGATGTCTTTTGTAATTCCATGAAATGTTAGCGAACCATCAATTGAATGAGGACTGTTCTTTTCACTTAAGGCATCAACATCTAATTTGTCTATTTTTCCTTTGAAAGTAGCTTTAGGATAATTGTCAGATTCGGCATAGTTTTCATTAAAATGTTCTTCCATTAAAGCATTTTTGAATCGGAATGCTTTTACAAATGCTAAGGCTGCAATATCACCATTTTCGGCATTTAAGATAGCAGTAACGGAATTGTTTTTTGCTGCAACTTCTTCAAACGATGGCACTGAAGCTTCAAAATTAAGTACGCCAGATTTTGTTAAATATTTGTTTTGACTCGTTGCAATTGTACTTACTAAAAACAGAAATAAAAAAGTAAAATGTTTCATGATAGTTTAATTTTCAAATAGACCTTCTTGTTCCCATTGAACAATTAAATCAATCAAATTTTGTGGTAACCTTGGACCTCCAGAAGGCATAACTAATCCTAAATCATTAGTCGAAATACGGCCTATTAAATTCCTATTTTCAATTGCTTCTAAAACATTATTATAAGATGTTAAGGACATCGAAGCTCCATTTACAGGCGGATTGTTATGGCAAGAAATACAGTTATTGTCAATTATAGATTTGATATTATCTTCATAATTAACTTCACTAACAATTATATTGTCAGTCAAATCATCTTCACTATTATAAGAACAACTGTGAAAAACACTTACCATTAAAAAGCATATTACATATGTACGTTTCATAGATTGTATATTTTAAAAAACACGACTTAAGTTAAATCCAAAATAAATGTTACCATCGTTCCAATCTCCTGTAGCTTGTCCTAAAAAACCATTAGTATTCATAGCCTGCGCATTTGAAAAATGCATTTGAAAGACGTGTCCACCGGTTTCTAGATCAAAACCTATTGATAGTGGATTTTTAAATGGTGAATCATTTGCTCTGTTTAAATGCCAGCCATAATCAACATTGATCGACCAACGTTTTCCTAGTTTTTGGCGTCCGCCTAAACCTAGAGCATATTGGGAGTTGTGTTGCTCATTATAAGCTACAAAATTGTCGTGAAAAAAAGTAGGTGCTATTTCTAACGACAACTTTGAACTTACTTTTTTGGATATTAACAGCTGAACTGTATAGCCAAGGCGATCCTTAAACTCTAACTTCGGTAAATTTTCTTTTTCTAATGCGGTATTTACTAGTATAGAATTATAACCCACTATTGTAAATGGAGATCCATTTTCTTTTTGTCTAACTAATCTGTATTTTGCTGAAGCTTCGTATATTTTTTGAAATGAACTTCGAGAAACACTAATGTTTACGGCATCAGTAATCCCATACACAAAGTTGAGTCGTGTTACGGCATCATCCAATCCGAAAAAACTATCAAAGCCGTTCTCAATACTTCCAAATCGATGCGAAACAATAAATGTCATTTCTTTTTTTGCAACTAATTTAGTTGACTCAAAGTTTACAATTTTTAATCCTTTAAAAGCTGCAGTTGCATAATTGTTTATTACCGAATCTGTATCTATTTCACCCAATAAATCATCTTCTTGAGCACTTAAATATAGACACGAAAATAGCATTAAAAATATAAGTTTATATTTCATTTTTTAAAGGGATTAATGAGTACTGGCAACTGTTTTTTCAAATAGAAACATTTAATTTTTGATAAAACGTCTTGTCTCTGAGCTATTTTCTGAAGCTATTTTTATTAGATATAAACCGCTATTCCAGTTTGTAACATCAATTTTAGATATATCGTTAGATGTAATTGAATGGTTATAGATTTTTTTACCTAACATGTCAAAGACTGCAATTGTTCCATTAGACATTCCATTTTTAACTTCAACATTTAAAATCGAATTTGTTGGATTTGGGTATATGCTAATGTTGCTTAGTGCGTCGAAATCATCTACACTAAGTGTACTCCAATTTGCGACACCGTTTTGAGTTCCATCACCAGTATATTCATATGGAGGTGTTACATTAACAAAAGTGCCAGCATTCCATACTCCGGCTGCGACAGCTACCGTTTCTCTTTGGTGACCAGCGCTTCCCCATTGTAAATAATCTAACATTGCAGCAGATGAGCCAAAACCACTAGAATTTGTACTATATAATCCAAATTCACCATCTGCTACAGCAAAGTTTATGGTGCTGCTTAAATTAATCTCCTCTCCAGGTCCCAATGTTGTTGTTGAGGTCATAGCACTTACTTGTGCGTACAAAGGAAAATTACAAAACCAATAGTTTGAAACAGGTGCACTAGCATCACCGAAATTTTTAAGTGTTACCGAGTTCGTTGCGGGATCTAAAGCCAAGATTCTTACATTTTCTTGAGCAGTTAAATTTGTGAGGCAAAAAGTTGTGATAGCTAATAACAATATTGCCTTTAATGTGTAATTTCTTTTCATAATAATTGAGTTTTAATTTATACTTATTTTTGGTTAATTATTGTGCATTGATCAAGTTTTACTTGTTTTAACAAGTCATCAAAACCAATAACACGTCCTTTAATTTTTAGTTTAGATTTTTCTTTTATTGAGGTTTTTATAGTCTCTGTAAATTGACAAAACACCATATCATCTAATGTTAAGTCTTTCACAGAAACGTCTGATATTAATCCTGAAACTTGGATGGTTTTATTTAAAAATTTCTGTTCGGATACAACCATGTTTTCTGAAAATAAATAATATATTTTAGTAGATGACATAATAAATTCAGCCTTTTCATTTTCAATATCTCTATGGTCTTGATAGACATAATCGTAGCCAGCAATGGCTGCAACTATTACAACACCAACAATGATTAATTTTTTTAGCATTAGTCTTATTTATTAATTACAATTGTTTTCGTATTGCAGCCTATCACTGTTACCAACTCTAAAATCTAACTCTGTATTAATACTGCAGTTTTTTACTTCTTGTAATCTCCAATTGTTATTACATAGTGGTAAACTAGGCACGTCTATAAGAACCTCTAAATTATTTCCTGTACCATTTGCAACCCAAGTACCTTCTACTGTAATACCACTCCAATAAACAGATAATGTACCGTCTAAATAGAAATTAAAAACATAGCCATCGTAAACATTATCGTAATCGGTGTTATTTCGTTTTAATCTATTGACTTCCCAGTTAGAGCAACTCGTTAATAAATTTGCAATTTCAACAGGTGTACAGTCATCACAATCATCATCGTTATAGTCATAGTCATCATCTTCATCGCACATGTTCTCCGCATTTTCAATTGTAAATTCTAATTCGTTAAGATTATTAATGAGAATCTCGGAGTCGTTAGATAAAACTACTGAAAAAGGAAAATCTATGGTTACAATATCATTTTGGTCTAGGTCGGCTATAAATTGATAGAGTTGAAAATCGCTATCAATGTTTGTTGTATCTAACAATTCGTTATTCGAATTAAATATTGAAGCTGTAATTGGATACTGAAAATCTAAACATTCGATATCATCATCAACCACATTTTCACCATTACAAGTGTTAGCGTAACTATTAAGTTCAGCTGTATTAGTAATTGTTGTTTCAGAAAAATCTGCTTTGGTAATGGAGATAGGGAAAATAATGTTTACCGAATCTATATCGGCATCAGATTGGTCAAGAACACACTCTATAATTGCATAGTCTTCCGTGGAATAAAGTATTACGTCTTGCCCGTTTGCATTAACTGTGTACGGAAAATTAATATCGAAACAATTCGCTTTATCCACTATATTATCTTTAGATCCATCATTAGAAGCTGTACGTTGCATTAATAGTGCAATGCTAGAATTTGCTACTAAAGTTTCATCCTCAGGTGCCTGAATAATTTCTGTTTCTTCTGTTCTACAAGATGTATAACTGAGACCAGTTAAAAAAAGTAAATAAATATAAATTCTTAATTTCATTGTGGCTTGGGTATTAAGATGCCATTTAATATATAACAACTGAGAAACAAAAACTACTGAACATTTTAAATATTTTTTTCAATATCTTTAACCAAATAATTAATTCTTGCCAAATAGTCTAAGCGAAAATATCTGCGAATCTGCTACTTTTGAGCGTATTTACAACAAGTACGCAGATGATGTGCATAATTTTTTATACTATAAATATGGTGCTCAATATAATCCCAGAGATAAAGCTCAAGATGCATTTATTAGGCTTTGGGATAATTGTGCAAAAGTAACATTATCTAAAGCTAAATCCTTTTTGTTTACAGTAGCTAATAATTTGATGCTTAATGAAATTAAACATCAAAAAGTTGTTTTAAAACATCAAAAAATCAACACAAGGCGTTACAACAATGAAACACCGGAGTTTATTTTAGAGCAAGAAGAATATTTAGAAAAGTATAATAAAGTGCTTTCCAGCCTAAAGGAAGAACAGCGTGTTGCATTTTTGTTAAGTAAGGTTGAAGGTAAAAAACATAGTGAAATCGCTGAATTTTTAGGTGTTACCCAAAAAGTTGTTGAGTATAGAATTTACAGTGCTTTTAATATCTTGAAAAAAGAACTTGAAGGATTTAAAATTAAATAATCAGGAGAAATGAAACTTCGGTTGTTCTATAATAGAACGTACAATTTATGATTGAGGACGATTTATTAAAAAAATGGCTGAATGACGAGCTTGCGACTTCTGAAAAAGAAGTATTTAGTAAGCAAAACGACTATGCTATAAATCTAGAAATAATTGAAAAGGCTAAGCATTTTAAAGCATCCCAATTTTCTAAAGTAGATAATTTTAAAACGTTTGAAAAAAGTTATCAAAATAATACGCGTTTTAAGAATAATCATTGGTTAAGACCACTACTGCGCATTGCAAGTATTCTTATAATAACTTTTGGTGTTTATTTTACTTTTTTCAATTCAGATAAGGTTGAAATAAAAACATTACTAGCCGAAAAAACAACGCTTAGTTTACCAGATTTATCTGAAGTTTTAATGAACGCAGATTCAGAAATAACCTATAATGAAGATTTTTGGGACGCTAATAGAAATTTGAATTTAAATGGAGAAGCCTATTTTAAAGTCGCCAAAGGAAAAACGTTCAATGTCAAAACTACTAACGGAACGATAACCGTTGTTGGAACTGAATTTAATGTAAAATCGCGTAAAAATTATTTTGAGGTTATTTGTTACGAAGGTGTTGTAAATGTAACTTCAGATACAATAGTTAGGCAATTAAAGGCTAGTGAAACGTTTCGTATTTTAAATAAAAAGTTTACTCAAGATAAAGTAATAGATACAGAGCCTCAATGGACGAGTAATAGAAGCAATTTTAAAGTTGTTCCGCTAAAAGAAGTCTTTGCTGAATTAGAGCGTCAGTATAACGTTAAAGTAGTCATTAATAGTGTAGACGCCTCAAGACTTTTTACAGGTGGGTTTGTAAATAACAATATTAAAAATGCTCTTAATTCTATTACAAAACCTATGAATTTAACTTTTGAAATTAGTTCATCAAACCAAGTACTAATTCATGGCAGTAAAAACTAAGTGGTATCTTGTCATTATACTTTTAAGTTTTATTTTTTCTCTTACATCAATCGCGCAAGAGTCTAATAAGACGTTGCCACTATCCGATTTATTAAGCAAATTAGAAATACAATATAATATTCAGTTCAATTATGCAGAAGATTTAATTTCAAAAAAAGTTATAGAAGAACCTTCAAGAGAATTAACTCTCGCTGATATTTTAATTTATTTAGAAGAAAAAACGGGGTTTACATATACGCTCACTAACGATAATATGGTCTTAGTTATAAGTAAAGCCAACGGCTTAGAGCATCATAAGCTGTCAGAAGTTACGGTTTCTAGTTATATTGTTAAAGGAATTAATAAGTTAAACAATGGTTCTTTTGAAATTGACATATCAGATTTCGATATTCTTCCTGGTTTAATAGATACAGATGTCCTGCATGCTGTGCAAGCATTTCCAGGGATTCAGAGTATAAATGAAACGGTTTCCAATATTAATATAAGAGGTGGTACTCACGATCAAAATCTCATTTTATGGGACGATATTAAGATGTATCAATCGGGTCATTTTTTTGGTCTTATTTCCATGTTCAACCCTCAAATTACACAGCGTGTTTCTTTAATCAAAAATGGATCAGATACCGAGTATACCGATGGTGTTTCGGGAATAATTGCTATGGAAACAACTAAGGAGATTAGTAAGACGTTTAAGGGGAGTCTTGGGGTTAATTTTATAGATGCAAATGGATTTGCTGATGTGCCGATAAGTGAGAAATCGTCGCTTCAAATTGCTGCTCGTAAATCGATTAGTGATTTTACAAAAACACCAACATACAATAATTTTTTTGAACGCATTTCTCAAGATACAGAAGTAGAAAATAATGCAATGAGTATTGCAAACTCAAATAAGAAATTTGATTTTTATGATATAGCGTTACGTTGGAATTATAGAATAAACGATAAAGAAAATTTACGGGTGAATTTTATAAATGTTGGTAACGAATTAGTTTTTAATGAAAATACAAATGAAGAATCAAGGGAGAGTAGCTTAAGGCAAAACAGTATTGCAGGTGCGATTCATTATTCAAAAATTTGGAATAACAAATGGCAAACAATTTTCGAAGGCTATGAAACGGATTATAAGCTAAAATCTATTAATTCTAATATTTTAGAATCTCAGCGATTTCTTCAAGAGAATATTGTGTCAGAAACAAGTTTAAAGTTGAAAGCAAACTACAGTATTAGTGATAAATTGCAATTGCAAAACGGTTATCACTTTGTAGAAACAGAAGTTACAAATTTAGATGATGTAGACAATCCACTGATTCGATTATTAGTGTCAGAAGTAGTGCGAACTCATGGTGTCTTTTCTCAAATTAATTACAAATCGAAAAACGGAAATACCAACCTTAACTCAGGGCTTCGATATAACTATATTAGTAAGTTTAAGAAACATATTTTGGAGCCAAGATTTAGCTTAACTCATAAATTTCTACAGAATCTTTCTTTCGAAGTTTTGGGTGAATTTAAACATCAAAACACATCTCAGATTATAAATTTTCAGAATGATTTTTTAGGCATTGAAAAACGGAGATGGCAACTATCTAACGATAAGGATATTCCGATAATAAGAAGTAAACACGTTTCAGTTGGTGTTACATATAATAAACGTGGATGGCTCTTTAGCGCAGAAGGCTATTATAAAAAAGTAAAAGGAATAACGACGCAAAGTCAAGGATTTCAAAACCAATATGAGTTTATTAAAACTGATGGATTATATGAAGTAAGAGGTATAGATTTTATATTAAGAAAACAATTAAAAAATTTCAATTCTTGGTTAAGTTATTCTTATATGAATGACAATTATATTTTTAAATCGTTACCCGAAAACACCTTTCCAAGTAATTTTGATATTACTCATACTTTAACCTTAGGAACTAATTATATTTCAAAATATTTGAAACTATCTGCAGGTTTAAATTGGAATTCTGGTAGACCAGAAACTAGACCAGTTGCAGGAAATGAAATAGTTAATAATCAAGTAAATTATGAATCAACTAATTCTAATCAACTACAAGACTATTTTAGAGTTGATATATCTGCTTTATATAATTTTAAATTAAGCAAAGCAACGAAAGCTAATCTAGGTATATCTGTTTGGAATCTAATGGATAAAAAGAATACAATCAATAATTTTTATAGAATTAATGACAATTCAGTTTCCGAATTTAAACAAAGCTCTTTAGGCATCACGCCAAATGTAATATTTAGAGTTAATTTTTAGAAATTAGTTAAGTGATATCGTTTTCTCTTCAAAAATAAAGGAACCATCGTTTGCAATGCCTTCTATAAAAAGTGTAATCGGAATTCTTGGTTTTGCAAATTTAAGACTAACATTACCATTGGAGTCAACGGTTAATTTTGGTTTCCAATCTATTACTCCATACGTTTTATAGAAACTATCACCTGTGTTTCTATATTTTGGGACATAGTATTTTTTCTGTGCGCTAAAGACTAACGGTAATTTAAATTGCTGTACACTATCTTGGTTATTATAACTACCAGCTATTGCTTCGTTAGAATATATACGTATCGTTCCATTATTACCTCTTAAACCTTCACCTAATCCTCGTCTATTAATTTCTATGTAATCTACATTAAATAAAGAGTATTGATTAAGTCTCCCAGTGTCTATTACTTGCATGTCATCAATAAAAAATACAGGTGCACCAACGCTATCTTCGCTTTCTCCAAAACCAGGTTTAGCATTAAGTATGCTAGCAGCTGCAAAGAATCCTGTTGAGATCAGATATTGATTTAATGTGCTATATAGTAATCTATCTTCTTCATCAATAACATGAATTTTTCCAAAATGTCCTTGACCTAGTTTTTCCATTCGGAGCTTTTTTCTTTCTAATCTCGTCATTACAACAACTTCTTCTAACATCTGAACATCGTTTAAATTACTAGCCCAAAGCCTATTCCCTCTATTAAGACTTTCTGAAATTTTATAATTAAGTTTTGGGTTTAAAGCATTAGCATTAATTGTTAAATTAGGGATTGCATTTGGGAAAGACTGAAAGTAAAGTGCTGCCGGAATGAGCCCATTTAATTTCGTCATTTTAGACATGCTAATTTCATCCTTTCCAACTGGAAATAAATTCTCGACAATAAAGCTGTTTTCACCTTCTTTAAGTTTAAAAATTCTAGGCTCTTCATCACTAATAGCATGCATTAAATATGCGTTTTGAGGGCCTTTTGCAATAGTACTAGTTAAGTTTGCTTTGAGTCTTATACCTTGTTCAAAGTTATAGATTTGATTATAATCGTTATTAAAAATTTGGTTCCAATCATAACTACTCCAACCCTGTGTCAATAATAAAATATCTAACTCGTATTGTTTTTTTGCATTAATAGCTGTAAAGTAATATTTGGCTTGTTCTACCACACCCTTAATATAGGGTTGTAAATAGGTATAAGAGACTATGTTATTATGTCTGTTGTAAGATTCTGTTTCTTGCGGTAAAACAGATATACTCATTGCGTTTAGTTGCTCATTATTTAAACCTTTAAAATTAAGAGTAACAGTTATGGAGTCTCTAGTCTTTTTAGCAGAGACAGCATTAGAGGTTAAAATATTTATCCCTTCATAATTAAAAAATAAACGTTCTGCGATTGGTTTTTCATCTTCATTAAACAGTGTTAAAATATTCACCCCAGATGCACTATTACTATATTCTATGGCTTTAGTAACAACAGTTTGATCTGTAAAATAGATATCCATAATATCAAAGTTATTACCATTATGAATCATAAGAGTATGCTTTTGGTTTTTAATAATATCTAAGGTTTTTGGATTTGTTATGAGCGAAACATAAACTTTAGATTTATGACTTTTAAGAGTCATAATAACACCTTTTGTCTCAACATTTTGATTGAGATTAAAACTATAGTCCTTATCAGCTTTCGTAATTTTTACTTTGTAGTTATTATTAATATCTGCTAGTAATTGAAATTTACCAATTCCAAACTGGTTGGTTTCAAAAGATGACAATACTTGGTCGTTATTATCTATAATCTCTCCTTTAGCATTTGGGATGCCAAAACCAAGGTTATCTTTTACAACAACACCAATATTATTTAAAACGCCATCAAGTAAATGACCGCTTTCGGGCAGAAATTGTACGTCAATTTTATGTTCAACCAATTGCTCCTCATCGTAGTCTTTATCCTCAGGATTAATAATCTTTATGGATTCTACATAGTGGTTTTGCTCATTAAAATTGAGCATCCAATTGGTATAAGCTTTTATATTGTAATACCCAGAGGTGAAAAGAGAATCCAGTTCAAATGTATTTGATGCAACTCCATCATCTACTTTAATCAATTTTTGTTTTATTACCTTTTTGTTTTTATCCTCTATACTAACGTAAAGATTTGTGGTAAGTAACGATGGTTTTTTATCTTTTTTATCCATTACATATGCTGTGAAACCGATAGATTCACCGCTTATATATGTAGACTTGTTAAGGTGCATATAAACGACTTCGCGAGCAGCATCTGTGTAATCTTCATATACATCTAATACTTCTGAATCATCTTGAGCATCTACAGAAAATGAACTCAATAAAAAAAGGATAAATACAATGCTTTGGAAATGAAAAGGATAGCGTGTTTTCATGATAGCTGATTTTTGAATTTTAAAGTTATTAAAAATCGCACCAACACTATAATATTTTAATTAGAGTTTAGTAAAGCATTTTGAAATAGAGTCCAATCAAAAAGTTTCTTAATTTATTTGTGAAGTTTAAGCTGAATACGCTTTCTGTCAACATCTACATCTAGAACTTTTACTATAATTTGTTGGTGTAAATGTACATGCTCGTTAACGTCTTTTACAAAGCTATCGCTTAAATTAGAAACATGAATTAATCCACTTTCTTTAATGCCAATATCTACAAAACAGCCAAAGTTTGTAATGTTATTGACAATTCCAGGTAATAATTGTCCGGAGTGAAGGTCTGTTATGGTTTTTATATTCTGATTAAAAGTAAATACTTTAGCCTGTTCTCTAACATCCAAACCAGGTTTTTCTAGCTCTTTAATTATGTCTTGCAACGTAAGCAAACCTACAGTTTCAGTATAATACTTTTTTAAATCTATCTTTTGTAGAATAGCTTTGTTTCCAATCAGTTCCTTAAGTGTAACACCTTCGTCTTTAGCCATTTTTTCGACTATTTTATACGTTTCAGGATGTACTGAAGAATTATCTAATGGGTTTTTAGCATCTCTAATTCTTAAAAATCCGGCAGCCTGCTCATAGGCTTTTCCACCTAAACGTGTTACTTTTTTAATGTCGTTTCTAGATTTAAAAGCACCATTCTCGTTTCTATAATTAAAAATGTTTTCGGCGAGTTTTGGTCCTATTCCAGAAACATAACTTAATAGTGAAGTACTTGCAGTGTTGATATTTACACCAACAGCATTCACACAATTTTCTACAACAACATCTAGTTGTTTTTGAAGCTTTGTTTGGTCTACATCGTGCTGGTATTGCCCAACACCAATAGATTTTGCGTCAATTTTCACCAATTCAGCGAGTGGATCTTGTAAACGCCTCCCAATAGATATTGAACCACGAACCGTAACATCGTAGTTGGGGAATTCTTCTCTAGCAATTTTTGAAGCCGAATAAATACTTGCACCTGCTTCGCTAACTACAAAAACCTGAATGTCGTTTTTAAACTGAATTTTTCGAATCAATGCTTCCGTTTCCCTTGAAGCTGTTCCGTTTCCTATTGCTATGGCTTCAATTTTATAGGCCTCTGCTAAAGTTGAAATCTTTTTTATTGCACCAATTCTATCATTTTTTGGTGGATGTGGATAAATGGTTTCATTATGCTTTAATGCACCTTGCGCATCTAAACACACCACTTTACAACCCGTTCTAAAACCAGGATCGATAGCCAAAACACGTTTTTCTCCTATAGGTGAACCTAATAATAATTGTTTTAAGTTTTTTGCAAAAACGGTAATGGCAGAATCATCCGCTTTTTCTTTTGCATTACTCAGGGCTTCGTTACTTAAAGACGGAAACAATAAACGCTTATATGCGTCTGAAATTGCCAACTCTATTTGCTCCGCACATGCATTTTTGCTTCTTATAATTCTATTGTCAATGTTCTCTAGAGCACGTACATTATCAATTTCAATTTTTACACGAATAAAGCCTTCATTTTCTGCGCGTAAAATGGCAAGTAACCTATGTGAAGGAATTCGGTTTAAGCTTTCTGACCAATCAAAATAATCTCTAAACTTCTGAGCTTTTTCACTTGTGATGAGTGCAGTCGAAGTACCGGATTTAGTTTTTATAACTTTAGTTGTGATTTGAGCAAAACGTTCTAATTGTTTTCTGAGATTATTTCTAATATCACCACGTTCGTTAATCCACTCAGCAATGATATGTCTTGCGCCTTCTAAAGCCTCTTCTACAGAAGAAACATCACCTTTTATATACTTAAATGCTATAGATATTAGGTCATTGGCTTTTTGACTCATAATGATTTTAGCCAGAGGTTCTAAACCATTCTTACGAGCTGTTTCTGCTTTTGTTTTTCGTTTTTTCTTGTATGGCAGATATAAATCTTCGAGTGCAATTAAGTCTCTAATATTTTCAATTTTTTCTTTTAATTCATCAGTTAAAACACCTTGTTCATTAAGTACTTTTAATATGGCAGATTTTCTTTTTTCTAAAGCTTCAAATTGTTCTTTGTATTTAACAATGTCACCAATTTGTACTTCATCTAAATTCCCTGTTGCTTCTTTTCTATATCTTGAAATAAAGGGAATTGTACAATCTTCACTTAGTAAGGTTATTGTGTTTTTAACAGAAGAATCTGGTAAATGGGTTTTTGAGATTATATAGTTTAATAATTGAGTCATTAGTTCTTAACTAATCTTCAAACCATTTGAAACTCCCTCTTTATCAGGATTTACAAACACTAAATTACCACCTTCGTCTTCAGTCATTAAAATCATGCCTTGACTTTCAACTCCACGCAATGCTCTTGGTGCTAAATTTACTAAAACCGTTACACGTTTACCGATAACTTCTTCTGGTTTAAAACTCTCTGCAATACCAGAAACTATGGTGCGTGTGTCAATACCAGTGTCTACCTTTAATACTAAAAGTTTTTTAGTTTTAGGCATTTTTTCAGCTTCTAAAATGGTGCCAACTCTGATATCTAATTTAGTGAAATCATCAAAAGTAATTTCTTCTTTTACAGGTTCAACAACTTTTTTTGCTGCTTCATTTGCTTTTTTACTTGCCTGTAATTTATCGAGTTGTTTCTGAATTTCTGAATCTTCAATTTTGGAGAACAATAATTCAGCTTTCCCTATTTTGTGATTTGCAGGAAGTAGAATTTCTTTTGCAGACAAATCACCCCAAGCAGATTCTGATTCGAGTTCAGAATGACAAAGAATAGATTTTAATTTTTTAGAAGTAAATGGTAAAAATGGTTCTGATAAGACTGCCAATGCCGAAGCAATTTGTAATGCTACAAACATCACTGTTTTAGTACGAGCTTCATCTGTTTTTATGGTTTTCCAAGGCTCTTCATCTGCTAAATACTTATTTCCAAGTCTAGCTAAATTCATTAGTTCTTGGCTCGCTTCTCTAAAGCGATAACGCTCTATTGAACTTGAAATTACAGCAGGATATGCCTTTACCTTTGCCAAAGTTTCTTCATCTATTGCAGTATAGTTTGAAGGACCTGGAACAACCCCATCATAATACTTGTTTGTTAAAACAACCACACGATTAATAAAGTTGCCAAAAATTGCAACCAACTCATTATTATTTCTCGCCTGGAAATCTTTCCAGGTAAAATCATTATCCTTAGTTTCTGGTGCGTTAGCTGTTAATGCGTAACGCAACACATCTTGTTGATTAGGAAAATCTATTAAATATTCTGGTAACCAAACTGCCCAGTTTTTTGAGGTGGATAACTTATTACCTTCCAAATTTAAAAATTCGTTGGCAGGCACGTTTTCTGGGAAAATGTAAGAGCCTTCTGCTTTTAACATTGAAGGGAAAATAATACAGTGAAACACAATATTATCCTTACCTATAAAGTGAACGAGTTTAGTGTCCTCATCTTTCCAGTAATCTTCCCAGTTTTTACCTTCGCGCGCAGCCCATTCTTTTGTTGCAGAAATGTAACCGATTGGCGCATCGAACCAAACATATAGTACTTTCCCTTCTCCTCCTTCAACCGGAACAGGAATTCCCCAATCTAAATCTCTAGTTACAGCTCTCGGTCGTAAACCATCATCTATCCACGATTTTACTTGTCCGTAAACATTAGGTTTCCAGTCCTTTTTATGGCCTTTAAGAATCCATTCGCGTAGAAAATCTTCGTGCTTATTTAAGGGTAAAAACCAGTGTTTTGTTTCTTTTAATGTTGGAACGTTTCCAGTAATCGCAGACTTTGGATTTATTAAGTCAGTAGCATTATGGCTTGTGCCGCAGTTTTCACATTGATCTCCATAACTTTCTTCATTGCCACATTTAGGACAAGTACCTATTACAAAACGATCAGCTAGAAACTGATTAGCTTCTGCGTCATATAATTGTTCAGAAACTTCCTCTATAAACTCATTTTTATCGTAAAGTGTTTTAAAAAATTCTGAAGCCGTGTCGTGATGAATCTTAGCTGAGGTACGTGAGTAATTATCGAATGTAATACCAAAATCTTCAAAAGATTTTTTGATTATTGCATGGTATTTATCCACGATATCTTGTGGTGTTACTCCTTCTTTTTTCGCTTTAATTGTAATGGGAACTCCATGCTCATCACTTCCGCAAATAAAAGCGACATCATTACCTGTTAATCTTAAGTATCTGGAATAAATATCTGCAGGAACATAAACACCAGCTAAATGGCCAATATGGATAGGACCGTTTGTGTATGGTAATGCTGCTGTTATGGTATATCTTTTCGACATGGTATCGGATTTTTTCAAGCCACAAAAGTAAACAATATATAAGGGATTGAGAAACGCGCATTTGCAAATTTTAAGTAAAAATGCTTCCGTAATACTGTTTAAAATTTAAACATGTGAAAAAAAATGTACATTTACCAAAAAGGATGTTTTGTGAAATTGAGACATGAAATAACATATTTGATTTTTGGGTTAATCGTTGCCGTTAATTTCGTTGCTTTTGCTCAGAATTCAACTGAAAAATCTTTAGAAATGCCAAAAGAACTAATACAACCTTCATATCTAAAAGCAGGTGATACCGTTGCTATTGTTGCACCTTCAGGAATTTTGAAAGATAGAGATAGAGAAGTGCAGCAAGCTATTAACCTTTTAAATAGTTGGGGTTTAAATGTTATTGTAGGAGATTATGTTTATAGTCAGTTTAATCATTTTGCAGGAGAAGATTACGAACGCTGTATAGATATTCAGAAGGCATTAGATGACCCAACTATTAGTGCTATTTGGTGTGCAAGAGGAGGCTATGGAACGGTTAGGATTTTAGATAAACTAGACTATACAAAGTTTAAAGAAAACCCAAAATGGATTGTTGGTTATAGTGATATAACAGCATTACACAATCAGGTGCATAATGAAGGATTTCAGTCTATGCATGCTTTAATGTGTGTGAGCCTTACAAAGGATTTAACCGAAATATCAAATTCCATAAATACGTTTAAATCGGCATTGTTTGGTATGCCTTCAGATTATACTTTAGAGGGTTCTGAGTTTAATAAAATAGGCGAAGTATCTGGACCTTTGGTTGGTGGAAATTTAACCATGTTGCATACCATGTTAGGTTCTAAAGAAAGTATTGATACGTCTGAGAAAATATTATTTATTGAAGAAATTGGCGAATATAAATACCATATAGACCGTATGTTACAAAGTTTAAAACGTGCCGGATATTTTGATAATTTAAAAGGACTTGTAGTTGGCGACATGTCTAAAATGCGCAAAAACACTACACTTTGGGGAACTTCGGTAGAACAATTGATTTTAGATGCCTTATCAGATTACGATTTTCCAATTGCATTTAATATGCCAGCAGGACACGAAAAAGATAATAGAGCTTTAATTTTAGGAAGAAGAATTGAGTTGAAGGTTGCAAAAGAAAGTACTTCAGTTGTTTTTATAAACTAATATGGCCCAACACAACGAGCTTGGTAAAAAAGGTGAGCAATTGGCTGTAGACTTTCTGCTTAAAAATAACTACGACATTATTGAGCGTAATTACCGTTTTGATAAAGCCGAAGTTGATATCATTGCTACAAAACATAATGTTTTAGCTATAGTGGAAGTAAAAACCAGATCAACTACAGATTTTGGGAATCCCCAAGATTTTGTTAAACCAAAACAAATAAAAAATTTGGTAAAAGCCGTAGATGAATATATCACTGAGAATGACTTAGACTTAGAAGTTCGATTTGATATTGTGGCTATTGTTAAAGAAGGAAACGGATATAAAATTGAGCATTTAGAAAATGCTTTTTATCATTTTTAGGGCACTGTCTTGCTGAACTTGTTTCAGTATCTGATAAAAACTGAAACCTAGAAACAAGTTTAAGGTTACAAATAACAAAATAAGATTCTATTATTTATAAAAATTCATCTCATCCAAATATTCCCAAACATTTTCTGGTAACATTGGTCTAATATTTTTTCCCGCTTTTATTGAATTTCTTATAAATGTTGACGACAATCCCATTATTGGTGCATCAACATGATGGATTTTAGGATGCTTATCAAATTGTGTTTCTACTTTACCTTTAGACAGTCTAGGATAGACATAAAGATGATGATTTTCTAAAATGACTTCATAATTTTTCCACTTATGAAAACTCTTTAAATTGTCTTCTCCCAAGATTAAAGCAAACTCATTATCCGGAAACTTTTCTAATAGATAGGTAAGTGTATCTATGGTATAATTGGGTTGATTTAAACCAAATTCAATATCACTAGGTCTTAATTTTGAATACTCTTTAGTAGCACGATAAACCATTTCTAAGCGCTGGTGGTTGTCTAATAAACTACTTTTCTTTTTAAAAGGACTGAGTGGTGTTACAACAAACCAAACTTGGTCCAGGTTACTATGCTCAACTAAATGATTAGCAATTGTTAAATGACCAATATGTATAGGATTGAACGTACCAAAATATAAACCGATTTTCATTTTATTTAGCTATAAAATCTGAAACTAAACTATAAGCGTTCTCCAAGGCTTCATCTAATTTTGAATTAACCACAATAACATCAAAAAGTGGAGCCGTTGCCAGTTCTGCCGGAGCTTTGGCAACACGCATACTAATTTTTTCTTCACTTTCTTCTCCGCGATCTTTTAATCGTCGTACTAACTCATTTAAATCTGGTGGTTTTACAAAAACAGCCAATGTTTGTTCTGGGAACTTTCGCTTTATACGCAAACCTCCAGATACATCAATATCAAAAATAACGTGTTTTCCTTTTGCCCAAATACGTTCTATTTCGGTTTTTAAAGTACCATAGAAATTATCTCTATAAACTTCTTCCCATTCTAAGAATTCGTCATTTTTAATTTTATTTTTAAACTCTTTTAAAGACAAATAGTAATAGTCTTTACCATGTTGTTCGTTACCTCGCGCTTCTCGAGATGTTGCTGAGATAGAAAACTCCAAGTTAAGTTCTGGTTGATTTAATAAATGACGAACAATAGTTGTTTTACCAGAACCTGAAGGAGCTGAGAATACGATAAGTTTACCTTGCTTTATGTTGTTTTTTTCTGACACTGACACTAATTTTTAATCGAATTACTTAAAGCACATTCAATAATTGTTCCTTAATTTTTTCGAGTTCATCTTTCATCTGCACTACAAGTTTTTGCATTGGCGCATAATTAGATTTAGAACCTATGGTATTAATTTCTCTTCCAATTTCTTGAGATATAAAACCAAGCTTTTTTCCGTTAGAATCGTCAGAATTTATAGATTTAGTAAAATATTCTAAGTGATTATCTAGTCTAACTTTTTCTTCTGTAATATCGAATTTTTCGATATAGTAAACTAGCTCTTGCTCAAAACGGTTCTCATCTACTTTTTCTTTAATATCAGATATACCTTTCTCTAAACGCGCTCTTACTCCGTCAATACGCTCTGGATCCATTGTAATTACCTCTTGCAATAATCCCTTTAAATTAGAAATTCTATCTAGAAAATCTTGTTTTAAAGTAGCGCCTTCATCTTTACGATAAACGACTATCTTATCAATTGCTTCGTTAATACCGTTCGCAATTAAAGTCCATTCTTCTTCGTCAATATCATTGCGCTCTGTTGCTACAGCATCTGGCAATCGAATAGCCATTTTTAATAGTTCGGTAGCATCACCATCTACCACATCTTTAAGTTGCTTTATATACTCATTAACTACTGTTTTGTTAATCTTAGAACTTGTGTCTTCTCCGGTTATTTCTACGAATAGCGAAAAATCTACTTTTCCTCTAACTAGGTTTTTAGCAATAAGTTTTCTTATTTCTAATTCTTTAGCACGATACATCGATGGCATACGAGCATTGAGGTCTAAACTTTTACTATTTAGAGATTTTAATTCTATAGATATTTTTTTTGTTGGGAGCTGAAGTACAGACTTCCCATAACCTGTCATGGATTGTATCATTAAAAGGATGCTATTTAAGTTGCGCAAAGGTACAAAAATGAACGGTTTTAAGCATGTATTAATCTTTTTAGAAGCTATTATGCGTGCATAATATACTTTCTTAACTTTGCGTTATAATTTTGACAAAAATTCGATGTATAAAAAACAGTTTGAAATTAGGTGGAGTGATATAGATGCTAATGGTCATTTAGCCAATTCTGCCTACACCAATTTTATGAGTCATGCAAGAATGGCGTTCTTTAGTGAACAAGGTTTTTCCATGCCAGAAATTAAAAAACATAATGTTGGTCCAGTAGTGTTTTATGAACACATGTATTATTTTAAGGAGTCTTTTCTAGGTGCACCACTTACAGTTACAATTGAAGTTTCTGGCTTGAGTGAAGATGGTATGCTTTTTATGTTTGAACATAATTTCTATGATCATAAAGGTAAAAACTTAGCGCACTGCGAAATGCAAGGTGGTTGGATTGATTTAAAAGCGAGAAAGTTAACTGGTTTGCCCGATGATTTATTAGAACTTGCAACTAAATTCCCGAAGTCTGAAAGTTATAAAACGCTAACTAAAGCAGATACCCGAAAGCATGGCGTGAGGCCAAAACCAATGTTGGTTTAGGGACTACTTAAAAACTGAATGTTGTTTGAATGTTTTGATATGAACATTCTTAATAAATGGTTTTAAGATCTGATTTGGAATATATCGTTTGTGTTTGCAATAACAGGTTAAAGCTTTAGGTTCTGCGCCAAGCGTACTTTTAATTTCAGAAGCAGTTCTACCCAGGTTAATCTGATCAGATTTTGTGTTAATTCCCAGCCTTACATAATCATTTAATATTCGAGGATAAATAGCAAACTTTTTATTTTTAGCATAGTCTATGCCAATAAAATGAGCATCGAGATGTCTTTCGTTTTGCATTGCAGAAAGAAAGCCAACCAATTGATCATCTAAGAAGTAACCTTTTACAACGAATTTTTCTTTGAAAGCTTTTTTCAGATGAACGTAAGTATCTAAATTTAAAATTTGAGCATTAAAATCTGCATTATCAATAGTGTTTTGATATAATTCCTGAAGCTGATTTTTATGCTTCTTAATATCGTCTTCCGTAAAGAATTTTGCCTCTAATGTTTCACTTTTAGAATCTGCTTTGTTTGCTTTTACTCTGTATTTAGATTTTAAGGCATTTTTATAATCATCAAAAGAATGCCATTCTGGTTTGAGCAGAATAATCAAATTCGGCTCTACATGCATTGCAGCATAATCAAAAGATTCTAAATTATCCGTTATGTAAAGCGATTCGTTTTCAAAATCTTTAACGAAAACAGCATGGAGTTTTTTTGTCTTTTTAGTCAGTTTTTTTACGGCTTTGGCTATAGCATTAAATGTTTCAATTTTGTCCTCACCATCTTTTAAAAATGTTCCATACTCACCACTTAAAAACACATTGCCACAAAACAAAACGCGTATTTGGTTTTTACAAAACATATTATTTACCAGACGTCGAATTTTACCAGACATTCTTATGTTTTTAGTGATAGTTTCAATACCTATAGTTACAATTTGAGTATTGGCAAAAGCGACTGCTTCATCGCCTTTTAAAATAAATATGTAATTAAAATCTATGTCAGTATTTGCGCTTTCAAATGCCTGTAAAAATTCTGGAGAATAATAAATATTGGTACAGCAATTAACGCTTTCCCAATAAGATTGCGGAATATCATTTACACGTTTAAATATTTTAGAATTTAATAACAAATTTGTCTGATGTTTTTTGTTGAGTTGCGGCTAAATATACACGATTAAATATTATAGCTATTACCACAATGTTCAAGGTATATATCAACTACTTATATTAATAAGGTTTAATTTTTAAAAAGTCGATATTAATTATGTATGGCAAGTTTTGCTGCTTCGACGGTTTTTTTAGCATTGCCAATAAAAATCTTATTATCATAAAGTATTACTGGACGTTTTAAAAATGTATAGTGCTCTAAAATGTAATTTTTATATTCACTTTCCGTAAGCGATTTCTCTTTTAGTCCAAGCGCTTTATAAAGCCTTGCGCGTTTGCTAAATAAACTTTCATAACTATCTGTTAAGCCTCTCATTTCTTCAATTTGAGTCGGTGTTATGGCTTCCGTTTTTATGTCTTGAAGATGAAATCCTTCAGGTAAATTTAGTGCGCTTATAATTCGCATACATGTGTTACACGTGCTTAAGTAGTATATTTTTTTCATACAAAGAGATTCTGCTTAAATTTGAGGTTACAAATAAACCGTATTTAGAGGGAATATTAATACATTTAAGAAAAATATAATACTATGGATTGGTCATTCGATATTGCTATAAAAAACAGAAAACTATTAGAAGGTTTCATAGATAATCACACGTTAGAAGAATTGAATAAAGTGCCAGAAGGATTTAACAACAGTATTATCTGGAATATTGCGCACACCATTGTAACACAACAATTATTGATTTATAATTTATCTGGGTTACCCATGCTAATTCCTAATGACATGGTCGAAACGTATAGGAAAGGAACAAAAACAGAAAGAAATTTGTCTCAAGAAGAAGTTGATTCAATAAAAAATTTGTTGTTTTCTACCACCGAAAAAACCAAAGAAGATTATAGTAGTAACCTTTTTAAATCTTATAAAGCCTACACTGTTTCTACAAAAAGCAAATTAACTACTGTTAAAGAAGCTATAGAATTTAATAATTTTCATGAAGGTATTCATTTAGGTTATATTTTAGCGCTTAGAAAATCACTATAATTAAATGGACTACTACTCAATTGCCACAATTTTAATTGTTTTATCTGCATTATTTGGATATATCAATGTACGTTTTTTGAAGCTACCAATTACTATTGGATTAATGGTCATAACTATTGTTTTTACTGTTGTAATACTTGGTATTGCACAGTTTGATGACACTTTATTATTGCGGGAAAAAGAATTTATAAATAGTATAGATTTTGAAACTGTTCTGCTCGATATAATGCTAAGTTTTTTATTGTTTGCTGGTGCATTGCATACCAATTTTAATCAACTGAAGGTGCAACGTTGGCCGATATTGGCATTTGCTACTTTAGGAGTTTTAGTTTCTACATTTTTAGTAGGCATATCCATGTTTTATATTCTACAATTGATAGGACTTAATATAGATTTTATATACTGTTTATTATTTGGGGCCTTAATTTCTCCGACAGACCCAATTGCGGTATTAGGGATTTTGAAAGAAGCAGGTGCCCCTAAAAAATTAGAAACCAAAATCGTTGGTGAGTCTTTGTTTAACGATGGAGTAGGAGTTGTCGTTTTCTTAACAATTTTTGCAGTTGCAGCAAAACCAGATGCCGCTATAGAATTTTCTGAAATTGCAACCTTATTCGGACAAGAAGTTATTGGCGGAATAGCATTAGGGTTAGTTCTTGGATGGATAACATACCGTTTAATGAAATCTATTGATGATTATGATGTTGAGGTCATTTTAACCATCGCGACTGTTATGGGCGGAACCATGTTAGCACATGAGTTTCATTTATCGGCCCCTTTGGCTATGGTAACAGCAGGATTAATAGTAGGTAATGATACGGTAAGAAATAATGCAATGTCTGAAACGACTGAAGCATATGTAGATAAGTTTTGGGAACTCTTAGATGTTTTATTAAACACAATTCTGTTTGTTATGATTGGTATGGAAATGTTGGTTTTAACTTTAGAAGGAAAATATATTTATGCTGGATTGTTGGCAATACCAATAATACTGATGTGTCGTTTTATTTCGCTGTGGTTGCCAATTAAATTTTTTGCAAAACGATTAGATTTTGTACCAAAAACAAATTTAATAATGACTTGGGGAGGACTGCGAGGAGGTATTTCTATTGCATTGGCTTTAAGTCTTACAACAGATATGCATAGAGAATTATTTCTGGTAATAACTTATATCGTGGTTGTAGTCTCTATTGTTGGACAAGGGTTAACTGTCGAACCAATTATTAAAAAACTGTCAAAAAAAGCGGATTAAAGGACTTTTAAATAAGGTTCAACATCATCAAATGGAATGACAAATTCCGTATATCCTTGTGCGTAAGAGGCTACTTCATATACATTATAAAGAAAAACAAGACCATCTTCACTAAAGCCTATATTTTCTGGTAATTGAAAAGGTTCCCCAAAGAAAAAATCTTTGGGTTTTAAGTCTTTGTCCTCAGCCTCTATTGATTTTGTAAAATAGGATTCGGCTAAAGTTTTAAAATTTATTTCATCTTTAATAATATCATTGTTGTTTAATATGTTTCCAGTTTTAGCATCGAGATTTAGGAATTTTATTTGGTCATTTCCATGTGCTCCACCTTCAAACGAATATGTACTAATTGCCAGAGTTATAATAGCATTAGATTGATAGGTTAATTCAGTTTCTATATTAAGTTCCCATACAGGCTCTGTAGCTTCGGGAAAGTCGTTTTTAAAGTTTACATATTCACTGTTAAAACGTTTTAAAGCTGCATCTAAATTCCTCTTTTCTTCTCTTGAATTACCCAACATGTTAACAATTGCGTTTTGAATATTTGTATTAATAGTTTGGCTTAGCTCAGAATTCCCCTGTGCTTTGTCATAAGAAACTACAATTTCGGCTTCAAATGCTTTGTCAATAGAGGTAATATTAAAAGTTGCAGGTTTAATTTCGTCAGTACACGAAAATACAAGTATGGAAAAAACTAAAATGGAATAAAAACGCTTCAAAAATGCCGAGTTTTGTTAAACATACAATAAAGGTATAGCATAGATTTGAATAGAACGAATTACAAGTTAAATTTGTTGTAATAAGATTAAACCTAATTTGTTGAGTAAATTATTAATTTATCATGAAATTCAATACAAAAACAATACATGGTGGTCAACAGCACGACCCTGCTTACGGATCAGTAATGCCGCCAATTTATCAAACATCGACCTATGCACAATCTACTCCTGGAGGTCATAAAGGATATGAATATTCAAGAACACATAATCCAACACGAAATGCTTTAGAAAATGCTTTTGCAAGTATCGAAAATGGTAATTATGGTTTAGCATTTGGCTCTGGTTTAGCGGCTATTGATGCCGTATTGAAACTTTTGAAACCAGGAGATGAAGTTGTAACAACTAATGATCTCTATGGCGGAACATATCGCTTATTTACTAAGATATATGAAGATTTTGGAATTAAATTTCATTTTTTAGGAATGGAAAATGTTGAGTGTATTGCGGATTATATTAATAAGAGAACTAAATTGATTTGGGTAGAAACACCAACTAATCCCATGATGAATATAATTGATGTTGCGGGTATGGCTAAGATTGCAATAAAACATAATATTCTTTTTGCGGTTGATAATACATTTGCAACTCCATATTTACAAAGACCCTTGGATTTAGGTGCAGATATTGTAATGCACTCAGCAACAAAATATCTAGGTGGTCATAGTGATTTGGTAATGGGTGCATTAATTGTTAAGGATAAAAGTTTAGCTGAACGATTATATTTTATACAGAATGCGAGTGGTGCAGTTTGTGGTCCTCAAGACTCGTTTTTGGCATTGAGAGGTATTAAAACGTTGCATGTTCGTATGCAACGTCATTGTGAAAACGGCAAAGCTGTTGCTGAGTTTTTGGCTAATCATCCTAAGATTGAAAATGTGTATTGGCCAGGATTTCAAAATCACCCAAATCATGACATAGCGAAGTCTCAAATGAATGATTTTGGTGGTATGGTGTCTTTTACAACAAAAGGAAATAACTACGCAGAAGCTATTAAGATTCTTGAAAATTTAAAAATCTTTACATTGGCAGAATCTTTAGGAGGAGTAGAGTCTTTAGCAGGTCATCCGGCAAGCATGACGCATGGTAGCATACCAAAAAAAGAACGTGCAAAAACAGGAATTGTTGATTCGTTAATTAGGTTGAGTGTTGGCATTGAAGATGAAGCAGATTTAATTGCGGATTTAAGACAAGCTATAGGCTAATTAAAAAAAATAGAACAATATAAAGGCGATTAAATTATATGATTTGGTATTTTTTGTGTTCTATTTTAACGCCTTAATCTAGATAATAAATGTACCCAAAATTGAGCCATACCATCCAATCGTTAGCTTTGTTAGATGATAATTGATGGTTTAAACCATCTGTCCAGTCACTTAAATAATATTGAAATCTAAAGTCAATCATTAAATCCGAAAGTATAGTGAGCTTATATCTTGTACCAATACTACTAACCACTGACCACGTAGAACCATTAGTATTACTTACAGAGCCGGGTTCCCAATAAGAGTAAAAGTTATTTGGGTTGTCAATATTGCCTACATCATTTGGGCTTAATGGGTCTGAATTGACATAATCTGTAGATACACTAGGCTGAAAAGACACATAATGAAATCCTAAACTTGCAAAAGGAGCAAAAGAATATTCACCAGCAGAAAAAGCTCTTATGCTTCTTGGAAAGTATTCTAGCTGCATACCAATATCCCAATTTTGAGACTCTCCAGTATGTCCTCTTAATCGATCTGAATTGTCACTTGTTTTATCACTATCGACCCACTTTCCAAAATGTTCAAGATCTGTTTTATTCCAAGAGATTTCACTTCGTAGTTTAAAATGATCATTGAAGTAATTATCTGTAGTATAACAGTTACAATCCGCACGATATGCAAAGCTTATATAATGCACTATACCTAATCCTATACCAGTATTTCCAGAATTTGTTTCAAAATCAGAGCGAAGACCAAAATCCGATTGGTAAGCTACAGGACCAACAATAACACCAATCTCGTGAGAGAAGCCTAGCTGAGAATAGCTCATTTGCATTGCTAACGACAACACAAACAGAAAGAATTGTTTCTTTATGTTAATGATCATTTAATTTTAGAATCTGACATATTGTACGAACAAATATATAAAAACTCGACCTACTATTTAACATAACAGATAAAACGCATTTTTATTATTTATTACAGGTTTTACGAATTCCGATTAAAAAAATAATTATTGAGAATATAAAAAAAATAACCCGTTATTTTTGTAGATAATGTATCTTTGTACCCTATAAAACACAATTTCTTAACAATAATACATATGAAAGATAAAATTGAAGCTTTTTTAGATCTTGTAAAAGAACGTAATGGACATGAGCCAGAATTTTTACAAGCTGTTCAAGAAGTAGCTGAAACGGTAATTCCTTATATCGTGAAACACGATATTTATCATGGGAAGAATATTTTATTGAGAATGGTTGAACCTGAAAGACTCATTTCTTTTAGAATTAGTTGGGTAGATGATTCAGGTGAAATTCAAGTAAACAGAGGTTATAGAATACAGATGAATTCTGCAATTGGGCCATATAAAGGTGGTTTACGTTTTCATCCAACTGTTAATGCAAGTATTTTAAAGTTTTTAGCTTTTGAACAAGTATTTAAAAACTCATTAACAACATTACCAATGGGTGGTGGTAAAGGTGGTTCTGATTTTGACCCTAAGGGTAAATCAGATAACGAAATTATGCGTTTTTGTCATGCATTTATGAGTGAATTATTTAGACATATTGGACCAAATACAGATGTTCCTGCTGGAGATATTGGAGTAGGTGGACGCGAGATTGGTTTTATGTTTGGGATGTATAAAAAACTTAAAAAAGAATTTACAGGAGTTCTTACCGGCAAAGGAGCATCTTGGGGCGGATCGTTAATAAGACCGGAAGCAACAGGATACGGAACCGTTTACTTTGCTGACAATATGTTAAAAACAAAGTCCGATTCTTTTAAAGGAAAACATGTTGTAATTTCTGGGTCAGGAAACGTTGCCCAGTTTGCTGCAGAAAAATCAATAGAGTTAGGTGCTAAAGTTTTAACTCTTTCAGATTCTGGTGGATATATCGTAGATGAAGACGGAATTGATACTGAGAAGTTAGAGTTTATAATGGATCTTAAGAATATTAAGCGTGGTAGAATTAGCGAGTATGTAAAAAAATACCCTAATGCCAAGTATGTTGCTGGCGAACGTCCGTGGTCAGTAAAATGTGATATTGCACTTCCTTGCGCGACTCAAAATGAGTTAAACGGAGGTGAAGCTAAACAATTAGTTGAAAATGGTTGTACATGCGTGGCTGAAGGGGCAAATATGCCATCAACACCAGACGCGATACATGAGTTTCAAAAGGCAAAAATCTTATTTGCACCAGGTAAAGCATCTAACGCAGGTGGTGTTGCAACTTCTGGATTAGAAATGAGCCAGAATTCGTTACGTTTAAGCTGGTCTAGAGAAGAAGTTGACGCACGATTAAAGGTTATTATGGAAGATATACATAATTCTTGTGTTAAGTATGGTAAAAATGAAGATGGTTCAATAGATTATATTACAGGCGCAAACATTGCAGGTTTCGTAAAAGTTGCTGATGCTATGTTAGCACAAGGTGTAGTTTAAAAGAATACATTTGGAAATAGTATGAAGCCTCTGAGATATTCTCGGAGGCTTTTTTTGTCACTTAATATATGATTACCGCTATATTATCGTTACTATTAAATATCTTTGAACCAACAAATTTGTTAATGACTAGAACTGTATTTAAAATTATTATTCTTGTTTTTGGAATTGTGTCTTCATGCTATAGTCAGGATGTGGCTTCCTTATGGCAAGGACATTATTCTTATAATAGAATTGTTGACGTAGTAAATGGTGAAAACAAAATATTTGCAGCTGCTGAAAACGCAGTTTTTGAATATGATGTATTAACAACAGAACTAAATACAATAACGACAGTAGAAGGGCTTTCTGGTGAACAAATAACTACAATTTATTACAGCGATACTTATCAGTACTTACTAATTGGCTATGAAACAGGTTTAATTGAAGTGTATTCTGAAACAGATGAATCTGTCTTGACTGTTGTTGATATTTTAGAAAAACAAAATATTACACCAGTAAATAAGAGTATTAATCATTTTTATGAAAACGAAGGATTAGTTTATATTTCAACTGGTTATGGTATTTCTGTATACGATTTAGAGCGATTGGAATTTGGTGACACTTATTTTCTGGGTAACGGTGGGTCTCAAGTAACAGTAAAGCAAGTTTCAATTTTAAATAATGAAATATTTGCTGCGTGTTTAAATAATAACGGTATAAAGAAAGCGGATTTAAGTAATACTAATCTAATTGATTTTCAACAATGGCAAACGGTTATTCCGGGTGATTATCATACAATGAGTACTGTTAATAATGCCATATATTCAGTTAGATCTAATAGAGTGCTTTATCAAATTAATGGACCTGTAATTACGACGTTATTCACGCTACCGGTATTACCGTTAGATGCTGAAGTATCAGAGTCTAGTTTAGTTTTTTCCACTATAAATGCGATTTATGTTTATGATGAAAATCTACAATTAGTAAATTCGTTTTTGTCAACAAATGACTTCGATACAAGTTTTACTTCGGCAACAGTTTTAAATGATAATGTATTTATTGGTTCGGAGGATTTTGGCGTCCTAAGTACTCAAATTTCTGATAGTAGCTCTTACATAGAGATAAGGCCGAATGGACCTTTATTAAATGAGACGTTTAGGCTCAATGCAGAGACTAACATCGTTTGGGCTAGTTTTGGGGATTATACAGAATCTTTAAATCCTTCACCAATGAGAAGTAGAGGATTAAGTTATTTTGAAGATGATTCATGGAAGAACATTCCTTATAATAGTGTTTTAGGTGCAAAGAATCTTTGTAGGATTTCAGTAAATCCCTTCAATCCTAATCAGGTATTTGTTAGTTCATTTCAAAATGGAATTTTAGAAATAAATGATCTCGAGCCAACCATATTATACAATCAAAACAACAGTGGACTAGAATCATTAATATTACCAGGCGCACCGAACTTTATTAGTCTAAGAGTATCGGCCTCAACCTTTGATAGAAATGGGGTCTTATGGTCAGTAACATCACGTTTACAAAAGCCTTTAAAATCATATGATCCATTGACAGGAAATTGGAATAGTTATGATTTTGGGGACATTATAGATGATCCTATAAATGACGAATTGGGTTATTTTGATATAGCGATAGACAATAATGGAACTAAATGGATTGGTGGTTATTCAAATGGAATATATGCTTATAATGAAGGTATTTCCAATAGTCCTCTAAGAAATATAAGTACTGAAGAACAAAATTTACCCTTTTCTAGAGTGACGTCGTTGGCGGTTGACAATAGAAACCAACTATGGGTAGGAACATTTTTGGGTTTAAGAGTACTTTATAATACTTCGGGATTTTATGATAATCCTAACCCAAGTTTAAGTTCTATAATAATTTTAGAAGAAGGTATTCCAAAAGAGTTATTAGAAGGTCAAACAATTACAGATATTGAAGTCGATGGTTCTAATAATAAATGGATTGGAACAGTAGATTCTGGGGTGTTTTATTTTTCTCCAGACGGTCAAAACACAATATATCATTTTACAAGTGATAATTCACCATTACCAACTAACAGAATTAATGATATTTCAATTGACCCAAATAGTGGTACGGTATATATAGCAACTATAAAAGGATTACTGTCTTTTCGTTCTGGTGGTTCTAAACCAGAAGAATCTTTAGAAGATGCATTTGTATATCCAAACCCTGTAAGACCAGAGTATAATATACTAGGATTCAATAACCTTAATGATGTTAATAAGGGGATTAAAATTAGTGGACTTACTGAAAGTGTTAATATTAAAATAACAGATATTGAGGGTAACTTAGTTGCAGAGGCTCAATCCAATGTAAACCAAAGGTCGTCTAATGCTAATTATAATTTTGCCATTGATGGTGGTACTGCGATATGGAATGGTAAAAACTTAGGAAATTCTGTGGTTAGAACTGGTGTGTATTTGGTTATGATTTCAGATTTGGACTCCTTCGAAACTAAAGTATTAAAGGTTCTAATAGTTAGATAAAAGATGCTAACAAAAAATAACAGCATTGTTCTTTCAAAAATAAAATATAGAGATTACGATCTCATTGTAAAGTGTTACACACAAGAACGAGGGGTAGTTAGCTACATTTTAAGAGGTGTGTTGAAATCTAAAAGAGGACAAACGAAAACAGTATATTTTCAGGCCTTGTCTCAGCTTCAGTTAGAAGAGAATTTTAAACCCAACCAATCATTACATTCTATAAAAGAAGTTAAGCTAAGCTACATTTACAAAAGTCTTCATACTAATATTTACAAAAGTGCTATAGTATTATTTTTATCCGAAATTCTTTCTAATGTACTTAAAGAAGAAGAAAAGAATGAAGATTTATTTAACTATATAATTACAGCACTTCAATATCTAGACAGCGAAGATAGTTTTTCAAATTTCCATTTGTTGTTTCTTTTAAAATTGACTCGATATTTAGGGATACAGCCTGAAAATTTAAAGGATAACTATCCTTATTTTAATTTAGAATCCGGGATTTTTGAATCATCAAATCATGGAATTTACTCAGTATCAGGTGAAAATTTAACATTACTTAAACGCTTATTGGGCACAAATTTTGATGCATTAGATACTATAAAAATAAATGCAAATCAACGGCAAGAGTTTTTAAATATGTTATTGTATTATTTTGAATTACATTTGGGCAGTTTTAAAAAACCTAAATCTTTACAGGTCCTTAACGAAGTGTTCCATTAAGCAATTTGTTAAGTAAAGATTTTAACAACGTTAAGCATAAAAGTGAAGTATAATATAATCTTTAGTGTTTTTTTATTCCTCTTTTTACAAATAGGTTATACTCAAAATATTACTGTTTTAGAAGAGGGTAGTAATGAGCCAATTCCTAGTGTGGCAATTTATAATTTAAAAAAAACCAAATATGTAGTCACAGATTTAAACGGACAAGCCCAGTTAGATAATTTCAACCCAAGAGAAGTCATCTATTTTCAAAACTTGCTGTATCAAAAAGTACAATTAAGAAAGTTTGATATAACTGAAAACGATAATGTTGTTCATTTAGTTCCAAGGGTTGAAGGCTTAAATCAAATTGTTATTTCTGCATCAAAATTTGAACAAAGCAAACGAGATATCCCTCAGACTATTGTCAGTGTCGATGCGGAGGATATTGTTTATGCTAATCCGCAAACTAGTGCAGATTTATTAGAAAACACAGGTAATATCTATATTCAAAAAAGTCAATTGGGAGGAGGAAGTCCTATGATTAGAGGCTTTTCTACTAACCGTCTGTTAATTTCAGTTGATGGAGTCCGCATGAATAACGCAATTTTTAGAGGTGGTAATCTTCAGAATGTAATATCAATAGACCCTTTTGCAGTTAAAAACACAGAAGTTACTTTAGGTGCAGGTTCAGTTGTTTATGGTAGTGATGCCATTGGAGGTGTGATGAGTTTTTATACAAAAAAACCACAATTATCTTATAAGGATGAATTATTTCTAACAGCAAATGCAATAGGAAGATATGCCAGTGCTAATGAGGAAAAGACAGGGCATTTAGATATAAATTTAGGGTACAAAAAATGGGCATTCTTAACCAGTGTAAGCTACAGTGATTTTAATAATTTACGTATGGGTAGCAATGGGCCTAATGACTATCTAAGACCAGAATATATTGTTAGAGAAAATGGTGAAGATAGTGTTGTTGAGAATTCTAACCCTTTAATGCAAGTGCCGACAGGTTTTAATCAAGTTAACCTTATGCAAAAAGTAAGGTATGAGCCATCGGATAATCTTAATTTCGATTTAGGCCTGTATTTCTCGACAACCTCAGATTATTCGCGATACGATAGACTTATACGCTATAGAGATGATGCGTTGCGTTCGGCAGAATGGAATTATGGACCACAAGAATGGTTTATGAGTAACTTTCAACTGACAAAGTTGAGTAGTAGTTCTAACTTATATGATAAGATTCAGGCGACTTTGGCCTATCAAAATTTTAAAGAAAGTAGAATAGACAGAGACTTTCAATCTGCAATTAGAGCAGTTAGAGCAGAATCCGTGGATGCAATATCTTTTAATGGTGATTTAGAAAAAGAACTAAACCTTAAAACAAGTTTATTTTACGGAGTTGAATATCTCTATAATTTTGTAGGTTCCGAGGGCTATGATGAGAATATTGAAACCAATGAAACACTACCTAATGTTACACGATATCCAGGTGGTTCTACCTGGCAGTCTATGGCGGTATATGCGAGTTTAAAACACAAACCAAATGCTAAATTTGTGTTTCAAACAGGGTTGAGATTTAACCAAATTATTGCAAAAGCAGATTTTACAGAGAACAATGTGTATTTAAACCTTCCGTTTGACGATACTGAAATCAACACAGGTGCGTTAACAGGCACAGCAGGTATTACATGGGCTCCAAGTGATTTAATACAATGGAAATTTAACGCATCAACAGCCTTTAGAGCACCTAATATTGACGATATAGGAAAAGTTTTTGATAGTGAGCCTGGTTCTGTTGTTGTGCCAAATAAAGACCTAAAAGCGGAATATGCTTATAATGGTGAACTAGGACTAAAGCTAAATTTTAAAAATAAAGTGATTATTGATTTAGCAACATATTATACTTTTTTAGATAATGCCTTAATCCGAAGAGACTATGAATTGAATGGGGAAACAGAAATGATTTATGATGGTGAGTTAAGTACTATTCAAGCTATTCAAAACGCGTCAAAATCTTGGATTTATGGATTTGAAGTAGGGTTAGATGTCAATTTCTCTAAGTATTTTAAATTGAAATCTCAATATAATGTCATTGGCGGTACAGAAGATACTAATGGAGTAGAAGAACCAGTAAGGCACGTTGCACCAAATTTTGGAAGAACACACTTTATTTGGGAAAAAGATAAACTACAATTAGATGCATTTGCTGTTTATAATACCGAACTTTCTTTTATGCAGTTAGCATCTTCAGAGCGTACTAAAGATTATATCTACGCAAAAGATTCGGACGGAAATCCATTCGCACCATCATGGTATACATTAAACTTTAGAGCACAATATCAGTACAATGATAAAATAAGCATTACTGCTAGTTTAGAAAATATAACAGACCAACGATATAGGCCTTATTCTTCTGGGATTTCTGCAGCTGGAAGAAATTTTATAGTAGCATTAAAATATTCCTTATAAAAAAACAGCGTCATTACGTTAAGTATTTGCAATACTAAATTAGTATCTAAACCTAATATCAACTATTGAAAGATCTAATGTTGTTTTATAGCTTTTTTGCTAATAACTTGTCCATTAGACAAAGTAATTTTAGCGATATAAGCTGCTTTACTAAGATTAGATAAATTATAGATTTCTCTCGATCTGGTGCCAGATAGATCGTAAATCTGTCTTCCTAAAATATCTAATATAGCAACATTAGATATACTAAGTTTTTTATCGACTTTTATTTCAACAGCTCCATTAGCCAATTCTGTGACAGTAACATCGTTTGCATCAACCTGGTGTTCATCTATGGATAATGCATCTGCTCTAAATACAATTTCGAAACGGTTGTTGTATTCGCCACGTTCAGACGTAAATGTGTAATCTGTGGCACTGAGTTCATGTGTAATATTTAAGAGCTTATCTTTAAGGTATACTGTATTCTCATTCATAAATTCGCCTTCAGTTCCATAAATAGAAATCGTATATAAAGTAGGTTCATCAATACTTGTATTAAAGCCAAAAGGAAGCACCTCGTCAAGGGATAAACTATTTGGGTCTTTACCTTGTATAGCAAATTTCTTATCTAAAGAAGTTGCAATTAGGGAATAGATCGCTGAATTAGTACCAATGGACAGGTTTCTTTGCGCATCGAAGTACATACCATCATCATTATTTGTAGCGCCATCAACATATGCTACAAGCATCTGGTTCAAAACACCATTATCAGATGTTAAATTTACCCATAGTTTATTATCTTCATTAATAATTGTGTTTCTAAAAAACTGATTGTTATTTCCTGTAACGCGCATGCTGTTATTAAAAACAACATCTGTTGTTTTAATTGTACCACTGACAATTGATGAAGCTGCTCCATCATCCATAGAAACAAAAAAGCCTTGCCCAGAAGGAATATGTCTTGTAGGCATTAATCCGTCTCCACCCATTGTTTGTCCTACACCATTAATAATTGCATAGTCACTTTGAGCGTAGTTGAAATTTTCATTTCCATTGGTATTACCATCTGCGGCAGTAGCATGAGACCAAAAGAAAATAGCACCATTGACTCCACCTGCGTTTTGGTCTATACTAACATTGGCTGTAAGAAATAAATCTGCGTCTATTGCAGAAGGATATGGATTACCAACAAAGTTCCAGTTATTATCGTTTAGTTCCGCATCGTTTCTATAAATTGGAACATTGAATACACCATTATTGAAAGGGCCTTCAAAAACATAGATAAATTGATTTGGAAAAGTGCTAAAAACATTATGTGTAGCGGCATAACCTACACCTGGAGCCATTATAGTTCCACCTGCTGCAAATTGCCAATCATCAGCATTATCATCAATATCATCATGTCCTGCAACTGTCGTATTATCGTTATTGGTTTCTTCAGTAGAATCTCGGAAGTTTTCGCCACTAAATGAATATATTCTATTAGCATCTGCTTCAAATAAACCATTACTTATAATTTCACCAAAAACAGGAGCACTCCAATAGGTGTATTCAAAATAAGACCCAAGACTCGCAGTTTCTTTTTCAACTGTAACTTTATTTCTAGTGGTTAGTACTGCGCCATCCGTAATTGCAGTATCATTGACTTGAACAAATGAACCGTCAGTTTTAACAACCATACTGCCATTTACTGTAAGATTATTATCTACTCTAACAAAAGTGTTGTTGGCAATAAATAATTGATTGCCAGTATTAACGATACATTGACAAGCTTCAAAGCTTGTTTGAACACCTCCTACGGAAGTATTATAATCAGCATCAATTACAGCAACTCGTCCTATTGTTGGTGGAGAAGACCATGTGCCATCCCAAACAGATTTCAATACGGATAAAACAACAGCATTAGAAGCTTCAAAACAGGTAGAACTATTCTCTCTTAATTGACAGTAATATTGGTAGCCATCTAAATTAAATGTATCAATAATGTTTAAAGTGGCCGCTTGTTGTCCCGTATAGTTAGCATTTGTAAGTAATATTTCAGTCCAAGTTATATCACCTGGTGCATGGTAGTACCATTGATATGCTAATTCTTGCGTGTCAGGTGGTGTTGGACCATTATAACCTTCAGTACCAGCAATGGTTAAACTTGTTGAAAATGTACATGCAAATGTGGGATCAACTGGTTGAAGAGTTATTGTTGGTGATACTCCAGTGGAAAAATCATATACACCAATGTCTGTGTAATCATTTCCGCTGCAAGAGCTCGACCCTGAACCAACCCAATCAATAATGGCCCAATTAGTTAGCTCGCCCAAAGTAAATGTCGGGTCAGGTAAAGTTGTAGCTGTATTTAAACGTCTAAAATTAAAACCTCGATCTCCTGTTATTATGGTCGAGTCCATCCAATCGTTATCTTGATATACACCAAATTCGTCTATTGTATTTCCGGTGTTAACCAATCTAATGACATCATGTTCATTAGTTTTTTTATTTATACCACCATTAGTAAATTGTGCATTAACACTAGAGGCGAGCTCACCTGAACCACCTGCAATACTGGTACAAGAATTAGAGCTGGTTACTGGGGTTGACCTACCAATAGCAATAACATAGGTACTACCGTCTGCGACCACAACATTTTCGAGATCTAAAATATTAAATGCTACGGCAGAAGCTGCCCCATTTGCAATAACCTCTATGGAGTAGTTGTCTATATTTATACCAGCACCAGTTCCGTTGTACAATTCGATATACGTCATACCACCAATTGTGGCATCTGTAATTTCACTAATAAATAAATCTGTTGGTACCGTACCACCACTTCCTTCGCAACTTGATATTTCAGAATCAATAACGGTAAAAGGAGTAGCGCCTGGGCAACCAAGATCATCTGTAATTTCTAAATTACCTGAGGTTGCACCTGCAGGTACTGTAACTTCCATTTCTGTTGCAGATATATTATTTACTGTCGCTACTAAACCATTAAAAGAAGCAGCAGCAGTAGCTAAATTAGTACCTGTAATAGTTACAATTGTACCTTCAGGGCCAGAGGACGGTAATGCTGAAATAGCATTTGCCACGCACAACCCATTACCAGTTACTGTAAATGTATAAGGATCTTCATCGCTGTCGTTACTTCTAATCTCTATAACGGCCGTTCTAGTCCCAGGTACAGTGGGTAGAAATTCAATCTCAAAAATACTAAAGCCATCAGGGTCGGCTGGTGCAATTGGTGACGGTGGCAATAAAGTAATTGAGAAATCACCTGTATTTCCACTAGAAACAGTAACACTAGTTATATTTAAATTTTGTGTGCCTTCAAAATTTTCAATTCTAAATTCATTAATGATAGCTGAACCAACAGCTAAATCTCCAAAGTCAGTACCATCAAAAATACTCGGGGTTGTGTCCATGTTAGGAATATTTGGGAAAGTACCGGTATTGCCTTCTACATTTATTTCCGGACCAACAGGTGTACAAGGTGAAATAAGTGAATTTATTCCAGGAGAACCACCATTAATTACTTCCCAATAGTTAGAACTTGTATCAGAATTGGCTAGTGACGTATCAACAACATGCAAGGAATCGGTATTTCCACCATCGGCTGAATTATAAGTTACATCATCAATAACTGTGCTTCCATCCAAGCCAATAAGTGAAATAGTATCTGAAGTGTTATTTAGAGTTCCGGTTCCAGCTCCATTTGTATAATCTGGGGTAAAAGGACAATCAGGATTAAAATCAGGATTTAATGTATCTTCTCCTAGAGCAATAGTAATACAATCACCATCAGCTATAATAACACCACTAGACGGAAAGGTGAACTCAGTTGCTCCTCCAACTTCAATAGTATAATTATTTAAAGTTTGTACACTACCAGAAACATTACATATTTCTATCCACTCATCATCAGTACCAGTAGAATTATACATTACCTCAGTAATCACTACATCGGCAGGTGGAGGGTCTGTAACTACTAAGGTCCCATTGTTGTTTGTAGAATCCCAAAAATTTCCAATATTATCAGAGGCAATTCCACCATAACTAAAATCACTTCCGTTAAGTCTAAATCGGCTTGCATAATAATAGGTTCCTGCGGGTAATGCCGAACCAATTTCAGCATAATACTCATCATTTTGAATACCATTACAATCCAAACAACTAGGGTTATAAGATGCCAGTACCCAAGTCCATCCGCTTACTTGCCAAGGTTCATAATTAATTCCATTAGTAGTGTAACCTATCCAAGCTTCTAAGTTAGCACCTTGACCAACAGCATCTGTTACGCCTAGTTCGTATGCTTGGGCATAAACTTCGAATGTGTCTCCTGTCGTTATTGTCCCTGATTTAGGGAATTCTACATTACAAAAATCAACTTGATCTGGATTTACAATTAATTCAACAGAATCACTACTCCATGGACCTCCAGCACCTCCATATGTGAATACACAACCATTTAAGCGATGCCGTGTTGCGTAATAATATGTTCCTGGAGTTAATCCAGAACCAATTTCTGCTATATGAACATCATTAGCACCAATATCATTGCTATATGTTGCTGCAATCCAAGTCCAACCAGTTCCTGTACTAGGATTGTCATCTGTACCACTATAGCCTATCCAAGCTTCAACTCCAGTTCCTTCGGCAGTAGCATTAGCATCAGTTACTCCAGGCTCTACTGCTTGTGTAGATACGTTAAATGTATCTCCCTGTGTAATGGTTTGAGGTGATGCCGTTGGAAATAATATATTCTCCCAATCCATAGCATCAGTACAAGTAGAACTTACTGAGCCATTAACAATGATGTCGTTTCCAGTTCCTTCAAAACCACCTGAACCTCCAGTTGCTTCTGCCCATCCATAAATTCTATAGATAACAGCTGCTGTGTTACTTGTTTGCCCAACAGTAAATGTAAAAGTTTGTATTGAAGTATTGTTCGTTATTACTTTTTCGGTATCAATATTAGCAGCAAAACCATCAAGAGAGCTTCTAAGCAAAATACCTCTAGTACCTGTTCCAGAACGCTCAAAATTGACATCAATAGTGGTAACGTCAAATTCGTATGCTCCAATTGGAGTAATAGTGAACTCCATATAATCGTTTCCAGAAACGGCATTTCCAATATTTGTTAATGCCCAAGAAGTTGCATTAAATCTATTTTCGTTATTTGATGCTGTTAA
>ERZ1048872.564-NODE-564-length-39409-cov-11.170504_pt1 | contig 39409 bp, 29 predicted proteins | sample MGYA00383100_ERZ1048872 | MGnify/ENA primary metagenome ERZ1048872 (study PRJEB29581, sample SAMEA5548370) | metagenome | biome: marine; feature: coastal; material: water | depth 50 m | study: Short-term variability in the microbial, nano- and picoplankton...
AGATATCGGCACGGCCAGTAAAGCGATCACGTAAGTCTTTATCTTGTGTGGCAATGCCTACAGGACAAGTATTTAGATGACACTTACGCATCATGATACAACCTTCAACAACGAGTGCTGTTGTCGCCATACCATATTCTTCAGCGCCAAGTAGTGTCGCAATGGCTAAATCGCGTGGCGTTTTAAGTTGACCATCAGTTTGTACGGTAATGCGGCTACGTAGTTTATTACGAACCAAGGTTTGATGGGTTTCGGCCAAACCAAGCTCCCACGGTAAGCCAGTGTGCTTAATTGAACTCAGTGGAGATGCACCTGTGCCGCCATCGTGACCAGCAATAAGTACCACATCAGCATAAGCTTTAGAGACACCTGAGGCGATAGTACCCACACCCGCTTCAGAGACTAACTTAACGTTAATGCGTGCATCGCGGTTAGCATTTTTAAGATCGAATATCAGCTGTGATAAATCTTCAATGGAGTAAATATCGTGATGTGGCGGTGGTGAAATTAAACCTACACCCGGCGTAGAGCCACGTGTTTTACCAATCCATGCATCTACTTTATCACCCGGTAACTGGCCACCTTCACCCGGTTTAGCACCTTGCGCCATTTTAATTTGTAGCTCGTCAGCATTAGCAAGGTAATGACTGGTAACACCAAAACGACCAGAAGCCACCTGCTTAATTCTCGAATTCATCGAGTCGCCATTTTCCATCGGCGTGAAGCGAATAGGATCTTCACCACCTTCACCACTGTTGCTCTTACCGCCAATACGGTTCATGGCAATAGCTAACGTAGTGTGGGCTTCCCACGAAATTGAGCCAAAAGACATAGCGCCAGAGGCAAAACGTTTGAAGATATTTTCAACGGGCTCGACTTCACTTAAGTCAATTGCAGGTCGATCGCTACTTAACTCAAGTAAGCCACGCAAGGTAAAGGCATCTTTACTCTGATCATCTACCGTTTTAGCGTATTGCTTAAATTGAGTAGTGTCATTGCTTGCCGTGGAATGCTGCAGTAAGCGGATAACGGTTGGACTAAACAGGTGACGTTCGCCATCATTACGCCATGAATATTCACCGCCCGTTGGCAGTAAATTGTCAATGGCGATACGACTCGCTTCTGGGAAGCCTTCACGGTGGCGAAGCAAAGCTTCTTGCGCTATTTGATCTAAACTTAACCCTTCAATGCGACTCACCGTGCCGGTGAAGTACTGTTCAATAACGTCAGAGTTAATACCTAAGGCTTCAAAAATTTGTGCGCCTAAATAAGATTGTAATGTTGAAATACCCATCTTAGAGAAGGTTTTCAATAAACCACTGCCCACAGCTTTAGTGTACTTATCAACGATTTGTGCGTCAGATAATGTGTTATCAAGTACGCCGTCATTGCGAAGTGCAAACATACTCTCAAGTGCTAAGTATGGATTGATCGCAGCTGCACCGTAACCAATGACGGTAGCAAAGTGATGAGTTTCACGGATATCAGCCGACTCTAAAATAATATCAGCATAAGAGCGTATTTTTTCACGAATCAAATAGTGATGAACGGCTGCTGTCGCTAATACTGATGGAATAGCAACATGATCACTATCGATATCACGATCACTTAAAATAAGTATTGCATAACCATCTTCAACGGCATTTTTAGCATATAAGCAAACGCGATCGAGTGCTTTTTTAAGTGCACCAGCTTCACCACTTGCTTTAAAGGTGATGCTTATAGTTTTTGATTGCAAATGATCGTTATCAATATGCTGCAACTTACGCAACTGCTCATTAGTTAATACGGGTTGATCAATTTCAACTTTATGGCAATGTGCAGCAGTTTCTTCGAGTAAATTAAGAGACTTTCCAATATAACCACGCAATGACATAACCAGCTCTTCACGAATGGGATCGATTGGTGGATTAGTCACTTGCGCAAACAGCTGCTTAAAGTAATGTGATAGTTGTTGTGGACGATCAGACAATACCGCTAACGGCGTATCGGTACCCATAGCGCCTAGCGGCTCTTTCGACGTACCAACCATGCCCGCAAGCACTAAGTTAAGATCTTCGTTGGTATAACCAAAGGCTTTTTGCATTTTACGTAATTCTGCCAATGGCGGTTGCGCGATAGAGGCTGTTGGTAAGGCTAGCTTATCTAATTCAATTTTGTTATCGCTCACCCACTGGCCATAAGGCTGGGCAGAGCTCACTTGTTGTTTTACTTCATCATCACTAATGATGCGACCTTGCTCTAGATCGGCAATAAAGATTTTACCCGGCTGCAGTCGGCCTTTTTCAACCACGGTTGCTTGATCAACACACAAGGTACCTGTTTCAGAGCCCATCACTAAGGTGCCATCTTCCGTTAACAAATAACGAGATGGACGTAAACCATTACGATCAAGGGTTGCGCCGATAATATTGCCATCGGTAAACGATAATGAAGCTGGACCATCCCACGGCTCCATAATACAAGCGTAGTACTCATAAAAGGCTTTCTTGGTTTCGTCCATATCATCTTGAGTTTGCCAAGCTTCTGGCACCATCATCATCATGACTTGTGCTAATGAGCGGCCACTCAATACTAATAATTCAATGGCCATATCTAGATTGGCTGAATCTGAGTTGTCGTTATTACAAACAGGATTTAACATTTGTAACTCAGCATCGCTAAAATTAACTGAGCTGAACAAGGCTTCACGCGCGTTCATCCAGTTAATGTTACCGCGTACGGTATTAATTTCACCATTATGAGCAATATAACGAAATGGCTGCGCACGACGCCATGCTGGGAAAGTATTGGTTGAGAAACGCGAATGGAACATTGCCATGCCTGAGATAGTGCGTTCATCTTGAAGGTCAAGGTAATATTGACGAACTTGCTCAGTAGTAAACTGTCCTTTATAAACAATTTTAGTTGATGACATTGAGGTGACGTAAAATTCGTCACGTTCTTTAGCTATAGTGGCATTGATCTTATGCGAGGTATACTTACGTAAGACAAACAATTTACGCTCAAACTCTTGCGCTGTCAGCTCAGCTGGTTTTGCTATAAATACTTGCTCAATATTTGGCTCAGTTTCAAAGGAAGCGGCGCCTAACATAGAATTATCACCGGGCACTTCACGGTAACCTAATAAAGTTAAGCCCAATTCACTGATGTTTTGATTTAAAATAGTTCGACATGCTTCACGCTGCTCGTCGTCTTGTGGAAAGAAAATCATCCCTACGCCGTATTGCCCGGCTTCTGGTAAGCTAAAGCCGATAGACGGTGTTTCTTGACTTAGGAAGTCGTGAGGAATTTGAATAAGGATACCTGCACCGTCACCACTTTTGACATCAAAACCGGTACCACCACGGTGTTCCATACAGCTCAACATAGTGAGTGCATTTTCAATAATATCGTGAGATTTTTTACCCTTTAGGTTGGCGACAAAACCAATGCCACAGCTGTCATGTTCAAACTCAGCGCGATAAAGACCTTGGGATTTTTTGCTCATATCATTCATTGCTAATTCCTATATTATCAAACTCAACACCATTAATGACAAATCGTCATTTTAGGCGGCCGGCAAAATTACTCTTAAAACGTCTTTTAGTCAACTGTTTTGTGAATATATATACCTAATGGTTGAATATATATATAAATGAGTTTTTGTTGCTAACTGCTGCTTTTACGGTGTGATTAGTCTTTGTTGTAGATACGAAAGTATGCGTAGGGTGTTTTGGTACTTTTATTGAAAGACTTTTTTATTTGAAAGATAAACTTTGGTTATGTATAAAACATAGAGCTTATACCCTAATTTAATAAGGTTTTTCTAGCGATAAATTGCTTTTGTTCATTGGTATAAGTTGTTTTTTCGTGAACATATCAAAGTGACAATGGGTGTATAAAAAAAAAGCCCCTACATTACTGTAGAGGCTTTCTTTTGAAATGGGGTACTAATAAATGAGTACTGTACCTACCTGCTTATGTACTTTAAGGCTGATAACCGTCAGTAACACCTTTTGTCGTGACGCTAACGGCATCATGAGCATGTAATGATTCAAGATGGTTTATTTTTAACCAGAAATCATCAAACTCTTGCGCTTGATTCATACTGTATTGTAAACGGCGGGCAGCATCTTCACAAAACATCAAGTTTTGACCGTTTAGACGGGCAAACTCTTGCTCGTCTTCACGTTTCACCGCGGCTTGAACAGGGGTTTGTAATGAACCTTCAATCAAATCAACTAAATCAGTAATAGGGAAGTCATTAACATTGTTGTTAAGCTTTACTTTTACTTCTGCAACTGAGCGTTGTGAGTGTGGTGTGGCAACTATACCTTCTGTGGTACCAAGCCAGTCATGTATGGTATCTAAATCAAGTTGAGCTTCAGAGAATTTTTGTTGAAACGCTTTTTGAATTAACTGCCTCGCTAAGGCGGCAGAGCATGGACAAGTTGAAGAATAACGGACATCAATTGCCATTTCTATGGCAAGTTTTCCCTGGTTAAAATGACCCGTTAAGGTTATCGGGTAGGCTTTCCATCCCTCTTTGCCACTTATTAACGACTTTCTACGCAAGTGGTATTCAAAGCTAAAAACAACTTTTGCCTGATCACTTAAATCACTGTGGCTACTAATAAAGCCATCAAGTAAGGTAACTAAGCTTTGGTAGTTAAGCACATTGCTGGTTGATAATTCATCAAGAAGTAAATATAGGCGTGACATATGAATGCCCTTAGCCTGTGCTTCGTTTAAGTTAACAAAAGCATCAACATGGGCTGAAACCATGCGTTCGCTTTCTCCTTTTGAGGTTACCATGATGGGCATTTCAATATTACTCATACCAACCCAGTCAAGTGTTCCCTCGGTTTGGGCTGTGGTGTGGTTGGCAATATCAGGCATCGTTGTCGTCATTATGATTCCGCTTTAAGCTATATATACTTAACTAGGGCCGTGCGATGATAGCTAAGTAACCGCACAACAAGTAAATTCAAGGGCGCACAGTCTATCTTATTTTTGATATCCATACTACCGTTAGGTGATAGTAGTATGGGAAAATGAACAAGTATTGGTGCTAGACAAGTGATACTTATTGCCCAAGCTCTTGTCTAATTAAGCAATCATTAACAAAAGTTAATTGGCTTAACGCTAGGCTATTCATTTTATTCAAGTCAGGCAAATTAGTGTAACAACAGTGACAATAATAAAATATTACCCTATTGACGTTGCTGGATTTTATCTGTTGAGCAGCATAATATGGATTGAGAAGGGTGGAATAAATGACAGCTCGTATTGATTATTGTTAAACTAAAAAAATGATAGAAATATAATAAGGTCTGCTTGTGTATACAAAGAGTAAATTACCACAATTGGATAATGAATTGCTAGCTAGTTATGAGCAAAGCTTAGGGATCGAAGTGATTAATAAAATGTTCGATTTATACAGGCAACAATCATTGATTTATCTTACTGATATTGAAGCAGCTTTACTGAATGATAGCACTGACTTATGGCAAGAACATTGCCATAAAATGAAAGGTGCTACGGCTAGTGTTGGTTTAAGGTCTTTACATGCACGTTTAGTGATGATGGAAAAATCTACTGATTGTTCAATGAAAAAAGCCCAGCAGCTAGCTGAGCTTAATATTCATAACCAACGGGCTATTGCTGATTTTAAAGACTGGCTAGAAGGCCTTTAATCTTCTATTAGCTTATTCAGCTGTACCAACAAAGCGATAACCCTCACCATGGATTGTGTTGATTAATTCTGGTGTTTCAGGAAAAGATTCAAAGTGCTTTCTTAGTCGGCGTATGGTGACATCGACGGTTCGGTCATTACTACGTAGGTCTCGACCTGTCATCTCTTTAATGAGTGCTTGCCTTGTGACAATTTGACCAGCATTTTTAATTAATAATTTTAGTGCTCTGTACTCACCACGAGGAATGGCAATAATAGTGCCATTTGGCGAAGTCATTTCACGAGAATTACCGTTTAAAGTCCAATTATTAAAGGTAGTTATAGCTTGCTCTGTTTCATCATCGCTACTTGTTTGACCAATACGATTAAGAATGTTGCGTGCCCTAATTGTTAGCTCTCTTGGATTGAATGGCTTAGTTAAATAGTCATCAGCACCAATTTCTAGCCCTAGAACTTTATCAATATCGCTATCGCGCCCAGTTAAAAATATTAACCCTAAATTTTTATTGTTAGCTAGCTCTCTGCCAAGTAATAAGCCATTTTTTCCTGGTAAGTTTATATCCATAATAACAAGATTTATTGCTTGTTGGTTGAGCATTGTTGCCATGCTTTCACCATCAATAGCTTCAAACACTTGATAGCCTTCGGCTTCGAACAAGCTACGTAAGTTAAAGCGTGTTACGTCTTCATCTTCAACAATGAGGATTTGATAATTTTCCATGTTATTTCCGTTGCTCTAAAAGGATGATTAACGCTTAATTGCTCCATGTTAACTAAGTACGTATTAAATAACAATAATGTTGCATACATAATAAATTATTTTCTTATACTTACGACTTAGCAATCAAGACAACAGGAATTGTGATGTCAAAGCTTGTTCCATTGCCTGCACTTGAATAGAAATCAATTTGACCGTTTAACGCTTGAGTTACTAGATTATAGACTAAGTGCAGGCCTAAGCCACTGCCACCACTGCCTCGTTTTGTTGTGGTAAAAGGGGCAAAAATCCTCGTTTTAATACTATCATCTATGCCTATACCATCGTCTTTATAGTTAATATGTAGCTGTTGACTCAAATACATAATAGAAATTTTTATATGGCCGGTAGTTTGCTTTTCAAACCCGTGAATAATCGAGTTGATTATAAGGTTAATAATAATTTGGTTCAAAGGTCCCGGTTTACTCTCTACCACCAGTTGCTCTAAACACTCTAGGGTGACTTTTATTTGCTTTTCATTAAGTTTTGCTCTGAGTGTCATTATGACTTCTTCAAGTAGCTCTTTCACGTTAAATTGATGTGTTTCAGAGCTTGATTGATTCACAGCAACTTTTTTAAAGCTGGAGATTAGCTTTGCTGCCCGCTCAAGATTGCGATATATAATACTTATGTTTTCTTGGCCTTGAATTAAAAACTTCTTCAACTGACTCGATTTTAAAGTTTGATCCTCAAATGCTTGTTTGATTTCGTTTAGTTTATCTGCCATCAATGAAGAGGCGGTAACCCCTAACCCTATAGGTGTGTTAACCTCATGGGCAATGCCAGCAACCATATCTCCTAAAGAAGCCATTTTTTCATTTTCAACCAGCCGTCCTTGAAATTGGTGCAATTTTTCTAAGGTTGAAAGTAACTCCTGGTTGGATTCTTTTAAGGCATCTGTTCTGGCTGTTACCTTACTCGTTAGGTTGCTGTTTTCTATAATGGCTTGTTGGTGTTGCTCATCTTGTTTTGTTATGTGTTTTTGAGTTCTATTTAGTAAGATGTTGATATTTTGAGTTAAAATATCAAGTTCAATTAACTCAAGTTTATCTAACCTTTGGCTATAATCCTTACTTTGAGATATTTGCTGAATTGATTCAGTAATAGTGCGAATAGGCTGGTTAATATTTTTTTGAATAGTAAAGGCTAAAAAGGTATAAGTTGCTATTCCAAAAGCAAAAAACAGTAAGGCTATATACGTTGTTTTTTCAATAAAAATGTCTACGTCTTTCAAGTTTGATTGGATATATAAGTAACCATAAACTTGTTGGTTTTGCTCTATTTTAACAATAAGCTCTAGGTAGTTTTTTTGATAGTTAATTTGACTGAGCTTGTTAACTTCAGTCATTTTATTTGGGATGGTGGGGTAATAAATACTTTTATTAAAACCGGTATAGAAGCTAGCGGGTTGGTTATTATTGCTAATGTAGACATGTATATAATTAATGTAGGGAGCGGTAATGGATTGTTTTAATTTTTCCTTTAGTTTTCTGTGGGCGTCTTTGTTGTTTTCTACTAAATAAGGCAGGCTTAGCTGTGCTAAAGCATTAGCCCAAGAGGTAGTGTTTTGCTCTAGATGATATCTCTCTCGTTCTTGGGCAATAAAAATAGTACTGATTAAGATAGTTAACAGTACGAATGTTGTTACTACTAAAATACTGCTTAGCAGCAGCCGACGACTAGAGGTAAAGTTAATTTTTGAGTTCATAGCTTTACAATCGTTGAAAAAAGTTGATATTTCAAGTTTACGAGCTAATTTTTAAGACAATAATAAATGTTAAAGCCTTGGCTATTTATCAGTGCCTTCGGTGCACCTATGTTTTGTTTCATTATCGGTAAGTATTGTAAAAAGCTATTGGCAACCACAGTTATGTCAGCTTTGCTTGCCATATAAGTGTTGATATCTTGTAGAAAATCTTCCGTGGCTTGATAGCTTGTTTTTATTCCTTGATGGAAAGGAGGGTTAGAAACAATATGCTGAAATTTTCCTGCTACCTTAGATAAACTGTTGGAAGCAAAAACATCACCAGATAAATCATTAAGTGCCAGTGTTTTCTTCGCTGAAGTGATTGCTAGTGCGCTAACATCAAGTAATGATAGTTGTGTTTGCGGGAATTTCTTACCTACAAAACAACTGATAACGCCTGCACCACAGCCAAAGTCTAATACTTTTCCCTGCATGGTTTGTGGTAAATTATTCAATAACAGCGCTGTGCCAACGTCGAGTTTCTTTTGGCTAAAAACACCGGGTAATGACGCAATAATCAGTTCAATACCATTAACGTTAATTTGATAGTTTTTAAACCAGTCATTAAGGTTGAAAGGCTTGTTGATACGTTCTGAATTAGCAATACCTGCAAACACTAAGCAGTGACGAGCTGCATCTATCTTTTGGCAGTGGCTCAAAAAATGTTTTGTCAGTTTTGGGGTTGATTGTACGCCACCTTTTTTCTCGCCCACCAAAAAAATTTTAGCATCAATGAGTAAGTAGGGAGCAATCATAGCAAGGGTGAAGGCAAGCTCATCTTTGCTTTTAGGAAAGCTAATGATGACGAGATCGTGCTTTATTTTACTTTTATACTCACTGGTAAAACTCGTGGTAACTTTGGTTTTAAGTTTATCGTTAATCGTCAGGTAATCAATAAAGTTACTGTTATAACAACTAATATTAGCACTGGGGTTATCGGCTAAGTAGCTTTCAATAAAGCCATCCGCCATCAAGTTAATAAAAAGGGGGGTGCTGGCAGATAATAGTTCGCTATTACGCAATAACACTTGGCTGATATTTGAAAAAGACATAAAGAGAATAGCTGTGAATAAGATAGAAGATAGTATTCTACGTTATTCACTCTTTAATCAACAATTAGATTTTTTCAACATTGACAAAAAAGCCATAAAAATGCTTAAATAGCTTTGTCCCTAATTCTAACTTTGTGGTTTTTTATGCCATGAGGTTCTAAAGGGGCCAGAAGAGGAGCGTTAACCAGGTAATTATCATTGTTTTGGCTGAGTAAATTATTAGTCCAAACACAGAGATCAAACTCTACTGATGATAATGAGGGGGATTAACGCCGAGGTAAATACTTCTTTGATGGAGTATTTATCGGTCGTTTTCTTAATAGGTTATTACCTAATAAGTGTGGGCTGAATCCCAACGATTGTCACTGTTACTAACCCGGTATATTGAGTTAGTAATCGAGTGGAGAGCTTCTGGCCTTTGCATAAAAGCCAGTAATCACCTCAAACGGTGTTTAGCTCGGCTTGAAGTGAATGCCTACAAGTTCTCCGAGCTATCATCTGCGTAAGCAGGAAATATGAGTTCGAGAGCAATGAATCTAAAATCATCTAACAATGTAATTGACCAACATCTTGACGGAAGTGATCTTGATGCTTGTCCTTTGTGGACTGCGTTAGTTACCCCTTTTCTTGAAAACGACACAGTAGACTTTGATAGTCTAAAACGAATTGCCACAGCGCAAGCACAAGCAGGTAATGGTTTACTTTTACTGGGCAGTACTGGTGAAGGCCTTGCACTCACTAGTGAAGAGCAGCTGAGTATTGTCGAGTTTGTTTGCAATTTGCAATTGAATACGCCGTTAATGGTCGCCGTGGGTGGCTATAATCTTCCAGAGCAAATTAACTGGATAAATCGCTGTAACAATTTAAATATTGATAGTTACCTCCTTGGTACACCACTTTATGCAAAACCCGGTGTTGTTGGGCAAACATATTGGTTTAAAGCGTTATTAGATGTAGCAAAGTTCCCTTGCATGTTGTACAACGTACCGTCTCGTAGCGGGGTCGAAATTCCTGTTGCGACTGTGCAAAGTTTACAAGATCACCCAAATTGTTGGGCGATGAAAGAAGCCAGTGGTGATGTAAATCAATTCCTTAATTATCGCCAGCATTGTCCAAATATAAGCCTATACAGTGGCGAAGATGCCATGTTGCCATATTTAGTGCCAGCGGGCGCAAAAGGGCTAGTCTCTGTCTGTGCGAATGCTTGGCCTGAAGCAACTAATATCTATGTAGACATGTGTTTAGATAGACCCTGTGTAGCGTCTCAAGCACAGGATATTTTCCCATTATGGAATAATGCCATTACGGCACTTTTTTCTGTCGCTAACCCCATTCCTGTAAAAGTATTAATGCAGCATCAGCAAGTGATAAGCAGTGCGTTATTAAGGGCGCCATTAACTCACCTTGAATTAACGGATAACACTGAATTACAGGTTCTTGATGAACAAATCAACCAATGGTTAGCCAATGTTAACCAATCTTCTATAAATACAATTGAAAATAGGAATATCGCATGAACTGGCAAGATGTTATAGCACAGTTAGAAACTGGTGAGCTACGTGCAGCAAATCAAGATGAAAACGGCAATTGGCATGCTAATGTTAAAGTAAAACAAGGCATCTTAGCGGCCTTTAAAGCAGGAGTTAATATTAGCTTTGATGGAAATTATCAAGGTTTTGTTGATAAAAATAACTTACCTGCTCGTCAGTTTAGTCCAGAAGATGGCGTGCGTTTAGTACCCGGTGGTTCATCGGTACGTGCAGGCGCTTATGTTGCAGAAGGCGTTATTATTATGCCACCCGCATATATTAATGTTGGTGCCTTTGTTGATAGTGGCACCATGGTTGATAGTCATGCGTTAATTGGTTCATGTGCGCAAGTTGGTCGTAACGTTCATGTTAGCGCGGCTGTGCAAATTGGTGGTGTGCTTGAGCCTATTGGCGCAAGCCCTGTTATTATCGAAGATGATGCTTTCTTGAGTGCTGGCGTTGTTGTTGTTGAAGGCATTGTGGTGAAAAAAGGTGCCGTTTTAGCACCGGGTGTTTCATTGTCAAAATCAGTACCCGTATATGACTGTGTTAACCAAGTGATGCGTGAAAAAGGCGCTGAAATTCCTGAGCGTGCTGTGGTAGTACCGGGTACTCGTCCTGTTAAAGGTGAATGGGCACAAACACAAGGGTTAAATATGGCCTGTGCGCTTATTGTTAAATACCGTGATGAGCAGAGTGATGCGTCATTAGAGCTTGAGACTATTTTGAGATAAATATTATGACCACACGACCCACTTGGTTTGATACCAGTATTGAGGACTCTTTAGTTGCGCATCAATCTCCTGAAGATGAGCAAGGCTATTTTGTTTACCAGCTAGATGCTTTGAAAAAGCATCTAGCGCAATTGCAGCAACAAGATGTGATTAAACTATGGTTTGCTGTTAAAGCAAACCCATTATCAAAAATTATACAAACTTTGGATAGTGAAGGGTTTAATTTTGATGTTGCCAGCTCAGGTGAGCTTACGCAGGTGTTGACACAAGGTATCAGTCCTGATCGTGTGTTAAATACGGGTCCTGCTAAGTCAAAGCAACAGCTTGAAGCCTTTGTGAAACAAGGTGTTAAAACTTATGTGGTGGAAAGCTTGAATCAGCTGAATTGGCTAAATGAGGTGATTACTGCGCAAGCAGTAGCTGAAAAACCAACTGTATTGCTGAGAGTGCAACTGCAATGGCCTGAAGGTGAAAAAAACCCTTTAGGTGGTAATAGCTTAACGCCTTTTGGCTTGTCGGTAGATGAGTGGAAAAAAGTGAGGGTTAGTGATTACCCTGCCTTAGATATATCTGGCTTACATATTTTTCAGTGGGGCAATATGCTCAGTAATGAAAAAATGTATTCCTTGTGGGGGCAAATGATTTCACCCTTGACCAAGCTTGCAGCTAATATTGGTATGAAGCTTAAAATCCTCGATTTAGGTGGTGGCTTAGGGATTGATTATTTAGGTGATAAAGCAAAGGAAGGTCATTCTTTATGTTGGCAAAAAATTATTGCTGACTTGGCTGATATAAAGTCGCAATCAGGCGTTGAAGAACTCTGGCTAGAGCTTGGTCGTTTTGCTGTCGCTGAGTGTGGCTATTATGTGGTACCAGTGGTTGATAGAAAGGTAAATTATAACCAAGAGCAATTGGTTTTAGCGGCGGGTATTAATCATATTATTCGTCCTGCTATCACAGAGCAACCCTTTCCTGTGAGCCTGTTACGAAATTCTCATGTAGGTGAACAGGCTTTTGATATTCATGGCCCTTTATGTACCAGTATGGATAAGTTAGGCCACTTATCACTACCAAAAGATGTCAATGTTGGTGACAAATTAGTATTTGGCTATTGTGGTGCTTATGGCTTTACTGAAAGTATGCCTTTTTTCTTATGTCACCAATTGGCAGCTGAATATGTTATTGAAAATGATCAAATGCTTGAAGTACGAGCTGCGAAACCCGCTAGCTCTTACCTAGCTTAGAATGTGGAAAATATTATGAATACCTTTAAAAAAAGTATTATGCACGTAGGGGAGATGGCGAGTGGCGCTAAGCTTACTGTGCCAGTTTACACCTTTGAATGCCAAGAAATTAAAGCGCCGAATGTCTATATTCAAGCGAATATGCATGGCGCAGAAGTTCAAGGTAATGCAGTTATTTTTCAGTTGCTTGAGTTATTAAAAGATTGTGATATTCAAGCAAATATTACCCTGGTTCCTTATGCTAACCCTGTGGCTTGTAATCATAAAAATGGCGAATATACCTTAGGTCGTTTTGACCCTATTACCGGTGTGAACTGGAATCGCATGTACCACTTTGATGAATCCGTTATCGCACCATTTGCTCAGGACCATATCGATGATTGTGAAGCAGTTATTCAGGCTAAGTTTCAGCAGTTATTATTAGATCAAATCGAGCAAAAGTTAGATCATAATATTTGGGGGCTTACAACAGGACAGCGTATTGCATATCAACTTCAGCGTATGGCACACCAAGCCGATTTGGTATTGGATTTACACACAGGCCCAATTTCCAGTAAGCATCTCTATTGCCCTGAATATACAAAAGAAAGCGCCAATTATTTTGATATTCCTCATACAATCTTTATCCCGAATGATTTTGATGGTGCAATGGATGAAGCAACTTTTTGCCCATGGTGGAGTTTGCAACAGGCTTATAAAGCATTAGGACGAAATTTTGTTATGGGTCAGGGAGCATTTTCCAAAGAAAGCTTTACCGTTGAACTTGGCTCTCAAGAACAAATTGATTTAGCCGTTGCTCACCAAGACGCGTTGGGGATTTTAAGTTATCTGCAGTATAAAAAAGTACTTAATAGTACAAGTTTCACACCGAAAAAAATGACTCGTTATGCATGTTATCTTAAGGATTATAAAGCGTTATATGCACCGATGGGGGGAATGGTAGATTATTTAGCAGGGTTTGGTAAACCATTACCAGCAGGAGAGCCTTTAGCCCGTATTTTGCGAATGGATAACTATGGTGATGGTGATCCACTTCACCACGTTAGCCTTGATAGGCAAGTATTGCCTATTCTTCATTTTGCTTCAGCTAGTGTTAATCAAGGCACGGAGCTTTATAAAGTTTTTAGTGATTACTTTGAACTGTAGCGATACTGCTTGGTGTTAAGTAAACGTGATATTATTAACTCTGTTTTAAGCAACGTTAGTAGCTTACCAGTATGCTTCTTTATTGAGTTACAGGGGGTGTTATTTCCTGAACTCGGATAATAAAAGGAAAACCAGAAACCCTCTGTTAGTATAAGGGGTAGGTAAGCTAGTGCTCAATTTTATGCGAAACATAGGGGGAGGATATAAGTTTTTTGGCTCATTTCATCCTAGATAAACCTAGCCCTATTATATTATCAATTTATCTGTTACATTATCACACTTGTTTATTCTGTTATATTATCACATTATATTTCTGTTTTCGTTTACTTATGTTTAGTGCTTCTTTTAGTCATCAACCAATATTAAGGCTCACTCTTCTTGTGCTGTTTTTTTGGATATTTTCATTAATATCTCATTACACTCATGCTGAAGTGGCAATACAGGTTGAATCTGATATTCAATGTCATTTCTGCCAAAATGTGCTAGCGCGACTAGATGTCGCTTTGTTGCAGACACCTATTAGTCAACGAGTACAGTTTCTTCTTGTTGATAAATTTCAATGCTCGCCGCTTTTCACCAAACCTCAACTGAGCCCGCAGTTGAGGGCACCACCCAAGATAAAGCACTGTCAAACACACATTTTTAAAATTTAATATAAGGGTTATGTAATGCAATTTAATAAAGCGATGATCGCTATAGCGGTTTCTTCTTCTTTCTTTTCTAGTGCTATGGCACAAAATATTAGTGGTCAAGTACTGAATTCTCAAGGGGTACCAGTTGTTAATGCCAAGGTGCATTTAGATAAAGAGCAAGGGCATGTATTTACCGACAGTACGGGTCGATTTAAGTTTGTTGAGGTAAATAAAGGTATTACGGAATTACACGTAAGTGCGGCAAATTTCAATCATTACAATGAACAAATTACTATTACCGAAAAGGATCTCAACGGCCTTGAAATAGTATTAGCCTCTACGGTGATGGAGATCATTGATATACATGCTACACCATTACATTCTTCTGCTATAGAATCGGCATTGCCCATCAACGTAATCGCTAATGATGAGCTTCGCATGAAGCAGTCTTCAACACTTGGCGAAACACTAAAAAATGAAGTGGGTGTTCATTCTAGCTATTATGGGCCGGTATCCAGTACTCCTATTATTCGAGGGATGGATGGTCCGCGAGTTTTAATTACTCAAAATGGTTTAGATGTTGGTGATGCTTCTCGTGTCGGTGCTGATCATGTCGTTTCTAGTGAGACAAGTACTTCCACGCAAATAGAAGTGCTACGAGGCCCTGCAACGTTATTTTATGGCAGTGGCGCAATCGGGGGGGTGGTCAACGTTGTTGATAATCGCGTACCAACCAACAGTGACACAAGTGTCGAATACCAAGCACAACACAATAGTGTTGCTGATGAAAATGAAGCGTCTTTTTCATTAAATACCGGTAATGAAGAATTTGCTTTACATTTAGATGGTTTTTGGCGTGAAGCCAATGATTATGATATCCCAGGTTATGCATCATTGGACGAAGATCACGAAGATCACGAAGATCACGATGAAGATCATGACGAGCATGACGAGCATGACGAGCATGACGAGCATGACGAGCATGAAGGCGAAAAAGGCACGTTAGCCAACAGTGCTTCCAAATCGTCAGGTTTCACTATTGGTACTAGTTACTTATTAGATAATGGTTTTATTGGTTTTTCTTATGGTCGATTAGATCGTGAGTATGGTATTCCTGGCCATAGTCATCATGGTGAAGATGCTCATGATGAACACGAAGATGAATTAGAGGATCACGATGAAGAAGAGCATCATGAAGAAAATGTTTATGCTGATTTAAAGCAAGACAGATTTCAAATGTTAAGCGATGTTTATTTTGATGATCAATTATTAAATCGATTAGCCACTAAATTTTCTTATACTGATTATCAACATCATGAAATTGAAAATGATGAAATTGGGACAACGTTTAAAAATCAAAGCATAGAGGCACGTGCCGATATCTATCATCAAGAGATGAATGGTTGGAATGGTGCTTGGACTTTACATTTTAAAGACAGCGATTTTGAGGCGCTCGGAGAAGAAGCTTTCACACCCGCTTCATCAACAACCTCACTCGCCTTTGCTTGGTTAGAAGAAAAGCACTTAAGTGAGCAGGTGTTGTTACAATTAGGTGCACGTGTTGAGCATATTGAAATGAAGCCCATGGCTATGGCCGAAGAGCATCATGACGATGAACATCACGAAGAAGATGAGCACCATGAAGAAGAGCATCATGAGCTTGAAACACAAGATTTTACACCGATTAGTGCATCACTTGGTGTAGTGTGGGATTATCAAAAGGGTTATAATTTAGGGTTTTCTGCAGCATTTTCTCAGCGTGCTCCCTCGGCAGCAGAGCTTTTCTCAAATGGCGCTCATATTGGTACAAACACCTTTGAAGTTGGTGCTTTGTATGACGTAGAACTGCATGATGATCATTTAGATATTGAAGTAGGTGAGCAAGAGCTTGAACTTGAAACTTCTTACAACCTAGACCTGACTTGGCGTAAATTTGAAGGTGACTTTGGCTTTATTGTCAGTGCTTTTTATAATCATGTTGACGATTACTATTACCAGAAAAATACTGGATTTTTCATGGATGATGGTCATGAAGAGCATGACGAGCATGATGAGCATGATGAGCATGACGAGCATGATGAGCATGAAGAGCATGATGAGCATGATGAAGAAGGTTTACCGGTATTTGTGTACCGTCAAGCTAACGTTGATCTTTACGGTGTAGAAGCCGAATTTGTTTATCAAGTTAATTCATCGTTAAAAACAACGGTCTTTGGTGACTATATTCGTACCAAGTTATCTGATGGAGGCAATTTGCCGCGTATTCCACCCATGCGAATTGGTACTCAGTTTAATTTCCAAGCAGATAGTTATAGTGCTGAGTTGTCAGTAAGTCATTACTTCAAACAAGATGATATAGCTGCGTATGAAACTGAAACTGATAGTTATACAATAGTTGATGCACATGTAAACTATTACTTGACAGGGCTGGGGGATGATACGGTGATATTTATTAAGGGTAGTAACCTTACGGATGCAGATGCACGTGTGCATTCATCATTTTTGAAAAATAAGGCGCCATTACCAGGGCGCAATTTAACGCTCGGTATTCGAGGAAGTTTTTAGTTTAATCGCTATTAAAGAGTCGCTTAAGTGCAACAATCCTTATTGATAGAAAAATACCTTCTTGACTTGCAGCGTGTAAGTCAAGAACTTCAGGCTCCTGTGCTTGATCTTGCCTGTGGTCGGGGAAGAAATGGCTTATATTTATTACAACATGATATACCAGTCACCTTTGCCGATATCAATAATGAGGCACTTGAGCACGTTAAACTCAACATTGGGTCTATTAATGCCAATAAACAGGATATTGCTCAATATTGGCAAACCGATTTTGAGCAAGAACCAATATTATCATGCAATAACTCACATCCATTACATGGCAAATTGTTTTCCGCAATTATCGTTTATCGTTATTTACACCGCCCGTTATTTGAGCATATTAAAGCCTCAATAAAACCAGGAGGAATACTTATTTACGAAACGTTCACAGAGCAGCAGGCTCAATTTGGGCGGCCTAAAAATCCAGACTACTTACTAAAACCTAATGAACTTACTAATATTTTTGCTGGCTGGAAAATATTGCATAGTTTTGAAGGGGTTGTTGAGCCATCTGTAACAAATAATGTTAAACAAGCCATTGCACAAATAGTTGCTATTAAGCCTATTTAACTCATTTCAATACCAGTTTCCCCATAAAATATGACCTAGCGCAATGATAACTAAACTATGCTAATAGAAGGTTTGCTAGATTGAAATTCTGAGCATAATATAATCAAAGGCATGCGCAAAAAAGCAACATTTTTCAGTGGTATCCATAAGAATAGCTAGCTTTTAAACGACTTAAAGTGAGAAAACTATGGGGCGTGATATATCAGAGCAAGATTTTAGTGCCGATGATTATGAGCAATTTAATCATCGCATTCATGATCAGCTTGATGAACTCAATCAAGTCATGGCTAGACCTGAATTTGGCACGGGTGAACTTTATATCGGTGCAGAATTAGAAATATACTTAATGGATGAGCAGCAGCAAGTTAGTCCTGTAAATCTAGAGCTTCTAGCACTACTTGATGATGAGCAATTTCAAACAGAGCTGAATAAATATAATATTGAGCTTAATTTACAGGCGGTTAAGGCAAGAGGTAAGCCGTTTAGTAAACTTACTCAAGAGATAATCACAAAGTTTGTTCATTTAAATACTGCGGCAGCAAAATTAGGTACCAGACCTGTTGCCATTGGTATTTTGCCTACGCTTAAAGAGCAGCACTTATCTAATGACTATATGACAAATCTCGGCCGTTATAAGTTGTTAGCAAGAGAATTAAGCAAGTTAAGAGGACAGCCCTTTCATATTAAAATAGACGGTGATGAGCCCGTCGACTTTTATACTTCCGAAGTTTGCGCAGAAGGAGCAAATACCTCGTTTCAAGTACATCTTATGACTGCAAAAGATAAGTTTGCTGACATTTTTAATGCTGCGCAGTTAACCTTGCCCATGTCTTTAGCTATTGCAGCTAACTCTGGTGTTTTATTAGGCAATTGCGCATGGGACGAAACCCGAGTCGCTTTGTTTAAGCAATCAACAGATAACCGTACTCCAGATTGCAATAATTGGCGTGAGCCAGCACGAGTCACTTTTGGACATGGTTGGATCAGAAAAGGGGCTTGGGAATTATTTTCAGAAACGGTAAACCTTTATCAGCCTATTATGCCCCAGTTGTTTCAACAAGATCAGTCAAGTGAAGGCGAAAATCCTGAGTTGGCAGAGCTTGATTTTCATATGGGCACCACTTGGCCATGGAATCGACCAATATATTCTGCGGCGGGTAATGGTCATGTGCGAATAGAATTTAGAGCACTACCGGCCGGGCCAACTGCGCTAGATATGGCTGCAAATGCGGCCTTTACTATCGGAATGGCGGTAGGCTTGTCCGATAAAATTGAACAATACCTTTCTCGAATCCCTTTTCAGTTTGCTAAATACAATTTTTATCGGGCGGCAAAAAAAGGTTTAGATGCCACAATCTTATGGCCACAAAATTATCAAAACAAGCCTGTTGAAGTGCCGATTAGAAATGTAATTGATGACATGTTACTAGTGGCAAATGACGGATTAACAACTTTAGGTGTAGACAGAAAAGAGCGGAAAAAATACTTGCAGATTATCCAAAAACGCTTATCTGCAGGAATAACGGGCGGCAGTTGGGCTAAACAAACTTTGCGTCAGCTTCGAAAATCGCTAGCCAACGATGAAGCATGTGAACAAATGTTAGCCATGTATTATCAAAATCAATTATCGGGTCATCCTATAAGTGAGTGGGAGCAGTGCTGGCGATGAGTACATTTATTAATAAAACCACCTATTATGGAGAAGCTGATGTGAATGCAATGGCTGATACGCCATTAGAATTTTTACGACAACTGAGTGGTTTATGCATTTTTGATATTCAAGGGCATGATACGAGTCGTACACGTGTGATGACCACCTTGATCCATGGAAATGAGCCATCAGGGTTTATCGCTTTACATCAATGGCTGCTGAAGAAAATAACACCAGCGGTCAATATGCGCTTTATTGTTTGTAATATTGAAGCTGCTCAACTTTCACCGGAGTTTTCCCATCGTTATTTGCACGCAGGGCAAGATTTAAATCGTTTTTTTTCTGTGGCTATCAGCAATGCTGCAATAATTGATAGAGCCCAAAAAATTAAGCTAGCAGCTATGGCAGTTAACCCCGAGGCTGTGGTTGATTTACATAATACTTCAGGCTTAAGCCCTGCTTTTGGTGTTGCCATTGATAATAATGATCAAACACTTGACTTAATTTCGTTATTTACTAACAAAGTGATATTAACGGGGTTGCGAGTTGGCGCTATTATGGAGCAGTATTTTACCGCGCCGATTGTCACCATTGAATGCGGTGGGGCAGGGCAACTACAGTCTCATCAGCTGGCTTATGCGGGCTTAAAAAAATTTTCAATGGCAACTAATATTTTTGACCGCCATGCTAGCCAAGTAGATATTCATCTGCACCCTTGCCGTGTTGAATTACTACCAAGTATTAGCGTTGCTTTTGGTCATAACCACTTGCCTACTGCCGATGTGACTTTGCGCGAAGATGCAGAGCAATTAAATAATCAACTCACGCCAAAGGGCGAGTTTATCGGTTGGTATGAGGGGAGTGACAAATTGCCATTTACAGCCAAAGATGAACAAGGCAATGAGCAGTTAGACGCTATGTTTAGCCTGCAAAATGGCTGTATTTTTACCAAGCAATCTTTGCAAATATTTATGGCGACAACCGATCCTGATATCGCCACCTATGACTGCCTATTTTATGCCACGATAGAAGGGGGGTAGTTATTTTAACCGGATTCCATCTTTCTCAATCGTAAGTTTGCCATTTTTCAATAAATTTCCAACCGTTGCTTTAAAGGTTTTTTTACTCACGCCTAACGTTCTTTGAATTAACTCTGGCGCGCTTTTATCGTGTAGAGGAAGGAAACCATCATTTTTCTGTAAAGCATTGAGTAATTTATCGGCAAAGTTGTTTACTTTATTTTTGCTACCACGAGTTAGAATAAGATCTAAGCGACCATCTTCGCGCACTTGTTTAATATAGCCATCAATTTTTTTACCAATACGCAATGGTTGGAAAATTTCATTATCGTACAGTAAACCCCAATGTAAATCGTTCACTATGGCTTTAAAACCTAAGTCAGTTTTGCCACCAATTATCAATTTTACCTTGTCACCTTGCTGATATTCAGCAGGCCAAATATCGATAAACTTATCGAGTTTGCTTGAAGCGGCAATACGGTCTGTATGTTGATCTAGAAAAATGCGTACTAAGTAATATTTACCTACTTCCATTTTAGTGTGCTGTTGGTTATATGGAACGAGTAAATCTTTTGGTAGTCCCCAGTCTAAAAATGCGCCCATCTTATTTACTTGCACAACTTTTAATGAAACAAACTCACCTACTTGACCAAGGGCTTTTTCAGTCGTAGCAACAAGCCTGTCAGCAGAGTCATTATAAATAAAAACCTCAATACTTGTTCCAACCTGGCAGCCACTTGGCACATATCTATTGGGTAATAAAATTTCACCCAAATCACCACCGTCAAGGTAAATACCGTTATCAGTTACCGCAATAGTAAGGAGAGTATTGTATTTTCCTATCTCAACATTAGAAAGATCGGTTGATTGTTCGCTTGAGTTTGTCATTGATAGTGCCATTTAATAGAGAATGAAATCAGGTGCTAGTTTACCCGATTCTAGGACGCTTCACTAACTTTTTAATAAACTGCTCAGCGGCAATTTTTGTCGCTATATATTCACTATGTCGTAAATGTAGTAAATCGGCAATTTTGCGAATAATGTGCTCCTCAATGCTGGCTAACTCGCCGTCAGCATAAGCCACTTGCCATAATAGCGTGACAATTGTTATACGTTCATCTAATGAATAGTGCTGATTAAGTTTAGAAGTGAATTGGTAAAAATCATTAGCATTTTCACTTAAGACAAATGCTTGCTCTAAAATGTTGTTAACCTCTTGTGTATTTAGATTAAATTTTTCAGTCAAAATTATAGTCAATTGGTTTTGTTCGGTTTCGGTGAAAACGCTATCGGCTCGCATCACTTCACATAACAACACGGCACAAGCAATTTCTACAGAGAGCTCATTGTTTTTTTCATTATCATCTTGAGCTAATAGAGTATTAAAAAAATTACTGATTTTATCTAGCATGGTATCTCCTTGGCAGTACCTAAATTCAAGTGAATAGGTGGTTAATTTGCCAATTTAAATTTTGGAACAGTTTAATAAATGGTGAAATAAACTAAAGGTTTATTCAATGGTTCAGTTTATGATATTTAAAGAGAAAAAACAGTTACAATAAAATTCTTTATATGTCGTTGGTTTTAAAGGCTAAAAAAACTTTTTATGCTTTTACTTGGTGTTTTTCACCAACAGGCACACATTTTGTAATACACAGTTACAACTTTGTAGTATTTCGTAGCGGTATTTTCGTTATGATCTAGGCTATAAAGTGCGGTAACTGCCTTTAGTTGCCTATATCTGAATAATCTGAAGAAAATATAAACACATCACTTGAATTCAAGAGGGATAAAATAGTGGCCAGTAAAAAACAAATTATAATACCTATTGCCATTTTAGCAGCTGGAATAATTGCTTTGATCGGTTTTTCTAGTATGAAAAAGCCGCCAGAAGAAAAAGAAAAAGTAGATACAACGCCTATCGTTGCCGTTGAAAAAATTGTCGTAGCGCCCATGACCTTACATGTAGGTTCGTATGGCGTAGTAACGCCTAAGTATGAAACCATGTTAGTGGCACAAGTTAGCGGCGAAATTGTTGAATTAAATGATGTTTTTGTGCGTGGCGGTTTAGTGAAAAAAGGTCAATTACTTGCTCGTATTGATCCCAATGATTATCACGCAGCCTTGATTGATGCACAAGCGACTATGGCTTCGGCGAAAGCAGCCTTAGAGCAAGAAGTTGCCCAAGGTAAAGTTGCAGAGCGTGAGTGGAAACAGATTACTGATTCATCACCTACAGAGTTAAGTTTACGTAAACCTCAATTGGCACAAGAGCTAGCTCGTGTAAAAGCGGCTCAAGCTTCAGTGCTTAGAGCTAAACGTAATTTGCAACGTACTGAAATAAAAGCGCCTTACGATGCCATGGTTGAAAGTCGTATGATTGGCCTTGGTTCATTTGTTGGTACTGGCACACAATTGGGTAAGTTATTGGGAACCGCAGTTGCTGAGATTCGTTTACCTGTTGCTGATAATCAGCTTCAATTTTTAGTTAATCAAGGTGAATTAGCTAAAGTTAAGCTCAATGGTACTTTTGCTGGACAGGCTGTACAGTGGCATGCCGATATAGCGCGTAGTGAAGGTGTTGTTGATGAAAAAAGTCGCATGAGTTACTTAGTGGCACAAATTAACGATCCTTATCATATTGTTTCAAAGGACGATGGAACCCCGCTAAGATTTGGCACTTATGTCAAAGCACAAATTATCGGTCAAGAAATTGCCAGTGCTAGCATGATCCCACGCTACCTTGTGGTGAATGATACGGTCGCTGTTTTAGACAGTGAATCTAAACTTCATTATGCACCTATTGACGTCGTGCGTCAGCAAGGCGGTAATGTTGTTGTTTCAAATGGTTTGCTTGATGGCGATAGATTGATTGTATCAGCATTAGATTACCCTGTTGATGGTATGAAATTAGCTTTAGCCAGTGATGTAGAGGACGCTGAACAGGAAGAAAGTAACGAAGACGAAACCCAAGTGGCTAATAATGGCAACGAAGGAGCATAGAGATGAATTCTCCTAATGAAACTAATTTGGATGCCCAAGCTTCAGCGAAAACTGTCGATACCAGCATTGATACTAATAAAGGGCTTATCGCTTGGTTTGCTCGCAACTCTGTTGCCGCCAATTTATTGATGGTGTTTATTTTAGTGGGCGGAATGTTGACCGCCTTTACTATTGATAAGCAAATGTTCCCGCAAGTTAAAATTAATTGGATATCGTATGCTGCGCCGTATCCGGGTGCTGCACCACAGGAGGTCGAAGAAGGGATCACCATAAAGATCGAAGAAGCCTTAGAAACAGTGCAAGGTCTTAAACGAGTTATTACTTACTCTAACCGTGGCTATTCTAATGGCTGGTTTGAAGTTGAATTAGACTATGATCCGCAAGTGGTTCTTGAAGAAGTTAAATCGGCTATCGACTCTATTCCTAGTTTTCCTGATGGTATGGAACGTATTAAAGTTGAGCGAGAAAAATTTCGCCAAGAAGTCATGTATATCAGTCTTTACGGAGATTTAACTAATACGGAACTAAAAGAGTTAGGACGAAATATTCATGATGAAATTCAACAGCTCCCTCAAATCAATATTTCAGAATTTTTCAGTGGCTTAGATTATGAAATTTCAGTAGAAGCGAGTAAAGATAAGCTCAGGGAATATGGGCTTAGCTTTAGAGATGTTGCCAACGCCGTGAGAAGTTACTCTCGAAATATGTCTGCAGGACAAATTCGCGCCGAGAACGGTTACATTAATTTACGCGTAGAAAACCAAGCCTATCGAGGTTATGAATTTGAGCAATTACCTGTTATTACCCTTGAAGATGGCACTAAAATTTTATTAGGTGATATTGCTACTGTTATTGATGGCTTCAAAGAAGGTCTCCAATATTCAAAATTTAACGGCAAAAACTCGGTCACTTTCTTTATAGGTGCAGCAGATAATCAAAGTATCACCGATGTGGCACAAATTGTTAAATCTTATGTTGCTAAAAAAGCGGCAGTGTTACCACAAGGGGTTATATTAGAGACTTGGGTAGATATGACCTACTACCTTGAAGGTCGCTTAAACATGATGCTAGATAACATGAAAAGTGGTGCGGTATTAGTTTTTTTAATGTTGGCACTATTTTTACGGGCACGTCTAGCATTTTGGGTCATGGTGGGCTTACCCGTGTGCTTCTTAGGCACCTTGTTGTTTATGCCAATGGAATTCATTGGTACTACTATTAATGTTATTAGCTTATTTGCCTTTATATTAGTACTTGGTATCGTGGTGGATGATGCCATTGTGATGGGGGAAAGTGCCCATGATGAAATAGAAGAGTATGGACATACAACCGACAATGTCATTCGCGGTGTTAAACGTGTCGCTATGCCAGCAACCTTTGGTGTATTAACTACCATGGCGGTGTTTGTGCCATTTCTTTTTGGTGATGGGCCATCGTCAGCTTTTGGTAAAGCCATTGGCTCGGTAGTTATTTTGTGTTTGATATTTTCTTTAATCGAATCAAAGCTTATTTTACCTGCTCACTTAGTTACCATGAAAGTGAAGAAGTTTAATCCTAAAAACCCACTAGATAGGTTACGTCGCTGGATTGATATTAAGTTAAAGAATTATATAGAGAATGTATATCGACCTACCTTAGCACTTTGTCTTGAGTATCGTTATGCCGTCTTAATGTTTTTTATTAGCTTAATGTTGCTGAGCGCAGGTTTATTTTCGGGTGGCTTCGTACGCTTTATTGGCCAACCAAAGATTCCCCATGACTTTCCCCGCGTAAGCATAGAGATGAATGTTGATGCTTCAGAAAAAGCAACGTTAGAAACTTTGCTTAATATTGAGCGTATGCTTTACAAAGTGGATAACGATATAGAAAAGCAGTATGGCCAAAGCATGATTTCGGATATGCAAGTTGATTTACGAAGCCGTACCAGTGGGCAAGTGATGGTAAAATTGGTTATCCCTAAAGAAAGGCCGATTAACACCTTTGAATTGGCGGATTTATGGCGTCAATCCATACCCAATTATCCGGGCGTTAAATCATTAAATATCAGCGATAACCTCTTTGGTGGTGGTCGTGATGATGGTGACATTGCCTTTAGCTTAGAAAGCCAAGATGATGCTCAGCTACTGGCGGCAGCAAAAACGCTAAAAGCTAAGCTTAATACACTTAAAGGTTTGGGAGACGTTAACGACTCACGTCAAACCAGTGCAAAAGAAGTACAATTGGCATTAAAACCGTTAGCCCATAGCTTGGGGTTATCATTGACTGAGATTGCTTCACAAGTAAGCTTTAGTTTTTATGGCTTAGAAGCACAGCGTATTTTACGTGATAGTGAAGAAATCAAGGTAATGATACGTTATCCGCTTGAGCAACGAAGTAGTGTCGGTCATGTTAATGATGTCATGATTCAAGCGCCAAATGGTGCTGAACTACCGTTATCTGAATTAGCAAAAATTACTTTAACTGATGGGGTTACTCGTATCCGCCGTGAAGATGGCAATCGAACTATTAATGTCTGGGCTAGTGTCGATGCCGAGCAGGTTGAACCCTTTGAGGTAGCCAAAGATATTCGTGATAATTTTATGCCAAAATTATTGAAAGAGTATCCTCAAGTGAAAAGTGAATTGTCGGGCAGTATTCAAGAAGAAATGGATGGTCTGGCCGATCAAATTCGTGATGGGTTAATTTCTTTTATGGTTATTTTTTCATTATTAGCAATTCCACTAAGATCCTACTCACAAGCAACTATGATTATGACGGTAATTCCATTTGGTATTATTGGCTCTGTTTTTGGTCACCTAATTTTAGGTATGGATCTTAGTATTTTGTCTATTTTTGGTATTTTAGCTGCCGCCGGTGTTGCTGTGAATGACTCTTTGGTTATGGTTGATTATGTAAACAATGCAAGAAAGCGGGGTGAACGTTTAAAAGATGCGGTAATTCATGCTGGTACCAAGCGTTTTAGAGCCATTTTATTAACATCGCTGACAACCTTTATTGGTTTAGTACCCATTATTTTCTTTGAAACCAGTGCGCAAGCGCAAATTGTTATCCCGATGGCTGTGTCATTATCATTCGGGGTGTTATTTGCCACTATTGTTACTTTAGTTTTTATTCCAAGCTTGTATATGATTATTGAGGATTTACGTAGCTTGTTTAGTCGCAAAAAGAAAAAGCAACAAAATAGTGATTTGGCTATAGAAGCAAAAGAGTTACCATCAAACTAGTTGCTGTCTATTTTTAACATAAAAAACCAACGTTTCGTCGGTGGTTTTTTTATGTCGTTAACGTTAATTCAATAAAACTGATAAGTAGCTAAGTTACTGAGCTAATCTAAGGTTATTACTTTTTTTTCAATGAATAAAGGTAAATGCTACCACCTCTGTACTCACCACGAGAGGATAAAAATACTATTTGATAGCCATCATGCGACCACTTAGGCTCGCTTATTCATTGATTTTAGACCGTATGAAATTGCCGATAAAATGTTAAAAAAATGCCTGTCACTGTTGCCAGTGGCAGGCATTTTATTTTAAAAGTAAATTGTTGAAACAAATAATCTTGGCTTCAACAATAGCTTATACTACTTATAGAAAACACTTATTAGAATTGGTTATAGCTTACTTGTAAGAAGTACTCTTTACCTGGTGTAGTGTAACCTGGTGCGGTTTCATAACTTTCATCGAAAATGTTATTAGCTTTAACTTGTAACTTCCATGTATCAGTTAATTGATAATTCATACTAATATCAATGGTATTATATGGGCTCAATGAAGAATTAGAGTAAGCATCAAAACGAGTACCCTGATATTTATAGGCGCCACTTAGGCTAACTTTATCCCAGTGATAAGTGGCTTCAAAGTTTGCTTTGTGTCTAGCTCGACGGCTTAGCTGGGTACCAGTATTTTTATCTTCAGTATCAGTATAAGCATAATTTGCTGATAGAGTAGCGGCATCTATACTCTTAGATACGTTCAGCTCTACACCTGCTATTTTAGCATCGGCAATATTAGCATAAGCGAAAGTAGTGTAATCATAATCAAGTAAATTTTCAAAATCTAAATGGAAATATGATAACTCCGCTTTTGCACCCAGAAAATCAGAACGTAGTAAAAACTCCCAACTTTTTGATATTTCAAGTTTAAGTTCTTCATTTCCAGACCAGCTATCATATAACTGATAAAAAGTAGGAGTTTTGAAGCCGGTACCGTAATTGATACTGGCAAATAATGTTTCACTAATGTTGTAACCAGCGCTGATATTGTAAGTTACTTCTGAGCCTGTATCCTGTACATCATTATATCGAACTGACAATTCAGTTAATAATGCATCCGATTCATAGAAAGCACCGACAAAGGCGCTGGCAGTGTTGCGAGATTGGTCATTAAACGAGCCGCTGCCATCATATTTGTCTTGGTAGAATTGCCCACCAAAATTATAGCTTATAGTATTCTCAGCGCTGTAAGTGCTATCATAATTTACTTGATTTCGAATAGTTTGATTAATAGCAGGGAAATCACCTAAACGCTCTTGTTTTTCTTGATATTGAGCAATTGATAAATCGTGTGACCATTGATCTTGGTTGTAGCTTAAGCCGGTTGATAATAAATGCTTTTTATATTCTTGGCCTGGTGCTAATACAGTCCAGCTACTATTACCGTCATAATCATAGCTACCGTCATCGTAACGGCCTACCCAGTTCAGGGTTAATGCTTCATTTAGTGATTGATGCCCTTTTAGTGAAAAATTAACTTTTTCATATTCATCTTTGTCATCATCAACAGGGTAATCATTATCTGTTACGTCGTAACCTTCACTTGTTTCACGGCTAACACTAAAGGTTGATGCACCATTACCATGACTAAGCCCTGCAGTTACCCCTGTAAACTTATAGTTATTAGAGCCATATTCTATTGCGGCTTGAAGTTCTCCCCCTTCTAATTCACGGGTAAAAATTTGTATCACTGCGCCAACAGCATCAGAGCCATACATTGCCGCTCTAGGGCCTTTGACTATTTCAATTCTTTCTACTTGATAGGTAGGGATGTCGTTGACTGATGCGCCACCCGAGCCAGTAACGGTATCAATACGTACACCGTCAACAAGAAATAAAGTATGCGTTGAATTAGTACCGCGCACAAAAACTGAGGTAACTTGTGCGGGGCCACCGTTAGAGGCGATATCAATGCCAGCAGTTGTTTGCAATAGCTCAGCTACTGATTTGGGTTGTATGCGGTCAATATCAACTCTATTGATTATTGACACGGTAGACATTATTTCATCGGCTGATTGTTTGTATGGGTTACTGGTAACAACAATCGTTTCTGTTTCGTTAGTCGCTTCTTCGGTGGTGTTGGCGAAAGCTAAACCTGATGTGAAGGTGCTAGCAATGGTTAGCGCTAAAAGTGTTTTTTTCATGTTTTCCTCAACTATAAGCACCCACCGTACTTACAATAAATAGTTTTATTTTAGGCCGGTCTCCGGACTGAAAGTGCTTGTTTTGACTTAATAGGCTCAAGACAAGCGCTTATTACCGTTGCGGGGGCAGTATAGGGGTTATACAACACAGGTATGCACCTATTTCCCGTTTCACTGATGCTTTCTCATCGAGAACATCAACACCTAAAATACTTTGTATGCTCTATTAACTTAGAAGTAATTAATTAGAGCGCGTTATTGTTTAGCAACCATTGTCGAGTTTCGTCAATGCTTGCACACAAATTCTTTAATTCTCTAATGCTGCGTGCAGTCATGCGGTGCATGGCATCGGCATCAGGCTGAATAATTTTTTTGTTTTTCACTGCTGGGATCGCCAGCCAATCTTGCCAGTTAAAGCCTTGTTTATCGGTTTGATTGCTCGATAAAGGCTGGATAATTAGTTGTATTGGTGTTTGTAGTACTTTTTCAATGTTCACTTGCGGGTAGGGCGTTACAACCTGCTTAAAAGGATTATCCACACCACAAACATTTAAAAACTGCTGTGGCCAACTGCCCTTAGCCACCGTTGTTAGGGGTCTTGACCATAACTCGTAGAAAGCGATAACCTTGGTTTTATGCTGGTATTTTTTTTTAATGACATCAAGCGCTGACAAAAACTGCGAAGCTTTTTCATTTGCTTGTATTTTATGACCTGTTATTTCACCAAACTCTCGCATTTCTTTGGCGACATCTTCAAAAGTATTCGGTTGTGAATAGACGATGTTAAAGCCAAGCTGTTTTAAACGGTCTAGATCAACACTGGGATTACCACTTTTCCAGGCGATAATTATATCTGGCTTTAAGGTGATGACTTTTTCAATTTGCAAGCGCAGGTAGTTGCCAATGACAGGAATGTCTCTGGCTTGCTCAGGATAGTCAGCAAAGGCGGTGGTAGCAATAATTTGCTCTCCGGCACCAATATCATAAAGCATTTCTACTATATGCGGAGAGAGGGCGATAATGCTTGGTTTAACTTGAGACTCACCATAGCTCAATAAACTCAAGCACATTAAGCTTATTGCTAATATAATTTTAATCACTTTCATCTATAACAGTTCCTTACCAATCAATGCCTTTTTGTGCTTTTATGCCATTATCAAAAGCATGTTTAATGGATTGTACCTCACTGACCGTATCAGCTAATTCTATGATTGAACGATGGCAAGCTCGGCCTGTGATGATGACATGTTGATTTTTAGGACGGTTTTTCAATGCAGCGATAAGCTCTGCTAAATCAATATATTTATAGGCAATCATATAGGTGATTTCATCGAGCAAAATAACATCAATTGAATTGTCTGCCAGTAAAGCTTTACAGCGTTGCCATACTTTTTGAGCAGCGGCTATATCTTCTGCCTTGTCTTGAGTATTCCAAGTGAAACCGGTTGCCATAACATCAAAGCTGACACCCGCATTTTCAAGTAAAGAACGCTCGCCACAAGCCCAAGTCCCTTTGATATATTGCACCACTGCAGCGTTAAGGCCATGACCAACGGCGCGGGCAATGGTGCCAAACCCTGAAGTAGACTTGCCTTTACCATTACCGGTGATGACTATGAGTAAACCTCGCTCTTCTTGAGCCTCGTCAATACGCTGGTCAACTTTTTCTTTGACCGCTTGCATACGTTTTCGATGCTGGTTATTTTTATTATCTAAATTTGTGTCTAAATTTTTATCTGTCATATTTTTATCTGTCATATTTTTATATTTTAATAACCCTTTATTGGTCATTGTTATCTTGCGTGTCGGCTTCTAACCATAATAAAGAGGAAGAAAATACTGCCTAATGCAGAAGTGATGATGCCAATGGGAATTTCTGCATCGTTTAATGCTGAGCGGGCGATAATGTCAACCCAAATCAAAAAGGCCCCACCAATTAGGGCGCTACCTAATACCAATTTTAATGTCGTTACGCCGATGAGTTGCCGAACAATATGCGGGATCATCAGGCCGACAAAGCCTATACCACCACAATAAGCCACTATAGTTGCGGTAAGGGCGGCACAAAGGCCAAGCATTAATAATCTTAACTTGTCGATATTAACTCCTAAACTGGCGGCGCTTTCATCCCCCAGAAGTAGGGCATCAATTTGTCGGTGCAGGGCGGTGATTATAAAAATCGCCAGAAACAATATGCTAGCAATAATGTAAAAGTTGTTTATTTCTACTCTAGCTAAGCTACCCATCAACCAAAAAATAACACGGTTGGTGGCGAATGGTTCACCAAAATAAAGCATAAATTGTGTTACCGCAGCTAGCATGAATGACACCGCAACCCCGGCAAGCAGTAGTTGCTCGATGCTTTGCAAAACTTTAGCAATGACAATGACTATAGTGATAGCAAACAAGGCGCCAAGAAATGCCGCAAGAGGTAAAGCTATACTTAGTTCATCACTTAGTATTAGGTTAGCTATTGTCGCTCCTAAACCCGCCCCTGAAACGATACCAAATAAATAGGGATCGGCTAATGGGTTACGGGTGGTGTTTTGTAAAATAGCCCCGGCAATAGCTAAGCCCATGCCTGCCACTAAAGCCACCAGTACTCTAGGAACACGAACTTGCCAAATGACCATTTCACTCACTCGATCATGACAAGCGCCCATTAAGCAGTTAAAAATTTGGCCACTGGTAAAGTTAGCTGGGCCAAAGTGTAAACCGGCAACTAATGATACGACTACAAAGGCAATGAGTAGGCTGATCTTAAGTGGTAATTTATCCATCAATGCCACCTGTTTTACCCTTGTCATTAGCTTGCTTTGGCAAAGAAAAGTACACTCTAGGCTTGCTGGTTAACGGATCTGACTCAAGCAAGCAAGGCAATTTAAAAACCTGTTGCAGTTGCTGCTCAGTAAGCACTTCACTTGGGCTACCATCACAAATAAGTTGTCCTTGGTTGAGTAGTAATAATCGCTGGCAGTACTGGCTGGCTAGGTTGAGATCATGCACTGTCATGATCACGGTAATGTTAAGTTGTTTAACCAGTTGCAAAATTTGGTGTTGATAATAAACATCAAGATGGTTAGTGGGTTCATCTAGAATTAAAATTTGTGCTTTTTGCACTAATGCACGGGCAATTAACACTCGTTGTTGCTCACCACCTGACAGTTGATTAAAACTATTTGTTCCGGCATCACTAAGCCCTACTTTGGCTAAGGCTCGCTGCACTTGCTCTTTTTCATGATCGCTATCAAGGGAAAATAAGCTTTGATGGGGCAATAAACCCATTCTGACAATATCGATAACCGTTAATGAAAATATTGGCTCAGCTTTTTGGGCAACCAGAGCAAAGTATTGGGCAAGCTGTTTAGCGCTGTAATATTGCATTTCTTTGTTTTTTAAATGAATAGTGCCAGAGAGAGTCGAGTTAGCGGTATTTTTGACTTGATTGGTAATACAGCGCAATAGGCTAGTTTTACCTGCGCCGTTGGGGCCGATAATACCAATAACCTCACCTTGACTCACGGCAAAGGAGATATTTTGCAATATGCTTTTATTATTAACCAACCAGCTAAGCTGACTAACTTGTAGTTGTGTTTTCATAGTTTATTGGTGTTTTCCCGCACACAAAAATATTGTTGTTTGTTTTGCTTAAATACTGAAAACTAGGTATCTGACTTATCGTTGTTCAATGCTATTTAATGACAACAATTTACAGTTGCGGGCACAGTTGAGGATTTCGTTATTAGCTTACTTAGCTATAAAGGCACCCCATTCCCTAGTCTATATACCCATGCATCTTGAAGTATCATGGGTATAGCCTTTGATTCTACCCTGAGTTAGTATTAGCTGCAAGCTTTAGATGTTTAGATGGCTAAATGATTATTTGTTCAATGTGTAGAATTAAAAAAAGCAGCTGAAGCTGCTTTTTCAATTTTATACACTAGATGGAGCTCTATAAAGTCTCGTCTATAAGATAACCGCTACCAAATTTTAACGCGATTTTCAGGGGCAATATACATAGCATCACCTTCTTTAACATCAAACGCATCATAAAATTCATTCATGTTTGAAAGTGAACCTAGTGCACGGAACTCTCCTGGTGAATGAGGGTCTGTTGCTACGCGGTTACGCATTGATTTTTCGACAATTTTTGAACGCCAAATTTGAGCATAGCCCATAAAGAAGCGTTGATCGCCAGTCAAGCCATCTATAATAGGCGCTTCTTCACCTTTTAATGATGTCTTGTAAGCTTTATAGGCAATAGTAACACCAGATAAATCACCAATGTTTTCACCTAAGGTTAATTCACCATTAACGTTTAAGTCATCAAATACTTGGTAATCAGCATATTGTTTTACTAAGGCTTGGGTGCGATTAGCAAATTCTTTAAGATCTTGCTCTGTCCACCAGTTACGTAAGTTGCCAGTAGCATCATATTTACTACCTTGATCATCAAATCCGTGTCCCATTTCATGACCAATTACTGCGCCAATGCCGCCATAGTTAACAGCGTCATCAGCTTTCATGTTGAAAAATGGTGCTTGTAAAATAGCCGCAGGGAAAACAATTTCGTTTGCGGATGGGCTGTAGTATGCATTGACTGTTTGCGGTGTCATATGCCATTCCCATTTGCGAATTGGACCACCAAGTTTAGCAATTCCCTTGTCACTTGCGACTTTTCGTGACTTGATTATATTGCCAATTAAGTCATCTGATTTAATGGTTAAATCAGAGTAATCTTCCCATTTGTCTGGATAGCCTATTTTAGGGGTAAATGCGGCAAGTTTTACATGGGCTGATTTTTTAGTATCTTCAGACATCCATGCTAAGTTATCGATACTTGCACCATAGGCATTACGTAAGTTTTCAACTAACTCACTCATGCGAGATTTAGCGGCGGGGGTAAAGTGGCGAGTTACATACACCTTGCCAATAACTTCACCTAAATTATTATTTACCACACTCACACCACGTTTCCATTGAGGGCGTTGCTCTTTACGTCCACTAAGCTGTTTAGAGAAAAAATCAAAATCTTCATTATCTAAATCAGCAGTTAAATAACTTGAAAAGGCGCTTAGGGTGTTGAAGGTTAAATACTGCTTCCAAACATCAAGTGAAGTTTCATCAAATACTTTACCAAAACCTTCAATAAAGTCAGGTTGGTTAATAATGATATCTTTTTGTGAGGCAACACCTTCAGCGGCTAGGAATGCCTGCCAGTTGAACTTGTCTGTGATAGTGTTTAAGTCGGCAGTAGCAAATTTGTTATAGCGCTTTTCGCTGTCACGACTTTGAACACGTGTCCAGTGAAACTCAGCTAAGCTAGTTTCTAATGCCATAATATTTTTGGCGGCATTTTTTCCATTGCTGATGCCTGCTAGGTTATACATTTTTTCAATATGTGTTACATAACCACTACGTAAATTTACAAAGCGCTCGGCGTCATTAAAATAGTAATCTTTGTCAGGTAGATTTAAACCACTTTGCCAAATATGAATGGCATAGCTTGATGAATTTTTAGCATCAATACTAATGTATAAGGCTAATGGATTACTAATTCCCGCTGTTGAGTATGTACCAAAGAATGTAGCTAAATCATCTTTAGTTTTCAGGTTATCAATGGCAGATAATATTGATTGAATTGGTGCCATGCCGTCAGCATTACGTTTTTCGTTATTCATGTATGAACGGAATAAGTCAGCAACTTTTTGCTCGTCAGAGCCCATTTTCAAACCTTTAGTCGCTGCAAGTTCTTCAATAATGGCCTTAACATCATCATCGGCTTTATCACGTAAGTCATAAAAAGAACCAATGGCGGTTTTATCACCCGGAATTTCATTTTTGCTCATCCAACCGCCATTAATATAGCGATAAAAGTTATCCTGTGGACGAACACTCTTGTCCATATTTGCTTGTTCGATGCCGGATGCTAGTATTGTTTTTTGTGGCGCTTCAACACTGCTTTGTGTTGTATCGTTATTATCGCTGTTGCTACAACCGCTAAGCAGTAGCAGAGAAGAACAGACAGCGCTGGTGATGATCGCTTTCATTAGATGACTCTCATGTTATTTTATGAATATTCAATGTTTAGGTGAATTCGCTTGAAATTTTATTGATATGCGAAAGCACGATTGCCCGATACTACGGGGAATTTAAATAAAATTCTAGTAAGTGAAACATCTAATTACATTTTAATGTAACTGAAATTTTATAAATGATTTACCTTTTGTTTACAACTGCCGTTGAGGTAAGTGGTGTGTTTTATAGGGTAAATGGTTAGCTTGATTGGTTGTGGTGAGATAAGAATAGTTCAACAGCACATTGGCACATTTCATCAATTTGGCTGGCATCAGCATAAATACCATCAATCACAAGTTGTGCTATGCCATGCAGAGTTGCCCAAGTCACTTGTGCTAAACGAAGAGAGTTTTGTGATTTGGGTAAAATCCCCTTTTGTTGCCAAACTTCAGTCATTTTTACTTGATATTGAAAACTAGGGTAGGCGACATCAATCAGGTTTTGTGAACTATTTTGCTTTTCATTGTCTTTTTTCCAAAGCGTACTACCAAACATTAATTTATATATAGCTGCATTTTGTGTTGCAAAGTGTACATAATGGTGAACAAAAGCTTGATACTTTTCCTTGTCATTTTGCTCGCTATTATTAAATATTTGCTCAACTTGCTTTTGCCATGAGCAAAACCCCTGTGCTGCAATGGCAGAAAGTAGATCATTTTTGTCTTTAAAATGATGGTAGGCAGCGGTGCGCGATACACCAATGCGTAATGCTAGTTTTCTCAATGATAACGCCTCGATACCCTCTTCAGATATCATAGTCGTCGCAGTGGTAATTAAGCAGCTTTGTAAATCACCATGATGGTATGAGGACGCTGAGTTTTTATTATTGTCTTTAGGTTTCATTGCAACAATATATCTCTAAAGTGTTTTTCTATGAGGCATGGCGACATTTGAAAAGATAATGCCGGCCACGAGAGACATAAAAATTAAAAAAGTTTGTGAGCCTAAATCGGTTACTGCCAGCATTTGCTGACCAGAGACTAGACTATTTAGGCCGATATACACTTTTGATCCCGGTACCAATACAACTAAGCCTAATAAACGCACTATAGACGAAGGTAAGTTCATGATGCGCGAAAATAAGTTACTGTAAACTCCTAAGGCAAAAGCACCAACAAATGCTCCTAATGCTACGCCTAAGTAGGTGCTAGCCCAAATGCTGACGCTAAAGGAAATATAACCGGCAATCATACCCCAAGGAGCATCCTTTAAACGTACTTTAAATAAAATAACTAAGGAAATAGACAGGCAAGTAACAGCTAACCAAGAAGTCCAAACGGGCATGACATCAGGCGCAACAAAATCGATTTCGCCCCAAATCAGCTTACCTAAAGCCATCCCTAAAACCGCACCAAAATAGAGCTTGAATAGCACCATAACACTATCCATTATACGTGCTGTTCCAGACATTAAATGTCTAGCAGCAAGTTCGGATAAACCTACCGTTAAAGACAGTCCTGGAATAAAAGCGATTATGCTCGATAAAATAACCATGGGGATATTAATGCTTGGATCGAACAAGGATATTAGCGAAGCCAATAGGGAAGTGGTTAAAGCTGCCATCGGCTCAAGCATTTCAGTTACACGGCGTGAACGCTCTGCCCATAACACAAAACTAAAGACGACAAAGCCTAAAATGGTTGACCAAAAAACATCATGCCAACTGGTATGCATTAACATAGCAAATGCGCCGCTAGAGGCACCAAATGCTAGAAAGGTTAAAATAGTCCCGAAGGGCGGTGGCTTTGCATTCACTTCATTTAAGCGCTCTATGGCTTCTGTGAGGGTACGTTCACCATTAATGAGCTCATCGACTAATTCATCAATTCTAGCCAAAGAGCCTAGATCTATTTCGCCTGGGGTTACTCGTACTAAGTGATTGTATTGCTGATCATCTTCATCATCAGATAAGATAAAAGTTAACGCTGTCGGGGTAATGATAAAAGAAGCGCGAATATCTAAAAAATGGGCGATTGAAAGCAAATTATCTTCTAAACGATAAGCAGTGGAGCCTAGCTTGTGTAATGCTTTGCCAAGTCGAATAATAAATCGACGTTTTTGATAAAAATCATCAGCGTGTGTCATAAAAGTACGTAATAAGAAAAGATAAGTAATGCCAGCATGCTATGTTAATGTATTTCTAGCATTTGTAAAATTTTTCAAGGGAAAAGATGACTTTATTAATTATATTAGCCAGTGTTTTTGCTGTCGTCGCGCTGATGGTGATGTTTACAGAGCGATTTGGTAAAACTATGAGTGATGAGCAACAAGCAAAGTTTAGTAAAACCACTTGGATACTTGTGTTTGTTATTTTGCTTGCTGCTATTGTAAGAGAAATGATTTAAGTAAAAATCACTTATTTATTTATTTATTTATTTATTCTTTTGGTGCGGACTCAGGCCAATCAGCAAAAGGAAATGGGTACATTTCAGAATTCACCGTTAAGAACTGGTTAATTTGATACAAAAATGTATTTAAATTTTGACCAAACTTGACTAAAGGTTGATTCGCTTTTTCAGCAAACAATAAAGAGAAAAACTGAAAAATAGCAATAATGGTAATACCTAAGCGAACAAAGCCAGCGATAAACCCGTAACCTAACATGGCAATACCACGTTTTAGGGCATTTTTGTTGTGCCAAGTTTTTTCTTCTGCTGGCTCACATGTGTTTTGCTTTTGTTTATTTTCATTTGAAGGCTGCTCTTCTCCCTGATGGCGCTCAGCTGATTGACTCTCATTGGCCACATCGTTTTGGCTTATTGTTTCGTTTTCTTGTGGTGATGTTGATTTATCTTCTTGGTGACTCATACTGCATTCCTTTTATAACTATTCAATTAATCTTGATGACAAGTTAGTTATATCAAAGACAGTGCCATTGATAATAGCGTTTTATTTCAATTGCTTAGTGAGGTAGGTTCAAAAAATGAGTTAAGGCGTAACTAAAATGTAGTCAATTTCGGTAAGATATAGTGTTTTTGACATTCTACGCTATAATAAAGCTCTGCTCTTCAATACACTCGCCACAGCTATTGTAACTTCGGTCATGTACAGAGATATTTCCTTGATTATCTTGAATGATGATATTCGTGGTGCGTGTACCATAGTCTGGCGAAGTAATAAAAATGGCACTGAGTAGCTGCTCCCTGTTTAACGGCAGACCTGTTTTAGGTAAATGCTCTGTTTTTGCTTGTTCGCTGTTGGTCATCAGTGTAAATAGCTTGTCTAAATCTAAGGGCTGATCTTTGATGGTATCTGCAAGGTGGGCTTGTCCTAACGCCATTTTGGGCCAGATATCATCTAATGCACCGTTGCATAAACTGTGAAAGCCCTGAGTTAATGGCTGCTGCTTTTGTGAAACACTATCAAAACACATTAACTTGTTTAATTGGCCAAATACCAAGTTAAAACCGTTGTAGTTATCGGCTGATTTTTGCAACTGTGTTAGTGTTTGTGCATCGCTCTGCGCTAATGACTGTAATACCAAATAACCACGCGACTGTTTGTTTTTATCAAGAAGGTGTGGCTGGCGAAAATTGGTTAATGAGCTAAATCTACCTTGTTTATTTAACCCTAGCCAAGTGCCTCCGGCTTGTAAATCTTTTCCCGCGAGTATTGTATTTTGAGTCTCATTTTCAGGCCACCAGTGCATTGATTGCGTTGGCCTTTGATGAAACTCATCACGATTGGCGCAAATGATCACCGGATATTTAGGGTGCTGTTTGATGGCAAAGAATAAAATGCACATATTGCTTTTAGCTTGTAGGTGGGATTTTATAATAGCTAAACCACTTCAATACGCAGAACTTGAAGCTTGAGGTGGTTTGGCTATCGCTTATCTACTGAGCTAGTTCTTTTAATTGAGTATCAGTTAAGGCAATATCTTTATTGTAATTAATACCGATACCTTGCTCAATAATAGCAGAGGCTGTTTCTTTAGCTTGGGCTAATGAATGCATTGCTGCGGTACCACATTGATATAAATTAAGCTCAGGAATATCATTTTGGTTAGTAACCGCTAATACATCTTTCATGGAGCTAAGCCAAGCATCTGCAACTTGTTGCTCTGAAGGTGTACCAAGCAGGCTCATGTAAAAACCGGTACGGCACCCCATAGGTGACAGGTCAATAATTTCAACATTATCGCTATTGAGATGTTGGCGAATAAAGCCGGCAAAAAGATGCTCTAGGGTATGAATAGCTTTGTCACCAATAATATCAATATTGGGTTTGCAAAAGCGTAAATCGAATACAGTGATATTATCTCCCTTTGGTGTGCTCATGATTTTTGCTACACGTACAGCAGGGGCGTTCATTATAGTGTGATCTACGGTAAAACTGTCTAATAAAGGCATAGTAACTCTCTTGGTATTTTCAATTAAGGTGATTTTATCATATTCGCATTAGCAGTGACTAATAAACTGGCGCATCAAAATTTACCCCTTCATCACTGTATGCAGTTACGATTGCATCGGCAACTAAACCGTTTGGGTTAACGACTTCATTTTCAAAAAATTGCTGTATTTGTTGGCGGCGGCCATGAGCTGCCCAATCAGC